>Ga0208198_1000089_pt1 | contig 110606 bp, 93 predicted proteins | sample AD_JPNTR2_MetaG_FD_184446 | JGI IMG/M metagenome (GOLD analysis project Ga0208198, IMG submission 184446) | Active sludge microbial communities of municipal wastewater-treating anaerobic digesters from Japan - AD_JPNTR2_MetaG (SPAdes) (version 2) | ecosystem: Engineered > Bioreactor > Anaerobic...
CGTCCTTCGTCGGCCCGGAAGACCGAAAATACCTCGAAAACGGGGCAGGCGCAACGGGGGGAGCGCTGTACAATGGCGGAACACAGCCCGGCGGCGTAGCCGGGCAAGGTCAAATGGGAAATGTCGGTTCATAAAGCTTGTCCTCCTTCGGGCAGAGATTTGCGCTGGGCCGCCCGCCCGCCCGTCCACAGTTCGCCTTTTTTTATCTTCGCTCCTGACACCAGGAGCGTAAGAGGTCTCCAATGTCAGCTTTTCCTCTTCTCCGGGCTCTGTCCGAGCGTCCGGCGCTCTCCGAGGCGACTTGAAACCAAGACAGCCGGGGACCTCGCAACCAGCCACACCACATGGCCAACCCGATCCCTCATCTTCCCGAACAAGTGCAATTAAGACGAGCCCGAAACGTGCAGCGGCCTTTCTCCTCCTTCGACTCGGTATCCTTCCGCTTGCGGGCCCAAAACGACATGAAGCCCACAAGACACTACAGATACTGCGTCGTTCTCATCTGGAATTTACCGGCCTACCGCGTAGATGTCAACTGTTTTTTCTTGATTATGTCAACAACTGCCTATAAACTGACACCTGTCAAACAGCGACACAAGTGCCGGAACAACATGAATTTATAACAGCACAGCCGCCGTCCCCCGTTCCGGAGCGTTACGGGGAAAGCGACTCGTTCTGTTGACACGAGTAAATATAAAGCCTGTTTCGCAAGTTTTACGCTGCCACTGCTTTTGAGCAGTAATGGGCACGTCCATTGCTGTCGACACGGCGTGAACGACCCACCCGCGGTTGACTCCAGGCCTGTTCGTGGGATCAATTCTCGGAAGTATTCCCGCCCCCCTGACGGGGCGGACCGGCCTGACGTATGAGGGGGCATGAAGTGCGATTTTCGCAAGATTCCATCCTGATTCCCGCGCAGAGAGTTCCAATCCGTTATCAGGGCAGCAAGCCGCGCGCTGCCGGCAGATGGGCACGGGTTGTCGTGTTGACGGTCGTCCTAGCCCTGATCCGGTCAACTTTCGCCCAGCCACCCCGCTCGCTGAACGATCTGACCGGCCCCTGGCAGCTTTTTGTCGATGATTACGCGGTCGAGTCCCGGAGCGGCGTCACCCGGGTCTACCACCCGTTCACCAAATATCCCCACAACCCCGTGCTGGTGGCCGACCGCCCCTGGGAAGGCAACCACATTTACGTGTACGGCACGGTCCTGCCCAACGAGTCGGGGCCGGGTTATCGCCTCTGGTATCACGCCCTGAGCAACGACCCCGATCGCCAGCGCAATCTCTATGCCACCAGTCCCGATGGCATCCACTGGACCAAGCCGGACCTGGGCATCATCAACTACAGCGGATCGACGAACAATAACATCATCATCCGCCGCGGCGCGGGCGATCACATCCTCTCGGTGATTCACACCCCCTGGGAAACCGACCCTGCCCGCCGCTACAAGCTGATCAATTTTGACGTGGCCACCGGCCGGTTCCTGGGCGCCTGGTCACCCGACGGCCTGCACTGGACCGATGCCCCCGCCAATCCCATCCTGCCGCCGGCCAGCGATGTGGGCAATTTCGCCTGGGATCCCCACCACGGTCGCTATAACGGCTATCTCAAAATGGGCAGCTATGTCCGCAACCTGAGACGCCGATCGGTGGGCTTCACCTGCTCGAAGGAATTCAATACCTCCTGGCCGGCCCTCCAACTGATCCTCGAACCTGACGACTTCGACGACCGCTGGGCGACCGGCCTGCAGCGCACCCACTTCTACGGCCTGTGCGCCTTCCCCTACGAATCCATGTATCTGGGCTTCCTGTGGATCTTTCGGGCCACCGACGATGAGGGTTATTACGACGGCGTCATCTTCGTCGAACTGGTCACCAGCCACGACGGCGTCCACTGGCAGCGGCAGGAGGGCGACCGTCCCCCCATTCTGCCGCTCGGGCCGGCGGGAAGCTGGGACGGCGGTATGGTCTTTACCACTCAACACCCCCTGGTGGAGGGCGATACCATCAAACTCTGGTACGGCGGCACCAGTGGGACGCACGCTTATTTCACGAAAGAACGCACCTCCATCGGCCTGGCCACGCTGCGCAAGGACGGCTTCGCCTCCCTCGATGCGGGCGACACTCCCGGCATCATCATCACCCGAAGGCTTCTCCATACGCAGGGGCCGCTGCGTCTGAACTACAAGGCCGCCGCCGGTGGCTTCGTCCGCGTTGAACTGGTTGACGACTCGGGAGCGGCGCTGCCCGGCTATTCCTTCGCGGACTGTCAGCCGCTCACCGGCGACAGCACCGACCAGGTAGTCGCCTGGGCCGGACAAACGCAACTGCCCGCCCATCCGCCCGCCTTTCGGCTGCGCTTCTTTGTTCGGCGCGCCTCGCTCTATTCGTTCGCGGCCGGTGATGGAGTCCAGTTGATCGTTCCGCCTACGATTTCCGTTCAGCCTCAGTCCGTGGTTGCAGCAGGCGGAGAGACCGTCCAATTTACGGTTGACGCCGCCGGTTATGAACCGCTCTCCTACCGCTGGTACAAGAACGGGGTCGCCCTCGCCGAAAGCCAGACCTGCACCGGTGTGGATACGCCCACGCTGGTCATCGCCAACGTCGGCGCCGCCGATGTGGCCGCCTACCATTGCGTAGTCAGCAATCCGGCCGGAGCGACCTCTTCCGCCGTCGTCACCCTTACACTTCAGTCCGCCGATTTCTGGCCGCTGGGCATCCTCCCCGGCGCGACCGCCAGCGCGATTGCCGGGATCACCGCCGACGGTAGCGTGATCGCCGGCAGCAGCGGCAACCATCCGTTCATCTGGTCGCCAACCACCGGCCTGAAGTCTCTCGGTCTGCCCGCGGGCGCAACCTCCGGGGCCGCCGTGGGGGTCGCCCTCGACGCAGGCGGCAGGCTGGTCGTGCCCGTCAACACCAACGCATCAACCTTCAAGGCCCGCACGTGGATCGGTACCCTCTCCGGCTCAGGCTCATGGTCTACGCTGCCGCGCAGCGCAGGTCGGGAGTGGACCGCCAGAGGCATCGGGGCGAACGCCTCCGATCTGTGGATCGTCGGCAGCACATTGACCGGCGGGGACGGCGGAGTCAGCCGGGACGCCTGCCGCTACGTCCAGAGTACCGGTACCACGAGCACGGTCCTCCTGCCGCCCGGCGGTCACGATCACTCCGACCTGCACGCCGCCTCGGACACCGGCCACTTCGCCGGACAATATCAGCACGGGGGAGCGCCTCCCACCGGCGGCGCCCGCAACGCCATGGCCTGCACGGCCGGCAATACCGCTTGCGAAGCGCTCCATACGCTGGTCGGTCCGCCGACCAGCAGCCACGAGGCCGTAGCGCGGACCATCTCACGCAACGGCCAGGTCGTCGCCGGCTGGAGCAACCTTGAGCCCGACCTCTCACTCTATCAACCCGTGATCTGGAACGGGTCGAAAGAGCCTATGGAACTGCCCCTGCCCCCTGGCAGCGTCAAGGGCGAAGTGCTGGCCTTGAACGAGGATGGCACGCTGGCCGGCGGCCGATGCCTGGAGAGCGACGGGACGGCAACGGCTTTCCTCTGGGACCCCGACCATGGGACGCGCCGACTCTCTTCAGTGCTCTCCGATCTCTACGGGCTCGATCTGGCCGGCTGGTCCCTCACCGAAGTTCAGGCCATATCCGCCGATGGCCTGGTCCTGGCCGGCAACGGCGTACACGACGGGCACGACGAAGGCTGGGTGGTCAGGTTTGACCGCTACAACCAGTTGCCACCCTTCATTCAACAATCCCCCACTCCGTACGCGGCCCGGGTGGGAGCCGCGGCCGTCTTCACGGTCGTGGCCACAGGCGAAGGCCCCCTGACCTATCAGTGGCTGAAGGACAACGTTCCCCTCGCGGAAGGCGGACATTACGCCGCCACGACCACTGCCACGCTGACCGTCTTTCCCGTCAAGACCGCGGATCTCGGCCAATACCGCTGCCGGGTCGAAAACGCGGCCGGACAGACCTTGTCAGACCCCGCGCCGTTGACCATCAACAGCGTGGGCGATTTCGACGACGATAACGACGTGGATCTCGAAGACTTCGCCCACTTCCAGGCCTGCTTCAGCGGGGCGGGCGAACCACAGCTCGACCCGGCCTGCGACAAGGCGCGTCTCGATAACGACCCGGACGTGGACCAGAACGACTGCGCGATCTTCCGCAAGTGCATGACCGGCCCGGGCATTCCGCTCGACCTGAGCTGTTTCGACAGAAACTGAATGACCGTGCGCGATGCGGCGACAACAAAGCGCCGCGCTTCATCGGGGGGCGGGCATCCTGCCCGCCTGATTCACAGCCGGTGTGTGCCACGGCTCCTGAGCTTATGGCGGAATCGTCCCGACACGGCTCAAGAGCCGCGGCACACAAATCGTGCTTTTTGTTGACTCACCATCGCGCACGGCCACCAAGAATGCCCCTTGCGGGACAAACACTACGGCTTGAGCCGCGCCACGGTCTGGGCAAATTGCTCCGCATACCGCCGGCTCAGTGTCTCCCGCAGCTTCGAGTCGGCCGTCAGGACGAACATCCGCGCCACCTCCAGCCGGCCCATGTCGAGCGTCACCTGTTGCCCGTCCTGCCGCCAGGCCAGATCGCCGATCCCCTGCTCGGAAATCTCAAAAGCCGTCGCCACCTTCAGCCAAGCTGGCGGGGTGACCGCCAAAGCGGCCTTCTCGACCGGCACGACCACCGTCCCCTGTCGATCGCTGGCGATACCCTCATTGACTACCAGCAGCAGAAGTGAATCATCACCGGCCAACAGCGAACGCACCCATAAATGGGAAGGGGCTTTGACCGTCACGGCCGCCGGGCAGCTCCGGGTAATCAGTGGACCCGCCGTACGGGTCAGCGCCCCCAGCAGTCCGATTTCGCGCCACAGGGCTACGCCGTCCGGATCCGACGACCCGCAGCCGTGGAACTCGCCGTAGGGCGTGTACCACCAGTACGAAAGCGCCTTTGCCCCGCCGGCCAGCGCGTAGAATACCTCCATCCGCTTCTCTGCCGGCGTCGCAAAGCGGAAGGGCGAGCCGGGGATATCGTGCCGGACGCTGTTGAGAATAATGTGCAGCGGCTTGGGCGCGCAGGCCGACTGGCAAATGGTGGCCACGCCAAACACGTAGGTCGGTTTGACGAACGACGCCGCCCACGCCGGCCGCTGGTTCCACGCGATCCGCTGCTGTTCCTGGTAGTAGGGGTCGGCGCAATAAATGTCCGGAAGCTGCGCGTACACATACCAGTTCGCCGGCTTGAACGTGTTGTCCACATTCAGAAGCTGAGGCACGTCCTGAACCTCCTCGCGCCAGTCGCGGCTGCGCTGCACCAGCGGCTGGGCCAACGCCCCCAGCCGGAGCCCAAGATCGAGTTGGGTCACCTCGAAATCGTGAGCGTCGGGCTCGTCGGTGAGAAACACGTACAGCGGGTCGCGCAGCGTTTTGTCCGGGTGGCTCATCATCAGGTTCAACCCGGTTTGCCGTCGATATTCCAGCCCTTCAGGGGTCTCCAACCATTTCCAGACCTCGCTGGAAATCGAATACATCAGGGCGTTCACGTTGTGCAGGCGCATGTCATTGAGGAAATAATCAACACGCTCCTGCTCTGTCGCTCCCTTGTTGATATACCCCCACATTCCGTATACGAACTCGCCGGAAAAGGCCCGCTGCCCGGCCCGGGCGACAGAGCCGTCCGCATAGGCCACTTCGAAGAGGTGAAAGGAACCGCGGGCCAGCATCGACTCCAGGCGGGCGCTCACCACGACCACACCCAGTTCGGGATCAAAGGCTATCCGAGATCGTGACATCAGATCCCTGCCATCCATCCGCATGCCCATGGGGCGAGTCTCCCGCTTCGGATGACGGGCGTACAGGACCACCTCGTCAAGAGAGGCCGAAAGACTGAGTCCCTCCACCCGTGGTGCGGCCGGTCCGCCGCACGGCACGCGAACCGAAGCACGCTCCTCGCCAGCAACCACCTCCACTTGCAGCGCGGCCGGACGCGGAAGCCGCCGCAGTCGCACGACCACCTCTGTCGCACCCCCGGCCGGCACCGTCCACGGTTCCGCCTTCCACCACACCGGCTCCCCGGCCTCGATCAGGCGATCGATCTGATCCTTGGGCAACTTGGAGAAATGCAGGCTCGCCGGCCACATGCCGCTCACCTTGGCCTGGTGAGAAAAGGCAATCGCCTTGGACAGATTCACCCCCTCCAACAGCACGTCGTTCACCTCCACCCGGCCGGCCGACGCGTTACGCAGGTAGACGTGAAGATATGCCCCCGGCGGCAGATCGACCCGGGTGGATTGCAGCGGATCACCATCCTTGCTCTCCAGCGCCCATCCTTCAGACCACAGATGCGTAAATTGCGGAAAAGGCGTGTCGGCCCGGCTCACCGCCCCGATCACCTCCAGTCCCGCCGCCCGGTCGGCCGCAACCCCAAATAAAAGGCATACCCCCACCGCACAGACTGCCGTCCTGCTCATTGCCGACTCCTGAAAGTACGTGCGGGGCCCCGGCACAACGATTCCGTAAGCTGCACCTTGTTGACCCCCCTGGCCGTTCCGCTATCTTCACGTATCAGAGCGACAGTTCAAGACCCGACACCGAGCCGCGAACGTTATTGAGGCGACACTTGAGCCCGACGCGTCAGCCAGGGCATTCTGTCCGATCCGAGGAGAACAAACCCATGCGAAGCGGAACCTGCTGGATCCTGTTGCTGATTACCCTGCCTTGCCTGTACGCGGAACTGAAGGCTGAATCGCTCCGCGCCGGGGCGGCCGCCGTCAAGATCACCCCGCCTACGGGAATCGCGATGGCCGGCTACTATTTTGATCGCGGGGCCCAGGGCACACATGACGACCTCTACGCCAGGGCGCTGGTCCTCGAAAACGGTAACCAGCGGGCCGCCCTGGTCACGCTGGACCTGATCTCGACGACCGCGCCGCTGGTGCAGGCCGCCCGCGAGCAGATCGAGAAGGCCACCGGCATCCCCGGCCAGCACGTCATGATCAGCGCGACCCATGCCCACACCGGCCCGGTATTGGCCAAACGCGGCATCCGCGAAGATGAGCAGGGTGGGGCCGCGAATCTGTCGGTCCAATACTCGGCCAAGCTGCCCGGGCTCATTGCCGAGGCGGTGCAACTGGCGGCCTCGCGGTTGCAGCCGGCGCGGGCACTGGCCGGCCTGGGACGCGAAGAGCATCTCCCCTTCAACCGCCGTTACTTCATGCAGGACGGAACGGTGGGCTGGAACCCCGGCAAGCGCAATCCGCGGATCGTCAAACCGGCCGGTCCCATCGATCCGGACGTGGGTGTGGTACTGTTCGAACAGTTGGACGGCGCCGCTCAGGGGGGAGCCATCGCCACCTGCGTCAACTTCGCCATGCATCCGGACACGGTCGGCGGGCAGTATTTCTCCGCCGATTACCCCGGCGTGCTGGCGCGGCAGTTGGCCGCCTACAAGGGTGAAGACATGGTCACGCTGTTTGCCAACGGCGCCTGCGGCAACATCAACCATGTGGACGTGAACTGGGCCGACCGGCAACGCGGCCCCCAGGAGGCCCACCGCATCGGCACCATCCTGGCCGCGGAAGTGCTGCGGACGTACAAGAAGGTGCAACCGCTGGCCGGGCATGACCTGCGCATCCGCCGTGAGATCGTCAAGCTCCCCCTGCCGCCGGTGACGGAAGAAGAGGCCGCCAAGGCCCGCGAGACCGTGCAGCGCCTGGGCACCAAGGACAACCGGGGCTTCATGGACAAGGTCCGGGCCTACCGCGCTTTGGACGTGGCCGCGCGTAAGGGTAAGCCGCACGAAGTGGAGGTGCAGGTGATCGCACTGGGCGACGAGGTGGCCTGGGTGAGCCTACCGGGAGAGGCGTTCGTCGAGCTCGGTCTGGCCATCAAGAAGGCCTCGCCCTTCAAGTACACGCTGATCGTGGAACTGGCCAACGGCTCCATCGGCTACATCCCCGACCGGCCGGCCTACGAGCAGGGCAACTACGAGCCGGAGAGCGCCCGCTGTGCCGCCGGCTCCGGCGAACTACTCGTCGATACGGCCATCCGCTTGCTGAAGGAATTCCGGCAGTAAGCCAGGAGGGCGAGCATCTTGCCCGCCTCTGTCTTGGAGGGCGAGCATCTTGCCCGCCTTGGTCTGGGCTGGGCATCCTGTCCGCCTCAAAGGCGTGCAAGATGTACGCCCTCCGAGGCGCCCCCCCGTTCTGCCCCATGCCATCTTGTGGTAGCGGCCGGGCTCCGTACCGGCCGTTTCACCGGACAAAACGCCTGCACCTGTCTGGATCCAGAAAGGCGGGCAGGATGCCCGCCCCCCTGCATCGGCGGGACGCCGGTGCCACACGGCACGAACACCACCCCAGGCCCGTCCTCACTTCCCCAGTTCTCAGTTCTCAGTTCTCAGTTTTCAGTTCTCAGTTCTTGAGTTCTCACTTCGCGACGCCAGTCGCTCTCTCACGCTCTGGAGCCACTCTGCGTCCGGCAGCGCATACGGCCGGAACTTCTCCAGCGTCCCGTGCTCCTCGCTGTAGGCCAGAGCCCGGTTCTGGCCCAGCTTGTTGGCCAGCGGCGAGTCGATGAGATTGCTCGAATCGGACGCGCTCATCTGGAACAGGATGCGGTTGTCGAACTCGCGCAGGCTGGCGCGGTCCAGCGTCCGTTCCACCGCCGCCGGCGTGTCGCACCAGGCCACCACGTGCATGCCCACCGGCGGCCCTTCGCGCAGCAGGTCCGCAAACTGCCGGTCCGGTGCGGGCTTCGCGTCCTCCTCGCGCGGTGAGAAACTGAACGAATCCTCCTGCCTGCGCAAGACCCGGTAGCGCTGCAGTCCGTAGATCAGCACATACACGGCCGGCAGGTTCAGGTCTTCGCTGGATTGCCGCTGCGCCAATTCCTCGGCCACCTCGTTGATGGCCTCCGGCACGGCCCGGTACTCCACGAGTCTCACTTCATGCGGCACAACGTCCTTCAAACGCGGGAATACTGTCGCCAGCGGCGAATCGGAAGGGCTGCCGTCCAGCACGTAGAATTTGGCCGCATCGGGCGCGTGCTGAGCGGCCAGCGAGATCAGCGACGATGCCAGCAGGGCCAGCCCCGATTCCTCCTGCTGGCCGATGATGAGCACGTTAGCCCCACTCTGCCGCCGCAGCGTCACCGCGGTCGGTTCCTTGATGGCCACCGGCTCGCCCAGCCACACCCGCGGCGCCTCGACCCGGGGGGCGGACATCTTGTCCGCCTCGTGTGGAGCAGGCATCTTGCCTGCTTCGTGTGGTGCGTGCGTCTCACCGGTGCCAGGCGGGCAAGATGCCCGCCCTCCCTTGTCCAGCAGCGCCGCCAGCAGGGAGTTCTTGCGGATATCGGCCGGCACGTTGCCTTCGAACACCACCATTTCCGGGATTGAAATCCCTCGCTCGCGCTTCGGGCTCAAAAGCCCCTCGCGCTCGGCCTTTTCACGCACGCGCTCCAAAAACTTGTCGCGCCCCTCGTCCGGCAGCCACGACACCTGGAACGGGCTGTTGGCCTCCACCAGGCCGCTCATGTCGTTGTAGATCGCCTCGCCCGGCCGGGAGAGCAGCCGGGCCGCGGAGTTGCCGTCGCCCAGGATGACCTGCGAATCCGCCTCGGAGGTCTGCAGGGCCACGCGCACGGCCATCTGCCCGATGGTGCTGCGCGCCAGCCCCGAGGTCCCGCCGATGGTCTGCGAACCCAGCAGCAGATGGATCCCGAACGCACGGCCCTGCCGAACCAGCCGGTCCAGCAGCAAACTGGCGTCCTGGGCAATGCGGTCGTCCTCGCTGAAGAACTCCTGGAACTCGTCGATGATCAGCAGCGTCCGCGGCAGCTTCCGGCCCGAGGCCTGGCGATAACTCGCCAGATCCTGCACACCCAGCTTGCGGAACATCTCGCCGCGCCGGCCCAACTCCGCGTCCACCCGCTGGAGCACGCTGAGGCCGAATTCCCGGTCGCTCTCCACGGCCACGGCCCGCGCGTGCGGCAGCCGGTGCGTCGCATAGGCCTTGAACTCCACGCCCTTCTTGAAGTCCACTAAATAGAACTCCACCTCCTCGGGCGAATACCACAGCGCCAGGTTGGTAATCAGCACGTGCAGCAGGGTGGACTTACCCGAGCCGGTCTTGCCGGCGATCAGGCCGTGCTGGGCCACGCCGCGTCCCAGCCGCAACATCTGCAACCGGCTGGCCCCCATCCGTCCGATGGGCACTTCCACGTCGTTGTCCGTGCTGCGCGACCACATCCGGTCGTCGGTCGGCGCGATGCTCTCAAACGGCACCTCCACGCGCTTGGACTCACGCGCCTCGCGCCCGATCACGTGCAGCGTCCGCGTCAGGAACTCCTCGGAGGGCGGTGGGTCCACCATCAGCGGGAACCGCTTGAACACCTCGTCCTCCCAGACGAACCGGTCTTTCTGGTGCACCAGACTCACGCTGCTGGCCGCCAGTTCCTCCGGCGTCACCCCCGGCGGCAGCGGCTGCCGCGTGTCCCGCGCGATCAGCGTGTACACCCCGCAGCGCGCCCCGGTGCCGATGATCGAGGCCAGCCGGCGCAGCGCGTCTTCGCTGAATCCCAGCGGAAAATCGGCGATGACCAGGAACCGGTACGGCTCGGCCAGCTCGCCGGCCTGGGCGTTGTAGGCGTCGATGGTGGGGAACTCGTTGCGCAAATACTTCTGGATGACCGTCTCCATGTGCTCGGTCAGGTCCGCCAGCCGTCGCTCGATGTGGTCGCTTTCCGTCCAGATGCGGTTGCCCACCAGGGACTCGTCGTAATCCGCCAGGTGCATGAAACCGGCGAAGTTCTGCCCCAACCCCACGGGATCGATGATCGTGAACCGCACCCGCCCGGCCGGCAACGACACCAGCAGCCGCATCATCACCATCCGCAGCACGCGAATGGCCTCCGCCCGGCCGGTATGGTCCGAGGCCACCAGCAGCGAGGCCTGCTTCGGGAACGCCAACAGAGCCGGCACCGCGAACTCCTCGGGCAAGGCCAGCGACCCGGGCACGCGCTCGGTGATCTGCTTGAGATCGACCTTCATCTCGCCGAAACGAACCACCGACGTGAACTGCCGCGGCGGCTTCCAGCCCTGCCACTCGGGCGATTCCCAGTCCAGCGGCGCCTGCCCGAGGCCACGCTGCCGGCCGTCGATAGGCTCCTGGATCTGGGCCAGCCCGGTTCGCCAGCGCTGCTCGAGTTCCCGCCGACCGGCCTCGTAGTCGTTGCGGATCCGGACCAGGGCCTGCTCGTGCCGTTCGCGCGCTTCGCGCTGCTCGCGCTGATGGCGCTCCTCGACCTCGGCCAGCATGGCCGCCCGCCAGCGCTCGGCCTCGCCAAGACTCGCCTCCCGCTGGGCCTCTATCTTCGCCAGCAGCCGCTCGCGCTCTGCTTGCTGGCCTTTCAGAAACTCTTCCTGCTCGCGCACGGCCTTGGCCAGCAGCGGACCGAAACGAGTCTTGGCCTCCTGTACCTCGTGGTCGCGCTTCTTATAGGCCTCGGCCAGCCGCCGTTGCCGGGCCCACTGGCCGTGGGCAAACTCGGCCTGGGCCGACCGTGCCGCCCGCTCGATGGCCTCACGCAGCCCATCGGCGGCCCGCCGCACCTGGGTCCGGGCCACGGAACGGAGCCCCACGCCCGCCGCCAACATCGCCACCAGCCCCACCCCTGCGCCAATGGCTATTTCCTTCACGTGCGGCGCGTCCAGGCCAGCCAGAAGCTGGGCCACCCCCGCTCCCGCCAGCATAGCCAGCAGGATGAGCACAAAAGGCGCCACCCCCACGAACAACCGGGGAAATCGCAATCCCGCGGTCGCCTCCAGCCGGGCGCCGGCCTCCTCGTATAACGCATCGAAAGGCGCCTCCGGCCGTCGCGGCTCGGCCGCATCCGAAGCAAGGGCCGCCAGTTTGTCGGCCATGGAGAAAGCGCCTGTTCCTCCACTCTTCAGGCGCGAGGACTGACGCGACGGGGAAGCCTGCTCCTGGTCCGGAGCGGGATCGACGTCAACGTCCACCGCATCCTCGTCGTCCTCCACCTCGGAATGCAAAGGCCCTTCCAGCCCGGGGACGGCCTCGTCCTCCTCCTCGATGTCCTCTTCATCTATCCACTCCACCGGCGTCCATTCCTGCCGGAGGGTGAACATCAGCACTTCCGCCTGTCCTTCCAACTGCTCGATGAGTTGTCGGCGGTTGGCGAGTTCCTCCTTGGCCTTCCGGGCCTCCTCGCGGGTCTGTTCCTGAACCCCCTCCAGGACCGTCTCGGCCAGCCAGGCGGCATGGGTGTATTTCTTCTTGATCTCGCCTTCCGCAGTGGCGTGCTCCTGGTTGAGTTCCAGGCGCTTGGCCTCCTGGGCGGCGTCCAGCCTGGCCCGGTCCGACTCATAAGTGGCCGCGATCTTCTGCAGAAACTCCTCGTACTGGCACGCAATCGCCTCGCGCTCGGCCTGGTATCGCGTTCCGGCGTCCTCCAGGTCTTTCCTGAGCTGGGCCTCGACCCGCTCCTGTTCAGTTTGCCTCCGGCGTTCCAGGGTCTCTTCGGTGTCGGCGCACTCGGTGGACAGCAGCACCAGGTCATGCAGCGCTTCGCGCTGAAGATCTCGCGCCGTGCTCGTCTCCTCGGGGTTGTTCACGGATCGTGGATTCACAGGAGGTGCATCTGACATGCGTCTACTCGCAATCTCGCCGGATCTTTTCCAACAGGGCCGCCATGTGGGACATCGCGCTGGAAGCGTTGCGCAGATCATTCTGCAGCGGGATCAGGTACTTCTCCTCGAACTCGCGGGCCTGGGCGTCATCCCAGGTCATCCGCGTCTCCTCCCACTGGATGAGAAGCTGCCGCAAGGCCTTTGAAAGTTGTCCCCCGCCCTCATAAACGCCCATGCGATCCCTCCTCTCCCGTTACCCCTTCCCCCGTTTCCCCCTGTCCCCTTGTCTCGTTGTCTCCTTGTCCCCCTGTCTCCTTGTCCTCGCTTCCCTCCGGCCTGGCCATGGAACCAAGCCCCTCGTCCACGTCCGCGCCACTGTACCCCGAATCCTGAACCGCCACCCCCTCCGCAGCGGCCTCTGCCGGCTTGACCGCCATGTATCGCTCGAGATGCCGCACCAGCGCTTCCAGCCGCCCCACCGCAATGGGCACATCAATGGTCACGGTGTTCCCGAACCGCTGCACCTGCCCGTGGTACTGCTGGACCTCCTTGCTCAGAATCACCGCGTAGCGCCGCACGGCGGCCAACTTCCGCTGGGCCTCTTCCAGCCGGTAGAGCGCCAGCCGCACGGCCTTTTCCTCATCCACTACCGACGGCTTAAACCCATCCGGATGGAACAGCTTCTTGGCCCGCAAGGCATCCTTAGCCCTGGCCAACGCCTCCTGCCGCTTGCGGATTTCCCCCTGCCAGTGGCTGACCGCTTCGGTCTCCATCCAGTTGAGCATGCGCTGAAGTTCGCCATCCGCATCACTCAAGACGGTCTGGGCCAACTCCCTGAAGCGCACCAGCGCCGCTCGCAGCAGCTTGAGTGACTCAACCGATTGAACCTTGATGCCATTCATCGCGGTTCCGCCTTTCGAAAGATGGGCCTCCTGCCCGCGGCGCCACCTTTGCCCGGCCGGGGCAGGAATCCCTTCGCGCGCCGCTGCTTACCGGCATACCTTCCCCCAGCTCTTACCTCTGCTTCAAGTAATCCTCCACCACCGTCGCCTTCTTCCCCAGAAAAGACACATGCTCCTGCGAAGCCTCCAGGAATCCGCCCAGCACCTTCATCGTCTGTTCAAAAGCATCCACAAATTTCCTGTGCTCCTGATCCCGCCAGGTGCTCTCCAGGCTGCGCAGCCGGGCATTCAGTCCGGCCATAAGGCTTTGTAATTCCGAGTTGAACCGGTTGAGGTCCTGGGCGAAACGCCGCAATTCCGAGGGGTCCACGTGGGCTTTGGCCATGGCAAAGGTCTCTCCGCTGCACAAACAGTTTCAACGGCAACCCCCACACCCCGTGCCTGATTACAGTATAGCTCCCCGGGGCCGGGGGGTGAATATCCTCTCAGCATCCCTACCCGACCAAGCCGTCGCCCGACCGTCCAAAGCGAGGAGGAAGCCATCCCGTGGCCTCAGGCATCATATGTGCACACTATCGACATCCGGCCCGGCTCAGGGTATGTTTAGGCCCTGCTTTTGACGCGAAAGGATCTGACACATGAGGCGAATACTTTCCCCGCTGATTGCACTCACGATGCTGTTCATCGCCCCCGCCGGCCTCCTGGCGGATGAGGAACCGCCGCCGCTCGGCACGCTGCCGATGGAAGAGGCCTCCGAGGGCTGGATTCTGCTCTTCGATGGCCAAACCACCTTCGGCTGGAACATCAAAGGCCCGGCCAGGGTGACCGACGGCGCACTGGTGCTGGGCGGTTCATCCGACGTGACGGCCCAGACCAACAGCGAGTTCTGCTGCTTTGATCTGACCTTCCAATACTACACCCCGGCGAAGGGCGCCGTCCTGGTGCTCAACGGCCAGCGCGTGGACCTGCCCCCCAGCGAAAAACAGCGATCCTGGACCCAGGTGGCCGTCCACGTCGAAATGCAGGGCGAGGACCGCATTATTTCCGTGGCCTTCCCCGCCGACGACAAGCCCACTACCGCCCAGGATCTCCCGGCGCAGAAAGGCGCCGCCCGGACGCCCATCACGTTCCAGATGCCGGCCCGGGGCCAGCTTGCCCTCCGGGACATCAAGCTCAAACCGCTGGCCATGAAGTCGTTGTTCAACGGCAAGAACCTCGACGGCTGGTACATTGTCCCTGGCCAAAAATCCAAGTTCACCGTCACCCCCAAGGGCGAGTTGAACATCAAGGATGGCGGCGGCGAAATTCAAACCGAAGGCCAGTGGGCCGACTTCATTCTCCAACTCGACGTGTTCTCCAACGGAAAAAGCCTCAACAGCGGCATCTTCTTCCGCGCCTTGCCGCGCAAGTTCTGGCAGGGCTACGAGGCCCAGATCCGCAACGAATGGGACGGCTACAGCCCTGATCCCGAGCGCGCCAAGCGGAAGGAAGACCGCACCAAGCCGCACGACATCGGCACCGGCGGCATCTACAACCGCCAGCCGGCGCGCAAGGTCGTCTCCAACGACAAAGAGTGGTTCACCTATACCGTGCTGGCCCACGGCAACCACATTGCCCTCTGGGTCAATGGCTATCAGACCGCCGATTACTTCGACAATGACAAGGACGCCGACACCGCGCGGAAAGGCCGCTTCCTGGGCAAAGGCGCGATCTCGCTCCAGGGCCACGACCCGACCACCGATCTGAGCTTCCGTAACATCCGCCTTCAGGAGCTGCCGCCGGCAAAGAAGTAACGCGACATGAGCCCGAAGCGCAAGCGAGGGCAACACCATCAAAAGATCGGAACCGTGAGCAAAAGCCCTCCCTCAGAGGTGTCGTGCTTCTGAGGGAGGGCTTCTTTCACTTCGTCGGCGGCGAGGTTGGCACGGTGATGGGCTTCGCGCCCTCTCCGCCAGGTCCGGGCCCCACCTCCAGCGCGGATAGAATCGCCTCCGCACCGTTGCAACCCACCAGCCGCACCGCGATGACCCCATGCTCCGGCTGAATATCGTTGAACACCAGGTCCACTGCCGTATTCAGCCCCTCGTAGATGATCACCTCGCCGGGTATGTCCACCAGAAGTGTGGACGGTCGCCCCGACGCCGTGGCCGCAATATCCAGGCGTTCGACGACGGGCCGTCCGTTGATCCACACGTCCATGGCCCGCATGGTTGGATCGACGGCCCGATGCTCCATCAACTTCAGCCGGACATGGTACGTGCCCGGCCCGACCGTCACGTAGGCGGTCATATCCGAATGGTGCATGCCGTGACGATAAAGCACCGGGTCCTGCGTGTTGGCCACGAACTGCCGGCGCGGCGCGGTGTACCACGTCTGGGCCACGCTGTCATCAGCCTCCTTGCCCAGCCGGACCAGCACCTCCGTTCCCGGCCGCCACGCCCGGCCGGCCGAATCCACGTAGTCCACGCGCTCCGGATAGCCCAGCACCCATCGCTGCGCGCCGGTCGGCCCGCCGCCGGAGCCGAACCCGGCCTCACCACTCGCCGCCGAATACTGCACGCCATCGATGGCCAATGAACCGGTCCCGCCACCGGCAAAAGCGTTCCGCGTGCCCCGCGCGACCACCCGCAGCGTATGCCGGCCGGGGGAGAGCCCGTTGCGATAAAAGAGCACGTGCCGGGGCGCGGAATACGGGCAGTAGGCGTCGATGCCGCAAAGCTGTTGCACCCCGTCCAGAAATACGTCCGCCTGCCCGCCCGCCGGCCAAGCCGTCCCGATCAGCCGGACCTGGTTGCCCTCGAACCGGCAGATCATCTCCGCCCCCGCCTCCGAGCTGACCCTCCCGGTCTCGGTCACGTCTTTTGCGGCACCCCAGCTTCCTTTGAACTCGAGATCCTCTACGCCGATAAACCGCTGCGGATCTTCACCCTCAATCACCACGTCTGTAAGTCCATCATGCCGCACGACCACGATGCAGTCGCCGTTCGGCAAGGGCCGGACTTCGTAACCATTCCCCTCCGTCACGCGGGCCGCGCGAAGCTCCAGGCCATCCGCCGTGATCCGCGAAGGCCGGAACGCCAATCGCAACACATCGACGGTGTTGGCCGGCGCGTCGAACGTCTGATACGCGATCCGCCCGTCGCCATAAAACACCCGGCGTACAACGGACGAGCTGCGCACAATGTGGTTCTCGCGGTTCGCACCCAGTACCTCCGGCAGCCAGGCGATGCCCTCCAGCACGTAGCGCAGCACGAAGGGATGTGCGATCTGGAACCAACCGCCGGCCACCACGTCCTTTCCGTCAATGCCGTCCAGCACCACGCCGGTCTCGTACGCGTCGTAGGTAGCCAGGATAAACTGCCGCCGGGCCATTTCGCGGGCCCATTCATCGTCCGCGGTAACGCCGTACTCGGCAAACGCCGCTCCCACCTGCATAGGGGCATAGCTCAGCGACGTCCCGCAACACCTGGCGCCCTCGGGATAGGCCCACGCCCCGCTGTACACCCCGCCGGCCGACTTAACCGCCACGCAGGAGCGCTGCAGGTACAGGCTCATGATGTTGCGGGCATCAGCCCGCCAGTTGGGGAACAGCTCCGGATGACGCAGCAAGTAACGCGGCACCATCTCGGAGTAATCCTCGCCCTGCACGTCGTGGTACCAGTCCCAGTAGTCGCGCGCCCAGGTGTCGTTCTCGATCCAGCGCTCCAGCAGGATGTGCAGATAGGCCAACCCATCGTCGCGGGCCTTTACAATCTCGTTGTCCCGGCCCGTGTGCCCTACCCGGATCAGTTCATCCAGAAAGCGAACCACCAGGTACACACCGCCGGTCTGCAGATCGTTCCAGGGAACATCCTCGGGGTTCGCGTACCGGTTCCAGGGCGGCTCGCCGGGGGTGCGGTTTCTCTTCTCGGCCAGCACGTCGCCCCAGTGTTTGACGGCCTCCAACCAGCGATCCTCGCCCGTTAACTCATAACCTTGCGTTAGCGCCAACCCGAAGAGGCAGACCAGATCGAGCTGGTTCATCCCGCGCGGATCACACAGCCCAAACGGAGTGCCCCGATTAGGAACCCCGATCAGAAACCGCGGCCAGGGATGACGTTCATCCGTCTGACAGTTCCCCAGTATCGTCTCGGCGATGTAGTAGATATGTGCAATGGCCGCGGGATCCCCGCTGTAGCGGTAATAGTCGATCCATCCCAGCATCGCGTACGCGCCGCGTTGGGTTAAGTCGCCGTTGCCCCAATCGGTCAGTTCGCCGGGATGAATGGTGCCGTCCGGATCAATGGACCAACGCCCGTTGAATACGTACTCCGGCACGGGTCGGCCGGCCTGGGGGTTTAACTTCCACGGATAACGTTTCATGGTCTCGGCCGCGACGCGCACGCGTAAGTCACATTGCCCGTTTAACCCCTGGTACCAGGGGGCAATCACGCCGTGCCGGTCCTCAACCGCGCGATGGGCAAAATACTGTCTTGCCGGCCCTGCCGGCTGCGTGGTCGTGCCGGCCCAAATCAGAACGCCAACGGACGCGCTTAATAGTGAAGCAATCATGCAATCCTCTTGCTGCCCGAACTTTAGCTCTTATTTTGTCCCGCTTATCCCGGTTCCCCCGGTTGTGTGGCCGAGCCCTGAAGGGCCGCGCGGAAAACTTCCGCCACGGCCGTATTCCCCCTCGCGCTGAGATGATTGCAGTTATGGAAGTTCAACACATCCGCAGACAGGCTACTCGCCGAGCGTTCCACGTCAACCAGCGTCGCACCCGCGTTGTCGGCGGCCCGGCGAATGCGCTCATTGAGCAGTCGAATGTACGCGCCGGCCCGGGCCGCCTGTTCCGGCAGAATCACATCGACCACCAACGGCTCGCAGGGAAGAACCGCCTCCGGTGGGAGATAGTAAGTCGCGACATAGACAGTCCATCCCGCCTCCCGCGCGGCCATGATCGCCGCTTCGATGTTGGCCTGGGTCGCCTCCAGGGCCTCGTTCAACGCCTCCTGAAAAGGATAATCGGGACTGGTCGGTGAAAGCGCCACCAACGGATCGGTCCGGCGAATGAAGTCGAGGATATCAATGCCCCCCTGCCAGTACAGCAAGGTGTGTGCGTTGGGATACAACCTCCGAGCCAGCAAGTCCTTGAGCCGCTGAAGGCCTTCCCGCGCAGATTCGCCGCCATGCCCTTCATTGGCGAAAGCTTCCGGCTGGGCGTCGATGAGTTCGCGAAGAATATCCGGGTAGTCGCGCTGCGCGGGTCCTTTCGTGGACGAGTCGCCGAAGGCCACGAAGCGCACGGCCGGATCGGGCACGCGGACCTCGCCGCAGCCGTGCATCAGGGTCAGCAGGAATCCCAGGGACAGCAAGCACAAGTCGGTCGCATTCCTCATGGCGCTTAATCTCCACTTGCACAATAGTAGCAGCGTGCGAGGCTGAGCAATCGGGAGCCTTGCTGCACACCGCATTTAACACGTCCCCAAACACCCTTGGATCTGAACGGCCGCGCAGACGCAGATTTTCCTTTCGAGGCAATTTCTGCTATAATGCCTGGTACGAGGCCGCGCCACGTGGCTGAGCCAAAAACGTCCCGCAAGCAAAGCGAGAATCCCTATGGCATCCTGGCGTTCTGCACCCCCGAAAGTCTGGCGCTTCCGTATCCGCGGAGTTTCCGGTGACGGCACGACAGTCACTCTGGGTCGGTTCGAAACCGAAGAGGAAGCTCGCGCCGAATACAATCGCCTGGTTGAAGAGGGCTACTATCGCAACCTCAAGGTTCGCCCAGTGGATCCGCCGCCCCCTCCCGCCGAGTCGGAGACAACTTCCGGCCCCGCATCCAAGGCCCCGGCCGGCAAATCTCGCTGATTCCTCTGCCTGAGCGCCAGTGTCCTTCCCGCGCCGCGCGTCCATGAAGGAACCGCGCATGCGCGAGCTTTTCGCGCGCATTAATATTCACCGCACCCGCACGGAAGTTAAAGCCGCCATCGTCAGTCCGCGAACGGTTCGGCCACGCGACTTGCTGATCTGCCCGGCCCGCGCGCCTATGCTCCTGCAGAAGAGGTCAGTTCCTGCTTGGAGACTTCAATCATGGCCCACACTCCTGCCGCGACCGTGCACAACCATTCAATCGGCCTCCAGTGGGAGTCCTCTCCCGCTCGGCGCCAGTCCATCCAGAACTTCGACCATGCGGCCGAGATCCTCAACCTCGACCCCAACACCGCCGCCCGCCTGCGCCGGCCGGAGAAGATCATCATCGTCTCCGTGCCGGTTCGCATGGATGACGGTTCGGTCGAGGTCTTCACCGGCTACCGGGTGCAACACAACGACTCCTGCGGCCCGTACAAGGGCGGCATTCGCTACCATCCCACCGTGGATCTGGGCGAGGTGGCAGCCCTGGCCATGGCCATGACCTGGAAGTGCGGCCTGATGAACCTGCCGCTGGGCGGCGCCAAAGGCGGCATCGAAGTAGACCCGCTGGCCCTGTCGCGCGACGAGATGCAGAGCCTGACCCGCCGCTACACGGCCGAACTGCTCGCGGTCCTGGGCCCCGAACGGGACATCCCCGCGCCGGACATGGGCACCAACGAACAGATCATGTCCTGGATCATGGACACCTACAGCCAACACGCCGGAGTCATCACCCCGGAAGTGGTCACCGGCAAGCCGGTGGAACTGGGCGGATCGGCGCTGCGCAAAGAGGCCACCGGCCGGGGCGTGGTCTACTGCATCGAGGAGGCGGCCCGCGAGATCGGCCTGGACCTGAGCAAAGCCACCTTCGTAGTCCATGGGTTCGGCAATGTGGGCTCTGTGGCGGCCACTGAACTGGCGGCCCGCGGAGCAAAGTGCGTGGCCGTCGCGGACGTCTCCGGCGGTTACATCAATCCGGCCGGTCTCTCGCTGGAGGCCCTGCACGCACACCTCCGCCGGCATCGAACGCTGGCAGACTTCAAGGGCGGCGACCGGGTGGCCCCGGGCGATGTGCTCACGGTTCCATGCGACGTGCTCATTCCCGCCGCCACGGGGCAGGTCATCACGGCTACGAACGCGCCGGCCGTGCGCTGCCGTATCCTGGCCGAAGGGGCCAACGCGCCGACCATGCCGGAGGCCGATCCGATCCTGTTAAACAACGGCGTGTTCGTCATCCCCGACGTGCTGTGCAACGCGGGAGGCGTGACCGTCTCCTACTTCGAGTGGGTCCAGGGCGGCATGCACTTCTTCTGGTCGGAGGCTGAAATCGACGAGCGACTCTCCAAGCTGATGAGGGATGCCTTCCACCGCGTACGCGAATTCGCCCGCTCCAGAAACGTGTCCAACCGCATGGCGGCCCTGTGCATCGGCATCGCGCGAGTCGATCGTGTCATGCGGCGCAGAGGGCTCTATGCGTAATTGCGGAATGATGAGTGTCGAAACCAGAATGACGAGTCCATGACGAAACCCAAATGACGAGAAACGCGGGCCAGCCCCCTTCGTCATTCGGATTTCGTCATTCTGAATTGACTGGTCATTGGGATTTCATCATTCAGGCTTCTTCTCGACAAAGGGGATCGTCACCGGCCCCTCCGGCAGGACGCAAATGGTCGGCTCACGGCCCGTGTTCGAGGAGGCACACAGTTGTGCCAGCGTATCCTCGATCCGCCGGGCGGGCCGCAGCAGCGCCGCCTGGATCTGCTCATCGGTCAGTCCATCGGCATGCACGTACACATCGGCCTTGAGCAGAATGCGGCACAGGATCTGCACCTGCCAGGAATCCGGCGAAGAGAAGCCGGGAGCTTCTATGCGGGCCAGCAGTTCCTTTGCAGACTTCGCCTCCCGCAGGAGCCGGCCGAAGTGGCCGTGCTCGGGGACGCCGTCCCAGCATTCGGCGGCGATGATGATGCTGCCGCCGGGGCGGACGACCTGCGCGGCCGCGGACATGCCCTTGACCGTCTGGTACAAGTTGAGATCCAGCGGGTACCCGGAATTGCTGGTGATAACCACATCAAAGGGCTGGGCCACGGGCACCATGGCCGAGTCGGCCACGAAGCGGCAACCGGCCTGGTGCGCCTCGAACAGCTCGCCCGCGAAGACGCCGGTGATCTGCTTGTCGCGGTTCATGGCCACGTTGAGCAGGAAGGTCGGCTTGGTCATGCGGGCGGCTTCGAGCATTTCCTCCCAGATAGGGTTGCCGACGGTGACGCCCCAGCGGGCATTGGGCTGGGCGATCATCCGCGGGCCATGATTGCTCATCACGCTCTCGGCGCCGGCAATGGAGGGCAGCACGCCCTTGGGGCCGCCGCTGAAGCCGGCGAAGAAATGCGGCTCGATAAAGCCGGTGAGGATGCGCACGTCCGCCTCGACGAACAGTCGATTCACGCGCACGTCGTGCCCCTGGGACGTCCGCCCCAGATGCACGAGGTTGGCGTCATCGCGGCCGTCGTGCTGAACACAGCGATACCGCGCGACGACCTCGGGGCCGAGCATGGTCTTGAGCTCCTCGGTCGTCTGCGGGCGGTGGGTACCCAGCGCGTTGAGCAGTGTGATGTCCTCCCGGCGAATGCCGGCCGCTTCCAGTTCGGCCAGCAGCGGCGGCAAAATCCGCTCATTGGGAGTGGCCCGGGTAATGTCGGTGTGAACGATGACCGCCTTCTGGCCCGGCCGGACGAGATCACGCAAAGGCAGACTGCCAATCGGATCGCGCAGCGCCCGAACCAGGGCGGCCTGTTCGTCGGCCAGTCCGGGGACATATCGGGGCTCGATCACGACCGCATGGGCCGGCACTTCGATTTTCAAGCCGTGTTTGCCGTAGGCCAGATGGACGGTTTTCGTTTGCTGTTCAGCCATGGGGGCGCACTCCGCTTTACATGACGTTGCATCTCTGAAGATTCGCGTGCGGCGCATTATACGGCAAACCGGCCCCACCACCCATGAGGCTGCGGACGGCTCGGGATAGGCGTGCCTGAATGGCGGCACACCCGGCCCGAACCACTTCCGAACATAAGCCCTGCATTCACAGAAGCTTACACTAATAGCCAATGACGCAGGTTGACTGCGTTCGACACCGACGCCGCGGGCGATGGCCCGGCATCAATGTGTTATCGGATCTACTCCCCCGCCGTGAAGCCCCTCAAGCGCTTATGCCGCGTTGTCCGATAAACGATGCAACATGGCCGACGTTCTGGATCAATCCGAGGTTGATGCGCTACTGTCCGCGGTGGACAGCGGCGAAACACTGCACGATGAACCTATGGTGTTCGGGCGGGGCCGGCAGCGCCAACAGGAAGTGCGGCCCTACGACTTCAAGCGCCCGGAGCGCGTCAGCAAGGACCAGATGCGTGCCCTTGAGGCCATCCACGAGGGCTTCGCCCGCAACTTCGGGGCCTCGCTCTCCGGCTTCCTGCGGACCATCGTGGAGGTCCGCGTGGCCACTATCGAACAGCTTACCTACAGCGAGTTCATTCACTCGCTGCCCAACCCGACCTGCTTCAACCTGCTCAACGCCACACCGCTGGAGGGTCAGCTCTGCCTCGAAATCAGCCCGCTGATCGTCTACCCGATCATCGACCGGCTGCTGGGTGGATCCAATGCGGAGTTGTTCATCCCTCAGCGGCCGTTGACGGCCATCGAATGGCGGCTGGTCAAACGCATCACCGACCGGGCCATGACCACCTTTACCGAAGTGTGGTCGAGCCTGGTGCCGGTCAAATTCGAGCTGGCCGAGACCGAATCCAACCCCCACCTGGTCCAGATCGTTGCCCCCAATGAAGTGGTGGTGGTTATCGGTTTCGAACTGAAGATGGGGACACGGGCCGGCACCATGACCCTGTGCCTGCCCTTCAACGTCATCGAGCCGGTCATGGGCAAGCTGGCCACCCAGAGCTGGCTAGCCTACCAGCGCCGGGCGGGCAACGACAAGCATCGCGAGCAGATCTGCACACACCTGCGCAGCGCGGCGGTCAACCTGCGGGCCTTCCTGGCGGCCACCACGATCACGGTCAACGACCTGATCCGCCTCAAGCCGGGCGATATCATCCAGACGGCCAAACCGGCCACCGCCGAACTGATTCTCCAGATCGAGAACCGCAACAAGTACGCGGGCAAACTCTATCAGCACAAAGGCGCCCGGGCCATCCGCATCACCCGCCGGGCCGAGCCGGACGAAGGGCTGTAACCTGCCAATTTGCCCCACAGGCACTGTGGCCAAAGTTGGCGAAGCGAATTATTGGCCCTTGACTCGATATAGCTTAGGAGCTATATTTCGAAAAAATGGCAAGTCGAGTACACAGACGAGTTCGGCGTCTGGTGGGATACTCTGAGCGAAGGGGAGCAGGAGGCTATCTGTGCTGTCGTAGGTCTGCTGGAAGACTTCGGTCCGGCATTGTCAAGACCGTATGCCGATACCGTCAAAGGTTCACGGTTCGGCAATATGAAAGAACTTCGCGTTCAACATAAAGGCCGCCCCATTCGCATCCTGTTCGCCTTCGATCCTCGACGAACCGCGATTCTCCTGATTGGAGGGGACAAGACCGGAAACGACCGCTGGTACGAAGACTATGTGCCTCTGGCCGACAAGCTGTACGAGGTGCACCTCAAGACAATCGCGAAGGAACAGACCTATGGCCAAACCGTTCAGCGAACTCCGGAACAAGATGAGCCCCGAAAGCCGGGCACGGGCTGATCAGCTTCATCGCAAGCTGCGCGATGAGATGCTGCTGAGCGAAATCCGCAAGGCGCAGGGGCTTACCCAACAGCAGGTGGCGAAGACGCTTGGCATCGAACAGGCCAGTATCTCCAAAATCGAGCGACAGACCGACCTTTATATCAGCACACTTCGCCGTTTCATCGAGGCGTGCGGCGGCAAACTGCGCATTGAGGTGGATTTCCCGCAAGGCAGCGTCTCGATCAAGCAGTTTTAGACCGCGTTTGCCCTGTTGAGGCTCAGCAAGTATCCTCCTGCCATCATGGCTTCATGTGGAGGGTTTTCCATGCGCCGTTTAAGCATCCCACTGTGGTCCCTGGCGGCTCTTCTCGTTCTGAACCCGCAGGCAAAGGCCGCCGAACCGGGCAAGCCGGTGCCGTTCCTCCAGGCCAAGACCTGTTTCCAGACAAACTCGAACTATGACCCCCGGCTGGCCATCGCCGTGGATGCCGTCATCGTGCACCGGCATGGCGAGGCGACCAAGGCCCTGACCGAGGCTATCGGCTCATGGAAGCGGAAGGGCTACACCGTCGGCCGAATGTTCTTTGCCGATTCGGACGCGATCAACGTCTACTGGACCGGCAAGTGGGACGGCACGCCGCACCCGGAGGACGTGGAGATCAACGCGGCCGGCCAGAAGGTGCTCTGCGCGGGGATCCGCCCGTACATGCTGCCCACCGAGGGCTGGACGCGCTACCTCGAGGAGATGACCATTCAATCCATCGAGGCGGGGGCGGACGCCATTCTCCCGGAGGAGCCGTTGGCCCACGTCGACACGGGATACGAGAAGAGCTTCCAGGAGCTGTGGGGCAAGCGTTACGGCCGTCCGTGGATGCCGGAGAAGGCCTCGCCCGAAGCTCGCTTCCTGACCGCGCAGCTCAAGAACGAGTTGTACGCCGCCCTGGAGGCCCGGCTGGCCGAGGTTACCAGGCAAAAGGCCCGGGAGGCCGGCCGGGAAGTGGCGTTCGTTCTGCCCATCCACAGCCTGTACAGCAACGTGGCCTCCAAGCTGGTCGCTCCACTGGGAACCTCGCTGCCCATCGCCGAGAGCGATGGCTACATCGGCCAGGTGTGGACCGGGCCGGTCAACTGGGCCCTGGCCCACTACGACTCGCCGGAAAAGACTTTCTTCACGTCGGCCTACGCGTTGTACGACTACTTCGTGGAACTGACCGTCGCGAGCCGCAAACGGCTGTGGCTGCTGGGCGACCCGGTCGAGGATGACCCCAACCACACCTGGGCCGAGTTCGAGGGGTGGTATCGGCACTGCCTGGCGGCCAAGCTGATGTTTCCCCAGACCGCCCAGTACGAGGTCATGCCCTGGCCGGACCGCATCTTTCTGCCCGGGTTCAGCACCGGAGGTCAAACACCCGCTCCGGAGTCCTATCGCATCGTGCTGCTGTCGGCGGTCCAGGTCCTCCAGGAGGTACCCGCGGATGGGGAATGGATCCCCGCGGGCAACGCCCCCACCGAGGGCGTCGGCGTGGCCGTAGCCGACACCGTGCTCTGGGAAAAGGAGCCCGCCCCGAAACTGCAAGCCACCTACGGGCTGCTCCTGCCGCTGATCAACCAGGGCGTGCCCGTGTCGGCCTGTATCCTGGAGCGCAGCGGCGACCCGCACTACATGTCGCGGTTCCACACCCTCGTACTCTCGTATGAGGCCTTCAAGCCGACGGATCCGAAAATACACACGAATCTGGCCGCCTGGGTGCGGCGCGGCGGCGTGCTGATCCTGCTGGGCGAGCCGGAAACGCTTAAGGGTGATTTCTGGTGGGTTAAGGAGGGATTCGAATCGCCGCTGCATCACCTGGCGGCCCAGCTCGGCGTAGACGTGCAGACGGAAGGCGAGCAGGCCCTGGGCCGGGGACGGGTTTATCGCCGGCTCATCTCGCCCCGACGGTTTGGGGATCCGGCCATCGCCCGCGCCGAGTACCTCCCGCTGGTCAGCCAGGCGGTGCGTCAGTCGGGCACGGCCGATGCCCTGAACGCCCCCGGCTACTTCTGCCTGCGCCGCGGGCCATTCCTGATCGCCCACGCAGCCCGCGGACCGCTGACGCTGCCGGGGAAACTGGTGGATGTGCTGAACGCGGATCTGCCTATCCGGGACGGGGTCACCTTGCAGCCGGGCGAGAGCGGGGTGTATCGGGATGTGAGCGAGGCACTGGATGCTGACGGCGGCCGAAACGCCCGACCCTCCCAACGTGGGCGGCGGGTCTCCCTGCGGTTTCGACGGCCGCACGTGATGCACGCGACGCATCGGCTGATGAGCGAGGCCTTCAACGGGACCGTGCTGCGTTTCGTGATCCGTGGCCCCGCCGAGACCCCCGCGGTGGCACGGCTGTTCGTCGGCAACCGCCTTCCCAAAGAGATCATCGCCCACGACGCAACCGGCAAGCCGGTGGCCGTGGAATCAGACCTGCAACTGTCCACGACGCAACCGAAAGCCCAAACCCAGCCGGCGGCGGGGGAGAATCAGACAATCCGGGTCAAGTTCCCCAATGAGCCGGACGGCGTCACAGTGGAAGTGCGGTGGTAGACGAAGTCAGTGGTTAGTGGTTGTGTTTTGGCTTCCGCCTCGGGCGCCTTCACTTGTCCATTGGCCAGGTGCAAGAGCCGCCGGAAGAGTCCGATCCGTCGGATCCGTCGGATCCGTCGGATCAGTCCGATCGGTCCGTTCAGTCAGCACAACTGACCACGAACAACCGACCACTGACCAACTGCTGACTACGCGTAACTGTGCAACCCCACGATGAAGAAATTCACCACCACCCAGTTGAACATCATCACCGAGGTGCCGATGACCGCCAGCACGGCCGTCCACAGCTCGCGGTCCTTCACCTTCAGCCGGACGTGAACGAGGATCAGGAAGATGATCCAGGTGTTCAGGGCGAAGACCTCCTTGGGATCCCAGCCCCACGGCCGGCCCCAGGAGTGATCGGCCCAAACCGCGCCCATGATGATGCCGGTCCAGAGCATGATGAACGACAGCTCCAGCAGCAGCATGGTCGCGCCGTCGAAGATTTTGGCCAACCCCTCGCGCCGCTCGGTACCCTCGGCGGGCTGGACCGCAGCCGGATTGAGCGCGCTCAGGGCCACCGCCCCGGGCGTCAGTCTGGCGGACCCGCCAACCGCACCGGCCATGCCCAACGGCAGGCCCTCCCAGGCCGCATAAGCCTGTTGAGCCCCTTTGCGCCAGACCAGCCGGGCGATAGCCGCCACCAGGAACATCACCCATACCAGCAGGAATGGCGCCCAGGCTGACATGATCATCTTAATGGTGACCTCGGGCAGCAATGCGACCAGGGGAATCGCCACCGTCCCGAGTGCCAACAGCCCCCATGCCCAGAGCGACTGACGATCCGCGAACGGCCGGGTCAGCATCCGCCCCACCACGTACAGGGCGGCGGTGACGAAGGCCATGCCGATCAGGGCGTAGCTGGCAATAATCATGTTGGTGTGAATGTAGAGCCACAGATCATTGAGCACCGGCATGGTGCGGCCAATGTCGCTGTCCAGCGAAACCTTCATGAACTGCCCGCACATGAGGGCGACCATGCCGGCCGCGGAACCGACCAGCAGCAGCAAACCCTGGTAGCGGGCCATCCGACCGGCCACCACCAGCGAGATCAGGCCCATGCAGCCCACCGAGCCAATGATCATGCCCGCGATGGGCACGGGCCCCCACTGCTGCCAGGCGTCGATGGGCGTACCGCGCACCAGCAGAACGCTCAGCCAGACCGCGAACCCGCCGACAGCCAGCACGCCGGCGAAGGACATGGCCGTATCGTTTCGCACCCGCCTCAACACGATCGGCCCCAGCTCCAGGAAAATCGCCACCGCCGCGCCAAACCAGGCCGCCGCTGTCACCGCCTCGAACATGTTCGTATTAGGGATGCGCCCGGCCAGATACCAGCGGATGCCGCAGGCGGCGGTGTGCAGCGCGAAGCCAAGGGCGAAGAAGACCACCCCGGCCCGGGTCGCCCGTGGCCAGCAGTAAACCATGCCCATCAGCAGCAACACAAAGGCGATGAAGTAGAAGGCCCACGACCACATCATCTTGTTGTACTTGTAGTACCAGTGTTCGAGAGACAACTTGCTTAGCGGCGGATAGACCTGCGGGGCCACCCGGGCCAGCGTGTCGGCCAGCGTGTCGAGCGCGGTATTGATAGCGGCGGCATCGCCACTCTTCCAGGCCTTCTCCAATGCCATCCAGCCTGAAGTCAGTTCCTGCTGGGCGCCGAAGTCCATGCCCGGCAGCGAGATCTCGCCCATGCCGGCGTGCAGGGCATGGCTCGAAGACACCATCTTCAATTCCCCGATGGAGTACCAGCGCTCCTGGATGGACTCGGCCCGTGACGGGGGAATCACGCGCATGAGCGACTGGAGATTCTGGGGCTGCATGTAGGCGAAGGCATTCCGCAGGTTCTCCACCTTCTTGGCCGTCCGCATGATGTCGCGGCTCAGTTCGTCCAGCTTGTGTTGCACTTCGGGCATTTGCAGGAAGGCCGCCGAGACCAGGCCGTCCTTGAGGATCGCCTTGCGGGTGGCCTCGTCCAAACGGTCCTGGGCAGCGGAGACGAGCTGTTTGCGGACCTCCGTCTCCTTCACGTGCAGCAGGCGGACCTCCTGGTAGGCGGCCGGGTTGAACATGAGATCGAGGTAGGTGAAAACCGCATCCTGTGTAACCGGCTTGTCCGCTCCGGCTGCCGGGCGTTTGAGCACCTCGTTGCGGCTCATCAGGCGGAGAATGCTCCGCGCGAGCGTGTCGAAGGTCTTGAACCGGCCGTCGTGCTGCACGGCGATCAGGCGGAATTTATCGAGATTGATCTGGTTGGCCAGGGAACCGTCGGAAGTGACGGCCGGACGAGTTTCAGCCGCCTGCAAAACGCCGGCCAGCAGCAACAAACCCGCCATCGGGAGTATCCAGCCCACTCGGTTATGGAACATTCGATATCACCCTCATCGCCCCCGCAGGGGCGGCAACATTCGACCCACGAAGATCTCTTCGCGTTTCCCACATGCGCCGCACGGGCGGAAAGCCCGCGGCGCTCTTCCCGCAACGCCTACCGCAACGTCTCGGCTTTCGGCGGTTCCTCGGCGGCGTGCCGGGTATCACCGTTGCCACCCGAGCCGGCAGGCACCGGCCGGCGCCCGCCCGCCGCGGCCAGGGTCGCCTGCTTCCGCCGCCGGATAAGGACCGGCTTCACGTAGAAGGCGTACACCATGCCCGCGATGGAAATGCACACGCCGGCCAGCATCGCATGAACGCCCTTGCGATTGCCCACGCCCAGCACGGTGTGACACTCGGTGCCGGGGTCCCAGCGCGACTGGAAATACCAGTAGTCGCCGTGCCGGGCCGGCTGGTTGGAGCGAATCTCGGTCAGCTTCGACCAACTGCCGTCCTTGTTCTGGAAGCTCACCCGGCTGATGAAATCGCTCTCGTGGTCACCGCCCGGGTAGGTCTTGAGCTCAAAGTGGTCCAGGGCCACGGGGGACGGCAGCAACTCGCGCTGCCGGGAATACATCAGTTGCAGACGCCGGCCGTCGGCAAGCTGCACCGTGCGCGGGGCATAGTTGTACCGCCGCGGCTGGGCCCGCTGAGCGTCGGGAAACGCGTACTCATTGAACCGCAGCCAGACCCCCTGGATGCGCCGGCCGTCGTTGATCTCCACGCGCACCAGCGACGCGCGCTTGCCCTCGCGCCCCAGCGACTGACGCTGGACCCTGGGCAGGATCACCGGGCGGACTTCCTGGCGGGCATGCTTCATCAACGATTCGATCATCAGCGGCATGGCCGGGAAAACCGACAACGGCTCGCCGATCCGGGCCTGCAGGTGCCGATAGTCGCCCCCGTGGGGAGTGAGCACGGCATCGATGGTCTCGGAATCCGGCCGGCCCACCAGCAGCAGGCCAGTGCGGGCAGGTTCGAGATAATCAAAGAGGATGTCCGGATCGGCCACAGCGCTCTGCTCCGTAAGGCGGTCCATGTCCCGCCCCCCGCTGTTGTCGCCGGCGATCACGATGCGGTCGAAGGTGGTATCGCCCCGGGTCACCCGCAACAGGACCATGGCCGAACTGTGCACGGACATCTGGCCGGAACCCAGGACCTCGCGAAGCTCGATGCGGTAATCGGTGCCTTCCACCGCCACCGGTCCGGCGCCCTGAAGCGCATCGACCTTGAGCTCGCGTTGGAGGTTCTTGGAGGGCACCCGGACCTGGATGCGCGGCTCGGGCCGTTTGATGAGCGCCGCGTGCTCCTCTGCCGTGGCCGCCCAGGCAAACTCTACGGTGAATCCCCGCACGAGTGAAACCCGGTTCAGTGACGGGTTTAAGGCGGCCAGCTCCTGAGACACGCCGTCCGACCCCAGTCGGAAACGAAGCACCGGGTTGAGGGGGTCGGCCTCGGTCCCCTCCACGTAGCGGGCCTCCATGTCCGCGTAGGGCAGGTAGTCGGTCACCCGCATCTCGATGCCATCCAGCCAGGAGGCGCCCGCAGGTTTACGCACCGGCTGGTTGAGCACGCGGGGCGGCGGCAGGGGCTCACCGGGGGTGGGCCACAGCTCTCCCTGGTGCGTCAGCCACTCGTAATAGTGCGGCAGCCAGTCGACCCGCAACTGCGTCCAGTCCTGGTCGGGCGAGAAGCGGGCGTAGATGGCGCCGTTGCTGCGCACCGGAATCTCGTGCGAGTGATAGAAGTAACGGGCCGGATCATAATCGAGCACGATCTGCAGGTCGGTATCGAGTGTCCGCTCGCCGGTGGCGGCAATGGTGTCCTCGGTGGCGGAAGGATCGCCGACCAGCATCTTGCGGATGAAGCTGCGCGGCGGATCCATCGAGGTGACGTTCAGCCAGATGCGCTGGGTGCGCCGGCCCTTGTTCGGCCCGCTGTCGGGAACAAAGTCCGGCTCAAGCCTGCTCACCTGAATGCGGTACTGGCGGGAGCCCTGGCCGGCGACCACCGACGCTTCCGGACGAATGACCATGGTGGTCTCGGGTCCGCCGGCCACCCGAATGCGGGCCAACGCCTGAAAGACAACCGCGTCCCCCTCGACCTTGCTGCCAAAGTAATGGGCACAGGCGACCGCCATGAGCACGATGCCCAAATGAATCGCCCACACGCCGGCGCTGGTAAGCGTCAGCGGGATTCGCCGCAGCGTCACCACGACAATGGAGAGGCAGAAGACGGCCACCAAGGTCACGAAGGGCCACCAACTGAACCACTCCATCTCCGATTTCTCGAACCGGAGAAATTCCAGGCCCAGCCAGTCGGCCATCGCCCCCTGGCGAATGGGTGGAACGGCCGAACCGATTGAAGCATAAATGAATATCAGCACCAGCAGGATGACGCCGAACCAGATACTGCCCACCGTGTCCAGCAGTCTCATCAAAGGGTTGGTCGCCCCGCGGGGAGCGCTCGGCAAGTCGTGATTGGACATTACCACCTCAAGCTCAATCCGTGCACAGCCCGAAACCGACGGCAGAGTAACCGCATTATAGAGGGGGAGCAATAAGAAAGGCGCGCCCAGACGGGCACGCCACGAAAGAGGCCACGCAGGTTAGGGGATTCACACCGACGCCCGGTAACCACCTCTTCCGGGAGGCGGGCATCTTTGCCCGGCCATTACAAACAAAAACGGCCGGTACGGAGCCCGGCCGCTACGAGTCTCGAATGCACAGCGGGAGCGGCCGGTGCGAGGTCCGGCCGGTGCAGAACTGCGGAAATCTCTAACTGGAAGCGACGCCAGCCGTTAACCATGGCGCCGCTTCCATGAGCATGGGGGCACGGGGGCTTCCGGGCGAATTACTGCTCCGGTTCGCCCAGGACCGGCGGGGCCGGAGGCGGCTCTTCGATCACCGACTCGCGGTCCGTGGGAACGGCCGGGCGCTCACTGGCGCGGGGGGTCGAACGCGTGCCGGCCGCGCGGTTGCGGGCGGGGGCCGCCTCGTTCGCGCCTTCCAGCTCGCTGGGCTTCACGAAGGTTCCGGCTTCATCGTTCTCATAGACGCCGGTCGAGCCGGTCCCCGTGATGGCCCCCTTCGGCACCAGGTAGATTTCCACCCGGCGATTGCGGGCCTTTCCTTCGGTCGTGCTGTTGTCGGCAATCGGGCGCAACTCGCCGTAACCCATGACGCCCATCCGGCTTTCAGCGATGCCCAGGCTGGACAGGATCCGCATGACCGCAATGGCCCGATGGGTGGACAGGTGCCAGTTGGTCTTATGCTCGCGGAGGGTCTCCGGCTTGACGATGCGGGTGGTGTCCGTATGACCCACGATCACCAGCTCGAGGCCACGGGCATCCGGCGACTTGATGATGGCCGCGAATTCCCGCAGGGCGTTCTGAACTTCCCGCGAAACCGACATCTGATCGCTGCCCAGGGGGAACAGCAGGTCGGACTTCCAGCGGATGGAGTTGCCCACCCGCTCCACCAGATTGGGGTATTTCCGCACGAAATCGTCCAGCGCGGTCTCGACCGCCGCGGGCAACTGGCGGTTGATGATCATGGTGCTGCCCACCTGCTTGCCGGCCAGCTCCTTGGCGGTGCCCAGGGCTTCGTCCAGAGCGCTGCGCAGGCCCTGGTTTTCGGCATTCAGACTGGCCAGGCTTTGCTGGGTGGTCTCCAACTGTTGCTGCAGCGCCTGGATCTGCGTGTTCTTCTGCTCGTTCATGTGCTGGCAGTCGAGCAGATCGGTCTTGGCCCGGGACAGGTCCTCCTGGGTGGCCCGCAGGGCCCGATCGCTGTCCATCCATTTCCCGTAATAGCACCCGGTGCCTGCGACCAGTAACACCATCGCCGCCACCGTCATCCAAAACCTGGTCATAAAACGGCCTCCTTTACCGTTTCCCGCCGTGCTCCCGGAGTGGTCCTCTCCCGGGGGGACGCTTCAGGGCGACTGCCCGACCGCGGGGATTGATTGCCGCCGGGGATCCAGCCGGCCGGCTATTGCTCAGGTGTAACATCCCCGCAAGCGGGTGATTTTTCAAGAGCGCATAACACCACCCGCCCCGGGCACACTGCCCTATTTCTTTCGTCAATGAGCTCGAAAAAACTGGAGCAATTGGGGCGAGAATAACCCATGCCCCATTCTCCGTGGCCCCTCAATACCCCGTGGCGCTGCCAATGCCCCCAAATGAAGAGGGCCGCCGCAAGGGCGACCCTTCGTATTACTGATCATTGAGCTTCAGGCGTTGATCAAACCCCACAGCGCCAAGTGGGCCATTTTCTGTGGCGGCCGGGCCGGGGACCCGGCGAAAGCTGGGTGCCGGCCGTTTTGCCCGTAAAATGGCCGGCACGGAGCCCGGCCGCTACGACCTTGCGCTGCAGCCGTCAAATCACTTCTTGGCCTTCTTTTCCTTGCGGGCCTTCGGGGCCTTGGGCGCCCGCGGGGCCTTGGGCTTACCGATGAAATAGCCCACCAGGGCGCACAGGCCGCCCAGCAGGATGCTCCCGCCGAGGGTGAACCAGAACTGCTCGGCCATTGTGGCCAGGTATGAGGGCCAGGTGCCCATCATCATCGCGACCGTCGCCGCGCCCAGCAAAGCCAGCACGATGGACGCCGCCACCAGCAGTCCGACGAAGACCGGCGAAACCGGCTCCACGGGGGCCAACATCACCATCGCGCCGGCCGAGGGCACCATGGGCAGTTCCGCCTCGGCGAGGGCATCTTCCTCTGCGGACGGCTCGTCCTGGGTAGCTGTCGCCCCACTGGGCACCACGGTTTCAGCCGTGTCGCCCATGTCGATGCCTTCCAGCAACTCCGCGCCCAGCGAGGTGTCGTCGCTCTCGCGGGTCAGATCCAACAGACCCGATCCGCCGCCGCTGCCATCCAGCCCCAGATGCTCGTCGGCGCCCGTCATCATGGTCTTGGCCCGCGGGTCGGCGGCGATCTCCAGGTCGTCGTCGTCGAAGACGCTGATGCCGATGTTGGTGATGACGGTGTCATCCTTGCGGTTGCCCAACTCGCGATCGGCCTCGTCCAGGCGAAGAATATCCGCGCCCGAACCACTGCCACTCTTGGAGCTTTCGCGGGGCTTGGGCGGCGTGGCGGTGTCTGTATCGGCGAGCGTCAGGCCGGTCGTGCTGCCGCTGCCGCTCTTGAGAGCGGGCAGCCCCGAATCGGACCCGCCCAGATCGATCGGCGCGTCCGCCTCCTCGAGCCCCAGGCCGGAGCCCGAATCACTCTGGCTCAAAGCCGGCATATCGCTGGATTCGTCGGCCAGCTTCAACTCGCCGCTGCTGCTGGAGCTGGCGGCGTTATCGCCGGTTTCGGCAGCCAGTTTTTCCACCTCATCCACGCGGTAATTCAGCTTACCGGCATCGCGAAATTCGCGCAGCTTGCCGGCACGGACCAAGCCGCGGAGTTGCTCTTCATTGCAGCCGAGCCGAGCGGCCGCTTCTTCCAGGTTGTAGTACATCTTCGCCATGACGTTATCTCCGCTACCGCTACTCTTAAGCTATTCTAGTCGAGGTCCCACTGTCCAAACCAGTCCCGGCCATTGGTACGTACCGGCCGTGCCGACCGCGAGTTCGACCCGGGAGCCGACAGCTCATGCGCGGCTCGCGGAACGGAAGGCCCATCTGCTCGCCAAGACCTCACAGACCGGATCCAGCCGGACGCGTGGCCGGATCCCGATTGCTGCGCTGCTGCTGGACCATCGCTCGCACCTCGCTGGGGATGGGAGCAGCGGTATTGAATTCTTCCAGGTACCGATCGAAAACCCAGCTCCGGGCGGCCAGCAGCTTGAGCTGAGGTTCGCCGGTAGCGCCGGAGCGTTCCAGCTCATAACACCAGACGGTACCCGTGTCTACGTCCACCATGAACAGGCCATAGCTGCGGGCGCTGATCTGCCCGGTAAAGGCGTAAATGCCGCGCGCCCCTTCCAGGGATCGCGGCAAGCCGGGGGTCTGAGCCAAGGCCGATCGAAAGAAAGCAGAGTCGTCTCGACGCACCACCAGCGCGGTGGCAATGATGGCCAGCAACACGACAAGGATCCACCAGACAGTCTGGGACCAGGCAGGCTGAATGCAAACCACCTGGGGGCCGGCAGGGTCGCGGGTCGCATCGACCAGTTTCGGGCGGCTTTCAGGATCGGCGGGCATAATCGATCCCCTGTCAAGACGCAGGCTTTGGCGCGGAAAGGACTTACGAGTCCTCACGATCGGCCGGGCATTATAACTGGGATAAGAAAGTATGCAAGAGAGCTGCCCGCGGCGGCCTTTGGCTGGGGGTGGCAATTCCTGGCGGCGGGTTGGCAGGGCGCTAGGCGAACAGAATCTGCCGGACCACATCCACGATCTGGTCCATGTGGGTAAACAGATACCACATGGGCAATCCCAGCAGCGAAGCTCCGATGACCACCAGGCTCGCCCCGGTGGGTGAAGGAAGCATGGATTCGCAGCCCAGCTCGTCGTTCAGGGCCTCCACCAACTGCCGGGCGTGGGCGGAATGCCGTCCGGCCCCGTGGAACTCAAGGGAGACATTGCGGAGCCAAGTGATGCCATGGCGGGTAAGCTGGAGTCCGACCGGATCGATGCACAGCACATCGCCCTCGGTCCGGAGCTGCCACCCCTGCCGACGGCAGGCCCGACCCAGGAGCCGATGGAACTGACCAACCCCGACGTTGTAGATCACCCAGGCGGTATGCCGGGCGGGCAGCATGGCCCGGAACAAGGCCACGACGCCGGCCACGACCACGAGCGCCAGCCAGCCGTGGCCAGTGGCCACCAGGCCGAATGCGGGAACCAGGACCAGGGGTACGAACGCGCTGGCCAGCAGTACGAAATCCCGGCGGGCACTAATCAAAAAAGGCCGGGCCTGGCTGTTCACCAGGCCCAAGGCCAGAAAATAGACCGCGATAGGCCCCAGAGCCAACACCACTTGGAGGATAAATAGGACTTGGTCTCGAGCGTCCAAGCTGAGTCTCCTCAAACTCCAGAACCTATCATATCACATTTTAAGCCTGCTCCGTGCCCGCAGTCTTCTCCTCGGTACCAGCGGCCGCCGGTTGGCTGATGTGCGTTCCAACGCCGGCGACCTTCCGGTATCCCAAGTAACGAATCACCTCAAAAACTTCGCTCCAGGAGGGGAACGGGCGATTGTTGACCCGTTTGTACTCATCGATGGCCAGGACGAACTCGAGCAACTCCCCGGACATCTCCCCTTCTTCGGCCTCGCGACGGATATCCGTCCGCCGTCGACCTGGTCCGCGGCGCCGATCCAGCGCACTGCGGCGATCCACGACGGATCGTCGGTCAGCTATGCGCCTTTCAGGACCGGTATATTCCTCTGGCACCCCAACCCCCTGATTCGTTTTTGGGTTCTCGACCAAAACCGTCGTTTCCAGATTCAAACTGACTCCCCCCATCGAGAGGCGGATCGACGATTGGCATCCTCCCCGGTTCCGCGGTTTCGCTGTCGGTGTCAAAGCGGCCGGCACATCCAGCCGTGGGCCGGTCAACAGGCCGGCCGCCCAAGTTGGTGCAAAACACGCTGACAGGATGCGACACGAGCAGTGCTTCCAGTTCCCCGGCTCCGCAAAGCTCCTCGCGATAACGACTGCCTCCCTCGGCCCATGGCCGGAGACCCGTCGGATCGCTGCAGAGCGCGGAACCTTCTAACCGAGCACGGCACTAGAAGTCGTCGTCGTCCTCGTCGTCGATATCTTCATCCTCATCTTCGTCTTCGAAGTCGTCGTCTTCGAAGTCGTCGTCATCCAGATCATCGTCCAGATCGTCGTCCTCGTCCTCTTCATCGTCAAAGAAATCGGCGTCCTCGTCGTCCTCGTCGTCATCTTCGTCGGGATCGCGGGCGTCCATGACGATGGTGTAGCCGGTATCGGTCGGATCAGCCCAGGGGAACGGCAATTTATCGGACCGAGCCGTCTCTTCCTCGTCCTCGGCCGGGCCCTCTTCGAGCAGGGCGAGAGCCGGACCACACACAGGGTCGCTCACGACAACCAGCTCGGATGTTTCTCTATCGTCGTTTGTCCATCGCATACGAAGGCTCCTCTTGTGAATGCTGGGTTACCATGTCCGCGGAAAGTGTATAACGCAATCAAAGGTCGTCAAGCGAAAAACCGCCCCCTCTTGACCCGTTTGCCCGGATTCAGCCGTGCCGCACAGAGAACAGTCGGCTGGGCAGTCAATTTACCTTAACGTTTCTCGGATCTGGGACGGATTTCGAGGGTGGCAGGCTGGGTTCCCTGGGCCGGGGTCAGCCGCCAGGTCAGACGCCCCAGCAGCCGAGCCGATTCCAGGACCTCGCCCAGGGTGCCCCGGGCTTCAAACGGGGTGGGGAAGGGCGCCCCCGGCGGGATGACCCGGCAGGCGATGCCGCCGGCCCGGGACAGACGGTCGCCAAATTCCTCCCAATTTTGGACGGAACGGTCCAGGATCACGAACTGATCGAGTGGACCAGCAGGGCGCTGCACCTCTTCGGAGGCCGGGGCCATGACGCTGGGCCGGGTGGTGGGGACTTCAACCCCCACGGCAACGGGGACAACCCAGAGCGCCCCGTCTATCAAGGCAGTTTTGGCCTTGAGCTGATCTTCAAGGGCGGTGCGGACCGCCGCCAGCGAGGCATCTACGATTTCAAGGTGAACCAACGGTTCCTCAGAGAGGATAGACGGGTGAAAGATGGCGTCGATGGCAAATTTGGTGGAAATATCCCGGGCCACACTGCTCAGGGGGCTGTCAATCCAGGTCACGTTGGCCCGCCGCTGGTTCAAGGCCGCAAGCCGCTCTTGCCAGCCGAGCGGTTCGACCAGCGCCCCCCCGGTCAGCCGCCAGACGCGGGGCAGTTTCCGCGGCGGAGCGATCAGCACCAGGTCTTCTCGAACCACCGCCTCCAAGTCGGCCAGCCGGGCCGCCCACCGGAAAGCCTGCCGGACGGTCAGATGGGTGGCAAAAAGGCGAAGCCGCCGGTCCATCACCTCGGCGGGCACCTCCGGGTCCACCAGGTAGGTCGTCTGGGAGGCCCGGGTCAGTTCATCAAGCACCTGCCGAAGGGGCAGGCCGCGCCAGTCCACGGGCAGGGAATCCTCCAGGCGCGTCTGGGCCGCGTTGGCGGAAGCATTCCACGTCAGCGGCAAGCCGGCCAGCGTCAATAACAATATCCCGGGGGCTCTCATAGCTTGGGCATTATATACGCCGGTCTGCGGAGGCGTCGCTCCCACCCTGCCGGTTCGCTTGTCCCGTCCCCCTCTCCAGAATAACATCGTCTGCGACGCCCGGACCAGATTTTGGCCAGACAGGTGCGCCGGCTCGCCGGGTGAGCTTCTGTGGAATTGAATCATCATGCCCATTCGCTTCACCTGCCCGTCCTGCCAACAACCCCTGGAGATTGACGACACCTGGGGCGGCCAATCGGTGGCCTGCCCTTACTGTCGGCGGGTCATCACCGCGCCGTCATCCAGCACCTGGCCCACCGGCGAGGTGCCCATGGCTTCCCCGGCCGGCGTTGGAAGCGGGCCGACCGAACCCCCGGCAAGCACGGCGTCACCGCCGCCCTTCCAGGGCTTCGCCCCCCCGCCACCGCCGCCGGGCTATGCGTCAAGGTCCGAATACCGGCCGCCGCAAAGCGGTTTGGCCGGCTGGGCCCTGACCCTGGCCATCGCGGGCGCTCTGCTCTCGGGCCTGGCCACCCTCCTGTGGCTGGGCATGGCTGGCAATCTCGTGATGCAGAAAGCCGGTCCCAACCCCACCCAGGAAGAAACCAGCCGGATCATGCGCGAGATGCTCGAACAGGGGCAGGCGCCTCGTCACCCCGTGCTCTCCGGCGCGGTTCTCATCGCCACGTTAAGCAGCCTTGCCGGACTGATCCTGGGAATTCGCTCTCTGGCCCGGCAGGAGCCCGGGCGCGGGTTGGCCATTACGGCCTGCGTACTGGGCGCGATGTTCCTGGTCTGCCAGACGATGTTAATGCTGCTCGTGCTCGCGGCGCACGGGCCGGGCGGCGCCTGAACAAAATCGAGACTGCTCGCATTGACTTGCAGCCGCGGGTTTGTTAGGTTCGAAATAGTCGCAGTTCACCTTGTGCATTCGGGAGTCCACCCATGGACGCCTTCGAAGCAGTTTCACTGCCTGAACCCTCCGCCACGATCGGTCAGCGCTATTTTTCAATCACCGAAGCCAACCGGGCCCTGGTTCTCGTCCGCCGGATTGTGGCCGATATTGTCCGCGAGTACCGGCGGCTGTGTACGCTGAAAGAGGCCTACCAGCGCTACGACGAGAAGGGCAATATCGTGCTGGCCGAACAGACTCGACAGGATTACGTGTCCGTCTTCAACCGCCTCTCGACCCTGCGCGACGAACTCGAGGAGATCGGCTGCGAGCTCAAGGATTACGAGACGGGCCTGGTCGATTTCCCGACCCGGCTCGGCGGCCGCGAAGTTCTGCTCTGCTGGAAGCTCGGGGAAGAGTCCATCGAGTACTGGCACGAGGTGGACGCGGGATACGAAGGCCGGCGACGCATCGTAAAAGATGTTTGAGCCGGCGGACCGGCACAGCTCCCCCCCACTCAAAGATGATGACCCGCTTGTGGGACTGACGTTTAGTCGTTCGTTTCCAGTCCCCTCTTGCCAGACTGCCGTTCCGCGGCCGGATTGGAAGCTCCCCGAAGGACACGCTCGTACTCCTGGCGAAGCAATTCCTCCTTGCGCTTCTCCCGATCGGCCAGGCGGCGCTCCTGCTCATCAAGCCGGGCCCTCAGATGCTGAATTTCCATGCGAATCCGTTCCTGGTGACGATCGAATCGTTCGCCAATCCGGGCCTGGAGTTCGGCACGCAGGCGGGCGCGCTCCTGCTCCGTTTTCGCCTGGCGGCACCGCCGGGACAGGGATGTGATCACCATCTGCAGGCGGTACTCATCGACCATCTTCTGAGCCAGCCGCTGATCGCGCCGGTTCACCTCCATAATGGGCCGCAGCGGCCCGCCGACCCGGCGTAACATGCGATTGAACTCCCCTGGCTTGACCTGGCGAAGCTTTTCGAGCCGCTGGTGAAGCTGGGGAAAGTTCGCCCGCGCGAAGTGCATCAGCTCCTCCACCTCCGCGGCGGGAAGCGGATCATCGCTGACCGGAGCCGACGGCTTCCTTTCGGCTCGACGACGAGCACCAACCGAGCCCCCCTCTTGCCGAGCGGATCCCTCTGACTTTTTCTTCCGTGGACCACCGACCTCGTTTCTGCTTCCGGCCGGCGCGGTGGTCACCGAGCCACTGGTCACCGTTTCCCCAGCCGGACGCGCCGCTGCTTCCCCGTGCGGTTGTTCCGTCGGTCCGGCCGTCCAGGCCAGCAATCCCAAAACCGCCAGCAGATTCAACAGTAGCATCATCCAAGGCCCCCGCCTGCACGTTGATTGGCGCTGGAGATCGGTCGCGACGGATCGCGCGACTCCAGCAGCTCATCCAACTCTTCAATCAACTCATCCAGCGATTCGCCTTCCGCGTCCGGGAACGCCTCGTCCTCGGGAAGCTGGGATTCCAGTGACTGCACCTGCGTCCGAATGGGTTCAAGCGGCGAGGCCGAAACCGCGACCAGGAACAGATCCGCATCGCTCAAAGATTCCGCCGGGCGGAAGAGCGTACCCGCATACCAGATTACGCCGATACAAAACACCAGCATGGCCGCCGCGCCCACCGCGCCCCAGGCGGGCGAAAGCCGACGCAGCCACCAACCGAATTGACTCTCCGCCGATAACGCATCAGCCCCCCGATCGACACCCGGATGATTCATCAATTCCGCGGCCACAGCCCTGCGCACCCGGTCCACGACCTCGGGCGCGGGGGTCGGGGATGATCGGGCGGCCAGCCAAACCCGGTCCAGCTCACGACGAACGGCGTTTCGGATGAACTCGACCCCTTCCTCGGGGGGAAAAACATCCAGCCGCTCGGCCCACCGGCCCAGCTCCCGCTCAATCTCGCGCTCCAAGCTGTCCAAGTCCTTTTCCATCCAAGGCTACTCCGCCATCAACTCCCGCAAGCGAGCCAGCCCCCGGTGAGCCCGGGCCAGTGCCGTCCCCAGCGGCGTGCCCATCTGCTCGGCAATCTCGCGAAAGCTAAGCTGCGCGAAATGCCGCAGCAGGATCACCTCGCGCTCGGCCTCCGGGAGTTGGGCAATGGCCCATTGCAGCCGGTCGGCATCTTCGGCCTGCTCCAGGGACTCGGAAGGCTGCCGGGCCATCGGGTCCGGACGCTCATGAAAACCCCGCCGTTCCGATCCATCCTGCCAGGCGTGAAGCCCCTCACCAATCAGGCGGGTCTTCGCCCGGCGGGCCTGATCCCGGACCAGGTTGGTGGCAATGCGAAACAGCCATCCGTCAAACCGGCCGTCGTGCTCATAATGTCCAATCATCCGAACCAGCCGGACAAACACCTCCTGAAGCAGGTCTTCCGCATCATGACGAGAACCCGTCAGCCGATAAAAATAACCGTAAAGCCTGGTGGCGTAGGCATTAATAAGCGCGTCAAACGCCGCCGGCTCTCCACGTTGGGCCCGGGCAATCACATCAGCCAGTTCGGCGGGTTCCATCAGGGTCCAGCTTAGAAGATCAACGTATCACCCGCCAGTCGATTGCAGAACCTGCCTGTCAGGGCGAGGCTTCACGGCTTGAGTCATGGGCTTGGGAAGACCGTTAACTTGCCCACACGGCTCAAGAGCAGTGGCGCACGGCGGGGGCAGTGGCGCACGGCAAACGCAGGAGCACAGTGATCGCCGGAGAATCCCCGGGCAGGCGGCCCGCCCCCCATGAGACGGACACAAACATAAGGTGTATCAGTTACCGGCAACCCTGCCTTTATGGCCGTAGACCGGGTATGCTAAGGAGGCGAGGCCCCTTCCTGACAAAAGGGCCGGCAAAGGACAGGCGGATGATACGGCAGCATTATCAAACCACGGGGCTCCTGCTGGCCGGCGGGCTGGCGCTTTTCCTGGCCGGCTGTAACGACCCGACGTCTCGCAAACTCATCGCCCGACGAACCGAGAACATGGCCCGGACGACCAGACAGTTCGAGAAACTGGAGCAGAAACGTCCGGATTCGCTCGCGTGGACACTGGACGCGCTGCGAGACAAACACCGGGAGGACGTGCAGAACGCAACCGACAACCCCCGACGCGTCAACCGGATGATCCAGGATGACATCGATCACTGGGCGGAGCGTCAGCCGGCCTATCGGAAGGAGATCAGAACGCAGCTTCAGGGCGATCCGGACAATATCCGCCGTACCGCCCCGCGGATGGCATGGTAAGCAGAAAAAATGAAGGACGAGATGAGCGGCATAACGGGCCCTTTCCGGCGGGTGAGTTTCGCGCTGCCCGCAGGGGGCGGGTACCTTGGCCAAAGGCAAGATGATCGGCCGTTTGCGCCCCCGAGGCGCAAGACTGCTTTGCCGGAAGCGACCATCGCGCCGATCTCTCCCTCAGGAGTGCGCCCATGATCCAATGCAGCGACTGCGAATATTTCCACCGGGGTCCCGGCGGGCGGGGAATTTTCTCCTGTGATCCGTTTTCCACCATCAAGGAGCCGGAGTGCCTGGCCAAGTGGCAACTGATCAAGATGGAAATCATGGTCCGGTCGCACCAGGCCACGATGGACATGTACCGGCGACTGGCTCCGCTCCAGGAAAAGTTGTTCCGTCAGATGGAACGCGAACTCGACGACCAGGAAGAGGCAGACAAGTGGAAGTATGGTCTCCAGGAGGAAGACGACGACGAGCTGGAGGACGAGGAAGAGGACGACAGTGAACGCTGAGGCGAGTACGGTTCGCCTCATCCTCGGCAGCACCACCGAAAACCAACTCATCCGCGGCGTCCTGTGAGGCACGAGTATCGCCTGACGCGGTGCAGGCTGCCGCATCCGCCAGGAATCCAGCAAGCGGGGCATCCGCCGAGCGGCAGTACCCCGGAAGCATTCAACTCCAAACGGCCTGCCTTCCGCACGGCGAGACATCTGAAAAATCGAACACGGCGATCCGCCCGGACACCAGCCGTTCTAAACTCCTCTGGACGAAAACCCTCGGGAGCGGATCACATGAAAACCTGCGTCATCGCCAACCCCAACTCCGGCGCCGCCGATGACACCGGCGCGCTGGCGGCCAACCTGCTGCGCCTCAAACATTTCACTTTCCGCACCACCGAGGCCCCGGAAGACTCCAGCCGGTTTGCGGCCGAGGCGATCCGCGACGGCTACGAGCGGATCGTCGCAGCCGGCGGCGACGGCACGCTCAACGGCGTAGTCAACGGGATGGCCGGCAACTTCGGGGCGGCCTGCCTGGGCCTCATCCCGCTGGGGACCGGCAATGACTTCGCCCGCTCCATCGGCCTGACCGCCGATCCGGCCCAGGCGGTCGATACCCTGCTGGCCAACCGCATCCGCGAAATTGACGTCGTCCGTGTCCACAACGGCGGCGTTTGCCACTTCCTTAACGTGTCCGGAGCGGGGTTTACGGCCGAGGTGGGGGAGAACATCAGCGACGTCGCCAAAAGTTGGTGGGGCGGAATCGCCTATGTCTGGGCAGCCGCCAAGACGTTGCCCAGTCTCCGCGAGTACCAGGCCACCCTCGTTTTCGATGACCGCGAGAAGCTTCAGATCACCGCCTACAACATCATGATCGCCAACGCCCGCTACGTCGGCGGCGGCATTCCCGTCGCCCCCCAGGCCCAGCTTGACGATGGACTGATGGATATCCTCATCGTGCCGGTCATGCCCGCATCCGCCCTGCTGACCGTGATTCCCAAGATCCTCAACGGAACCCATATCGACAGCCCCGAACTGATCTTCCGCCGAGCCGCGAAAGTCCATGTGTGCTGCTATCCGGAGATCCCTTTCAATGTCGATGGCGAACTCATGGGCACAGGCCCGGTGACCTTCGAGACGCTGCCGCGGACATTACGGATGGTCGTCGGCGCGGAAACTTGACTTCCAGCCTGTTGCTTCTTGACGCTCCCCGGTAAACTACCCGTCATGGGTACCACAACGACACTCTCCACGCCGTATTCCAGTCGGTTGACCTCGCTGGACGTCTTCCGTGGTCTCACCCTGGCCGGGATGATCCTGGTGAACAACCCGGGTAGCTGGGCCCACGTGTTCGGCCCGCTCCGGCATGCTCAGTGGCATGGCTGGACGCCCACCGACCTGGTCTTCCCGTTTTTCCTGTTCATCGTGGGGACGGCCATCCCCCTGGCTTTCGACAAGCGGCGGGCGCTGGGCGAGTCCCGGTCGCTGCTGCTGCTGCATGCCACCCGTCGGGCCATTGTGCTGTTCACCCTGGGGTTGGCCTACTCCGGAGTAACGATCAAATACGTCAACGGGTTGGCCGGCGAGGGACAGCACTGGCAGGTCATCCTGCCCTGGGTTCTGACCGTACTGGCCCTTGCCTTCATCTGGCCGGAGGAAAAACGCATCGCCCAGGACGGCTGGGGCCGCCACGTGCCGCGGATGGTGCTGGCCGGCTTCATCCTGCTGGCCGGCGTTTTTGCGTTGATCTACTTCTGGGAGGATTTCCAGAGATCCGAACAGCGCATCCCCGGCGTGCTGCAACGCATCGCGATTTGCTATCTGCTGGCGTCGATCATCGTCCTGTACTTCGGCGTGCCCGGGCGCGTCTTCTGGACGGTCGCCTGCCTGGTCGGATACTGGGCGCTGCTGCGCTACGTCTCGCCGCCGGGCGACTTCAACCCCAAACTCGAAGGCCCCGAGGGCCGGCTACATGAGTGGATTGATATCCACGTCCTCGGCCGCCACTTGTACAGAGCGCGGCCCGACCCGGAGGGCATCCTGAGCACGCTTCCGGCCGTCGCCACCACGCTGCTGGGAGTCCTCACCGGCGACTGGCTGCGCAGCGGGCGGGACGAGGCCAAGAAAGGTTCCGGGCTGCTTCTGGCCGGCATGATCGGGATCATCGTCGGTTTGATTCTGCATCAGTGGATCCCCATTAACAAAAAGATCTGGACCAGCTCCTATGTGCTGTTCGCCGGCGGGTGTGCGGCTTACGTGCTCGGATGGTGCTACCTGCTGGTGGACGGCGAAGGTTGGCAGCGATGGAGCAAACCGTTCCTCGTCCTGGGCACTAACGCCATCGCGGTCTACGTCCTCTCCAGCCTGACCGGGTGGTTCCTGGCTGCATGGCCGTTGCTGGCGGATGGAACCCTCAATGTGAAGACGTGGTTGTACAATGGATTCTTCGGGCCAAGGTTCGGACCCGAGGGCGGATCGCTGGCCTATGCGCTGTGCTATGTACTGGTGTGGATCATCATCTTCACGCCACTGTACCGGGCCCGCATTTACATCCGTGTCTAAATGACCGTGCGCGACGGTGAGACAGCCTGGAGCACGGCTTGTGTGCCACGGCTCTTGAGCCATGCAGGGGGGCGGGCATCCTGCCCGCCTTCGTGGATCCCAACAGAGACGGGTGTTTTATCCAGGAAACGGCCGGCACGAAGCCAGCGGGTACGGTGTTGAGACGTTTTGGCGCGAACGGCCGGTACGGAGCCCGGCCGCTACCGATGGATCGTTCGACGGCTACGGAGCCCGGCCCCCCCAGGCGGCGCGGAATGCAATAGCCCGCAGACTCAACCAATCAACCTGAACACCTGACGAAGATCCGCCAAGATTTCGCCGCGCGGCCTCGCGCGAGCGCACAGCCCTGCGGGAGACTGAACTGGAATGACCTACCGGGATTCCCTGAATTGCCTGGTCTGTCAAGCTGAACGTTTCCACGGCAACCGATTTTGACTCCGCCCCTGTTCCACCGCCGCGGTCCCGTGGTCAGCGCCAATTTCATTTCTCGACGGCCGGTTTGAAGCCCCCGAATTTGGAAGGCTCACACTCTGCATCCTGGCCTTCGGCCCTTACAATCGCTATGGACGGATCTGGTGAGGATAGACCATAATAGCTCCCTGCCTGTTCCGAGCGCGCGGACTTATCGAGAAACGAATGCCATCATGAGTCTCACAGTTCGATTCACCGAAATGAACGCCCGGATTCCCTTGAGCACCGACGAATCAGCCAACAACAACGGGCAGGTGGGCCATGCCCTCCTGTTTGAAATCGCCTGGGAGGTCTGTTCCCAGGCCGGCGGCATCTACACCGTGTTGCGCAGCAAAGCCCCGGCCACCGTCAATCGCTGGCAGGACAACTACTGGCTCATCGGTCCCCTGCGCGGCAACTCCAACCTCGAGTTTGAACCGGAGGTTCCCACCGGCGTGGTGGCCGAAGCGCTGGCTGAGCTGGCCGCGCGGGGCATCAGGGTCCATTGCGGACGATGGCTCATCACCGGCCGTCCCCGGGTACTGCTCGTCGATACCTCCTCCGTGGCCCACAAGATGGGGGAGCTCAAATACTTTTACTGGAAAGACTGCGGCATCGGCACGCCGGATGGCGACGGGGAGGTGGACCAGATCATCGCCCTGGGCTTCGTGACCGCCGACCTGCTCATGGCCATTCACGCGCGGATGAACGACCGGCCGATGCTGGCCCACTTCCACGAGTGGCAGGGTGGGGCCGCCCTGCCGATCCTGGCTCACCGCAAAGCCGCGTTCCCCACCATCTTCACCACGCACGCCACGCTGGTGGGACGCAGCCTGAGCGCCGCCAACGCCAACCTCTACGATCATCTCAACGAGATTAACGGCGAGGCCGTCGCCCACCAGCACCAGTTCTGGCATCGCTTCGCCATCGAACGCGCCTGCGCCCACTCGGCGACCATTTTCACCACCGTCTCCGAAATCACCGCCCTGGAAGCCGCCCAGTTCCTGGGCCGCAAGCCCGAATTCCTGCTGCCCAACGGCCTGAACATCGAGCGGTTCGCCGCGCCCTACGAGTTCCAGAATCTGCACCGGCGCAACAAGGAGTTGATCCACGACTTCGTCATCGGACACTTTTTCCCCCATCACACCTTCGATCTGGAACAGACGCTCTACATCTTCACCGCCGGCCGGTACGAATTCCGCAACAAGGGCTTTGATCTCTTCATCGAGGCGCTGCACGAACTGAACCTGCGGCTCAAGGCCGAGCGACGCGACGTCACCGTCGTCGCGTTCATCATCGCCCCGGCGCCCTATCGCGCCCTCAACGTCGAAACCCTCAACCGCCAGGCGATGCTCACCGAAATCAAGAACACCTGCCAGGACATCCAGCAGGACATGGGACGCCGGCTGTATCACACCGTCACCCAGGGACGGGCCCCCACCACCGACGACCTCTTTGACGAGTATGCGGCCGTGCGCATCAAACGCATGTTGCACGTCTGGCGCCGCAGCATCCAACCGCCCATCGTCACCCACGACCTCTGGAACGACGGCAACGACCAGGTGCTCAACCATCTGCGCTACCGAAACCTCCTCAATGCCGCCGACGACCCCGTCAAGGTGGTCTTCCACCCCGAGTTCATCACCTCAACCAGCCCCATCCTGGGCCTGGAGTACGATCAGTTCGTCCGCGGATGCAATCTCGGCGTGTTTCCCTCCTATTACGAGCCCTGGGGCTACACGCCGATGGAGTGCGTCGTACGCGGCATACCGGCCATCACCAGCGACCTGAGCGGCTTCGGCAAGTATGTAATGGAACACTTCCCCGACCATGACCTGAACGGCGTGTTCGTCGCTCGCCGGCAAGGGGTGGCCTTCCACGACACCGTGCGTCAGGTTGCCGATTGGCTGCACATCCTGACCCGCATGAGCCGCCGCGATCGCATCCAGCTCCGCAACCGGGTCGAAGCCCACGCCGAACACTTCGACTGGACGAACCTGAGCAAATACTATCGCGAAGCCCGGCAGCACGCGTTCGGACTCTTCTACCCCGGCCGGCAGATCGTGCCCGGCGACACCGGCCTGCCCGACGTGCCCGCGCCGCTGGCAGAGTCGGCCGGCCCCCAGTCCGACCGCCGCCGCATCGGCCAACCGCAATCCCCTGTCGGGGGTTGACCCGCCAGATCCGGCGGGATCTCCCGGTATCTTCCCCAAAAAAAGCCCGTGGCACAGTCAGTGCCCCCGGGGGGCAATGGCTATGCCACGGGTTCTTTATCTGTCTGACCTGAAAACTCAGGCCTCTTCGACCTTGATCGCGCTGGAGGGGCAAGCCTCGACGGCCGCCTTGATGCCATCGGTGTGCGCCGCGAGAAACTCCGGATTCTGGGCCTCGGCCTTCACGACCGCCGCATCATCACCCATCTCGAACACCGCATCGCACTCGGCCACACACGCCTCGCACGAGATGCACTCGCCTGCCTCGATCTCAACTTTGGTCACTGCCATCTGAATAACTCCTATCCGGAAGATCCAATCCATGTAAGGCTCTGCCGGAACTCCAGCCCGGCCTATCCCCGAACCAGCAAGTGCCGTGCCAGGGACAAAAGATACCTTACAAATACAACTATGCCCAAACCACGAAAAAAACAAAAACCGGCTCTGAGCAAGCATACAGGCGGATGTGGGTTTTCACACCGGCGCGGTGGCAACTGCCCCAGACGCCGACCCGGACCTCACATCGCCGAAGCCAGCTTCTCCGCCAGGAACTCGACCACCCGGCTCTTGTCGATCCGCTGCTGGGCGCCGGTGTCCCGGTCACGGACGGTAACGGTTCCATCCTCCTTGGTCTGCCCATCCACGGTGAAGCAGTACGGCGTACCGGCCTCATCCATCCGGGCGTAGCGTTTGCCGATGGAGGCCTTGGCGTCGTACTGGGCCGGCCAGCGTTTCTTCACCTCACGGTACAGCGGCTCGGCGATCTCCGGCAGCCCGTCCTTGTTCACCAGCGGGAAGATGGCCGCCTTGACCGGGGCCAGCCGGGGATGGAACCGCATCAGCTCCGGGCTGGGCCGCGACTCGTCCACCGTGTACGCCTCGCAGATCACCGCCAGCGTGGCCCGATCCGCCCCGGCCGACGGCTCGATCACGTGGGGCACGAACCGCTCCTTGCGCTCATCGTCGAAGTAGGTGAGGTCCTTGCCGGAGCCCTTCCACCTGGGCTTGCCGTCCGGGCCGGTATCGACCACGAGCTGCCCGTCGCGGTTGACAAGCTTACCTTCCATGTGGCTGCGGAGGTCAAAATCGCCGCGATGGGCCACGCCCTCCAGCTCGCCGAAGTCGCCCTCGGCCAGGAACGGGAAAGCGTACTCGATGTCGGAAGTCCCGCAACTGTAGTGCGAGAGCTCGTCCTTGTCATGCTCGCGCAGCCGGAGCTTGCTGCTGGTCAGGCCAAGGTTGGTGTACCAGCGGAGCCGCACGTCCCGCCAGTACTCATACCACTGCCGCGACTCGCTGGGATGGCAGAAGAACTCAATCTCCATCTGCTCGAACTCGCGTGAGCGGAAGGTGAAGTTTCGCGGCGTAATTTCGTTGCGGAAGCTCTTGCCGACCTGGGCGATGCCGAAGGGCACCTTCACGCGGGTGGTGTCGGTGACGTTCTTGAAGTTGACGAAGATGCCCTGGGCGGTCTCGGGCCGCAGAAACGCCTTACTCTCTTCGTCGATCAGTGCTCCAACATACGTCTGGAACATCAGGTTGAATTCGCGCGGCTCCGTCAGTTCGCCCCAGCAGTTCGCACAGAGACGCGGCACGCCGGCCGGCAGCTTGCCCAACTCATGGACTTGGACCACGTAGGAGCCCTTGTGGGTGTTGACCGTCGGCTCGGCGCCGGTTCGGACCACTTCCGCCTTCTTGAATTCCGCTTCGTTCTTGCCCTTGGCCCAGGCTGTCAGGGCGTTGGGCAGTTCCTCCAGGGCGCCGGCCAGTCCATCCGCCTCAATGCCGAACACGCCCCGCGGCTGCGGCAGGTCGCCTCCGATGACGGCGATAAACACCTTGTCCGCCCGGAAGCGCCGCTTGCATTCCTTGCAATCCACCATCAGGTCCGCGAACAGGTCATAGTGCCCGCTGACCTTCCACACCTGCGGATGCATGATGATGGAGCAGTCCACGCCGACCATCTGGTACTCGACGTTCCCCGGCCCCAGCGGCGGGTTGCGGACCATGTCGTTCCACCAGGCATCTTTGAGGTTGCGCTTCAGCTCCACGCCCAGCGGACCGTAATCCCAGAAGCCGTTGATCCCGCCGTAGATCTCGCTGGACTGAAAGATGAACCCCCGCCGCTTGCACAGGGCGACGATCCGTTCCATCACATTGCCGGTAGGTGCTGCCATGAGTCTAAAGCCTTCCTATTGCAGAGCTTGTGCCGGGGGCGCAAGCCGAAAGATCAGGATTGTAACGCGTGTTCCCCGAAGGGCAAAGGCAGGCTGCTCATAGGGTAAATGATCCGCCCCCGAATCCGCCGGGATTCGGCCGTCTATCCCTGGCCGGAGCATCCCCCGATCGTCTCCCCCGCAATCCGCACAATCTCTTCCGGCCCATTGACGCAATACACATGCTTGCAGCTCTTGGCCCTCACCGACCGGATCCGCTCCACCAGCGGACGCCAGAAGTCGCCGACCACCATGATCGGCCGGGCGGGCATCAGCCCCTTGCACACATACTCCCAGACGATTCCAAACTCCGTCAGCGTCCCCGTCCCGCCCTCCAGGACTACGAAACCGGCCGATAACCGCATCATCATGTCAATGCGATTGAAAATATTGTCCGAGCAGATCTCCCGGTCGATCCATCGGTTGGCCTGAAGGGGAATACCCCGGTAATCGCTGAAGATCCGACAGGTCACACCGATGGTCGTTCCGCCAGCCGCCTTGGCCCCCTTGGCGCTGGCCTCCATGGTGCCGTCGTACCCGCCGTTACAAACCACGTAACCGGCCGCCCCCAGTGCACGGCCGATCTTGTAGGCCTGTTCATAGAGTGGCTCCCCGGGCTTGGGGCTGTAGCTGCCGAAGATGCTGATAACCGGCCCCCCGTTCGCCTGCACATCCATCCCAGAAGCCCTCAGTGTTCAGCGATCAGCAGTCAGCGTTCAGCGATCAGCACTCAGTACTCGTCACTCAGTACTTTTCCCTCGCCCCTCGTCCCTTTCACGCCACTTCTTCCACCGTCACCTTATTGATCTTCACCGCCTTGATCGGTGAGGATTTCTCGCCGGTGGGGCTGGTTTGGACGGGCACGTCGCCGATCTTGCGGAGCGTTTCGCGGGAGGCATCGTCCACCAGCTCGCCGAAGACGGTGTACTGGCGGTCCAGGAAGTCACACCGATCCAGGCAGATGAAAAACTGGCAGCTTGCCGAATTGGGGTTTGCCGCCCGGGCCATGGAGAGCGTACCCAGTTGGTGGGGCTTTTCGTTGAACTCGGCCTGCAGGCGACGCGGGCCGCTGCCCGTGCCGGTCCCCAGAGGGCAGCCGCCCTGGATCATGAAACCTTTGATGATCCGGTGGAAAGTCAGCCCGTCGTAAAACCCCTTCTCGGCCAGGTCGATGAAGTTCTCCACGTGCTTGGGAGCCACCTCGGGGAAGAATCGGAGGGTCATGTTACCGAAGTCGGTGTGGATGGTCGCCTGCTTCACGTCTGGTCCTCGTATAAGAAAATATCGCGTCTCACGACCCGGGGTAGCGTCCGCCAGGGGCGCCGGCCGTCGGGTCAGCCAAGCTGGCGACCGGCAACAACACCAGCCGCTACGGCGCCGCCTTGAAGCGGCCCAGAAAGCAAGGATTATAGCCAAAGATGGCTGTCGAACAGAGGCGTCAACCTCCGATATTTTAGGAAGTTCCTTGCTCAAGGAGGCGGAGATTCCCCGTCGGAACCTCTCGCCTTTCCACGAAGCGCCGGCCGGGTTGCCGGCCCACCCCCCAGGATGTAGGGGGCATCTGTCAGGAGGACACGAATCGTGCGTCGCACTCTCGGCCTGTTGCTTCCTTGTATCGCAATTTTGGTTCTCACCACCGGCTGTCCCAAAAAGCCGACCCTTCCGCCTGTCGAGCAACAACCTGATTACAGCGGAAAGCTTCCGGAAGGCGAGAAGGCGCTGGTGAAGATCGACCCCAGCATGTATCCCGACTTCAGCCAGGGCTTCGACCACCGCTCTAACCTGATCGAGGCGGCCCTGTACAGCCGGCAATACCTCGAAAAGAAGTCCTCCCGGCAGTTTTTCCCCTACCTGGACATCAGCCACCAGCGGGCCATTGACAGCATCGACGCCTTCATTGAGGTGCTCCAGACCGCCCAGTCCGGCCAGGAGCTCGATCAGATGATCCGCGAGCGATTCGACGTCTATCAATCCCGCGGCTACCAGGATTACAACCGCAAGGACGCCGACCCCCGCTGGAAACCGCCGGATACCGGCATCGTCCTGTTCACCGGCTACTACCGCCCGATCTTTAACGCCCGGCTCAAACCCGATGCGGTATTCAAATATCCGCTCTATAAGAAGCCCCCGGACCTGATGCAGGACCCGGTCACCCTGGCCTACCAGCCCTACCTGACCCGGGCCCAGATCGAGAACGGCGCCCTGGCCGGCCGGGGCTTGGAGCTGTGCTACCTCAGCGACTGGTTCGAAACCTACATCGTAACCATCCAGGGCTCGGCCAAGCTCCGCCTGGAAGACGGCTCCATGTTCGAGATCGGCTATGCCGGGGACAATGGCCACAAGTACGAATCGGTCGCCCAGGCATTCGTCCAGCAGGGCCGCCTCGACGCAAACAACCTCTCGCTGCAAAGCATGATCCAGTACTTCCGGCAGCACCCGGAGGCACGTGAGCAAGCCATCAATATCAACCCCCGGTACGTATTCTTCACCCCCCGCTCCGGCGGACCATTCGGCAGCCTGAACGTCCCGGTGACGCCGCTCCGATCCATCGCCACGGACAAGCAGATCTTCCCCCGGGCGGGCGTCTGCTTCATCAAAACCCAACTGCCCTTCCGTGATGCCACCGGCCAGATCCGCCAGGGCAATTACGGCGGGTTCGCTCTCGATCAGGACACCGGCGGGGCCATCCAGGCGGCCGGTCGCTGCGACGTGTTCATGGGCACCGGCGATGAGGTCGGCGAACTGGCCGGCCGGACCTTCTCGGAAGGCGCCCTATATTACATCTACGTCAAGGAAGGCATGGGCTCCGGCACGGCCACCAGCGCCAGCCCGCAGGCCCCCTATGACCCGGCGCCGGAGGCAACCGGCGACATGGGCTACGGGCCGTCCTCAACGCCGCCCACGGAGTCGGCGACGACTCCCTATGGCCGGCAACCTCAGCGCCGACTGGCCAGCGGACTTCCCCCCAGCTAATACCGCTACCAGTACGCCAGTTTCGCAGTGAAAATCAACCGGGCAGGATGCCTCCCCCAGAAGAACCGGCCACGATGCCGGGGGGTGGGCATCCTGCCCGCCTTAATAACCGAACACCCCCATCAGGCAGCTTGCCCGCCTGAACGCTTCGGAGGGTGGGCATCTTGCCCGCCTTATGGGCTGACGTGCGAAACGCTTCGCGCTGATCGCTTGAATCTTCGTGCCCCCACCTCTGAAGAGGCGGAGCGTCCAACGCGGGGCGAGTATCTCACCAAAGGCTGAGTAACCGGCCGGTGTCGCTCCGGCAGCCCCAAACGGGTTCACCGGAAGCGGCACTCATTGTCGTCGCTGACGCTCAGAGAGCTTTCATGACGCGATCAGGGCCGTTTCATCCCAGCTCCACGTCCACACCAGAAACGAGAAAACGGCTCTGTTTCCGGGAATAATCAGCATGTCTATCGGGTCGGCAAATCTGGCACAGCCATAACGAGCATCGGTCGGATCTTCGGACCCGATCCGCCGTTCCATCAGTCCGCTCTCGCGTACCGGGTAGCGCGCCGGAGATTACATATGCGTAGGTATCTCAGACACTTTACGACTTGGTGTGGTTGCTTTGCGGCTTTGACGCTCTTGGCCGGCTGCCCTGGTCAGGCCGACCTCAACCCAGTCACTCCCACTCCCCCCGCGGACGCCGATACGAGCAACGGCAATGTCGGCATTGCCGGCCAAGGGGAAAGCCCCACCGACGTAGAAAGTCTCACTCCGGCCGAAATCGACGCCCTCCGTTCCGTCCTCCAGGCGACCGCCCAGCTCACACAGGCCGTTATTCTCGCCCAGGCCCTCGCCACCGGCGGCGAGGCGTCACCGTGCCCGGCCATCACCGCCACCAACTCAACGGTCAACGCCAGCTTTGGAGCCGGCTGCACGGTCACCACCGCGCCCGAGTTCGTCTGCTCAGGAAACCTGCTGGCCACACGAACAAACGACTTCGCCGGCCCGCCCCAGCGCAGCCAGTTGAGCCTCACCTTCCAGAACGCCGCCTGCCAGCCCAGTTCCCCCCTCACCGGTGAGGCCAACATTCTCTTCAACGGCGGTTCCCTCATCGACCTCAACGGGTTCTGGAATCTCAGCTACACCCAGGCAGGAACCACCGTCAACCTGGCAGGAAACGGCGACCTCCAGTACGACGTCACGCGCCGGTTCGTGAACCTGCTCAGCTTCAACGGTCAATTGAACGCCGGCGGAACCGTCCGAAGCCTCGTGCTGCTGGGACTGGTTCTCTCGCGGACCGCGCAGACCCCCACGATCCCGCAAACCGGAACCGCAACCGTCGCCGGCCAGGACATCCGCACCCTGACCCTGATCTTCGACGCCAACTCACCCACCACCAGCCAGATCCTGATCAGCGTCGACAACGGGGCGCCTTTCGCGGTGGACATCAACAATCTGTAATACCAATTGCCTCTCAAACCCACCCCGGCCCCGCCGACCGCCGCAGGGCGTGTTCCTGCATATCCAGGACCTAACCGACGACCGACAACTGGCTGCCGACCGCCGCCTCCTTCTTCGCCCCGGCCGCAACCCACGCCCGCACCGCGTTCAGCGTCGCCGGCCACTTGCTCGACAGGCGCTTCTTCAAGAACGCCACGTACAGCGTGTCCATCGCCTCGATCACGTCGCGGAGATGGTCCATGCGTTCCTCGAACAGATCCCGCGGCGTGCTGGCCTCTTTGGACTCCGGCAACACCACCGCGCTGAAATGCATCATGTCCGGACGCAGCGAGAAGCCGTACACGTCTCCATGAACCGCAAGCTGAATGCCCGCCCTCAGCGGCAGCTTGCCGGCCGCCAGGGCCACCGACGCCTCCGGCTGGTCCGCCGGGCCATCTGCCTGGATGGTCACCGAGCCGTTCATCCGGAAGGCGCACTGGAGTTGCATGGCCTTCTCGAACATCACCGCAATGGAGTGACCTTGCGCGGTCGTGATCTCGCTGGAGCCCGTGTCCGCCGTGTACCACAACCAGGTCAGGAACTCCGTGCCCAGAAAGTCACGGCTGCCGGCCTCGGCCGAATATAGGCTGGCGTCTGCCGCGCCCTCGGGAGGAGTGACGAAATGAGCCGGCGTGCAATCGTCAAACGCGCGGACCTCTCCGGCCTTCTGGGCCCAGCGTGAGGCGATTTCGCCCGCGGTGGCCGGGGCCAGCGAACGCTGGAAGGTCTCGCGAAACAGGAGCATGAACTGGTCGGCCAGGCTGGCCCCGGCGGCGCCCAGGTAGACTTCGTTGCGCTTCAGATCCCAGAAAACCGGAACCGCCTTGGACCGGCGGAATTGACCGGCGGCAGCCTCCTGGTCGGCCCGGGCCAAGGCCTGCTCGCGGGCCTCCTTGCGCTCGCCCTTGGTGAGAAACTCCCGCCCACTGGCCTCCAGCATGGCCTCCTCGGCCAGACGCTGGTAGCTGCGGACCAGGTCGGCCGGCGGCTTGTTGGTATCCACCCGGATGGCGAAGTGCAGGCCGTCCGCGATCGCGTTCTTCGAAAAATCGAACTTGGTGTCGAGGATATGCTGCCCGGTGGTCCAGCCCAGCTCGGTCTTGTCGGCGGTGCGGATGCTGTCGGCTCCATGCGCGTGGTCGGCCAGTTTCTTGAGCACCTCCTCGTCGACCCGCGGGAATCCCTGTCCCAACACGTAAAACCGCTTGAACGTAACCGCGCCACCGGCAAAGGCCATGGTCAGATCTCCCCTGTCTTTTCATTCACGCGCCCCTCGACGCACGGTCAACGCGATCGCCGGGGCGTCACAGCGGCTGATGCTAAGGCGGCGCGGGAAGGTGTCAAACCCCTCGCGGGTCACTTGAAAACAAGCCCCTGTGAGATCAAAGCTTCTCACAGCTCTCTCCTCACCCGTCAGGCAGCCCAACCGGCAGAAAGGGGTAAAATCCCTAAAACCGACCCAGAGGGAACATTCAACCCATGGTAGCTCATCTGGCGGCCTTGCTTAGCGAGCGTTCAGCGGTAAGCTAGCTCAGCAAGTCGAACGGTCAACAAGATCAAGTCGGCTGTGAACACCCCTTGAGGATGGTCCACGAGAAGCGGAGGAGCGCAAGATGCGTCTCTTGTTGGTAGACGATCATCGTTTGTTCAGAGAAAGTGTCTTACCCCAAGTCGCACAGCACCCAAAAGTTACTGCGGTTGACGAGGCCGAAAACGCCGAGAGCGCCTTGGCCAAGGCGCGGGAATACCCCCCGGATCTGGTGCTGATGGACATCGACATGCCTGGCCTGAACCCCTTCGACGCCACGCGTTCCCTCCACGAAATCGCCCCCGGCTGCAAGGTCGTCTTCCTGACCGGACATGACTACGACTCCCACGTGGAGCAGGCCATCGCCGCCAACGCCGCCGGTTACGTGGTCAAGCACGACGGTTTGCAGGTCCTGATGGACGCCATCAGCCGGGTCAGCGACGGCGGGCTATTCTTCAGCGACGCGATCCTTGAACGCATCGTGGTAGACAAGAACCAGGTGCGCCTCACGCGGCCCCGCAGCGACGCGGTGGCGGCGCTCAGCCGGCGCGAGCGCGAACTGCTCGCCCTGCTGGGTAAGGGAGCCACCCTCAAGGAGGCGGCTGCCCAGATGCAGGTCAGCTACAAGACGGCCGACAATCAGAAAACCAGCCTGATGCGCAAGCTGGGCATCCATGACCGCGTGGAACTGGCCCGCTTCGCCATCCGCGAGGGGCTGGTCAGCCCGACCTGAAAAGCCCTCCCCGAAAAGTCGAGAGCCTGAAGGCGCGCAAATGTGCGTCCCGGCTCTTGAGCAGCGATCAAACAGCAATTCGATGTGCGCCGCTGTTTTTGAGCAGCGGAGAAAAGAATAGTCCTGCCACGGGCCACGGCTTACAAGCCGTGGCCTGTGTGTTGACCGCTACCACCCTACCAGGTCCGATAACATTCCCCGGCCGGGAAGAGTGGGTTCGCTGGTCATCCTATGCGGATTCCAAATGAATCCCGTGCGTCGGATGCCCCGCCTGGGTTGGGTGCCCCGCCTCTTCAGAGGCGGGGGCGCGAAGACTCACGCGCTCCGCAGCGCGGCGACCAACCACCAGGCAGGAACCTGCCCAAGTTGGCAACGGAAACCGTATTACGAATTGCGATCGGCGTTGCCCGTCGGTTCAGGAACCGCCCGAGGGCTGGGCCCATAGAGCACAAATGCCGTCACCAGCAATCCCCCCGCCATCAGCAGCATGAGCATGCGGTTGGGCATCTCCACGAACAACTTGCGGTAGGGCCAGGCCGGCAGCCAGGCGTGGACCCGGTTGACCCAGGCGGACGGCAACAGGCCGGGCGTCTCTTTCTCGACCAGAGTCGGCGGCACCCGCACCGGCAACGAAGACAGCTCGTGGCTGGACCACTGGGTGATCTGCTCATTCTCCGGCCGGTAATTCAACTCACGACGGGCGATGCGTTCGATGACCAGGGGGTCTTCCTTGAGCGCCTCGATCCGCGTCGCGTTGCGGTCGCGCTGGTCCCGGAGTTGCGCCACCTCGGAGGCCATCTTCTGCTCATACGCGCGGATCTCCAGGGACTCCTCCCAGAGCGGGAGAAGGACCGAAGGCGCGAACAGGGCAAACGCCATGGAGGCCAGGACCCAGAACATGATGGCGTGAGCGGCGGTTGTGGTTGGGGACGGCTTGCTCATGGGCGAGACTCCCTTCTCGCGACCAGACGACAAGGAGACAAGGAGACAAGGCGACAAGGGGACAAAGCAGGCGAAGGCCCCCATCCGGGAAAGCAAATGCATAAGCAGGGCCAATCCGTCAGCACCCGATCACCCAATCCTTGGGATGGTTCACCATATGAACGATCTTTCCCACGATCGCATTATAAGCCCGGTAGAGTTCGCGCGCCGTGTCTTTACCAACATACGCACATGCGACAGAGAACTGCAACCACACTTGAGTCTCTGCCGCCTCGCCTTCGCTATCGCTCAACTTGCTCACAAACGCCGCCGGATATCGTCTCTTCCGCCAGGCCTCTGCAAGATTGGTACAGACGGACCGGGAACATCTCCGGATCTGGTCGGTGAGGGAATAGCGCTCCTCAACCGGGAATCGTTTTGAGACTTCGAAAACTTGCATTGCCGCTCGGAAGGCAAGCTGATACACCTCCAAATCGGTGTGCCGCTTGATTGTGCGCGTACGAGCCGGCGCATCGGCTCCCTTCCGAGCGGCTGCCATTCCACCTCTCCTTGTCCCCGTGTCCCCTTGTCTCCTTGTCAAGACGGATCCCGGGGACCGGGGTTTCACTTATTCCAGAACACCCCCCCATAGACCGCCTCATCACCAAGCTGCTCCTCGATCCGCAGGAGCTGGTTGTACTTGGCGATGCGGTCCGTCCGGCTGGCCGAGCCGGTCTTGATCTGGCCGGCGTTGGTGGCCACGGCAATGTCGGCAATGGTCGTGTCTTCGGTCTCGCCGCTGCGGTGGCTGATGACCGCCGTGTAGCCGTTCCGCATGGCCAGGTTCACCGCGTTGAAGGTCTCGGTCAGCGAACCGATCTGGTTGACCTTCACCAGGATGCTGTTGGCCACCTTCTCCTTGAGGCCGCGGGCCAGACGCTCGACATTGGTGACGAACAGGTCGTCGCCGACGAGCTGGACCTTGTCACCGATCTTGTCGGTCAGGTACTTCCAACCCTTCCAGTCGTCCTCCGCCAAGCCGTCCTCAATAGAACGAATCGGCCATTTCTTGCACATTTCTACCCAATAATTGGCCATTTCCTCGGAGGAGATGATCCGGCTGGGGTCGGACTTGAAGAAGCAGTAGCCCTCTTTGCCCTTGGCCTTGCCCTCGTTGAACAGCTCGCTGGTGGCCGGATCGAGGGCGAAGAAGATCTGCTCGCCGAGCTTGTAGCCGGCCTTCTCGACGGCCTGGGCGATGACCTCGAAAGCCTCGTCGTTGCTCTTGAGATCCGGGGCGAAGCCGCCTTCGTCGCCGACGGCCGTGTTGTACTTCTTGCTCTTGAGCACGGCCTTAAGGCTGTGGAAGATTTCGGTCCCCCAGCGGAGGCCTTCCTTGAAGCTCGGAGCGCCCCACGGCTGGATCATAAACTCCTGGAAATCCACCGTGTTATCGGCGTGCTTGCCGCCGTTGAGGATGTTCATCATCGGTACCGGCAGGACGTGGGCCGAGGCTCCGCCCAGATAGCGGAACAACGGCAGGCCGCAGGACTGGGCCGCCGCTTTGGCCGCGGCCATGGAGACGGCCAGGATGGCATTGGCGCCCAGCGTTCCCTTGTTGGGCGTGCCATCGAGCGCGATCATGGTCTTGTCCAGGGCCTCCTGGTCGGTGGCGTCCAAGCCCAGGACGGCCTCGGCGATCTGGTTGTTGATGTTCTCGACCGCCTTGAGCGTCCCCTTGCCCAGATAACGCGACTTGTCGCCGTCGCGGAGTTCGACCGCCTCGTGCTCGCCGGTCGATGCCCCCGAGGGCACAGCGGCCTGCCCGACACTGCCATCCTCCAGTACTACCACTGCTTCGACGGTGGGATTGCCGCGCGAATCGAGAATCTCACGCCCGCTCACATGAACAATTGCTGTTGACATAGCCGGTTGCCTATCCGTTTTAGAACAAATTATACAGTGCCCCGCGTCAGGTCGGGGGAAGACCGCTCCGGCAGCGGCCTGCCACAACGGCCGGCCAGTTCCTGCCGAAATCTCGAAGAACTTTACAGCATCGAGAGATAGGGTCAAGCTCAAGGATCCATCCGGACCCGCCAACCCGTCGAAGGCCCGCAATCGAGTTTCCTTATCAATTTAATTTCGCAACAGGTTTTGACACTTACAGACGATAAATATCAGCGAGAAAATAATCACAGGCAAGCGAGCATGACACCTTCGAATTCCAGCAACAAGCCTCCACCGCCGGCATTGGACGCCGTGACGCTCAGTGAGGAGGCGTTGAAGGGCTTTCTGGCCTGGATGGATGCTCAGCCTCAGAACTCCCAGGCCGGCCGGCGCAAGCATGAGCGCTACTCCTACCACTGCAAGGGGCTGATTGTGACCATCGATCAGGGCGGCTATCGCTGCAGATGCACGGCCCCGATTCGAAACATCAGCAACGGCGGCATCTCCCTTCTGCATCGGGCGATGATCCACGTCGGCCGGCCGTGCGAGCTCCAGATTCGCACGCCGGCCAACCAATGGATCCACGCCACGGGGAAAGTGGCGTGGGCACGGTAGTGACCCAGGGAATCTACGAGATCGGCGTGCAGTTCGACGAAGAGATCGACGCCAGCCCGTTCAAAGACGCGGAGCCGCCGGGGGCAGCGGTCAGCGATCAGCAGTCAGCGGTCAGCAGTCAGCGATCAGCGGGTGGCCGGCAGCCCGGAAGGTGAAAGCCGATCGCTAAAAGACCCCTTTCACGCCTGATTCCTTCGCACTCGGCGTGCGTGCACATGAACCGCCTGCTGGCCTTATGCTGCAAACTATGAGCCGGAGCAGGTGGGCAAGGCACTCTCGTCCATCCGCGCCCAAAGAGATTAATAATACGGGGCAGCCCGACAGTTTTTGCTTCTACCGTTGACAGGCATTCCAATGCGCAAACCATGAGCTCGGATTTAGCAGGACGTTAAACTCATCGTGTCCATTGACTGAACCGCATGGCTGATTGAGGCTTGGGCGTGGTTCAGCGGGTCGGCGGAGTAGGCGTGGCGAGCGGAGTGGTCTGCGCCTTCTTCCACTGATCTGGTAGACTCTGGGAGGCCGGCGGGGGGATCCTCCGGCGGCACATGTATGGAATCAACGAGGGAGCAGTCGTGAAACATCATCTCCGGTTTGTCAGACTCCTCGGATCAGTCGGCCTCGCGGTGATTGGCGTTGTCCCATGCACGTATGCCGGCCAGGCGGCCGTTCCCGGCGCCCGCGGGGTGTCCAATGAAGGCTATTCACTGACGGCCAAGACGGCCGACGGCGGTGTGAGCGTTGTGCTCGAAGATAAACACGTTGGCTTGACGGTGGCCGACGGGCCATGCGTTTACCGGGCTGTCCGGCTGGCGGAGGGGCGCCATGAGGAGCATACCCGGCTCCAGGAGGCCCGGCTGGAGCTGGAAGGCGAGCGGTTAACCGTCCGCGGCCGGCTGGCGGGGTTAGAGCTGGAGCACTCCTTTACCCTCCCGAAAGAGCGGGCCGTTATGGAAGAGCGGGTTGTGCTCAGGAACGGCGGCGCGGCAACGGTCGCCCTGGCGGAGTTTGAGGCCGGGCTGCGGCGGCAGGTGACGGATGCGGAGGGGCGGGCGCTTCCCGAACTGGTCGGCGACAGGTGGGTGGCAGTGCCCCTGAGAGTACGGGCCACCGATCCCAAGGGACACGTCAATGACTTTTCTGTTGCCGAACTGATTGCCCAGCCGGGCTACGAGCCGCGAATGGATGCGGACCTGCATTACTCGCAGGTTCCTTCGCGGCACCGGCGCTCGGAAGGCTGGGCGTGGACGCACGGCGCGCACACGCTGGGCATCTTTGCGTTCTGCCAGGAACACATGGTGTTCAGCGTAGTGAGCACAGAGAAAAACTCTGAGGGCGGTTTTGTCCGTTTCGGGGGCGCGTGCATGATTTCCGGCGAGCCGGCTGCTCTGACGCGGATCGGGCCGGGCGAGTCAGTGGACCTGGGCGTGGTGCGCTACCAGACCGTTCGCGGCGGCTACCGCGAGGCGATGTACGCCTACCGGACCATGCTGGATGAGAAAGGCTGCCGGTTCCCCAAGGGCTACAACCCGCCGGTACATTGGGAACAGCTCTATGACATGAACGGCGCGTGGGAGGACCGGCCGCGGCGGTATACACGGGAGATTGTCGAGAAGGAGGCGGCCAAGGGCGTCGCGTACAGTTGCGAAGCCCTCTACCTGGATCCCGGCTGGGACACCGATTTCGGGACTTTTCTCTGGGGCGAGAAGTGGCTGGGGCCGCGCAGGGAGTTTGTCGAAGACCTCAAATCGAAGTATGGGCTGAAGCTGGCTTTGCACTGCCCGTTGGCGACGTGGATGTCGCACGCCCTGACCTGGGGGCCGAAGGCGGCGGAGCGATGGCCGAAGGAAGCGGCGCGGAAGACGCCGGAGGTGGGTGAGGATGACGAGCGGTTTGTCAGGCTGCGCGTGCCGGCGTCGCGCGAGGAGCGGCTCAATCTCGCTTTAGCGCCGGCTGCGCGAGCGGAGGCGTCTTCGTTGTTGGCGGGTTATCCCATTCACCAGGTGGCGCACCTCAATGACGGCTGGGCCGGCAACAGCGCGAGCTGGATTGCGGGCGCGTTGCCGGCGTGGGCGCAGATTGATCTGGGCGCGGTGCGCCGGATCGGCGAGGTCCGCGTGGGCAACGATCGCAGCCGGCAACACGCCGACCGCCTGGCCACACATCTGCGGATTTTGGTCGCGACGGAATACGCCCCCGATTCGGCAGCGGCGAGTTGGCGCGTGGTGGCCGAGTACCGCGGCGAAGGGTTCCTGGAAGAGCAGTTGTTTCAGTTTTCGCCGGTGGAAGCCCGCTGGGTGCGGGTCGAGATTCTGGAGAGCCGGCAGGATCTGCCCCGGCTGGACGAGATAGAGGTCTACGAGGCCGAACCCGCACGGCCGGAGACGGTTGCGGCCTTCGAGAAAAGCGTTCGCCGGCGGGCAAACCCGTTCCCGCCGCCGGGCGGGCCACGGCTGTGCCTGGGCTCGCGGCAGTATCTCGATGAAGCCGAGAAGCGACTGCTGGCCAACTGCGCCGATGGCGCGGTGTTCCTCATGTATGACGGGAACTGGTGGAACGGCGGGTGCGCGGACCCGGACCACGGCCACCCGGTGCCCTACCGCATGGAGGACCATATCCGGGCCAACATCGATCTCGTGAAGCGGGTCCACGCGAAGTACCCCGACGTGCTCATCGAACTGCACGACCCGATTGCCGGCGGGACGACGGTGCGCTACGTGCCGGTGTATTACAAGTACGGCCTGCCCGGCAGCTACGATGAGAACTGGGGTTTCGAGCTGATGTGGGAGCCGATGGAAGATCTGCGGCAGGGCCGCGGGCGGTCGCTGTATTACTACAATCTCGGGTGCAACATCCCGCTGTACCTGCACATCAACCTCAGTAAAGACAATGAGCACTGCGTAGTCCTGTGGTGGTATGCGTCCACCTGCCGGCACCTCGGCATCGGCGGCACGCACGCGAACCCGGCCGTGGTCGCGGCGCAGAAGGAGGCGATGCGGACGTATCGAAAGCTCGATCGGTTCTATAAGCGAGGGGAGTTCTTCGGGATCAGCGAGGAGATTCACCTCCACGTCCTGCCGGAGGAGAACGCGTTTGTGGTGAATGCGTTCAACCTGTCGGATATGCCGCGGAAGATCAGTGGGGAGATCGAGTTGGAGGATATCGGGCTGGACCCGAAGGTGCGATACGCCGGATCAGAGGCGTGGGTAACGGTTGTAGATGGGCGGTTGCGAGTTGAGCTGGAGATGCCGGCATGGTCGGCACGGGTGGCGAAGGGGTGGTGAGGTGATGCGCCGGATTTCAGCAGCGTCCTGCAGCAACGGCTCCAATTCTGTCCCATGTTCGGCCGTCCATGTATCCCTTGGATTCACAGCGCTCACCTGTTATCCCAAGCTGTACGTCTAAGGTGGTGGAAACGCCACGATGTCAAGCACAGAACAGGAGCCAGTGGGTCCGCGGAGAACGGGCGTAGTATTCGCTTGTTCGCAGAGCCTGACGTTCCTCGGAATCGCTGATGAGGCAGGTTATCTGACAAAAGATCAGGCACTCGCACGGCACCTTGTGCAGGCGGAAAGAGGATTCAGTCGAAAGCAGGTCTCTCAGCACCGTCAGGACGTGCTGTCCCGCACGTTGCTGTATGGCGGGATCGATCTCCTGGTTCCGGACCACTTGATCACTATCGTCAACAACTCGCGGCTTATTGGAGAGGGCATAGACGTCCTCCGTGACCACCCCATCAGTCCGGTGTTTGCTTCCAGTGTAGAAGCAGCTTACAGGAAGTTGTATACGTTAGCGCGTCGCATTGAGGGCTTCCCAGAGTTCACTGGGGTCTTCAGTCTGGACGAGCGAGTTGGCAGGATAGCACGCTCCAGAAGACGGCAGGTTTTGACGGTTTTGGTCGAGGAGTACAATTTTTGGTCCAAACAGCTTTCGGCCGAATTGAATTGGATAACCGAGCTCGGTGGGGACATGTTTCGCGCGTTCTTCCCGGTCGTTTCACAGGAGGTCTTCCCATTCGCAGAAAACGACGAATGACGCGGTCCTTGCCGGGAGATTGATTTGGACGGCTCTCCGGCGATTCGCATGTCCACACGCCCTTACGTGGGGGGACATGTTCAAGTCACACCGCGTCGGCCACGCCCGCCCCGCCGGGGGCAGTATTCAGCGATCAGCGGTCAGCATTCAGCGATCAGCTATCGGCTGGCGGCCGGCAGCCGGGAAGGTGAAAGCCGATCGCTGAATGTCCCCTTTCACGCCCGATTCTTTTGCAACCTGGCGCGCTTCAAGCGCCCCCCACGCTCCATCTCTCTATCTCTCTATCTCTCCATCTCTCCCACCCCTTGCCCCATCCCTCGCCCCTCGCCCCTCTTCACGGCATCGTTCACGCCCACCCGCGGCCGTAAAGCCGCGTGGTATCCGCAGGGTCGCAGGGGCCGCGTGTGGGCAGGCCACCCATTCGCCGGGCACCACCCCTTATTCGCTGAAGGTGAAAGTAATCGTCGATCCGCAGGCGAACTGGCTGCCCTGGAACAAGACGAAGCGGCTGCCCGTGCCGATCTCCTCGCCGGTGTCTTCATTGAGGAACCGGCCGCCGAGGGTGCCGACGATGAGCGCATCGGCGCAGGCCAGGGTGATCTGATCGTCACTCGCGGGGACCAGAATGCCGGAGCCCGCGAAACCGATGTCCGCCAACAGTTGATTGGCCGGAATGAAGAACTCCGTGTCCAGATCACCGACCCCCTGGCCGGTGGCGAACAGTTGCACATCGACGGCCCGGGTGGCCGTGGCATTGACCAGGCGCACAGTGATCGTGTCGCTACTGCTGGCCCCCGGCGAGGTGATGGCCAGGCTGGTAGTGAAGGTTCTCCCGCCACCTCTGCCGTCATCGCCGGACTCGTTCGTGACCGTGATGCACGCGATTGCCGGCAGAAAGACGGCCAGCACGCACAGAGCCAACCGGGTAAAACGCTGGGTCATGGCGAGATCTCCCTGGAACTCTGAGGATCTTTGATGAAAGAACCCGTCTGGTTTCGCCGGGTTCGCGGCTCCATCCGGGAACCCCGGCCCGGCACCTCATCCAGACGCCGCCGGCAAGACGGGCGCTGCCCGCAACGGCCTGATTGCACTCGACTTTATTTCGGTCAAAAGCCCGCGCCCAGACTAGAATCTAGCGTTGATTACGTGGTGCGCCCACCCTGGCAGACCCGGGCTGTCGCATTGACAGTCAAATCCTTGACCATATAATCGACGGTTGCGGACTGCCGGGTGCATGGTGGCCACGGCGGCAGACGGAGCTTAAGTTCATGGCCGAGGTCGACTTAGAGACCGTCACCAAGGTCTATCCGGGTGACATAAAGGCCGTGAACAACCTCTCTCTGACCATCCGGGACAAAGAATTCCTTGTCTTGGTGGGGCCGTCCGGCTGCGGCAAGAGCACCACTTTGCGAATGGTGGCAGGGCTTGAATCGATCACCGCCGGCGTGATCCGCATCGATGGCCGGGTGGTCAACGATGTACCGCCCAGGGACCGCGACGTCGCCATGGTGCTGCAGAATTACGCCCTGTATCCGCACATGACGGCGTACAGGAACCTGGCGTTCGGCCTGCAGCTTCGCGGCGTGCCCCGGGACGAGATCGACCGCCGGATCTGCCAGGTGGCCAGCATGTTGGGTATTGCGGACCTGCTGGACCGCAAACCCCGTGCCCTCTCAGGTGGGCAGCGTCAACGGGTAGCCCTGGGTCGGGCGATCGTGAGAAGGCCCAAGGTGTTCCTGTTTGACGAGCCGCTCAGCAACCTGGACGCCGGGTTGCGAGCGGAAATGCGGGCAGAGCTCAGGAAACTGCACCTTAAGCTCGCCACTACAACGATTTACGTCACCCACGACCAGGAAGAGGCGATGACGCTGGGCGAGCGGGTGGCGGTGATGAAAGATGGCGTTGTGCAGCAGTGTGCCGGTCCGCTGGAAGTGTACGAGCGTCCAGCGAACCGGTTTGTGGCCGGTTTCATTGGCACGCCATCGATGAATTTTCTGGAAGGTCGGGTGTTCGTCGAGGACGGACACCTTTACTTCGACGAGGGGTCGAGGAAGCTCCGGTTGCCGGGCCGCTTTAAGGCGGCGCTGGGGGATCGGGTGGGGCAACGGTTGGTGCTGGGGCTCCGGCCGGAGAATATTTCGATCTCCGCCGAGGGCCGGTTTGCGGGCGAGGAGAATACCCTCGACGCAACCCTCAGCGTGGTAGAGCTGTTGGGCGATAGAATGGATCTTCACGTATTCACTCCGGCGCATGAACAGCTCGTGTGCCGGGTGGATGCGCGTCGAGGATTGACAAACGGAATGCGGTTGACACTGCACTTGGACATGCACCGGGTGCACGTTTTCGAGCCGGGAGCGGAAGGCGTGAACATCGGCCTTTCTTGTGCTGGAGAGCAAGCCAGTGCGGCCTGAGAAGGATCAGCGCTGGCACGCCCTAGTTTTGGCACACCGGCCACGGGCCATGAGGAGGTCGGCGATGCGCTAGTGGCAGCATCCACCTTCGTCAGCGTGGTCCGGCACGGCAGGGCGGGCGACAGGCCCGCTTTCCGGGGCCGGCGGCTCGAAAAGTGGGTCCTTGTGGAGTCCCACTTTTTTGTTTGGATTAAAAAGGAACAGCCAACCATGAATGCGGAACTGGTTCGGATCGTCGACAGCATCTCGCGTGACAAGAACATCGACAAGGACTCAGTGTTCGCGGATCTGGAACAGGCGATGATCTCGGCCATGCGTAAGCAATACGGGCAGACGGACGAGGTGAGTGTGACCATCGACCGCCTGACCGGCGACATCACCGCTTGCCTCAACGGAAACCCCATCGGCATGAACACGCTGGGACGCATCGCCGCCCAGACGGCCAAGCAGGTCATGATCCAGAAGATCCGGGAGGCCGAACGCGGCAGCATCTTCGAGGAGTTCTCCGAGCGTAAGGGGACGATCGTCACCGGGACGGTGTCGCGGTTTGAAGGCGGCGCGCTGGTCGTCAACCTGGGCCGGGCCGAAGGGTTCCTGCCCAAGAGCGAGCAGATCCCCGGCGAGACGCAGCATCCCGGCGAGCGCATCCGTTGCCTGATCCTCGACGTTCGCGAGGCTCCGCACCAGGTCAAGATCGTGCTCAGCCGGTCGCACCCGGACTTCATCCGGCGGCTCTTTGAACTGGAAGTGCCGGAAGTGTCGGAGCGGATCATTGAGATCCGGGCCCTGGCCCGCGAGGCCGGCTACCGGACCAAGATCGCGGTGTCCTCCATCGACACCAAGGTCGATGCGGTCGGGGCCTGCGTGGGGGTTCGCGGGAGCCGGATCAAGAACATCGTGGCCGAGCTTAACAACGAGAAGATCGACATTGTGCGGTGGAACGAGTCCTCGCAGATTCTGATCACCAACGCCCTCAAGCCGGCCGAGGTGAGCGAGGTAGCCCTGTGCTTCGAACTGGGGCGGGCCACCGTGGTAGTGCCGGAGGACCAGCTTTCCCTGGCCATCGGCAAGCGCGGCCAGAACGTGCGTCTGGCGGCCCGGCTGACCGGGTGGGACATCGATATCCTGACCCCGGCCGAATACAACAAGGGCCTGGACGACATGGAGAAGGTGCTTTCGGGAATCGAAGGCATCACTTCCGAGAAGATCGAGAAGATGATGGCCATGGGCATTATCTCGCTCATGGACGTGGAGGAGGTCGGTACCGGCCCGCTGATGAAGGTGCTGTCCCTGGATGAGGCCCTGGCTCAGCAGGTCGTGCAAACGGCGGGCGAGGAAGGCAAGCGGCTGGCGGCCGAGAGGGCCCAACTGGCGGCCGAACGTTCGGCCAGCGCGAGCGAAGCCGAGTCGGCACCTGAAGGCGAGGCTGCTCCCGAGGCCGCGCCCGAGGCCGAGCCGGCCGAAGCGCCCGCCCCTCAGAGCGTGGATGGCACGCTGCCTGAGCGGGAAATCGAGGGAGCGGAACCGACTGAAGCCGCACCCGAGCCGATCGGCGAGTCGGATGTAAACATCACCGGCGCCGGCCGGGATATCGAGACAACAACCGGAGGTTGAAAGAGGCACTCAGGTTCCCGTCCCTATACTCTCCGACAGGCCGCGTGCGGCAGACGCAGGGTCGAGGGTGATGGATAAGACGGGTTTGCAAGGACTGTAAGGGAGACCGGTTTTGGCGGATAACAAACTGAGAATCCATACCCTCAGCAAGGAGCTGGGCGTTACCAGTAAAGCGATCCTCGATAAGTGTCGCGCAGAGGGGATCACGTCGGTAACGAACCACATGTCCACCTTGTCGGCGGGTCTGGCGGCCACCATCAGAGAGTGGTTCAGCGAAGCGAGCCACGGCACGGCCGTTGAGACCGCGGCGCCAGTGGACCTTGAGAAGGCGCGCACGCGTCGAAAGCGGAAGACCCAGCCCAGCGAGGCTGCACCTGCTCCGACCGAGAAGAAGGCTGCGCCGACGGCGGACAAAGCCCCCGAGGGCGAGACCGCGCCCGCTGTTGCTGAGCCAGCCGAAGCCCCCGCGGCCGAGTCAGCCCCTGCTCCTGCAGCGGCTGAGGCGCCGGCCCCCGCGGCACCGACTGAAGCAGCGCCGACACCGCCTCCGGCCCCCGAGGAAAGCCCTGCGCCCGCCCCGGCACCCGCCGCTGAGCCCGCTCAGCAGCCGGTAGCCGAGCCACCGGCCGAACCGAAAGTCGCCGCCGCCGCTCCCGAGGCGGCGCCAGCAGCACCGGCGGCGCCAGCCCCCCCGCCTGCGACGGCCCCGGCCGCGCCACAGGTCCCCGCGGTCGCTGCCAGTGCGCCCGCTGCCGCGCCCGCCGCAGGCGCTCCGAGCCCTGCCGCCCCCGCCACGCCCCCGCCGGCCGCGCCTCCGCGTCCGAAAATCATGCCCGCCGGTCCCCAGAACATCCCCGCCGCGGCGAAGCTTCAGGGGCCGCGCGTGGTCGGCTATGCGCGTCCGGATCCGATAGTTCGCCCCACGCCGAGAAGCTATCGTCCCGGCCCCGGCGGCGACTACACCCGCATGCCTCCGCCCGGTCCCGGCGGAATGCGCCGTTCGGGCACCCCTGGCCGCGCGCGTACCAAAGAGGAAGAGGAAATCGAGATCAAGAAGGCTCGCCAGCGGGCCAATCCGCGGCGGTCGGACAGCTCGCTGACCGAGGTTGGCGAACGTCTGAAGGAATGGAGCGACAAGGATCTGGCCGAGCGCGAGGAGCGTCTGCAGGCGGCCAGCGGTCGCGGCATTCACGCCCGCCGGACGCGAGAAACGGCCCGCAGCGACGGCGGCCATGCCATCATTGCCCCGCGCAAGACGAAGGCCGTGGTCAACGAGCCGGTGATCGCCCATGAGCTGGTAGCCGCCACCGGAATCGGCCTGAACCAGCTCTTTTACAAGTTCAAGAACGAACACGGCATGATGATCAGCCGCAACACGACCATTCCCTCCGAGCTGGCCCAGTTGGTCATGCTCGACTATGGCATCGAGTTGACGGTGGTCAAGCCCAAGACGGAGCTGGAAAAACTCGTGGAAGAGTTCGCCGCCCGCGAACGGAAAAACCTTCAACCGCGACCACCGGTGGTCACCATTCTGGGCCACGTGGACCACGGCAAGACCAGCCTGCTGGACGCCATCCGCAAGACCGCCGTGGCGGCGGGCGAGGCCGGCGGCATCACCCAGCATATCGGAGCTTACCAGGTCAATCGCGACGGACTGTCGGTCACGTTCCTGGATACCCCGGGCCATGAGGCGTTTACCGCCATGCGGGCCCGCGGGGCGCACATGACCGATGTGGTCGTGCTGGTGGTGGCCGCCGATGACGGGTTGATGCCCCAGACCATCGAGGCCATCAATCACGCCAAGGCAGCCAAGGTCACCATCGTCGTGGCCCTCAACAAGATCGATCTGCCGGGCGTGGATGTGAACAAGATCTACGGCCAGCTCTCCGAGGTCGGCCTGACGCCGGCGGAGTGGGGTGGCGAAACGGACGTGATCAAGACGTCGGCCCTTACCGGCCAGGGCGTCGAAGAGCTGGTCACGCACCTGTCGACCCTGTCGGAACTGCTGGACCTGAAGGCGGACCCGACGGTTCCGGCCAGCGGCACGGTGATCGAGGCCCAGATGCTGACCGGCGCCGGCCCGGTGGCCCGGGTACTGGTCCGCGAGGGCACCCTCAAGGTGGGCGATTTCATGGTGGTCGGTCCTGCCGCCGGCCGCGTGCGCATCATGACCGACGACAAGGGTCGGCGGATCCAGAAGGCCACACCGGGCACCCCCGTGCAGGTGGCCGGCCTCGACGAAGTTCCCAGCGCCAGCGACAACTTCTACTGCGTTCCATCGCTCCAGCGGGCCAAGCTCATCGCCGAGGAGACGCGGAATCGCCGCCGGCAGGAGTCGCTTACCCGTCTGGTCAAGCCCAAGACGCTGGATGATCTGTTCAAGCAGCGTGAGACGGGCAAGATTCCTGAGCTCAACCTCATCCTGCGGGCGGACGTACAAGGTTCTGTGGATGCACTGCTGAAGAGCCTCGGCGACCTGCCCAGCGATCAGGTCAAGCTCAACGTGCTGCACACGGGTATCGGCAGCGTGTCGGAAAGCGACGTGGTCCTGGCCCAGGCCAGCAAGGCGCTGATCGTCGGCTTCAATGTCTCGGCCGAGTCCGGGGCCCAGCGGATGGCCGAAGTCGAGGGCGTGGAGATCCGGCTGTACCGGGTCATCTATGAGCTGCTCGACGATATTCGCCGCTCGCTCGAAGGGTTGCTGCCCCGCGAGCAGAACGAGGAGAATCGCGGCAAGGCCGTGGTACGCGAGATCTTCCACGTGTCCCGGGTGGGCACGGTGGCCGGTTGCATGGTCACCGAAGGCGTCATTGCCCGGTCGAATTTCGTTCGCGTGATCCGCGACGGCCAGATCATCGTGCCGACCGCCGAGGACGTGAAGCGCAAGCAGCACCGGGCGCTGGCCTCCCTCCGGCGGTTCAAGGACGACGCCAAGGAAGTCCGGGCCGGTCTGGAATGCGGTATCCGCGTCGAAGACTTCGACGACATCAAGCCCGGCGACATAATCGAAAGCTACGAGGTGGTGGAGACCGCGAGGAAATTGTGACCGGAGATGAAGGACGCGTGATGATGGTGGAGCCGTCTTCATTCGTCCCTCGTCGCAGAGAAAAGTCATGGTGATCGGTGCTCTGAGCCTGAAGTTGGCCGTGTTCGGCTCGACCTCGCTGAAAGACAAGCGGCGGGCAATCAAGAGCCTGAAAGAACGGATCAGCGGGCGTTTCAACGTCTCCGTCGCGGAGATCGGCTCGCTGGACCACCGGCAACAGGCCGAGCTGGGAGTGGCCATGGTGGCCAACGATCCCCAGTTCATCCAGAGTAGCCTGGACAAGATCGTGGATTACGTGCGGCTCGACCGGGGGGCGTCCCTGGTGGACTATCACGTTGAGGTGTTCTGAGGCCATGAAGGATTCACGGTTCAGAGCCCGGGGTTTCAAGACCCGTGCGACCGCGGCGGTGAGGGGGGACGCAGGCTCCTGCCGCGGCGAAGGGCTCTTGCACAGGGGGCGTGTGCGATGAAATCCTATCGACCCGAGCGCGTCGCCAACGTCATCCGGGAGGTGGTCAGTGACGCCATCTCCACCAGGCTTAACGACCCGCGGATCGAACCGATGTCCAGCGTCACCCGCGTCGAGGTCAGCCCGGACCTGGAACACGCCAAGGTGTGGGTCAGCGTGCTGGGAGAGGCGTCCGTCGGTCGCCGGACCATCAGCGGCCTCAAGGCGGCCGCCGGCTACGTGCAGCGGCTGGTGGGGGCCGAACTTTCCCTGCGGACCACGCCGCATCTTACTTTCCACCTCGACGAGTCGCTGAAGAAGGCGGCCGAGACCATCCGCATTATTAATGAGAGCATGGAGGAGATCCGGCAGAAGGATGCCGCGTCACAGGAACACCAGGAGGGGAACGCTGACACGTCTTCCGGAGGCGGCGCATGAAGCATGGCAGCGAATACGCCAGCAAGGTGAAGCGGTTCTATCGGCAGCTCCTCAAGCAGTTCGGCAAACCTGAGATTCCAGCGCCGACCGATCCGATCGACCAGTTGATCCTGGGGATCCTGTCTTCCTGCACGACCGACCAGAAGGCCGCCGCAGTGTACCGTCGGCTCCGCGAACAAACCGTGGACTTGAACGAGCTGCGCGTGACCCCGGCCATGGAACTGGCGGAAATGATCGGTACGGGCGTGCCGCTGGCCCGCGAAAAGGCTCAGCGCATTGTGGATGCGCTCAACGCGGTGCGTCGCCGGCAGGACAAGATCGACCTTTCCTTCCTCCAGCAGCGGTCCCGGCGCGAGGCCCGGGAGTACCTCGAATCGCTGGAGGGAGTGGACAAGACGACGGCCGCATCGGTCGTGCTGTTCAGCCTCGGCGGACACGCCATTCCGGTGGACGATCTGATCCTCTACGTGCTGCGCCAGGAGGAACTGGTGGACCCCGCCGCGGATCTGCCCACGGTGCAGAGCTTTCTGGAGCGGAGCATTCTCGCGGAAGATGCGGCCGCATTCTCGATTCTTCTGAGCCGCTATGCCGCTCAGAAGGCCGGCCGGATTCCCATCGAGCGTCTGCGTCAGCTCCTGTCGCCACCGCCGCCCCCGCCCGCTCCCCCTCCGGTCACCAAGCCGCCCCCCGGTCCCGCCGGAAAAGACGGCAAACAGAATTCCAAGTGCCAGAAACCGGGCAAGCCGGCGAAGGCCGCCAAACCCTCCGCGGTGCCCGGTGCGGCAAGAACCAAAAAGAAGTAAATCCCTACGCAGGAGAATTTTCGTTTGAGCGAATCAAGAACCCTCAAGGTGGGTATTCCCAAGGGCAGCCTGTCGGAATCCACGGTGGATCTGTTTAACCGGGCAGGTTTCCACCTGAGTATCTCGTCGCGCGGGTACTATCCCTCGATCGACGATCCGGAGCTGCGCTGCATCATGTTCCGGGCCCAGGAAATGAGCCGTTACGTCGAGGATGGCGTGGTCGACGTGGGCCTGACCGGCTATGACTGGATTCGCGAGAACGGCAGCGACGTGCATGAAGTCTGCGAACTGGTGTATTCCAAGGCGACCAGCAAGCCGGCGCGATGGGTGCTGGCCGTACCCAACGAGTCCAAGGTGACCAAACCCGAAGACCTCGAGGGCGGCATCGTCGCCACCGAGTTGGTGCAAGTTACCAAGCGGTACTTCGAGAGCCGCGGCGTCAACGTGCGCGTGGAGTTCTCCTGGGGCGCCACCGAGGTCAAGGCGCGTCTCCTCGACGCCATTGTTGAGCTCACCGAAACCGGCTCATCCCTGCGTGAGAATCACCTGCGGATCATTGATGAGATCCTGATCTCCACCACCCGGCTGATTGCCAACAAGCAGGCCTATGCTGATCCGTGGAAACGCGACAAGATCGATTCGCTGGCCCTGCTGCTGCGCGGCGCGATCGAGGCCAAGGCCAAGGTGGGGCTCAAGCTCAACGTGGCCCGGGCCGACCTCGAGAAGGTCCTCTCGATCCTGCCGGCCGAACGCTCGCCAACGGTCTCGTCGCTGGCCGATGAACGGTTCGTCGCCGTTGAGGTGATCCTGGAAGCGGTAGTCGAGCGCCAGATCGTCCCGCTGCTGCAGAAGGCGGGTGCGTCCGGCATCATCGTCTATCCGCTGAACAAAGTCATACCATAGAGCTGAAATCATGGGTCTGAAAGGCAAATGCGTGATCGGGCTCCTGGCGACGGGAATGCTGATGGCAGCAGCCGGTTGCGGGGAACCCATACGACCGGCCTATGCCACCACCCGGCCGGCCGGTGAGGTCCCCGGGCAGGCCGCCTCACAGCCCGCGGCTCTGGTAGACGCGTTCTCGCCTCTGCCGGCGCCGCCGGACTTCGACCGCGACAGAGCGCTGCTGCCGCTTGCCAACGTGCCCGATGACCCGCCGGCGCCGGCCGCCACCGGCGCCGTTCAGGATGCCGAGCTGCCGCGTCAGGCCCTGCGACACATCGAAGAGGCCCGTCGCCTCTTCGCCGAGCAACGCTACAGCGAAACCCTGCGGGAACTGGGGCGGGCCCTGCGTTACAACCCCAATAGCCAGGAGGCCCATCAGCTCACCGCCCTGGCCGCCCTGCTCTCCGGCAACGACGAGCAGGCCCGCACCGCGGCCGACAAGGCCCTGACCATCAAGCCGAACGACCTGGCCAGCCACTACGTGCTGGGCCGCCTCAACGAGAAAGCCGCGCGGATCGAAGACGCCCTGCGCGAATACCGGCTGGCCCTCAAGTCCGAGTCCGTGGACGCCCAGGCCCCCTACCGGGTGCTCACGCATTACCATCTGGGCAACCTGCTCTATGAGCAGCGCTACTATACGGCCGCCGTACAACAACTCACCGCTTTCGAGAACGGCCTCCACGACCTGGGCGCGAAAGCCGCCGAGAACCCCGAGTTGGCTACCATCGCCCGGATCCACCGGGCAGCCGCTGCCATTCGCGTCGCCCGCGCCTATGGACTGCTCGGCGACTATGCCCGGGCGGCCGAATCGCTCAAGATCGCCATGGCCCAGACGCCCCAGGACAACGCCCTGCGTGCCGAATACATCCGCATGCTCGGGCGAAGCGGGCGTCTGCGCGAGGCCGCGGACGAGGCGGAGCGTTTCGTCGCTGAAACCGGGGGCGATAAGGAGGCCGTGGCCCTGCTCATGGCCGCCCATCACCGGGCCGGAAATCCCGCCCAGGCCCTGGTCGTCATCCGCCGGCTGGCCAATGCCCAGCCTGACAATGTCGAGCTCTGGAAGCTCTATATCGATGCCCTCTCTTCCGCGAAGCGGTTCGACGAGGCCGTGACCGCCCTGAATGAACTGGTGACCCGCCATCCGGACGCCACGGACAGCCGCTGGCGGCTGATTCAGCTTACGCGCGAGCGCGGCGACTGGGCCCAGTGGCTTAACGCTCTGGCCCAACATCTCAAGAACCAGCCTCAGGACGGGGCCCGCGTCGAAGAGGAACTCGCCCGCCTCCCGCAGGAAACCGCCCGGCAGATGGCGGCGGAAACATCTCGTCCCGATGACGCCCGGCGGCTTTTGCCGGCCGCGCCGCCTGCCGATGATCTGGCCGCTTCCGCGCTGGACATCCTGCTTGCCCGGGTATCGGAGCAGGCCGGTCAGACCCAACAGGCCCATACACTCCGCCAGCGGGCGGTCGAACGGACTCCCGGTTTCCTGCCGGCGGTCCTGGCGGCGGCCGAACAGCACATGGACGCCTGCCGATGGCAAGACGCTATCACCGCCATCGATGCAGGCGCCCGGGAATTGAAGACTCCTTCCGCGCGGCTCGAATTCCTGCGGGCCCGCGCCCACGACGGTCTGGATGAGATCGAACCCGCCATTGCCCATTACAAGAAGGCCATCGAGCTGGACAAGCAAAACCCCGAACCGATGCTCAGCCTCGGCCGGCTTTACGAGCGCATCGGCCAGGGCGGCAAGCAAGCCATGCCGGTGTACCAGGTGGCCATTGCGGCAGCGCCTGACAACATGCGGGCCCGCGAATGCCTCGTGCGCCTCTTCCTCAACGAAGCGGCCCGGTCCGGTGAATTGACCGGCCGTGCCGCCGCGGAGGTCAAGGACATGCAGCGCATGGCCGCCGAGGACCCGGCCACGGTCCGAACGGTGGCCCTGATGAAGCTCATCGAAGAGGGCGAGTCAGGCCGCAAAGCCTACCTGGATGCCCTGCGAACGCTGGTCCAGAACCGACCGGACGACAGCCGGTCGCGCGAAGATCTGATCGCAACGCTGCTGATGTTCCGCGAGTATGCCGAGGCCCTGGACCAGGCCAGGGAGCTGTCCAAGCGCCAGTCGTGCTCCGCGGAAGCCGGCGAGTTGCTGGCCACGGCACACATCCGGCTGCTCGATTTCTCCGCCGCGGCGCAGCAGTTGGATGCGACGCTGGCCATCTACCCGAACCGGGAATCCCTGTTGGCGCTCCGGAGCCGGGTGGCAATGATCGTCCAGGACTACGACACGGCCATCAAAGGGTACGCGCGTCTGCTGGAGCTCCCCCACGCGGCCACCCCGAAACCGAACTATCGGGCCGCCATGGTCGAGGCCTTCCGTGAGGCCGGACGCTTCGATGAGGGCCGCCGGCAGGTCGAAGCCTGGCTGGCCCAGATCGAGGATGACGAACTCGAAATCAGGCGGCTGCGTGCGTCTCTGCTGGCTCTCGATGCCGCGGCGGGTGATCGTGAGAAATACCTGGCCCGCGTCCGCGAGTGGCTCCAGGACGACCCGGCCAACGAGACGATGCGGATGCTGCTGGTGGGCAGTGAGACCGGCGCCACCGGACCGATCGGGCTCATCGGCATGGACCGGAAGGACGAAGCCATTCTGCTGTGCCTTAAATGGCTTAACGAGGGACGGGCCTCCGGTTCTGACAAGCAGGCCGGCATGGTGCGGGATCTGCGGCTATTGGGCCTTCTGCTAACCGCCCTTCAGGCGGCCGACCGGCACGCCGAGGCCGTGGAAATCGCTCGCGCCCAGGTGGTGGCCGGCAAGAGCCGCGAGGAGCGGGCCTTCGCCCAGCAGATACTTCGCGCCGTGCTCATGCGGGCCAGGAAGTTTGACGAGGCCGTCACTCTGACCAAGGAGCTCATGGCCGCCAGCCGGGGAGAGTCGCTGGGCGAAAGCCGTATGCTGGTCAACTTGCTGGTCCAGGCCGGCCAGAACGAAGAGGCCATCACCCAGACCAACAAGCTGCTGATTCATATCGAGGAACAGAAAGAACGCATCAGAGAGTTTCAGAAGAGCAATCCCGGCCCCCGCCATCAACGGGCCATCGAGCAGGCCCTCGAAGATCTCAACGAAAACAGGGCCATCCTGCTACGCGTACTTTCCACTATTTATCAGCACATGGATCAGCGGGAGGTGGCCGAAGAGCGATTGCGGGAAGCCTACAAGCTCGATCCCACCGAGATCGGCATTAACAACGACCTCGGTTATCTGCTGGCCGATGCCGGCAAGAATCTCGATGAGGCCGAACGCATGATCCGCCTGGCCCTGGGCCAGGATCCGCGCATGGCCGCCTACCAGGACAGCCTGGCGTGGGTGCTGTACAAGAAAGGCGACCTGCGCGGCGCGCGAACCTGGCTGCTGCGGGCCACCGCTCAAGAGGAAGGCCAGGACCCGGTGGTGTACGATCACCTGGGCGACGTGCACTGGCGGCTCGGCGATAAGGAGGAGGCGGTCAAGAGTTGGCGCAAGTCGGTCCAGATCTACGAACGCCAGGCGCGAACCGGCGAGCCCGAAGCCGAAAAGGGCGTGTTCGATCGCGTCAAGGCCAAGCTGGACGCGATCGATGCGGGCCGCGAGCCCCAAGTGGCCCCGCTGGCGACCGAAAGCCGGCCGGCGGAGTGATGGGGGACAAGGTGACAAGGAGACAACGCGACAAGGGGACAAGGAGACTGGCTTGCCTACGCTTTTCGCCTTGTCTCCTTGTCTGGTGGTCTCCTTGTCCTGGTGGGATGAGAGGCGGAATAACAATCGGCCTGAATAGTCGTGACAAATGAGAATGGAGTCGGAACATGGCTGGACACTCACACTGGGCGAAAATCAAGCGGAAAAAAGGCGTGACCGACGCACGCCGGGGACGGCTGTGGAGCAAACTGGCCCGCAACATCATCGTGGCAGCCAAGGCCGGCGGCGGCAAGCCCGAGGATAACCTCACCCTGCGCTACGCGATCGAGGCGGCCAAGGCGGCCAACATGCCGCGCGACACGATCGAGAACGCCATCAAGAAGGGTACCGGGGAACTGGCCGCGGTCTCCTATGAAACCGTGTTCTATGAGGGGTACGCGGCCGGTGGCGTGGCCGTGCTCTGCGAGGCTCTGACCGACAACCGCAATCGCACGGCCCCGGAAATCCGCAAGATCTTCGAGCGCGCCGGGGCCAAGATCGGCACGGCCGGTAGCGTCCAGCACCTGTTCCAACCCAAGGGCCAGATCTCCGTGCCCGTGACCGCCGCCAACGAGGACCGCATCGCCGAAATCGCCCTGGAGGGCGGCGCCGACGATTACGTCCAAATGGGCGACACCTGGGAGATCACCTGTGAGCCGGCCGCCTTCGAGCCGCTCCGTCAGGCCCTGGCCCAGGCCGGCATCGAGGTGCAGTCAGCGGAGCTGACCCGCCTGCCGGCCAACACCATCCCCGTCGACGCCGAGACCGGCCGGAAGGTCATGAACCTGGTGGAAGCGTTGGAAGACCACGATGACATCCAGAACGTCTACACCAACTTCGAGCTGCCCGACGACGTGATGGCGAGCATGAGTGAGTAGGCTTCGCTCCAGCGGCCGGGCGGCCTGCCCGTCGCCCTGGCCCCCAAGGAGCTTTGAGCAGCGGTCGGCCCCCTGCCGGTCGCTGCTCATTCTTTTTCACGCCGCCTGAGCAGGGCTGGACTACGAGTCAGAGTAGGAGCAGGATCATGATCAGGATCGCCGCGCATTCGACTCTCAACAGACAAGGCAGCTCCGGCCACGCCCATTGTCTGCCCTGATGCCGGCAGGGTTTGCGGCGGCCACGCCGAAACGCTACGCTGTTGAAGGTATGCATCCTCCGGAGAATACCCCCATGTGGCCCTCTCCGCGACGCGAACATCACGTCTTCACGATCGCGGCCACCCTGAATCTTCTTGCCCTTTTGTCGCTTTACCTGCTGCCGACCCTTGGCTATGCCGTGGTGCCCGCCTTCATGAGGAAACTGGACAGCACCTTTCGGTCTGGCCGCGTGCTTGGAGTCGTCCTGTGCTGTTCGCCTGTTTTCGTTGCGACGGGACTCCTGATGTTGAATCTCGGCCTGGCCTTCCGGACGAGGAGATCGCTCCTGCTCGGTCTGCTCAATGGAGTGTGCGCCCTGACGCTGGGGGCCTTGCTGATCCGCGCACTCTATTTTCTGACTCAAATCCCGCTCGGCCCCTGAGGTACGCGTCAGGCGGCACAGGTCAAGAAAGGCGAGGGATCCCCATTCGGAAGACAGGAAGAGGTGCTGCGCGGGGACGTGGAGGGCACTTACGCCCCCGCCGCATGGCATTCGCGCATCGCCAGGGCGCGAAGGAAATCGGAGATACCCTTGAACCCGCGCCGCCGGGCCGTGTCCTCAAGGAAGAACTTCTCCTCGGCGGTTACGCGCACGTTGATCTGACTGTCGCGCCGCTTGTTGCACGGAAGGGGTGGAGTCTCGCCCATTTCCAACATCACGGCCACGCCAAAGGCCAGGGACTCGTACATGGCCTCAATGCACGCGGCGGGCGTTTTTCCATCGGCCATCACACCCGGCATCTCTATGGACCGTCCGATATAGCCCGCGCGCCCGGCGGGCTCGACAATCACCCGGTACTGACGCGCGATCTGCTTGGCCTTCTTGAGCACCTTCTCATCGATGGGCCTGCGGATCTCGGCCTCATTGGGCATTCCCACCGGCGGATCCCAATTGTCGCCGGATGATGTTTTTGATGTTCTCATAGTGGGCCCTCAGCACCAGTCTGTGGCTGACCGGGAATACGATGATCGGCCGGCCTGGAACTTGCTGACATATAAACGCTAAAGCGTCTCTCCCCCGACGGTTCTGGTTCCCTCAAGCCCCCAGTCCGTTCCGCTCCAGCAACTCGTGTACTTCCCGATACGGCACCTCTTCGGTGATCTTGCCATCTCCCGAATTGCATGACCCAGGTTATACGCCGGCCAACCCTAATATTTACCTTGCTCAGCCGGCTTGGCCAGCGCAAGGTACTCGGTGTTGCCTTTGTGGCCCGAGATGGGGCTTTCGATCATCTGGTGCAGTGTGATTCCGGCTGACGCCAGACGTTGCGAGACGGCCTGCAACACGCCGGGGATTTCCTCCGGCGGCAGGACGCCGCCCCGGAGCTGCCGGCGGTCGGCCTCGTAGTGCGGTTTGATAAGGGTGATGATGCGCCCGCCGGGCTTGAGAAGCTTGAGGGCGTTGGGCAGGATGCGGTGCTGCGGGGTCCAGGCCACGTCGATGGTCACCAGTTCCACCGGCTCGGGCAGGGTTACGTGCATGGCATTGGTACGCTCCATCACCACCACGCGGGGATCGGTGCGGAGCTTCCAGGCCAACGTCCCATAACCGGTATCGATCGCGTAAATCTTCGCAGCCCCCCGCTGGAGCAGGCAGTCCACGAAGCCGCCGACGTTGCTGCCAAGATCGGCGCATACCCGGCCGGCCGGGCTGATCCCGAAGGCATCCAGCGCAGCAGCGAGCTTGTGACCGCTGCGACTGACATATTTCGGCAATGGGGATTCCGGCAAGGGCGGGCCTCCCGGATTCGTGCCGGATCCGTTGCGGAGCCGGATCAGGCCGCCACGACGGCGGCCTCAATCTCCATCCGGGCCTCGGCGCCGGTGCGCCTCGCTACCGCCTACGCTTTGGCCAGAACGGCGTTCAATTTCTTTTGAAGGCGGGACTTACGACGACTTGCGGTGTTCTTATGGATGGTCCCCTTGGCGGCGACCTGATCCACCTTCTTGATCGCGGCTTTGCATGCTTCGATGGCCTTGGCCTTGTCGCCACTGGCGACGGCTTCGGTGAAGGACCGCACCTTGAGTTTGATCTGGGTCTTCCTGGCCTTGTTGAGCGCGCGGCGCTTCACATTCTGACGGATCCGCTTCTTCGATGAGAGAGAATGAGCCACTGATAAAATTCCTCAAAACACATAAGGATCGAGACTTAAGGTCTCCCCTTGAGGTCGTCGATCCGTTTCCGAACGTCCCGGTAGTTGTAGTCCCATTGTATGAGTTGCCCGTAGGTTTTCAAGGCTTCCGGCATCTGGTTGTCGGCCTCGTAGCATCGCCCCAGCCAATAGTGCAGCTCCTTGCCGGTAGCGTCGTCGGGGGTCTCGTAGCCGGCGATCGCTTCCTTGAAGGTGTCAATGGCCGGGGAGTACAGGGCTTTCTTGTAGAAACACCGGCCGATATATAAGCTGCACTGGAAGCGGTATTTAGGATCGTTACGGGCTTCCTGGAGAACGGGGATAGCCTCATCGTACTGTCCGGCCCTGAACAGGAGTTCGCCGTACCGATAGCGCAGCCGCATGTCGGTGGGATAATGGCGGATCCGGCTCTTGAAGACGTCGAGTTCGAACTTGACCTGCTCCCTGAGATGCTGCTCGATAGCGGCCCGGTCCCCCTTGCTCTCCAGCTCGCGCTGCTTGCGGCGAAGCTGACGAATACGAATGTCCTCGGCCCGCTGGCGATAGGAGTACTCGTTGGTCTCCTTATACGCCTTGACCAGAATGCCGATGGCCTCGCGCTCCTCGCGTTCATCTTCCCGGCGGCACATCAGCTCGGCCAGATCGATGACCGCCTTGCGATCAGTGGGGTTGGCTTCATAGGTCGCACGCGCATGAGCGATGAGCTCGTCGAGCCGCTCGTCGCCCTGGACCAGCCGGTCGCGGTCGTGCAGCTCCTTCTGGACCTCCGTGTCCTTGATCGAATCCCGGAACGAGTCCGCGGAGGAGTAGCGTCCCTTGAGGATGGTCAACTTGCCGGCCAGGTCGCGCAGCTCAGTGCCAATGGTCATGTCCTGGGGTTTAAGGTTCCTGAGCTTGGAGAGGGCGTCCAAACCTCGCTCATAGGCCGCAATGGCGAATGCGACGTCCGAATCGGCATTGGCATCACCAAGCTGTTCATACACTTCGCGAAGCAGTTGAAACCGGGCCGGGTTGGTTTTTTCCTCGCGCATTGCGGCCTCGTTGAGCATCTCGCCGATCCACATGGCCGTCGCGTCGAAGCGGGCCTTGGCCGCGTTGCGGAACACCACCTCCATGTAATGCGGATTGCGCACCTCTTTGCAGAGCAGCCCCTCGGCCAGCAGCATGGCCGTCTTGGGGTCACGGGCGGATTTGAGCTTCATGGAGTCGGTAAAGCCGACCTTCTTGGGCCCCCGGAACAGGGCCGCCGCGTAGCAGGGTTTGTGGCCCTCATCCACGGCGTCCGGCCAGAAGCCGAGGCCCTGCAGGTAACACTCAATGGCATAATCGTAGTTCTTTTTACTGGCCATGTCCTGGCCACGGCTGAACCACTCACGAGCCTTGCGGATGTCTTCATCAGAGAAAGTGGGGCGAGTTGACTGGTCTTCAGATTTCCTTGTCATGCTGATCTACTGCCGGTTGCGTGGTTGCGGTTAGATTTCCACTTTTTCATCCTAATCGTAGCCGGTAGAGGGGTCAATGCCAACACGTTCCACCCCGGGAACTATAGGGTAAATCCGGCGACAGTGTGCAGCCATGGTGCCAACCGCGTCAGCCCTGCTACAATTTGAGGATGTTCATGAACGCACTGCCCGAGAAGATCGTGATTTATCCGGACCCCCGTCTGCGCAAGAAATGTGCGCCGATAAAGCCCGACGAGTTCGACGATTCGCTGGCGGCCCTGGCTGAGCGAATGCTTGAGTTGATGAAGGCCAACCGCGGCGTCGGACTGGCCGGTCCGCAAGTGGGCGTTTGTCGGCGGATATTCGTCTGCAACCCGACGGGTGAGCCGGGGGACGACCGCGTTTACATTAACCCCGTGCTTAGCGACCTGCGCGGTTCGGTCGAAGAGGAAGAGGGCTGCCTGTCCATTCCGGAAGTCCACGTCATGGTCCGCCGGGCCAAACGCTGCCGGATAAAGGCCCAGGATATCCACGGGAAAACCATCGAAGCGGAAGGCGAGGATCTGCTGGCCCGCATCTGGCAACATGAAACGGACCACCTCGACGGACAGATGATCATCGACCGGATGAACGCGTCAGAGAGAATCGCCAATAAGCGTCAACTCGCCCAACTGGAAGCTCAGTATCGGCGGTAATGCGGTTTCCGTTGTAAGCTTGGGCAGGTTCCTGCCGGGTTGTTGGTTGTCCCGCTACTGAACGTTTCCATCTTCGCGCCCCAGCCTCTGAAGAGGTTGGACACCCAACCCAAGCGGGGCAGCCAACGCCAAAGATTTATATGGAATCCATTTAAGACCCTCGCGTCCGCCTGATGGTCCGTCCGCTCTGCCGGAAACCAGGGACAGCAAAGTCAAAGCTACAGGCTGAACGCTTCTGCGACGCCTCCCCAGGATGGCGGGGGCCGGATCCTGACCTGCAGCTTGGCGTCCCCCAGGTCAGCCGTTGTTACTGGCAGGCGTCGGCGTCCACGCTCGCACCGGCCGCGATCAGGTCGCCGGGACCGGTCTTCCGCACACCCGGTGGCCAGGCTTTGGTCGGGGCATACCACGTATCCAAGACGCGCAGCCAGTCAGCCTCATTCCGGACCCGGATGAAAGCGTCACGAACCTCGCGGCCGTAGGGGTGCAGTTCGCTGTATTTAATGCCGAATTTGCGCATCAGCCGGCTGGCCAGACGCGCGCCGTGCACCTCGACCGACCATTCGAAATGACGACGGATAACGGCCCCCTGCTCGGGAACGTCGGGCGGCGGCGGCAGAGCCGGGAAGCCAACCTCTCGCCCGCCTTGCGGCGCGTTTGAATCCCTCGCTTGGGCTTTGGGCTCAGCAGCCGCCTCGGCCCGCGCTTCGGACTGATGAAGCTGGTTGAACAGTGCAATGCAATCACGGAAGATCCATGGGTTGCCGATGCAGCCACGGGCAATCGTTACCCCGTCCACCCCCGTCTCGGCCATCATGCGGAGGCAGTCTTCGGCCGTAAAGAGATCGCCACTGCCGAGTACGACACGGTCGCCGGCGTAACGCTTGACCCGGGCCAGGAACGGCCAGTGGCTCTTGCCCACATAGCGCTGCTGAACAGTCCGGCCGTGAACGGTCACGCCGGCAATGCCGATCTCGAAGGCTCCATCCAGAATGGTCCAGAAGTTGCGCTCGCTCTCGGGGGAATCATCCATCCCCCGGCGCATCTTGACCGTTACCGGCCGTCGCCCCCCCACCGCGTCGTAGACGGCGCGAACAATGTCCAGGGCAATCTCCGGCTGCGAGAGCAGAAACCCGCCCCGGCAGCGGCCCAGGACTTTGCGAACCGGGCAGCCGAAATTGATGTCGATCACGTCGTAGCCCGCCTCAACCATAAGGTCGGCGGCCCGGGCAAACTCCTCGGCCCGGGCGCCCATGAGCTGGCCGCCCACGGGATGATCGTCGGGGGTCACGCGGGTGATGAGCCGCTGTTTCTTGCCCCGGGTGAGCAGGGTCTGGTCGAGAACGACCTCGTTGAGGGTGTAAACGGCCCCATGCAGACGGGCAATCCGGCGCATAGGCAGGTCGCTGTAACCGCTGAGGGCGGCCTGCACAAAGGGAACGCCGATCCGGACGGGTCCGATGCTGAGCATGCCGGTATGGTATGAGGGCAGGGATGCCGGCGACAAGGCGGGTCTGGATCGCCATTTGCGAATCGTTCCCCCCCCCCGCAACGGCCGTTGCAGTTCTTGGCATTTTCATATGCCACCCCTAAACTCAGTCTGGAACATAATAACTTATTTCTTCCCCAGACACTCAACATATCGAGAGTCTGAGTTCGGCTGGGGTCTGTCGCAAAACAAGGGCAATACTGCGATGGCCGACAACTGGCCGAACAAGATTAAGGCTTATGCGCTGGCTGTGGTGCTGGTGGGCCTGGGTGTCGCGCTTCGCCTGGTGCTGCCGCCTCTCCAGGATCGGCAGACTCCTTATCTGACCATCTATCCGGCCATTATTCTTGCCGCCATTCTGTTTGGAAAAGGACCGGCCCTGGTGGCCGCTTCGCTGGGCTACCTTGTCGTCGAGTCTTTCTTTCTTGAGTCGGGCGGCCGGTCTCACTCGGTGGCCAACGTCCTGCTTAGTTTTTCCGTGATTGCGGGCAGCGCGCTGTTTCTGGGATACCTGGGCGACCGCTTCCGGGAAATCCGCGCCCGGATAACCGCCGAAGCCGACGTGGCGCGTGCGGCGGAACAACGCCTGCGCGCGTTGCTGGACGCCAGCCTGTCGGGAATTGCGGTCACCGAGAACGACCGTTTGGTAGACGCGAACGACCAGTTGGGCTGCATGCTGGGCTACACGCGCGACGAGCTCATCGGCATGGAAGCCTGGCAGTTAGTTCCGGCCGAGGACCTTCCACGAGTCATCGAAAACATTCACAAGGGCCACGAGATGGTCTGCAAGGACGGCTCGCACATCCACGTCGAAGCCCACGGCAAGACTATTGAACTGCAGGGCCGGCGGGTCCGCTTCACCAGCCTCCATGACATCACCGAGCGCAAGCGGGTGGAAAAGGCCCTGCGCGAGAGCGAACAGCGTTTCCGCATCATGGGTGAAACGGTGCCCTACGGCGTGTGGTGGTGCAACGAGCACGGCGGGACCGAGTACGTCAGCCAGTCTTTCCTCGATCTGCTCCAGATGACCATGGACGAGATGCGTGAGTTCGGCTGGACCAAACGCATGCCCTCCGACCAGGTGGAGCTCCACCTGCGCAGATGGCTTCATTGCGTTCAGACCGGTGAAGACTGGGATAACGAATACCAGGTTCTCGGACCGGACGGGAAGTATCACACCATCCTTACCCGCGGCAAGCCGGTTCGCAACAGCGAGGGAAAGATCATCGGCTGGGTGGGCATTAACCTTGATATCGATCGGCGCAAACGAGCCGAAGAGCAGCTTGCCGCCGCCAAGCAGGCCGCCGAATCAGCCAGCAAGGCCAAGGATCATTTCCTGGCCGTGCTCAGTCACGAGTTGCGCACGCCGCTGACACCGGTGCTGGGCACAGTCTCACTACTGCAGAACGAACCGCACCTGGACGCCGAGATACTTGAGAATCTGGAGATGATCCGGCGCAACGTGGAACTCGAGGCGCGTCTCATCGACGACCTGCTCGACCTCACCCGCATCGCCCGCGGCAAAGTCGAACTCAGCAAGCGCCGCGTCGAGCTTGGCCGGGTGATCGGCCAGACCGTGGAAGTGTGCCGGCCCGAGCTCGAGGCCCAACGCCTGGATTTCAGCGTGGACATCGGGCCGGAGGCGCCTTATTGGATCGAAGCGGACCCGGCCCGGATACAGCAGGTATTCTGGAATCTGCTCAAGAACGCGATCAAGTTCACGCCGCCAGGCGGCTGCGTGGGCATCCGCTGTCGTCGTGAGAATGGGCACGTCCTCGTCGAAGTCAACGACAGCGGCGAAGGCATCGAGCCCGAAGCCCTGACCCGCATCTTCAACGCCTTCGAACAGGGCGAACCTTCCATCACCCGCCGATTCGGCGGACTGGGCCTGGGTCTGGCAATCAGCAAGGCCCTGATGGATCTGCACGGCGGGACCATCGAGGCCCACAGCGAGGGAAAAGGCAAAGGCGCAACCTTCCGTCTGCGCCTGCCGCTGGTTCAACCCGCCGCTCAACCCATCTCTCCCACCAGCCCGGCGGACACCGGTCCTGTTGCCGCCTCCGCCCCTCAAACCTTCAAGGTCCTGTTGGTCGAAGATCACCACGATACCGCCAAAATCATCTGCCGGCTGCTGGAACGCAAAGGCCACCTGGTCCACACTGCCGTGGATGTGGCCACCGCGCTGGAGCTCGTCGGCCAGCATTCCTTCGACTTGATGATCAGCGATCTGGGCCTGCCCGACCGCAGCGGTCTGGACCTCATGCGCACCTTGAGAGCCGACGGCCATCAATTTCCTGCCATCGCCCTGAGCGGCTACGGCCAGGAGGAGGACATCAACAACAGCCGCGAGGCCGGCTTCAATGTCCACGTCGTCAAGCCGGATTTCGAACAACTGTTCAGGGCCATCAACGCCGTACTTCAATAAACGACCGTGGGCGAGCCTGGGCCACGCCTGGAGGCACGCCGTCACCCCAGATGCACTACGGCTCTTGAGCCATGCCGAACGCCGAAGTCGTCCGGGCACAGCTCAAGAGCCGTAGCACACAAGGCTTATTCCGCCGCGTTATCCCAGCGAGGCCAGGCTCTTTTCCAGCGATGCCAACCCCACGCGCTCAATCGTGGCGCCGAGACGCTCCTTGGTTGCGCCGTTCGCGATGTACCAGTCGATCACCGCGTTCGCCATCCGCAGCAGCATCTCGTCATCCTTCGCCAACACCGGCAGGCGGTCGGCCCACCGTGGGTGTTTGCCGACCCGGCCGCCGACAAACACCGCCAGTCCGTCCTTGGTACCCATGACGCCCAGATCGTTCTCCTGCGGCTTCGCGCAACTGTTCGGACAACCCGTGATGCTGACTTTGAATTTGTGAGGAAGCCCCTCGCGCGATCCGATGCTCTCGCTCAACTTCCTGGCCAGCACCTGCGGATCGATCAAGCCGCATCGGCAGTGGCCGCCCGGACAAGCCACGATCCCCCGAACGCGGTTGCCGCCCGGCGCTAACCGCAGACCGGCCGCTGCCAGATCCCGCCGAAGCGCTTCCAGATCGCGTCCATGAACATCCGGAATCTCCATCCCCTGACGGGTGGTCAGGTGAACGCGGCCCCGCCCATATTTCTCGGCGATGGCCGCCAGCGCCGCCAGGTGGGCCGACGTCAGGTGTCCACCCACCACCTGCACGCGAATGGTATACAATTCCCGGTCCTTCTGCGGAATGATGCCGGAGGCCTTCAGCGCCTTCACGTCCATGACGATGTCTGCTGCCATCAATCAACTCCTTGCGCCCGCCTGGCTCGAAAAAACACCTCGAACGCTCCGGGCGGTTATTTCTTACAGCGGGGCAACTGGCCGATTCGCCAGTGCCGCTTCCGATGAACCCGTTTCGCGCCACCATGGCACGAGCGACCGGTCACGCAACCATCGGCCGGGAACCCGTCCGCCCGCTACAAAGAGAACGGCCGGTACGGAGCCCGGCCGCTACAAAGAGCGAACGGCCAGCGTGGAGAACGGCCGGTACAGTCTCACGGGCCAAATAGTCTCCCAAGCCGGCAGGGAGTGCGAGCCGTTACAGGCGGCGCGAAACTCGCCCTCCTGGAAACGGCCCTAGTGTTAGCCGCTTCACGTCTCTCAGGCAAGCCGCTCCCAAGATGCGCCTCTCGCGAAAAACTGAGAATGGAAAAACTGTGAGCCTGCCAGCGTCCTCGCCCTCCCGCGGCCAATCCTGTACCTCCCGGCAGCTCGATCCCGATGGTCCCACGTATCCAATATGAAGCACCGACTTCTTTGAGATCTTTTTGGGATTTTTACTTGGACCTCGGCCGTAATAAGTGTATCATAAGATGCGGGAAGCAACGGGCATGGACGGCCCGACGAATCGTTCCAGCACGGTCGGGCCATAATCCGCATTGATTTTCTCTCTCGGTGGCGTGTGCGCTCGTCACCGGCATACTGGAGACCGACCGTATGAATCAGTTAAACGCACCCCCATCGCCCACGAACAAGATCCACTACGTTTCAGATATTCACAAGCTGGCCCGCCTCTCGCCAGAGGAACGAACCCGGCTTGAGCAGGTCGCGAAGCGTTATGCGTTCCGAGCTAACGATTATTACCTCTCGCTGATCAACTGGGACGACCCCAACGACCCCATCCGCCGGCTGATTGTTCCCCGCATGGACGAACTGGAGGACTGGGGCTCGCTTGACGCCAGCAACGAGGCCGCCAACACTGTGCTCCCCGGCGTCCAGCACAAATATGCCCGCACCGTGCTGCTGTTGTGCAGCGAAGTCTGCGGCGGCTATTGCCGCTACTGCTTCCGCAAACGCCTGTTTATTCACGAAAATCGCGAGGCCACCTCCAACGTCTCCGAAGGCATCCGCTACATCGCCCAACACCCGGAGGTGACCAATGTCCTGCTCACCGGCGGCGATCCGTTGTTGTTGTCCACCGATCGACTCGCCAAAATACTCGCGGCCCTGCGGGCCATTCCGCACGTCCGCATTATCCGCATCGGCTCCAAGATGCCGGCCTTCAATCCCTGGCGCATTCTGAATGATTCCGCCCTGCTGGAGATTCTGAGCCGCTATTCCGAGCCGCGCCGCCGCATCTACCTGATGGCTCATTTTGATCATGTTCGCGAGCTTACCGATCCGGCCGTGGAAGCCATCGACGCCTGCATCCGGGCCGGCGTGATCTGCGTGAACCAGTGCCCCATCATCCGCGGCGTGAATGACGATCCGGTGGTGCTGGGCGATCTGTTCCGGCAGCTCTCCTTCATCGGTTGCCCGCCGTACTATTGCTTCCAGGGCCGCCCCACCGCGGGGAACCGACCCTACTGCGTGCCCATCGTCCGCGGCTGGGAAATCTTCCAGAAAGCCCTTCGCCGCGGGTCCGGCCTGGCCCGTCGTCCGCGCTTTATCATGTCTCACGCCACCGGCAAAATCGAAATCGCCGGCGTGGACCATCGATACATCTACCTGCGCTATCAATGCGCCAAGGACCCCAACGAGCAAGGCAGCCTCAAGATCTTCAAACGCGACGACAAGGCCTGCTGGCTCGACGACCTGACCCCGGTCAGCGATCTGGGGCTCGACGATTCCCGCGTCTATCCGGCCCTGCTCTCAACTCCGTCGGAGGGCGCGCCGGGAACATCACTCGAACCTACTGAAGATTTGTCCGACAGATAACCTCGATATCACACCCGCCCGCGGCCCGTAGCGCCCGGGCGGGTATCCCGGCCAAACGCCGGGTCGCCAACCGGTGTCACCGTGCCGGCGAGCTGCGTGCCGATCATTCTCACTCGGTCGGCCGGATGCCGCGCGTGGGTGAGGCTTGCGATTCGGCCGCGCCGCGATGGCTGATGGTCACCCCCGCCGATGGCACCCGAATGCGTCCCTTGTTCGCCACCTCCGCCGGCAGGAACGAAACCTCGCGCCGCGGCTCGCCCGTCTGGCGCAATGTCACCTTCGTGCGCGTGGGCGTGTCCACATCGCCGCGCGCATAGCGAATCAGCAGGCTGACCGGCGTTTTATCCAACGTCATCTCCATCACCGGCACACGCCCCTCGCCCTGCAGCAGGAACCCATTGACCACCGACGCCTCCAGTGGCAATCGAAGCGCCGCGTCCGCCTCGAATTGAAGGTCAAACCGCCCCTCCACTGCCGGCCGTGGCCCATACGCGCGGATATAACGCACCGGCGGCAGCTCGCGATCGCCCAACAGAAAGCGAATCCGGTACGTCCGCCGGTAGCTCACATCCAACTCTGGGGGAAGAACCTCCTGCCTGCCTTTCCGCCGCCCCCCGGCCGGGGAAGACTTCGCCTGCGCTCCGGCCGCCGCCAGTTCCTGGCTGTACGGAACAAACTTGAAGTTCACGTCCCGGTCCCCCGCCCACCATTCCGCCTTGGCTGTCACCCACTCCCCATGGAAGCGGTCGTCCGCCGGCGCCCGGTTGGCCGGCCCCGACCGCGGGTTGGCCTGCCGGAGATTATGCTGGCGGAAATACTGCACCTGGACCAGGTGGCGGTCCGCAATCGCGTGCCGAAACTCGATTCCCACCTCCTGCAGATCGCGCGGCTCATCAAATTCCAGCCCGATCATGAACTGGCCGTCCGGCCCTCGCCATGCCGTCCAGCCGTCCACGCCCCTTTCCAGGCTCCTGACCTCCAGCGTCTCCGGGGAGTCACCGAGATACTCAACCACCCGGCCGAACTCGGCCAGATCAATCCGGCCATCGGCCCCGGCCCCTCCGATGAGAATCATTAATATCACCCAGAATGCGGTGCGCATAACCTCTGCTCTCAGAATGACCTTGATCCAAGGGTCTATTACAGTAAGTATGCCGCGACAATAGGCAAGAGGCGGGGCTTACAATAAAATCTGCGTCGGAATTAGCCTCTGGAGTACTGAAGGCTTGGCAAATGGGCCGGAGTGTGTCAAACGTGCTGATCTCCCAGAATCTCTCCCCGGAAACCATCGAACTGGCTCGCCGTGTGGATACGGCCGAGGACGCCATCAAGCTGCTCTCAGCCCGGCTGGCGCCCCTCCTGCCCGTGGATCGCACCGCCATCGAACGAGCCGTGATCAGCCGTGAGCGGGCCCGGACCACCGCCCTGCCCAACGGGGCCGCCATCCCCCACTGCCGGCTCCCGGGGCTCCGCCGATTTGGATGCGCCCTCCTCGTCCTGGCCGCTCCCGTGCGATGGGACCACGAAGGCCACTGCGTCGACGTCGTCCTTATGATCGTCGGTCCGGCCGAGAATGTCTCCGACCACCTGCGAATCCTGGCCAACAGCAGCCGCCTGCTGGACAGCCCGACCTTGCGCGCCCGGCTCAAGACCGCCCCGGGCCCCGCCCAGGCCCATGAGCTGATCACCGCCGCCGAGAGAGCCATCGAATCCCGGCGTCAGGAAACCGGCACCGCGCACGACTCCGGGGATCGCCTTCACAGCCGGGCGGACGATTACCTTGCCGAAGTAGCCAACCGCTTTAACTGGTAATGATCAAGGTGCCTGCCCGAATAATACTGCAAGGTGGCATGCCCAGAGCGCAACCCAGCCGGGCGTGGACATGTCCCCCTCGTTTCACCACCAGGAGTTTTCGCCGAGAACGCCGTCTATGGACAAAATTCCACTTCCCGCCATCATTCGCGAACCCGCCGGCACATGGGGCCGCATCTTCCTGCTCAGCGGCATCGTCGGCATACTGGCCGGCATGGCCGCCGCCGGGCTGGAGTTCGGCCTGCATGTCGGCGTCGAAAACATTATCGGTCGCTTCACCCACGTCAGCGGGGCCGGCGTCCTGAGCTTTAACAAATGGATCCTCCTGCTCCCCGCCGCCGGTGGCGTGATCGCCGGCCTGCTTATCGGATGGCTCTGCCCCCAGGGGCGGCTCCACGGCACCAATCAGTTGATCCATGCCTTCCACCAGAACAGCGGCAACCTCGCGCTGCGGGATCCCGCGGTCAAGGCCGTCGCCGCCGTGGGCATCATCTCCTTTGGGGGTTCGGCCGGCCCTGAAGGCCCGATCGCCGCGCTCGGGGCCGCAATCGGCTCCAGCGTGGCCCGTGGCCTGAACCTGTCGCCGCAGTTGCGCCGCGTGCTGCTGGTCTCCGGCTGTGCCGGGGGCGTGGGCGCGATTTTCCAGTGTCCCCTGGGCGGGGCTCTCTTCGCCACCAGCGTGCTCTACCGCGAGCCGGAGATGGAAGCCGAGAGCATCGTTCCGGCTTTCGTCTCGTCGGTTCTCAGCTACTCGACGTTCATGGCCTTCTGGGGCTTCGGCCATTACCTGATCGAACCACCCACCCGGCTGGTCTTTTCCACGCCCCTGGAACTGGTTCCCTACACGCTCCTCGGGCTGCTCTGCGCGGGCCTGGCCATTCTGCTATCCGTCACCATCCGCTTCGTGGAACGCCGGCCGTTGCGGCTGTTTGCGCTGCCCCGATGGGCCTTCGCCGGCCTGGGCGGCCTGGCCGTCGGCTGCATCGGCTGCCTCCTGCCCCAGATCATGGATGCCCAATATCACTTCATCCAGAATGCCGTCAGCGGAAGACTCTTCGCGCTCCCGGAAACGGCCGGAAGATCCCCCTGGGAATGGGTCGCCCTGTTCGGCCTGGTCGCGGCCGCCAAGTGCATCGCCAGCGCCCTCACGGTGGGCACCTCCGGCGCCGGCGGCCTGCTGGGGCCCAGCGTCTTCATCGGCGGCGCTGCCGGGGCCTTCCTGGGTGCTCTCCTGAACGCCTTGTTGCCCGGCGTCTTCCCCGAGCAGCTCCGCGAATCGCTCATCGCCGTCGGCATGGCCGGCGTTCTCTCCGCCGCCATGCGCACCCCCATGGCCGCCGTCGTGATGGTCATGGAAATGACCGGCAGTTACGGCCTCATCGTGCCGCTCATGCTGGTCTGCGTCATCGCCTACGTGGTCGGCCGCCGCTGGGGCCTCAACTCCACGCAGGTTCAGTCGGCCAGCGACTCACCCGTCCACGTCGGTGACGCCCTCGTGCATCTCCTGAAGAACGTTCGCGTCCAGGACGTCATGACCCGCAACTGGCCGCACGTCATAACCCCTTTCACCACCCTCGGCGAGATGATCTGCTCCATCCCCTCCGGCTCCCGGCCCGTCTTCATCGTTTTGGAGAACAGCCGCCTCGCCGGCGTCGTTTCCGTCTCCGACATCAGTCGAGCCATCAGCGAACCCGGAATCTCCGAGCTGGTCATTGCCTCCGACATAATGACCGCGCAGGTCACAACTGTCCGTCCCCACCAGCCGCTCTACGAAGTGCTGGCCCTTTTCCGCTCCGCGAACCACAACGTGCTCCCCGTCGTCTCCGAGGATGACGACCGGCAATTCCTGGGCGTGCTCTCCCGGCAGGCCATCTATCAGGCCGTCCGCTCGCGCTCCGAGGAAATGCGCGACCATCTCCACCGCGAACATGCCGGCATCGCCACCATCGAACAGGATGAACAGCTATACCAGCTCGCCCTCTGCGCTCAGACCCCCCGCCCGGATACCATCCAGCGCATCCCCGTCCCGCCCGAGGTGGTGGGCAAATCGATTCGCGAAACCGACTTCCGCCGCCACTACGGCGCGCAAATCATCAGCGTTCAGAATGCCGACGGTACCATGCAGTGCCCCCCGGATGTGAATGCCCCGCTCAAGAGCGACCAAGTCCTGCTGGCTATCCTGGCCGATTCCATCCCCGTTAACGCCGGTCCTGACAGTGGCAAATCCGCGGATTGACCGGAATTCCCCCGCTCCTGGTTCAGCCCTTTCCGGCCGGTTTGCGCGCGGGTGGCCCACCTCGTCAGAGGTGGGTTCACGATTTCGACAACCGATAAATCGCAAGCACCAGTTCCGCTTCACTTCACTGGTGGCTACTCTCACCTCGCCCCTCTCGGGGCCACTGGCGATGACCTGAGCGACAAACACAGCTCCCGCCTCAGGCGAAGCGGAGCAGCACCAATTCTGAGCCCGAAGCGCAAGCGAGGGCAGAACGCTGCATGGTGATTCGTTCCCTCGCTTGCGCTTCGGGCTCAATGGGCGGCGCTTCGGGCTCAATCGGCTTAGGTGCCCAGCTTCATCAGAGGTGGGTTCACGATTTCGACAACCGATAAGGGTGCGATGGCATCAACCGCAAGCCCGGCTAAAGCCGGCCACCCGGCCCACCGTTACCCGATCAGAGTACCAAACGTCACAAAGGGTGAGCACCCAGGCACGAGATTCGTTTGGGATCCGAATCACTGCAACTTCACTTCCACCGTGCGCGTCTCGTCGCCGCGCTGGACTGTCACCTTCACCGTGTCACCGGCCTTGTAGGCCTCCAGCGCATTGAGCACGTCGTTGGTCGAGCGGATCGGCTTGTTGCCGATCCGGACGATGATATCGCCCAGGCGGATTCGCCCCCCCTCTGTCTCGCTAACACCCTGCAAGCCCGCCGCCGCGGCCCCGGAGTTCGGCTCCACCGCCCGGATCACCACCCCCTCGATCCCCAGCCGGTTGGCAATACTGTCGTGGGCCAGGTAGACGCCCAGCTTGGGCCGCACCACCTGCCCGTGGGCGATCAACTGGGGGACGACCCGAAACACCGTGTCCACCGGCACGGCAAAACCAATCCCCGCGCTGGCCCCCGACGTGCTGTAGATGGCCGTATTCACTCCGATCAACCGACCGGCGCTGTCCAGCAGCGGCCCGCCGGAATTGCCCGGATTGACCGCCGCGTCCGTCTGAATCACTTCTTCAATAGTCCGCCCCGTCACCGACTTGATCGTCCGCCCCAGTGCGCTGACGACCCCCGTCGTGAGCGTCTGGTCCAACCCGAACGGATTGCCGATCGCAAACGTCTTCTGGCCCACCTTCAAGTCGCGCGACGTCCCGATGGGAATGGGGCGCAACCGCCCCGGCGGCGCGGAAATCCGAAGGACGGCCAGATCCTTGTCGGGGTCAATGCCCACCACCTGTCCCCGCCAGGTGGACTGATCGAACAAGGTAACGTCCACCACCCGGCCGCGCCCGATCGCGTTTTGAACCACGTGATAGTTGGTGACGATGTGACCGCTCGAATCCCAGACGAACCCCGACCCCGTGCCCTGGGGAATCTCCATCACGTTCAGGCCCCAGATATCCGAACGCAGCGCCACCGTGGTGATAAATACCACCGAGGGCGAGGCGTTCTCGAACAGCTCGATGGTCGCCGCCTCATCCGCGGCCAGGTCGCCCCGCGGCGTCACCACCCGCGGCTGTACCGGCGGCCGCAGCCAGTCCCGCACCTGGGGCCAGATCAACCAGCCCCCGATCACCGCCAGCAACACCACCAACAGCACAACCCGGCCCAGATCCCCCTGCCGCGGCGCGGCAGGGACCGGCGGTTCAGGAGGAAATGAAGGCGATCCCATGAGCGGCTCACCCCAGCGATTGATTCCAAGAAGCCCAGTAACTCTTCACGCTGTTCATCATGTTCTGGAAATCTTCGAAATCCAGCGGCTTGGTGATGTAGCTGTTCGCATAGTTGGCGTAGGCCTTGTTCCGATCCGCATCCGCCGTCGAAGTAGTCAACACCACCACGGGGATGAGCCTCAACTCTTCATCCGACTTGAGCTGCCGTAAGACCTCATGTCCATCCACCTTGGGCAGCTTGAGATCCAGCAAGACCACATCCGGTCGCGCCCGGTCCGCGAATTTTCCTCGCCTGTGCAGGTAATCCAAGGCCTCCGATCCGTCGCTGACCCGATCCACGACCACATTGCCCTGCGAATCGCCAAGCTGGAGCATGACCAGCTTGGCGTGTGCATTGTTGTCCTCGACCAGCAAAAAACGTGTACACTTTTCACTCATTGGCGATCAATCCTTCACGTCCCCTGGCTCCACGGGCCCCCTCAGCACCGATGCGGGGAACGCCAGCCAGATGACGGTCCCCTGACCCGGTGCCGACTCCACCCACACGCGTCCTCCGTGAACCTCCATCGCTCGCCGGACGATCGTCAGCCCTACCCCGGTGCCTTCCGTGCTCGTATCCAGCCGCTCGAAAAGATCGAAAATCTTCTTGTGGTAACGCTCCGGAATCCCCGGTCCATTGTCGCGAACGAAAAATCGAACTTCGTCGTCGACCACCTCCCCCCCAATCTCGATCCGCGGTGATTCCGCCGCGCCCCCGTATTTGATCGCGTTGGAGATTACGTTCTCGATCACCTCCGCGATCCGCTCCTTGTCCACGTGGATTGTCGGCAGGCCTTCCTGCACCTCGACATGGATGTGGCTAGCCTCGAGCTCACGATAATGCAAGCGCAGGATTTTGCGGGCCAAGTCGCTGAAATCCACCGGTTCCGGAGGCCGCATGATCCGCCCAACGCGGCTCAAGTTCAAGAGGTCATCGATGAGCTCCGCCATCTGAGCGACCCCCGATTTAATCTGCTCCGTGAATTCCGCCAGCCGGTCCGTTCGCCCCTCCCGAAGGTCCCGCTCCAGCAGCCCCGCAAAACCTTGAACCGTTACCAGCGGCGACTTCAGATCGTGCGACACCGTGTAAATGAACTGCTCGATCTCCGCATTGCGGGCCTGGGTTTCCTGGGTGGACCGCTGCAGCTCCTCGGTCCGCTCCGCCACCCGTCGCTCCAGTTCTGTATTCATCTGGCGAATCCTCTCTTCCGCCTGCCGGCGCTCGTGAATTTGAAAAGCCAACTCCCGATTGGCCGCCTCCAGTTGCGACGGGCTGGGCAATGCCAGGGCTCGTGGGATCAACGGCCACAGCAGAAACGCCGTATAAACCGATACCAGCGCGGTCACCGCCTTGATCACGCCTTCGAGCCGATACACCGGATCGTACAGCGTCCAAACGCTCATCAAGTGCGTGGTCCCACACGCAAATATGAACGCACAAAACCACACGAAAACATTCTGAAAAGCCAGGTCCCGTCGCCGCCGAATGAAGTACACCAACGCCACGGGAATCGAATAATACGCCAGGGCAATGAACGCATCAGAGATCAGGTGCAGCCACACCACTTGCCGGTCCCAACGCATGCAGCCCCCGTGGGGCATGAAATCCGCATTGAACAAATTGGTCAGGAATTCCAGCATCGGAGGCCACCTTTTGTTTCAAGCCCATGGCCTCGGTACACGGCGAGCCAATCAGGGAAGATTCCATCTCCCCTTCGGGGTGATTCCCCCCAGCCGCGTCCCGGCGCTAAGTCCCTTAACTCAATATAGTATAAGGCGTTTACCCGAACACTACACGCCGACTTGCCCCGACCGCGCGCAAAAAAAACGCGGCCCTCAGGCCGCGTCATGAACGCAATTAAGTATACACTTCAATATCGTCTCGCTACCGCCAAACCGCGAGAGCTAAGGCCGGTTCTCACGGCAATCAGGCCACGATCTCGCTGATGGTCACCTGCAGGTGCCGCTGACGATGCCCGATCTTACGCCGGTAGTTCTTACGACGACGCATCTTAAAGGAAATCAGCTTCGGCCCTTTGACCTCCGCCTCAACCTTCCCCACGACCTTGGCCCCTTCCACCAGCGGCTGGCCAATGCGGGCATCCGCCCCCTCACCGATCATCAGAACCCGATCAAACTCGACCGTTTCCTGGCCTTCGGGCAGGTCGCGCAGATCCACATAAATCTTGTCGCCGGTGTTGACCTTGTACTGCCGGCCGCCATCCTCGAATATCGCGTACACCGTTATGTCACTCCGTGGTGAAAGCCTGAACCAGCCCCAAGCCCCGGCAAAACCAGAACAGCCTGAGGCGCAAGTGAGGCGTCGAATCTCTCGTGAGCCCCGTATTATGGGCGCGGCAGCCCCTTCGGTCAAGTCGAGGCCCCCGGCAATGCAGCGGGCCGTTCTTCAAGTGCGGCGAGGCGGAGTCCCGGCAAATGTCCAGCCTGCACAGCTCTGGGACGGGCAGGACGCGCCCATCAGGGCACCGCTTCGCCCGACCATGAAAAGCCGCAATGGTCCGATAATGCCATTCAGGCTTCAACTGGCCTCGGCCGGCGACGGTCGGAAATCACCGGCATCACAGCCATTGGCCCCGGCAGCGCACCGGCCAACATCAAGCTGATCGTACCTTGGCCGGCAGGAACTCAGCCAGCCGTTCGACCGTAGCCTTCTGGTGCAACCCCGCCTTCCCAAACCCCGGTTGCGCCCCAGCCGCCACAGCCTCGGCCTGGGCCTCCACATAGTTGCTCACCAGCATCATCGGCACGTCCGCCAGCGCCGGATCCTGCCTTGCCTGGCGGATGAGCTCCATCCCCTCGCAGCCGTCGGCGAAGATGATCCGGTTCACCAGCACCAGGTCATAACGCTGCCGCCGCATGGCTTCCAGCGCATCGTCCACGGACTTGGCCCGATCCACGTCAACCGCAAAGTTCGCCTCGATCACCGATCGGATGGACGAGTGATCCACCTCGCACTGCCCCACGTCCAGCACCCGACCCTGTGAACCTGCGCCCATCATCCAACCTCCTGACCGGGCCAGCCCCGGCACTTTCAGGTACGTTCCTCCAAGCCTTCCCGAGAGCGCGCCCACTTTCTCTGAGCCTCGTTACGGCAGGCGACCTCCGATCGCCCCAGACGGCTGCCGGGGAGCAGGCCGGTCCTTCGATTTCCCGGAGTATAGACCGAAGTCCAGACTCGGGTCGCCCGGCGATTCGAGAGCACCAGCATGTGGCCAGATAACCCCCGCATCAGGCGAACCCATTCGCGGCGACCAGGGCCATCGCTGCCTGTGCTCAAGAACCCGGACACACGAACACTCACGAACATTGGGCCAACCCATGCCGGCAACCGCGACAGGCTGCAATTGTTGCGCAATGCTATTTAAGAATCTTAATATCAAATCCGTCGCGAGAAACCTGAGGTTCAGGAGCAGCAGGCATGGACTACCCCCACTTTGAAGTCTCTCGTCTTGGCGCCGGAATGCTTGTGGCCATCGTGGCCATTATCCATGTGGCCATCGCTCATCTCGCGGTCGGCGCCGGCCTCTTCCTGGCGCTGGCGCACACGATTGCCACCCGTCGCAACGACCGTCTCATGCTCGATTTTCTCAGACGCTACAGCCTTTTCCTGGTTCTGGTCCCCTTTGTGGCCGGGGCCGTCACCGGTGTGGGTATCTGGGTCACCATCGGGCTGGCCAGCCCCCCCTCCACCAGCGCTCTGATTCATCTCTTCGTCTGGGGCTGGGCCATCGAATGGGTCTTCTTCATCGTCGAGATCGTGGCCGGTTACATCTACTATTACGGCTGGGGCCGCCTCACCCCCGAACGCCACACCGCCGTCGCCTGGATCTACTTCGTCGGCGCGTTCATGAGCCTCTTCATCATCAACGGTATCGTTACCTTCATGCTCACCCCTGGCGACTGGCAGCCGCCGGCCGAGGCCGTCGGCGTCTCGGCTCAACTGGCCTTCTGGAAAGCGCTTTTCAACCCCAGTTTCTGGCCCTCGCTCTTCCTGCGGACCATCTCCTGCCTGGCCTTCGCCGGCATCTCCGTGGCGGTGGTCGCCAACTTCGTCCGCGACTATACCCGCGAGCAGCGTCACCGCATCATCAACTTCGGCAGCTACTGGCTGGCCCCCTTCGGCCTGATGGTTCCCTTCGCCGTCTGGTACTTCGCCACCCTGCCGGAAGACTCCCGCCGCTTCGCCATGGGCGGGGCCATCGCCATGACCCTCTTCATGGCCTTTGGCCTGGTCTCCAGCCTCTACATCGGCGGCTACGCCTACTTCGGCCTCATCCGCCAGAAGCGCTACATCAACCGCGAAACGTCGCTGCTGCTCCTGGCAGTGGCCTTTGTCGCCACCGGGGCCATGGAGTTTGTCCGAGAGGGCGTGCGCAAGCCCTACCTGATCCACGGCTACATGTACAGCAACGGAGTGATCGCTACCCCCGCCTGGCGCGAGCGACTCTCCAAAGAAGGCATCCTCGCCCACGCCCGTTTCGCCTGGCCGGCGGATATGACCCTCGAACAGGTCAACGCCCTGCCGCTCCACGAGAAGGGCAAGTACGTCTTCAACGCCCAGTGCCGTCATTGCCACGAGCCGGGCGGCCCCAATGCCATCGAACCATTGATTAACAACGCCTCGCGCGAACTGGTCACCCACATGACCGCCGAACTGAACCGCATCAAGAGCTTCATGCCCCCCTTCGTCGGTACGCCCGAGGAAATGCGGGCCCTGGTGGAGTACCAGCTCTACGTCGCCAATCCGAAGGAATACCGGCCACCCGCCACGCAACCCGCAGACGTGGCCATGGCCTTCAGTACTGGAAACTGACAACCGAAAACTCACAACCGATAAGTGGGAATTCTCAACCATGTTACTCGCCAACACACCCGCCGTTCCCGGCCTTGACCCCATCGGCCTGCCCGGCCATCCCCTCATCTTTGCGGGCCTGCTGCTGCTCACGCAGCTCCTGCACCTGCTGTTTATGAACTTCGTGCTGGGCGGCAACCTGATCGCCGTTGGCCTGAACATCGCCGGCCTGTGCGGCCATGCCAATAGTGCCGCCATGGCCCGCGTCTTCTACAAAATGCTCCCCGTGGCCATCAGCATGACCATCACCACGGGCGTCGCGCCCCTGCTCTTTGTGCAGGTGCTCTACGGCCCCTACTTCTACAGTTCCACCGTGCTCATGGGATTCGGCTGGTTCTCGTTCTTCGTCGCCGTGCTGGTCGGCTTCTACCTCGTGTACTGGCTCCTCTTCAAGACAGGCGTCTCGCCCGCCTTGACGCCTCTGTCCGGGCAGGAAGCGCTGCAAGCGGGAACCGCCCGCCCGGTCTTGCGGCTGGTCCTCTCGCTGCTGGTCACTGCCTGCCTGCTCTGGGTCGGCTGGGTCATGGCCAACAATCACGAACTGAGCCTTCGCCCCACCCTCTGGCGCGCTCCCGGCCAGACCGGTTCCCGTTGGTACATCCCCGCCACCGCCACCTTGCCGCGCTATCTGCATGACGTCGTCGGCGCTACCGCCATCGCCGGGCTCTGGCTGGCCGCCGTCGGCTGGTGGCGAACCCGCCGGGCCCGCACCGCCGGTGTGTCCGCAGGGGTGACGATTTCGGAAAGCCGCGAGTCTTCCTCCGCCGAGGCAAGCGTGAGCTCCTCCCTCATCCGCCTGGGCCTTGCGGTCGCCCTGCTGGCCACCCTGGCCCAGATCGGCACCGGCATCCTCCTGCTCTTGAAGCTGCACCCCGCCGTGCGCAGCTCCCTGCTGGCCTTCAACTCCTTCACCGGCGGTGTGTGGATGCTCTCGCTGCTGCTCATCCCCGTGCTGTTCACTTTGCTGGCATATGCCTCTATTCGCCCCCGGACGTTCCGCTGGTATGCGCTGACCGTCGTGGTCACCCTGCTGCTGGTGGTGGGCATGTTGTTCGGGCGCGAGCACGTGCGTCTGGCCCATCTTGGCCTGCCCGAAGCCGGCGCTTTCTCGCTGGGCCGATGGGATGTCTATCCCCAGTACGTCTCGCTGGCCGTCTTCGCCGTCCTGCTCGTCGCCGGCCTGGCCACGGTGGCCCTGATGCTCAAGTGGATACTGCAGGGCGTCCAGCCAGCCGCCGACCACGAAGAGCTCAGCCCGCCCGAGCCGTCTCTGGCCGGGCAACCCCCTGTGCACGCAGGCGCCGGGCAGAACTGACCCCATCGGCCGGGTGTGGCAATTCTTTGTGGCGGGGTGGGGCAAGGCCCCGGCAGGTATGCATCTTGCACGCCTTTGAGGCGGGCAGGATGCCCGCCCCCCGATGCGCCCGGCCGCTTCACCCTAACCCTTTGCTGGACCCCATCCGCCCCGGGCCAGCTCGCCGCATCTTGATCAGGCGCCCGATCGCCCCTATTATGATTCGCCCGTGTCCGCGTTTCTTTAGAACCGGACCGGCCCCGAGGGCGTAGCTCAGTCGGTAGAGCAAAGGCCTTTTAAGCCTTGGGTCCTGGGTTCGAGTCCCAGCGCCCTCATTAGACCCACTCACCCAGACGCCATTTTTGACAGAATGTTTGACAGAATTATAATCGCTTCCCGCTGAAGCTCATTGACGATCTGTCGGTGGTATTGGGAGTGAAATGGGCGTGTCATGGCAACCAGAAACGGCAAGAAACGTGGTCGAACTCCGAACTATGTCCACGGTCCTGACGGCAAGCTCATCGAGGGCCTTTCGCGAGAGGACAACAAGTACGGCTATTACTATGCGACGGGCACGAATCCCCGCAAGCGATTCGGACGGGAACTGATTCCCGCCATTCGCCTCTTCCGCATGTGGCAGGCTCAGCAGGAAGGCAAGGAGCTTCAGATTGACGAGCCAATGCCCCGAATCGAGATTACCCGGAGCCGGAGCCTGATCACCAGGCCGGAGTTGCCCCATACCCAGATCCAGATCAGAACCCAGAGCCGGATATCAAAAGAGGCGTTTTTGCAGGAACTGACACGCTGGCTGGCAGATCCTGTCCTGCGGCGGGTTGCCACCGAATTCACAGGCTATCCGCTGGATCGCTTGGAAACCCTACCGCCCCCCCAGAAAACCATCACCTTGGCCGATGCTCTAAAACACTACAAAGCGAAGCTGAAGAAGCCGAGCGTCGCCGAGCAGAAGCAGGTCAAGTGGGCTTGGCAGGCATTCACAAAGGCCATGGGAGTCAGAACGCTCAAAGACGTTACGAAAGAGAAGGTCAACGCCTGGGCCAGCAAGCTGCTGGAACGCTACTCCCCGAAGATGGCCAGGAACCGGCTCGCCCGCGTCAGGGTCGTTCTGCGGTACAACGAGAAGCACGAGCATGACCTATTTAACTGCCAGAGGCTGCTCAGGTACATTGCGGCACTGGAATTGCCCGAGCAAGAACTGCCAGACCCGAAGCCGATCAGCGTGGCGGATTTTCAAAAACTGCTGAACGCCGCCCAGGCGTGGGCCAAAGAGGACGATCACTTCACGTACTGGCCCGCCATGCTGCTGACCGCTCTTAACTGCTGCTACTACGCCATCGACCTGATCCGCCTACCGGTCGCCGCAGTGGATCTTGCGAAGGGCACGATCTGTTTTGATCGCGGCAAAACTAATACCGCACGGGTTGCGGTGCTCTGGCCCAGAACGGTCGAGGCCCTCAAGCCTATCCTGGCCGGTCGCGAGAAGCGAAAGCTCGTTTTTGAGACCTATCGCCGGGGCGGATGGTCAAGATCGGGGTTCGTCAAGGCGTTCAACAAACTGCGGCAACGGGCCGGGTTCCACTTCTTCCCCATCGACGTGGGGGAAGACGAAGCCGATAGGACCAAACGCAAGAAGCTTGTTGCCCCGAAGGGACTGCCATCGCTGGAGTTCAATCAGATACGCGATGGGGCCTATACCGCTGCCATCGAGGGCGGGGCAGAGCCGATGCATGCCCAGATCCTAGCGGGACACAGAACGGGCATTAAGGACAGCTACGTTAAACGGAACCCGAAGATGGTCGCCGACGCCTGTGCATCCATCGAGAAGCATTACTTCCCCGACAAAAAGTGAATCATTTACCCCTGACGAACCACGCCAGAATTGGCCTCAAACCGCCGTTCCGTGCCGCCGCAACCACGAATCGCGACGAAGATCGAGTTTTCAGAGTCCGCAAGGACGAACGGAAGGCAACAAGTCGTTGGGGCGGGGGGAGTTACATCAAAACAGCCCTTTCGAGCTGCCTGTCATAGCCCCTCAAAACACCCCTTCAAACCGCCTGTTTAAGCACTCCCGGCTGTCTTAAGACACCAGGATGTAGGCCCAAGCCACCCGTCCGGGGCACGAAGAGCCGGGCTGCCTGTCTTACGCCACGGCCAAACCCGCCCACCGGCTGGCCTCGCAACACCATCAGATGACCGTAGTGGACGTGATCGGCAGGCACGTTCCGGAGCATGTTTCTTTTGTAGTCCGGGCATGCCAAATTGATAGCTCGGGAGATGCACGCCAGCATGGTCGCGAGTGGTGCTACCACAGGGTAAGTTTTGTATTCCCGTGGGGGTTCCCGCAGGTGTCCTGAACCCCATAGAACCCCCGTTCTCGATAGAGGAAATCCATGCGTTCCAGAGATCCACACGCCCCAGAGATGCTTTGATATACCGCCCCACGATTTGAACGACGGGTTATACTTGCCAGGCTAGAGCAGCCCCGCACTCATTCCATTTTTCCAGCAGCCCGGCTAGCTCGATACTGGCCAAGCTGCTTTATTTAAGGAATGCATTTCGGGCATACCACATAAAAGCTTTCGGGCAGCATACGCCAGCCCCTAGCGGTAAGCTCTTCACATGCTGCGGTTCGGGAATAATCCTCTGCCGATAGCTTCACACGAAGCACTTTATGTTGTCTACCGTCTGCCTCGCAATACATCGACCAGTCTTTATGCTCGTGTCGGCAGAGGTCAACAATGGATAAGCACGTTCGGCCTACTGGCTTTAGCAAGGCATTATCACATCTACCCGCACATTCTGGGCAAATCGAATTCCCCTCATATATGATCTGCCAGCCCTTAGCTTCCGCACGTTCTAATTCTTCACGAGCAAAGATAAGCCTATCCTGCCCCATCTCATCGGCTACGATATTGGCTACTCTAGCCGTTAGTTTATCGCCACAGCCACGACACTCCAAATAGCCGTCTACGGCTAACGCTGTTGCGGCATCCTTTTCTTTATCTGCCATTGCTCAATCCTTTTGTCTATGCTCTGCAGAGCCACAAACACTAATAACCGCGAGGCTGCATTCTAGCGGCTCTGCGTGTCCGATCATAGCACCTTTACGCTGGCAGGCTGGCTTTGTGCCTCTGTGGCCGGTGCCTGTGCTCCGGGTGGTGTCAGGTCGGGATTATTCAGGACCAGGGTGCGGATAATGCCGTCACTCCGGCCCGAGCCACCGTGCGTGATATTCCAGGTTAGCAAGTTTATCGTGGATCCTCGTTTTAGATCCCAGATCCTTTCCCTTGCGAGACAGCGGTCCAGTACTCTGGACCGCTTATACTGTATGTACTCATACAGTATTGTCAAAACTACGCACGCTCTCCGACCCTGAATTTCAGCCCTTTTTCGCGTATTTTCAAGCGAAGGCGGTCCCGCTAATTCTCAGAGACCTTCGTCTGACGGGATTTGGGCCTTTTTCCGGGCCGGAAAAAGCAGCTTCGTTAAAAACTGAGCTGTGAGCCTGCTCTTCCACCTGCCGATCATCACCCACCTGGAGTAGCCGCCTGCCCACCAGCGTCGCTCAGACGCGATCTGTGCGTTTTCTGGGGCCATTCCCGAAAGTTCGGCCCCTGCCTTTTCCGCCCGTCTGATCCGCCCGACCCGCTTTTTCTGAGCTAATCGTGTCCCCGTCAAGCGGGGCTGTGGTCTTTTTTCGACCGCCGCCCCACGACAGGGGCATTTTGCGTTCAGGGACGCAATTCGTGGCCGGTCGAGCGTGCATTTCCCTGCGAAAAGGACGTGTGCAATGGTCATGCTCAATCCCCGGCACGAACTCGCCCGCTCCATTCGGCAGGATTTCATGCAGCTTTTTCCCGAGCTGCTTCGGCTGCTCCGATGGATTTTCCGGCATGAGAACCCCGATCACCGCAGCGAATCCGTCAGCGAGGCCATCGCTTTCAGCTTCTACATCTACAAGACGGCCCGCGAGAACGGCAAGCAGGTGCATGTGTGCCCGCTCGCCCGGTGCGCCAGCCTGCACGTGTTGTCCGGTGAGCGATTGGCAGGCACGAACCGTAAGGATGTGGCCAGTCGGCATGGCCGTCGTGCCAAGGCAGGGAAGATGATGACTCCGTTCAGCATGCTGCCGCCTGAATCCACGGAGCATCTGCTGCCCGACCGGAAGTCACACTGGCCGGTTCCCGATCAGGCTGCGTTCAGGATCGACTGGAGCGAGTTCACCAGCCGGTGTTCACGGCGGGATCGGTTTATCATGGACATGCTCGTCGCTGGATATCGCAGGAATGAGGTGGCCAGGCGATTAAGGATTACGCCGCCCGCAATCACCCAGAGGATGCAGGCCGTCCGCAACAGGTGGCAGGCGTTCCAGGCATCGTAAACGAGCACCGCGAATGGTCCCCCTCTGAAGTCTAACCCCATCGGCTGATCGTCAGCCGTCTCAGACCTGTGTTTTTCTAAAGAAAGGATGATTCCATGCCATTAAAAGCCAATGTCAGCCTCTCGAAGAAATTGGGCCTGCCCGACTACGGCTCCATCGGTGCCCACTGCGGCTTGGAGCTGGAGCTGGATTCCACCCTGATCGAGGACGCCGAGGCGTTCCACGAGAAGATTCGCAAGTTGTACACGCTCTGCCATCAGAGCATCGTCGATCAGCTTGAGCGGTATGGCGGCAACGGGAACGGTACCGCGAACAGCAACGGCCGTGCCAATGGCAACCACAATGGCCGGTCCAACGGCACGAGCCAGCACGCCGAACCCGCCGGCAACCATCCGAACCCACCTGCTGCCGTTAATCGCACCGGCAACGGTAATGGCCGTAACGGCAATGGCGACGACACCCCGGCCAGCAATAAGCAGGTGAAGTACCTGCTCGATCTGGCCCGTCAGCAGCACAACATGAACATGACCCAGACCGGCGAATACTGCCAACAACTCACGGGCGTGGGCGACGTGTACCGCCTGACCAAAACGCAGGCCAGCCTGGTCATCGACCATCTCTCCGGCGGCAAGAGCAACGGCCACGGGAACGGCAGAACCCGCGTCAGTGGAAGGAGGTAGTTTTCGCATGATTCGATCCGAAAGGGAGCACTGGTCCTATACCCAAATCAACCAGTTCCTGAAGATCTGCCCGCTCCAATTTGCCTTCCAACGGCTGTTCAGGATGCAGCCGGAATTCATCACCGAGAACATGCCTTTCGGTTCGGCCATTCATCGCACGGCGGAGTATCTCTGGGCCAGGCGAGTCGAAGGCAAGGACGTGACCGGCGACGAGTTGGCCGCCCTGTTTGCCGACGTGTGGAAACGCGAGGTCGCGGATACGCCGAACCTGCGGTTCCAGAAAGGCGATTTTGACTCGCTGCTGTCGCAAGGGCAGGCACTCATTCGCGTCTACCGGGAGAACCTGCCCGACGAACTGGATATCGTCGGCTATAACGTCCCGTTCCAAGTGCCGCTCATCGACAGGAACGGTGAACTGCTCGAAAGGCCACTGGTCGGCGAAATGGACCTGCTGGTTCGGCACGGCAGCCGCGTGTGTGCGGTTGATCTGAAAACGGCCAGCCAGCGGTACAGCGAATCGAAGCTGGCATCGGACCTGCAACCCACGGTTTACCTCTACGCCCTGCGGGTTATGGGCCACGAAAACTCATTCTTCCGCTGGGATGTGCTGGTGAAAACGAAAACGCCCGCTTTCGAGCAATACCCGGTCGAACGGAGTGAGCAAGACTTCCACCGACTCGTTGAGTTGGTCAAGTACGCCGAGATCATGATCAACAACGGCCTGTTCATCCCGAACGATGGCAGTAATTATTGTGCAGGCTGCGGCTTTCAGACCGCCTGCCAGAACTGGCACCTCTCCGACTCCCCTGAACCCTCACCCACCTGCCAACTGGCTCATGTCTGATTTCTATCTGTAAGCCCACGTTGGGCTGATTCCGTTCTGTAATTCCAGTTAACCCCGCACGCCCTCTGATTGAGGGAAGGAAGATTCCACATGTGCATCGTTCGCGAGAAATGTCTTTCCATCGATGATCTGGCCTTCCTTACCGGCTCCAACGTCATGGCCTGCGAGCCTGACGAAGAGGCCATTCAGCGGAGCTTCGCCATCCACGAGCGGGCCGAGTCCATCGAGTTCGGCCCGGTTCCGCTCAGCCAGATCGTCCGCCCCTTCCGTCGCTCGTCCACTCAATATCCCTGATGGAGATTACCCGATGTGGCGTGTTCTGCCATTTATCCTGCTTGGCCTCACGGCCCTTGCAATAGTCAATAGTTGCCGTGAAACGCCAAATGAGAAAGCCGTTGATAATGCTGAAAAAAGAGCCGAGCAGACCAACCAGCAAGCCAGCCAGCAGATTCAGCAGGCCAATCAGCAGGTCCAAGAGGCCAACCAGCGAGTTGAACTGGCTCACCAAGAGGTCAAGCACGTCCAGCGACTGCGGGATATCGAGAAGATGAAGCTCGATGCCCAGGCCGCGGAAATGCAGACCACCTGGTCTTTCTGGCGTTTGTGGATGCTCGCCCTGGCGGTGCTGTTGGTGATCGTAATGATCTGGCTGGCCCGAGAAATCCGTTTCCGCCGCGTGCTGGCACACGTCTTATTCTGCATCCGCCGCCAAGAGCAGGAAGGGGGCGACGCTTGATGGCAAAGATCATCGCCTTGGTGGCTGTCCTGTTCATTTTCATGCTGATGGTCGGCACCTGCGAATCCGGCGGCACTGGGAATACCCCTTCGCCGTCAGGTATCAGCTCGCGGCAGGTCGAGATCATGAATGCACAGATCGACACCTTGCACGAAGAGATCGCTGCCTGCAGGTCGCCCGGTGATTGGTCCCTACTGGGACTGGTGATCAGTGTTGCCGTGCCGCTGGTGCTGGCCGTGGTCCTGCTGTTTCGGGCAGAAAAGACGGCCCTGCACAATGACGAGATCATACGGCATGTGGCCCGCACCGGGCTGATGCCGGAGCTGATCGACGCTGAAAGGTTGCTGGACGGCAACAGCCAGAAGGTTTTGCCGCCACCACCCGTGCCCCTGCTGACCAAACAGAAGCGAGAATCGGTCGAGGAATCCAAGAAACCAGCCGGGGATACTGCTGATGATCCCGGCGATCATGAAGAGAGGTAATGCTTATGCTCTGTGCCGCCTGCGGTAAACGGATAACACGAGGCAGCAAGGTCCTGATCCTGTCGCTTGGCCGGAAGCAACGGCTCGGGGTAGTTCCCAAGGGTGAAGAGGTGGTCTGCTGCAGCAAAGCCTGCGGAAGCCAGGTCTTAACCGGCGACGTCTTCTCGACGGATGTCCGTCACGTGCCGGAAGGCAAGCTCTGGCCGAAGTTTCCCAAACCCACCCGCTGATCACTTCCTGCGTTTGAGTTCCCGTTCCATGCCCTTGATCGCATCCACCGTGCTGATCCCCAGGGCATGGCAGAACTTCGACAGCGTGAGTACCGTCACGTTGTACTCGCCTCTTTCGACGCCGCCCACGTAGGTGCGGTGTACCCCCACTTCAAAGGCACACTCTTCCTGCGACCAGCCGCGTTTTTCTCGGACGGATCGCAGGTAATTCCCAAGTGCCAGCGTAACCGGGTCTTTCGCTGCCATGCCCGGTCAGTCTGGGGCTTGACAGCGTAAAGCTCGACAGAGTATAACTAGCACCAGAACCCGTCAGGGGGCTTCTGCTGGCCCGTGCATGCGAGGAAATGGAGAGTTGCTCATGCCGATTACGACCCGTTGCCCCGAGTGCGGCGCCAAGTACCGCCTCGCCAGGGAGCACATCGGCCGTCAGGCCAAATGCAAGAACGGGCACGTCTTCACCGTCGTCCCCGAAGCTCAGCTGGTGCCCGAGCCGCAACCGGTCGCCCCGAAAGCGGCCGCCGTACAGGAAGTTGACCGGCCCTCTCACCCACCGAAGAAAAACAGTTGGCTTGTCGGCGCGGTCGGCGCCGTTGTTACTGCGGTGGTACTCAGGGCTGCCTGCACGGCCTGCCTCCCTGAGGACAAGCCATCCGCGCCGGTACGGGTTCAACCAACGCCGTACGGGCAACCCCAGGTGGAGTACGTGCCCATTCCGGTGCCGGTTCCCGCTCAACCCCAGTACGACCCTGGCCGGCTATCACCCAACTGGGACAGGGCTGGCCAGAGCACCTGTAAGTGGTGTGGGCGAGTCTACGCCGGCATCGGGTCCATTTTTGGGTACTGCTCGCGGAAGTGTTACGAAGAGGCCAATTAGCAGGTGATCAATTCAATGGAAGGGACAACCAACTCGCGGATCCTGGCGCGCTGCCCTGAATGCGGCACTCAGTATCAACTTCACCAGAAGCATCTCGGCCACAAGGTGAAATGCCGGAATGGCCACGTCTTCACCCTCACGGCGGAGAATGCTCAGCCGCTTCGGGAGCCCGAGCCCGCCATCATACTTCAGGCAGTAGAGCCATCTGTCGAGCCTCCCGGTCAGCCGCAGCCGAATGGGCGGAAGACAACCCTCACCCGAAACAAGCTTGTACTGGCGATCTGCCTCGGAGCTGCATTCTTGGTGGCTTTCAT
>Ga0208198_1000091_pt1 | contig 108279 bp, 103 predicted proteins | sample AD_JPNTR2_MetaG_FD_184446 | JGI IMG/M metagenome (GOLD analysis project Ga0208198, IMG submission 184446) | Active sludge microbial communities of municipal wastewater-treating anaerobic digesters from Japan - AD_JPNTR2_MetaG (SPAdes) (version 2) | ecosystem: Engineered > Bioreactor >...
TGATTATATGGTAGTCAACCACGTAGAGATGGATCACTCCGGCAGTGTCCCGAGGATAATAGAAGTCGCTCCAAAAGCAAAAATCGTTACCACATCCAAGGGGAAAAAAGGTTTAGAGACTCACTACAAGAAGGACTGGGAATACACAATCGTCAAAACCGGTGACGAGCTGAGAATCGGTTCTCGCACCATAAGATTTGTGGAAACCCCTATGGTGCATTGGCCTGACAATATGGTGACTTACATACCAGAGGAGAAACTGCTCCTTTCCAATGATGCTTTTGGCCAGCATATTGCAAGCACAGAACGGTTTGTTGACGAATTAGGCTGGGATATTGTCCGGGAGGAGGCAGCCTCCTATTATGCCAATATTGTTTTTCCTTATGGGGATCAGGTGATGAAAGCCTTGGATGTTGTGGAATCCCTTCCTTTGGACATGATTGCTCCTAGTCATGGGCTTATTTGGCGGTCACATCTCCTCGAACTGTTTAAGGAATACCGTAAATGGGCCGGTAATGAAACTGACCGCAAAGCCCTCATTGTTTACGATACCATGTGGGGGTCCACTGAGAAAATGGCGTTGGCTCTAAGGGAGGGACTTGAGGCGTGCGGTGTTCCTGTTACAATGAAATCCTTACAGACAAGCCATATTTCAGAGATTGTCCCCCATCTCTTAACAGCAAAACTGGTGCTTGTAGGGTCTCCTACTATCAACAACGGGATGCTTCCGACAATGGCCGGCTTTCTTACTTATATTAAGGGGCTGCGACCCAAAAAGCGAACAGGTTTCGCATTTGGCTCCTACGGCTGGGGAGGCCAGGGAGCCCGGGAAGTTGCTTCCGTTCTTAAGGATATGGGCTGGGAAATGCCTGAGGAGACAGTGAACTTACAGTATGTACCCGGGAAGGAAGACTTGGCTAATCTAAAGGAGATTGGAACCAGGCTGGCCAAGGCTATTTGATAGGAGGGATGGAATATGGATTTGAAGGCGCTGCATACCATCAGCTACGGGCTGTATGTGATTGCATCCAAAGACGGCGACGAGATCAATGGACAGATTGCCAATACGGTTTTTCAGATATCCAATGATCCACCTACAATTGCCATCAGTATCAATCAGCAAAACTTGACGTGCGAATTCATCAAGAAAAGCGGATTATTTGCCGTTTCTGTCCTGAGTCAGGAGACTCCTCTTTCCTTGATTGGGCAGTTTGGTTTTAAGTCAGGAAGAGATGTGGACAAGTTCCAAGGTGTGAATTACCAGACAACCCCCAAAGGATTGCCTTATCTGACAGATGACGTATTGTCCTTTATTGAAGCAAGAGTGATTCAAAATGTAGATGCAGGGACTCATAACATTTTTGTCGGAGAGATAACTCATGCGGAGGTTCTAAAACAAGGCAACCCCATGACTTATGCTTATTATCACCAGGTTAAAAGGGGGAGCACTCCTCCGTCCGCTCCCACTTATATCAAAGAAAGCGAAAGGAGAAACGGCATGGATATCTATGAGTGCACAATCTGCGGTTATAGATACGACCCTGCAGAAGGGGATCGGGAAAACAACATCTTGCCGGGAACACTCTTCGAAGAATTGCCTGATGACTGGGTTTGTCCGGTTTGTGGAGCAGGTAAGGATGCATTTGAGAAGGTCGGTTAAACTGGAATGAGCTCTTTAAGGTCGGTATGAAAACTGAACGAAGGCGCTCTCTAAAGAGAGCGCCTTCGTCTGGTTTCATTTGATTTAACGTCCTAAAAATCCTGCGGATACTTTTGTTTTCCGGTTGTATTCAAATGCGTCACACTGGGTTACTCCGGATTTCCCGTGCTTATCCCCACTGTAGTATCTAGGCCACCATTTCTCCGACGTCATCAGGCACAATTAAACAGGCGCCTGTTTTGGACAGGACTTCATCTGTAGTCACGCCCGGCGCAACTTCCCTCAAGACGAGGCCTTCATTGGTTGGCCGGATGACTGCTATATCAGTGACAATGAGGTCTACCATGCGTTTAGCTGTAATAGGCATTGAACACCTCGTGACAATCTTCGGTTCTCCGTCTTTTCTCACGTGTTCCATAGCAACTATGACCCGCTTTGCGCCGACCACCAGGTCCATGCCTCCACCTATTCCGGGTCCCCCTTTCCCCGGTATCCAGTAATTCGCCAGGTAACCCCTTTCATCTACTTCAAGTGCGCCTAGGACAGTGACGTCTATGTGGCCGCCGCGAATTATAGCAAACGACATCGCAGTATCAAAGAAGGCTGCCCCCGGCAACAAAGTCACCCATTGGCCACCTGCGTTTGTCAGGTCCGGGATTTCCTCACCAGGTTTGGCTAATGCCCCCATTCCCACAAAGCCGTTTTCTGACTGGAAAGTAATGTTCATTTCAGGGGTAATGTAGTTACTGACAAGTGTAGGAATGCCTATTCCCAAATTGACTACTTCCCCGCATTTTAACTCTTTGGCTACGCGCCAGGCGATAATGTCCTTCGGTGAGGTTGGCATAGTCATCAATTACACCCCCTGACAACAATATCCACGAAGATTCCAGGCGTCATGACGTGTTCAGGTTCAATCTCCCCGACGTCGACCAGATGCTCGACTTCCGCAATAACAAAGTCAGCAGCTGTAGCCATGATAGGGTTGAAGTTCCGAGCGGTTCTTCTGTATACAAGATTGCCCTGAGTGTCGCCTTTAAAGGCGTATAAGAGGGCTACATCAGCACGAAGCGGAAGTTCTAAAAGGTATGTAGCGCCGTCCAGTTCCATGATGGTCTTACGCTCTTCGACACTTGTCCCTACTCCTGTGGGTGTTAGAATTCCTCCGAGCCCGGCGCCGGCTGCTCTGATTCTCTCTACAAGAGTGCCTTGAGGAAGCAGCTCTATTTCGACCCTTCCTTCAGCTATCGCTTTAACTAACTCCGGATTCGTCCCGGTGTGTGTGGATATCATTTTGCGAACAAGGCCATGGCGAATTAGTTTGCCTATTCCTACTCCGGGGAATGCCCCATCATTGTAGATGACTGTAAGATTTCCTGTTTTTCTCTCACAAATAGCATCAATCAGGGCCTCAGGAGTCCCAACACCGAGGAATCCAGGCAACATCACAGTCATTCCGTCTTTAACAAATTCCATTGCTTCCTGGATGGTCTTCACCTTACTCAATCTACACACCTCCTTGGTGATTAGCAACGTTCTATCTAGTGCCAAGTATCTGAATATGCTATATCATATAAGAATATTCTGACATATTTATGCGCAGTTGCCCATGGATACCAGGGCTTACTGCGTGTGTGCAAGACTTTCTTATGTATATGACCTATGCTTCGAGTTGTCCTGTGTTCATGTCATCTTGAAAGGTAATTACCCTTTCTTGATTCCCAGGATTTCTCTGGCTTCGTCAGGGGTCGCCACTTTTCTCCCGACTTCCCCGGCGATACGTGCAATCCTTGCTACCAGCTGCGCATTGCTCTCCGCCGGCACGCCTTTGGAATAGTAAATGTTATCTTCGAAGCCTACTCTCACGTGTCCTCCGGACGCAATTGCAACTGTGCCAAGTGGAAGCTCGAAACGTCCGATCCCTGCCACTTGCCAGATGGCATCATGAGGTATCTCCCGCGTCATATGTATGAGATTATGAACTGTTCCTGGCATTCCTCCGGGAACCCCCATAACAAAGTCAAAATACAACGGAGGTTCAACAAGACCCTTTTTTACAAGGCGCATTGCGTTTGCCACATGGCCAAGATCAAATATCTCTAGTTCAGGCTTAATGTCCAGCTGCATCATTCTTGCTGCGAGTTTTTCTATGAGAGGCTGAGGGTTTTCAAAAACATCGTCTCCGAAGTTTACTGTGCCACAAGTAAGCGTAGCCATTTCAGGTATCAGATCGAGAGGGAGCAGTCGCTCATCAGGTGCTGTTCCGACTGCTCCCCCCGTAGATATTTGCACTATCACATCGCACGTCTCACGGATCAAGTCACAAGTCTTTCGAAAGATGTCCATGTCCTGTGTAGGATTGCCTTCCTTATCCCTAACATGAATATGAACTATAGATGCGCCTGCTTTCCTTGCTTCAAGGGCTGCTTGGGCTATCTCTTCAGGAGTGATGGGAAGGTTAGGATTATGTTCCCTGGTGGTTTCCGCCCCTGTCAGCGCAGCTGTAATTATGAGCTTATCCATATTCATCCCCCTTTCTACTTAGACTGCCTATCTTTCGGCACAACACACGTACCACTTGCCTTAAGCACGAGCTGAGGCTCACTCAACACTTCCGCCCTGGAAGAGCCGGGTGATGTGGACGAGATGACCTTATGAACTGTAAATTCCATTTTCCGCGAAGTAGTCCCGACTTTCGTAATTGTCCCTTTTGCTTCCAGGAAATCGCCGGAATAGACCGGTGCCATGAACTCCACGTTATCATACGCCCGAAACAGGCCTTCATCACCGTCATGTCTTATAAGGAGCTCAGTGGCTACATCTCCGAGAAGTTCAAGGAGTTTCGCTCCGGCCACAAGTCCCCCTCCGTAATGTGCATCCTTTTCGCTCATTCTGACTCTTATCAAGGATTCATTTGACACGGATACGCCCCCTTTGCTTCTGCCCGATTTCTTATAGACCGCTCTAAGGCTTGCGCAATGAACGAACCTACATGTGAAGGCAACGTACCCGGACCGAACCCGGCGTCGTAGCCGAGTTCAATGGCAAGTTCGTGAGATATTCTAGGGCCGCCCACAATAAGCAGTACCCTGTCGCGAATGCCTTCTGCCTCCACCAGTTCAGCCAGGTGAGTCAAATTATCTATATGGATGTTTCTCTGAGTTACCACTTGAGACACGAGAATCGCGTCTGCATCGACTTGGATAGCCTTTGCTACGAGGTCCTCATTAGGCACTTGGCTTCCTAAGTTATATGTAACAAACCACGGGTAACGCTCAAGACCGTACTCGCCTCGATACCCTTTCATGTTAATGATGGCGTCGATTCCGACTGTATGAGCATCAGTGCCTGTACAAGCAGCAACAACCACGATCTTCCTGCCTATACGCTTTTCGATGAACTCGTTGATTTCCTCATAGGACATGAAGTCCGCATCTACCTTGGGGATGTCAATCGCTGTCATGTCCACGGAATGGATACATCTGCCGTATACCACAAAGAAGGAGAAGCTGTCAGCTATGCTGTGGGCGTACACTACCTTAACATCTTCCAATCCCATTTTCTCCGCGAGGATCTCAGCTGCTTTTCTTGCTTCAGCACTCAGCGGAACCGGAAGCGTGAAGGAAAGCTGCATATATCCGTCATCAAGCGTATCTCCGTAAGGCCTGATTCTTGTCATATTTACATCCATTATCCGGATCCTCCTCCCTACCCCTTGACCTCGTCACCCCAAAGCACTGGCGAGAAATTGCAGGATGTGATTTCCTTCATGAATATTTCAGGGAACGGGTTATAGTATCTTTCACTTTTTCTTATCACACCGTCCAGTCCCCTGCCCCCTGTGCGCTCTCGCTTGATGGACGCAAACATTCCTTCTTCGATAGCGGACATCAGGCTAATGTCAGCTACTTGCTCCAGCATGGAAGTGGCTTTTGCCAAAACTTCATTTGCCCTCTTCTCCATGATTCCGCCTTTTTTGTAAGAGATTTCCTCTCGTAGGTGTCTTGCGTTGTTCATTATGTACTTGGCGTTTTCTATTGCCAGATACCTGTCTTGCAGATGCGGAGTGTGCACGTGTTCTGTTAAGATCCCCAGAAGTTGGATGGTTTGGCCGGAGATGACTCCTGCAAGGTTAAACATTGCGTCCATGAGGTGTCCCTTAAATATGTTGCCTGTCATGTGCTTGGTGGGAGGCATATACTTAAGCGGCGCATCCGGGAAAATGATCCTTGCCATTTCAGCTTGAGCAAGTTCATAGAGAAACCCATCGGTTATATCAGGATCCATCTCATAAGCATGGCCTAGGCCTATTTGCCCCGCCTCGAGTCCTGAGCGCAATGCCAAGGCTTCATTTATGAATTGAGAGGCCAGCACAGTATGGGCTTCCTCATATGCGTCAGCGGTAGTTAAGTAATTGTCTTCTCCAGTATTGATTATAACACCTGCATATGCATTGATCATCCTGGAGAAATGCTGGTCGATGAAAGTGCGCAGCATGTTTATGTTTCGGAATAAAATGCCGTACATTGCATCGTTAAGCATCATGTCAAGGCGCTCCAATGCCCCCATGGCTGCAATTTCAGGCATACATAATCCTGAACAGTAATTGACAAGACGTATGTATCGTCCACATTCCCTACTTGCTTCATCCAAGGCTTCTCTCATTATTCTGAAGTTAGCCTGGGTCGCGTAGGTTCCGCCGAATCCTTCGGTTGTGGGGCCGTACGGCACATAGTCCAGGAGACTTTGGCCTGTGCTTCGTATAACTGCAATTATGTCAGCTCCGCATTTGGCTGCGGCTTTCGCTTGAATCACATCTTCATAGATATTACCTGTAGCCACTATTATGTAAAGGTAAGGGGGAACAGTTGAGTTGAGTTCAGTGATCAGCTGTTCTCGTTCGAGTCTCAGCTGTGTGATATTAGCGCATACCCGGTTTGCTTCATGTTGGATTGTTTGCTCTACACCTTCACGATCTTGAGGGCGCACTTTGTCAAGACTGAGCTTGCCTGAGGACAGTCTTGCTATAACCTCAGGCAAGGAAGCCCCTTCGTGGAGCATAGCGGAACCTATCCAATAGGCTATACCGTCCTCCAGTAATCCGGAGGCTTGAGCCTGATCGACAATGATGTTAGGCAGCGGGACGTCATTTTCATCCACACCGTTTACACCTAATAACCTAAGGACGCATCTTTCAATGGATGTGGTGGTATACGCGTCTATTGTCGGCTGAATGCCGTCAGCAATCCGGCTTGCAGCCCATCTTGCCCGGTCGACAAGGGCCATATCTATGTCAAGTCTCATCATGCGGGTTCGCCTCCTTCCGTCTTGTCTCCTGTTGTTTTGTGGCAATCGGGCAGATTACGAGTCTTGCCTGCGATTACGTCAACAACCGGAATAGGCTTCACTGTGTCAGCTATTGCATCAAGCAGAGTTTCTGCGTCAAACATCCTGCCGTCAGGCGAAATAGGGTTTGTTGTCACAGCTGCCAGGTGTATCTCATTAAGTACTTGAATTCTCCCGCCTCGGGATTTAAAGAGAGAGATATCTCGATGTGTCGCAAGAATTCGTGTAGCGTCACGAACTACAACAGTGGAACCATGGGCCATTCTATTGGCTGTCAAATTCCGAAGAAGGTTCCCTGGAAGAGCCCCACCTAAAACAAGTGTGCTCCCGGGTCCGGGGAGTTGCCGGGTAATTTCGGTAGCAGATACAAGCACGCTTTCGACTTTAAGGGCTTTTGCCTGCTTGCCCGTGGCCCCGGATGAAAGTATTATTACATCTTGGTTCGTCAGAACTTCCGGGTTGAGGCTTTGCCTGCATGAGTCTGACCACTCTTCAGTTGTGAGAATATCAACTGCATGCGCTGTTGCGCGGACTACCCCATCGAGTGTAGGTGCGATAACCGCCCCTGTGGAGAGAATCGTGGCATCTGCCAGAGACGGAGCGGATGAGAATTTTCTCCCCAGAGCGCCGTCAATGACAATAAGCTCTGCTCCCAGGTGGTGCATGATCCCGGTGACGTCTTTGACGATTGAGGCTCTGTTGCCGCTTGCGACTTCTATAGTGCCGGGAGAGCTGACCCTGTAGACAATAATCCTTCCTAGGACGGATATGTGTTTAGTCTTTATAAGGGGTTCTAAAGATGCAGTTGCGCTCATGGCGAGTCTCTCCGCTGTGGCGACAAGCGTCCCTTTTTGAAGTGCAATTTTCGGCTTCGGAAGACCTGTCAAAGCATCGAGCTTTTCACCGTCCCGACCTGCAGATGCTACTCCTACGCTGATTCCGGACGCTTGGGCCCCTTTGATTATGGCATTTAACGTAACGGTTTTGCCTGAATTCTTTGCAAGGCCTATCACTGCGATACTCTTGGCCCCGGAAGAAATCGCTATATCCGCCAATCTTGTCGTCTCATCGAGGCTTGGCATGGCCCCGATCTTTGCGCTGGAGACACTTGGGTTCAAGACTTAAAGCCCCCCCGCTGAGAAGAGATGCGACACCCATGGATTTCTCATCTGTGCTGTCACATATCGCGCAACTGTTACACCATTCACTTCTATAGTCCTCAGGCTCTGTGTAGACGCTGATGACTCCTTCGTAATTCCTCAATACGACTTTATTGTGGCTCTGAGAGATGAGGTAAGTGGGGCCTACCGGGATTTTCCCTCCCCCTCCCGGCGCGTCTACCACGAAAGTGGGGACTGCCAGGCCTGAAGTGTGTCCTCTCAGATATTCAATGATTTCTATTCCTTTAGACACCGGAGTTCTAAAGGACGCAAGCCCTATAGACAAGTCACATTGGTAAATATAATAAGGACGCACTCTAATCTTCAACAGGTCTTGGACGAGCTTCTTCATAATAAGCGGACAGTCATTGACCCCCCGAAGCAATACCGACTGGTTGCCGAGGGGAATTCCGGCGTCTGCAAGGAGCCGGCATGCACGCCTTGATTCATCTGTAATCTCCTTAGGGTGGTTGAAATGGGTGTTTATCCATAAGGGATGATACTTTTTCAGCATAGAGCAAAGTCCAGGTGTTATCCTCTGAGGAAGTACCACCGGGGTTCTGGTTCCGATACGGATGATCTCCACATGTTCAATGGATCTGAGCGCGCTTAGGATATATTCAAGGACATCGTCTTCAAGGATGAAGGGATCCCCGCCTGATACCAGCACATCCCTGACAGTATTGGTTTGCTTTATATAATTAATCGCCCGATCTATGTCATCTCGTGTTACAGGTTCGTCCTCATGTCCTGCAAGCCTTCTTCTGGTACAGTGGCGGCAGTACATGGAGCAGAAATTGGTCACGAGAAAGAGCACTCTGTCAGGATATCTATGTGTAATGTACGGAACAGGCGAATCCTCATCTTCAGCCAGGGGATCCACCATATCATAAGGTGTTGTTATCAGCTCTTTTGCCGTAGGGACTCCTTGTCTTCTGATTGGGCATTTTGGGTCATCGGGAGACATTAGGCTTACGTAGTATGGAGTTATCGCCATACGGAATCGGGTAAGGCACTGTGCAATGCCTTCCTCTTCATCAGCGGTCAGATGAAGGGCCTCCTTTAGGGTTCTTACGTCTCTTACCCTGTTTTGCACCTGCCAGTGCCAATCATTCCAATCACTGTCATCGATCTCTTTCCAGAGGGGGATTTCTCGGAAATGCCTCATGTCAATGCCATCTCCTTCTTGCAGTTACGATACTGCCCACCTCTCGAGGAACATCTCCATAAGCACCGGGCTTTCTCTAAGCACAGAGAGAGCCATTTCCGCATGGCCTTTCGTATAACCATTGCCGATAATCATAGTGACATCCTTCCCAATACCTTCTGCGCCAAGGGCACAAGACGTGAAGTTCGTGGCCATGCTGAAGAAATAGACAATTCCCCCGTCCTTAGTAGCCATTATTGACGCCATTTCAGTTCCGGGGATATTCACGCAGTTTATAGTCACATCAGCCAATTTTCCCGAAGTAAGCTCCGATACTTTATCATAGACTTCAAGGGGCTTTGTTGCATCCAGAGAGAAAACGTGGTCTGCAAGACCTGATTGAACTATGCGATCATGACTTGCCTTGCTGTGTCCCATCCCTAAGACTTTACCTGTGACTCCCGCTCTTTTTTTAGCTTCATAAAGGCATAGAAGCCCTGACTTTCCGCCTGCGCCTATAATCAATACAGTGTCGCCGGGTTTCACCAGTCTTGCGGTTTGCGCAGGCGCTCCTGCTACATCAAGTACTGCCAGCGCGAGAGCAGGATGCATGTCACAAGGCAGCTTGGCGTAAATCCCGCTTTCAAACAGAATTGCCTGCCCCCTAATTTTCACCTGATCTTGTTCTTGTCGGATCTCAAGAATCTCTTCGATTACGAGGGGAGTAAGGGTAAGCGATACCAGGCTCGCTATTCTGTCGCCCGGCTTAATATCGATCTTTGCCATATCAGGCCCAATTGCTTTTACTTGACCTATGAACATCCCTCCGGATCCTGTGACAGGGTTATGATGCTTGCCTCGCTTATCCACAATGTCTTGCATGATTCTTGCAATCTCTCTCGTATCCCCTTTGGCTTCTTTCTTTATCTGCGTAAAACTCGCGGCATCAATATTCAATGTATCAACGTCTATTAGGATTTCATTATCATAAAGCTCCATCGTGTTATCAATGCGCCACGCGGCTTGAGGCAACGCGCCTTTTGGCTCCAGAACCCTGTGTGTTCCGTACTTGCATCCTTTCATACTAAACCCTCCCGCCCGTTAAGAACCTTATATACAACTTATTGCAAGTTCCATGCCACCAGAGCACGGGTAATCATTTGGCCGGGGTTGTGGCGGCACAGGCTCTTACGCTAGTCTAATGCGGTAACATATGAAATTCAAGAACAAACGATGGTCGGGAAATATAATGATGAAAGTTAGGCATATGCCGAAGTTTAGGCGCATTCTCAATAGTTGCTCAGAAGTCCCACAAGGGGTGTTTGCCTTCTACTTCTGCAGTGTAGGCCGGGGTTAATGCCTCAGAAATCTTGCTTGCACGAAATTCCGCATAACGTAATCCTCTTTGAATCGGTGGAATATGCGCTATGTGTTTCCATATAAGGCCTGTACGGTAGTTTTCTATCATGAGCAGGCAGATTCCCTGACCAATCCCATGATATGTCGCTGACCACCAGGATCTGTCCAAGTTGAAGCCTGAAAAGAAGCCGTACTTCCCCCATATGCTGTCACCATGATCCCTAAGTATTCCTCTGATTGTTTGCATAGATGCCGAAGATGAAAAGGGGATGCACCCGATAGTAGCATACGGTGCGAACGTTCCGTCGTAATTGGAGGCTGAAGCCCCATATACTTGATATCCCTTCGGGCCTTCACATTCGCTTAACCCCCAGATATCCTTAGTATAGGATTTTGATTTATTTTGCTTAAGCATAGAGTAAATCCGGTTGTATCTTGCTGCAAACTCTGCATTGTTCCAGTAGTTGGCGTAGAAATCCTCTTTTCCTCTAAGGTCCAGCCATATATGGGGTAAGATATAAGAAGCAAGGCTTTCCTCAGGTGCAAAGATGTAGTTTTCCCGGACAGGCCTTCGGATTTTATGCCATGTTGACGCAGGAATTGGGTAGGTGGGAGAACCCATTGCGAGGATGTACATTAATAGGCTTTCATCGAAGGAGTCCCAACGTTCTTTTGAGAAACCCGCTTCAGGTGTCCAACTCTTCGTCAGTGTCTCACCGTGATTCATCATCCATTGCCAATTAACAGCATCGTAAAGGTCATATGCCATGTCTTGGATTACAGTTTGCGAAAAAAACTCTCCTATGAACAAGGCGCCTGCTATTAAAATGGTTGTATCAATTGAAGACGCCTTGCTCATCTTGAATCTGCTGCATTCATCCATATCAAGCAATTGATAGAAGAATCCATTCTCTCGCAGGCTGCTGTCGGATCTCAGCGTGCTTAAGGTGGTAACTGCTCTTTGATACCCCTCTTCCCTGCTTATCCATCCTCGCTCAATTCCCACAGGTATTGCAGTCAGTCCAAAGCCAACCACTGCTACACTGCAAGGCGAATCCGCAGCGTTACAGTATGGAATAAGGCCATTATGCGGGTTTGCTTCATGCCAAAAGTAATCAAAAGCTCTCTTAGAGATAAAGTCCAGAAGTTCATCATCATCCAATAAGACGAGTTTAGATGCTTCGTGGTTTCTAAAACTGGCTACGGGAGCAAAATTCGCTAAGACTGAACGAGTGGGTATTATTAGGCTAATGGCTATAAAAACAAGTATTGCCTGCACATAAAAAAGCCGGGAATGGAAGCGCCCCCTTGCCGGACCCTGACACATTTTTGCGACCTCCCAATTGACACTTACACGCCTTTGGCCGGGATTCCTTCACCGGTTGGTGGGAGATATGGGTTAATTCGTTGGAAACAGAGCTTATAACGGCGCCTGACGAGGTTTAGACGAGCTTCGCAAGGAGACGGTCCTTGTCTCCATAAAGAAAGTCAATTAGAGGCAATTCAGGCAAGGTGTAAGCTCCGGGGGATTGTTTGAGACTTGCCCTTGCGGCTCCTACCATAATCTGTCCTGTGAGAGCAGGGTTATTTATGCTCATTTCAAACTTAAACCTCTGGTTGGAGGATACGCCGGAAATGCCTCTTCTTTCAATCACAACCCCATGCCCTAAGTCTCTTAGGTCTTCTACGTTGTCAGTGCACATAACGACAGTTTCATCATTGCTAAAGTAGGGATCGGTTATGATAGCTTCTCTCACTGTGTCAAAATCAGCGCCTTCATCAAGCTGTACGTACACCATGCGGCGGTGTATTCCTGAGCCTTTAGGACAGGTTATCGATATCGCATCTTTTACGCCGGGAATAGCCTTTACTGCTGTTGTATGTCCCATGCTCATCCCCGGCCCGAAGTTTGTGTAGGTAATTCCCAGAGGCGCCATGATTTCCAGTATCACGCGAATCAACGAATCAGTTCCGGGATCCCATCCTGCGGAAATTATCGCAACGCTTCCTGCACGTCGCGCCACACTGTCAAGGGTCTTCTTAACACAGATAAGTTCATGGTGGATATCATGACTGTCCACTGTGTTTATGCCTAAGCTTAAGATTTCCTCTGCGCACTTGGGAACTTGGCGGGTAGGAACAGCAAGACATGCGACTTCTACATGGTCCAGGTTCTCGATGGACTTAACGACAGGAATACCGGCCAGCTCAGGCGGGACAGGCTTAGAGAGGCTTTCAGGCCTTCTCACTATTCCTGCAAGTTCCAGATCGCAAGAAGCTAAAATAGCTTGGGCAGCGAATCTTCCTACATTTCCACATCCTATTACTGCAACCCTATGTTTTTTTTCATTTGACATATTCATTGCCTTCTCTCAAAATTTAGGTACGCAAGAGAGCTGCGACAACCCAAGCATTTCTAACGGGCTGAGTTCAAACAAGGCCTGCCGTGCTTCAGGAAGCGGCCTGGCCGTTCTCCTTGCAGTTTCCCATCGCAAAAAGCAAGTTTGCCATTGACAATTACATGGGAAAACCCTTTGGATAATCCACGGGGGTTATCAAAGGTCGCGACATCTTCCACCTCGTCAGGTGAGAATATTATGATGTCCGCAGCCATTCCGGGTTTCAGGATCCCTCTTCCGAGGAGACCCAAGCGCCCTGCAGGCTGAGAGGTCATTTTCCTTACTGCTTCTTCAAGGGTGAGAATTCCTGTATCATGTACCATGTGCCTAAGCACCTTGCTAAAGGTTCCGTACTGCCTTGGGTGAGGTTTGCCATCACATGTCCATATTCCATCAGACCCAACCATATGTAGTGGTGAGGCAAACACTGCTAATATGTCTTCCGGATGGAACGCGGACATAAGCCCCAGCGTCTTACCGCGATCAGCTACGAGAAGGGTTGTTAGGATATCGAAGGGATCCTTTCCAAGTTCGTCCGCAAGCTCTTGGAAGTTCTTCCCCTCGTATGCCTTGTACTTTGCAGAGGATACGGAAGAGGCTGTAATGTTTTTCCAACCCACCAGGTTAACCTTGCATTCCCACATCTTGTCAGACATGCCGTTCAGCGTTTCATGTTTTATCCTTGCGCGTTTTTCTTCATCATCAAGCAATGCACTTAGATTGTCAATCCCGCCTTCTTGCGCCCAGGGAGGAAGAAGGGAGATCAGCGTAGTGCTAGCTACTGTGTAAGGATACATATCACAGGTAATGTCAATCCCCAACCTCCGCGCCTCTTCCATAAGGGCAAGGGCTTGACTTACTTTCCCCCAATTCTCCGCCCCTACTGCTTCCAGGTGTGACAGTTGTCCCGGTATCCTCGCCTCTTTCAGGATTTCCAGTAATTCCTCGATGGATTCAAGAAGGCATGTTCCATATGTACGGATATGGGCTGCAAGGAACCCTCCGCATTCCCCTGCTGTCTTGGCGAGTTCTGTGAGTTCAGCTGTATTTGCGAAAGAGCCTGGCGCATAAATAAGGCCAATAGACAACCCAAAAGCCCCGCCACAAATAGCTTCCCTGAGAAGGCGTTTCATCTCAGACAGTTGCTCTCGGGACGGGGGACCCGGGTCATACCCCATGACCGCTACGCGGATTGCTCCGTGACCTGCGAGACTAGCCATATTTGTGGTAAGCCCCTGCTTTTCCAAGGAAGAGGAATAGTCATGAATCTGATGATAGAGATCATCTTCTGTGACGTGCTTCGATAGAGAAGCCAAGAAGGCACAGCTTTGAGACTTGGTTTCCGGCACTGTAGGGTACATTGAAAACCCACAGTTACCTACTACAACCGTTGTGACGCCTTGAGAGAGTTTGGAGAGATTGTCAGGATCCCGCGGGAAGCTAAGATCGTCATGGGAATGAATATCAATGAACCCCGGGCTTGCCACGCGTCCGTCCGCATCAATAACCAGGTGAGCTGATTCATCTACGTGTCTGTCCATGGTTACTATGTATCCTTGAAATACTCCGATATCTCCCCGGAACCACGGATTTCCGGTCCCGTCCACAATACGGGCGTTCTTAATCAATATGTCCAACATACTGTCTTCGGCCTCCGTTATCAAGTTTTCTCAAGACTGAACACATATCCTCCGGCATCGGCGCTTCTATGTACATATGTTCACCGGTTGTCGGGTGGGCGAAGGCCAGGGAAAAAGCATGCAAAGCCTGTCCTGTCATGCCCAAAGAGTCTCGTCGCAAAGGTCCGTATACCTTGTCGCCGACAATCGGATGGCCGATGTGCTTCAAGTGCACTCGTATCTGGTGAGTCCTTCCGGTAATCGGTCGAACTCTGAGCAAAGCGTACCCTTGGAATTCCTGTAATGTTTCATAGTATGTGAGTGCAGACCGTCCCTTCTCTTCTGCAAGCACCGCCATGTTTTTTCTGTGAATCGGATGGCGTCCCACTGCTGCATTGATAAGGCCTTCCCTGTCTTTGGGGACGCCTCGGACTATCGCAAGATAGATTTTCTCCACCATACGCCGCTTGAGGTCTCTCTGAAGAGCAATATGAGTTTCATCATTTTTCGCAACAAGAATTACGCCTGATGTATCCTTGTCAAGCCTATGGACAATCCCGGGGCGTTCTTTTCCGCCTATAGTCGACAGCTTCTCACTGTGGGCAAGAAGGGCATTTACCAGTGTCCCTGACCTGTTGCCACAAGCAGGATGAACGACTATGCCGCGAGGTTTGTTTACTGCGATTATGTCATCATCTTCGTAGAGTATGTCCAAGGGGATATCCTCAGGCAAGATTTCGTCTTTTTCAGGGGCAGGAATGGCGACAGAGAGAATATCGCCTGCCTTTACTCTTCTGCTTACTCTTGGATGCTCCCCATTTACCATGACAAGATTACTTGTAATGAGTTTTTGTACAAGAGACCTGGAAAGGGCAAGCTGCCGTGAAAGATAAACATCAAGGCGCTTGCCCTCATCGGATTCTTCTACATTGATTGTCTTGATTTCAGGCATACCGGCCCCAGGCGATTCCATGCCGATCACCGCTATTTTGCCGGCATCTTCTCGTCAACTGCTTCAGAAGATAAAACATATATACTGGCAAACGCGCCGAATATGAAAAGAAGGCTTGCAAGTTGAGCCAGGGAAAACGGGCCGATCAGTCTCGGCACATCCCTGAAAATCTCTACGACAAACCTGCTTATCGAATAGAGTCCTACATAGAGAAACATGAGGTATCCCGGGAACTTTTTGTGATCCCTCTTAGCATACAGAATGATGAAAATTGCTAAACTTGCAAGAGACGCATAAATCTGAGTGGGATGTCTCAGGGTAGCGTCACCTGCGCGACATGCCAAAGCCCATGGGACATCTGTCGGTATCCCATAACAGCAGCCATTCAGGAGGCATCCAATTCTGACGATGGCATAGCCCAGCGCTACCAGAGGGGCGATAATATCGGCCATAACCCAGCCGTCAATCCCTGAACGGCGTGTGAATGCTATTCCGACAAGAAGCGCAGCGACAAATCCTCCGTGATATGAGAGTCCGCCATCGCGGAGATTGATAATCTGAATTGGGTCCTTAAAGTATGTTGGGATATCGAGCAGGACGAATAGGAGTCTTGCTCCGATTATCCCTGAAATGCATAAATATAGGGCTAGGTCAATAACTTTGTCAGGATCGATGTCTCTTCGCTTGGCTTCTCGCATTGCCAAGAGTGTGCACACAACGAAAGCTATCGCGAGAGAAAAGCCGTATGAGAGGATAGGCACCCTCCCAATTTGAAATAGAATAGGCCTCATTTACTACTCCTCCCCCCAGGGTTTCCTGTGACCAAACTGTAAACCAAGATGGCTGCTCCTACGCACACAGCTATATCTGCCACATTAAACACAGGCCAGACGCGTAAGTCAATAAAGTCGATTACTGAGCCAAGTCGGATTCTATCAATTAGGTTTCCTGCTGCTCCACCTACAACCAGCCCGGCCCCTCTCCGGAAGTTCTCACCGAGACGTTTGTCTATGCCCTGCACTACAACTATGATCCAAGCTAATAAAACAATGCAGGACACGGCAATCGGGATTCTTGCCGTGGGTAAAACACCTAGCGCAGAGCCTGGATTGTAGACTCGGGATATCTGAACTGATCCTCCCAGGACAGGAATTACAGCTCCATTGGGAACTGTCCTTTCCACCAGGCCTTTGGTAATCTGATCAAGGACGAAAACGGCTACCGGCAAGAGAATTGACCGCACTGTTACAGGACATCTCCTCGCTGAGTCGCATATTCTCATAAGACAAGCCCTTAACGTGGGTATTGTACCATACATCGAAAGTGAGTTCAAGAACTACACTCGGTGTCGTCTCCGCTTTGGGCGGCTTCGCTCTCCGCCCGGAATCACTTTATAGTCCTTTGTCGCAATAAGTTCCACGTCTTCAACAGCTCCTCGTGTCTGTTCCCCGCCTCCTTGAAATACTTCCTCGCCGGAAAGAATGCCGACCAGATCCTGAGGGCCGTTTGCTGTCCCATATCTCTCCAGATCTTGCCAGACATCTTCCCCGTCTATGCCGGGACTCTTTCTGTTACGGACACGATCCCCGAACGGAATCCCAAGCACTTCTTCTTCGATAGGCCTGTCACGCTTAGGAGGAGCTGTATTTTGAACATTGTCCTGACATTTGCTGCAGAGGCGGGTGTAGGGGATGAGATCCAGTCTGTCGCTTTCGATATCATGGCCGCAGTTTTGACATGTGCCGTACTTGCCGGTATCTATAAGGTCTATCGCTTCATTAACCCTATCCAGGATAATCTTGGCGTCTTCACATAGCTTAGTGTCTTTCCCGCGTTCAAAGAGTTCAGAGGAGATATCAGCAGGGTGGTTATCATAGAGCGAAAGCTCTCCTATGGAGTCTTTCATGGATTGCCTTATGCCTCCTTCGCCTTTCCCCTCGAGCAATTCAATACGCTGCTTAAGTCTTGATTTTTCAGACAGTAACCGTGCCCGGTAGGTTTGCATAGTCTCTTTGTCCATAGCTTTCTTCCTCCTATCTCAATCTCATGTGGGTGTTCACCGTCTTCACGATTTCAGCGATGAATTCACCGATTACAGGGATATTCAGCTGGACAATTTTGGACAGGATCATGATGAAAAGAGCTGCGAGAATTGTAGCGCCTATACCTATGCCGAAGCCACGGGCCAGTCCCCCTAAGAAGTTTACGAATATTATTCTTCTGGGATTCTTAAGGAACTCAACGTACTCGGCAATGTTCATCTTATCCATAGCAAGGGATAACTCGGCTATGCGGCGGATAAGCATGTTTGCGGTATTTTGGTCGATAGTAGCCTCTTTCTGACGACTTCTCTTTGTCATAATTTAATGTCCTCCCATTAGTCTGTCCGGACAACCATGGTTTTAACTGCCTGTTAATTGTGCGCGTCCAAACATGCAAAAGCGTCGCAAAACAGTGCTAATTAAGAAGAGAGGCGATATGTGCCATAAGTGCACATCGCCTCTCTATTCTATCCGAGTCCTAAAGACAATTGCCATCGCTTCTATGTAGTTATCGCTGATCTTACCTTAACACCTTTTACATTACCTAGTTTGCCTGTGAGACTGCCGATTTCATCTGTAGTTCCGTTGATGATTAGGGCTATGACTCCTGCGTTTCTTTCCTTATGTGGAACCCCGAGACGTCCAACGATTATGTCTGCATGAAGACTTAGGATTTCATTGACCTTCGCTGCAGCATTCACCCTATCTTCCACGACTACGCCTACAACTGCAATTCTGGACTCCAAATCCATATCTCTTATGCCTCCTTATCTAGCGCCTGTCGAAAAAGGGAGGCAGATTCCTTTCTCGCTTCTCCTCCCCTTCCGGCAAATCCAGGCCTATCTCAAAATTGCTCGGTGTGAACAAGAAAACGCCTTCGCTGACTTTTTGCATACTGCCGTTAAGCGCATATGTGGCTCCTCCTGCGAAATCCAATACGCGTCTGGCTAACTCACGGTCTATGTCTGATATCCGCACAATAACAGGACGCCTTTTCTTCAAATGTTCGAGAATTCCGGGTATATCGTCAAAGGATTCTGGTTCTGTAACCACAAGTCTCGCTTTAGGCGATTGAGGAAGGGCAACCAGGCCTCTCCCTCGCTGACCTGGTCCGCCTTGCAGGCCTCCGTCATTCCGAAGTATGGCGTCCTCCGCAAATTCACATGTATCATCAGGTACTTCGCCGAACCCCATAAAGTCAAGGAGCCTGTCAATAAAGCCTCTTCTCACGCTTACAGCACCGCCTTCCTGAGGCGTGGACCGAATATCCCTGTGCCGATTCGGACCATAGTCGCCCCCTCTTCGACAGCGACTTCATAATCATGGGTCATACCCATAGAAAGATGAATCTTTTTGCCAGGATGGAACAGACCGGCATCTGCGATCTTCTCACATATCTCCCTTGTCATTCGAAAATACGGCCTTGCCCCGGAAGGATCTTCCACCACAGGGGCAATGGACATTACCCCTCTCAGCTTGACCCTGTCCAGTGTTGAGATATCCCTGGCCAAAGCCAAGGCATTTTCTGGTTCTACTCCGATTCTGGTGGTTTTGCCCGTGACATTGATTTCCAAGAGACACTCTGTTATTATATTCAGCTTTTCAGAAACTTTTTCGATCTCACACGCAAGCTTCCACGAGTCAAGGGAATGAATGAGGTCGAATATCTCCAAGGCCTGCCGCACCTTATTGCGCTGTAAGTGGCCGACAAGATGCCAGCTGACCTTATTCCCTTCTATGTCGCTCCCGAGCTCGGAGAACTTTGCCCTGGCTTCTTGGACTCTGTTTTCTCCCAGTATTATGACGCCTGCACGGACTGCCTCACTTATGTCTTCGGCGCCAACGTTCTTTGTGACAGCGACAATGGAAATATCTTCAGGATTGCGCCCGACTCTTTCAGATGCTTCACGGATTTTTTCACGGACTACATTGAGCCTTTCAGTAATTTCAGTCAAAGATCCGCTTACCTCCATATGGTTATACCTGTTTCTTGCACCAGAGATGGATTGATTACAACCCTCTGCCCTTCTTTTAATCCTTCGCATATTACTTGACTTTCATCACTTGCAACGACCGTTACAGGCCTGAAGCTTACTCCGAGGTTAGCCGGCATGTAGACAAGATAGCCGTCTTCCCCTTTAACAAGCGCTTGCTTAGGTATAACAAGCCCTCGTTCGGTCTTTGTAATGATCTTGGTTCGAACGTGACGGAGATAATACAGCTCATGGGGAAAGTCAGTAAGCTCTAATAACAGAGCGTCAGGTCTCGAATCATCTTTGGCCTTCGCCTTATTTACCCGGGAAACGACCCTGGCGGAGCAAAGTCTGTTTACAACGGAATCAAACCTTAGGTTGCATCTTTTGCCTTCAGTCAGGGACTCACCAACCGAAGGCCAAGTATCAGGCTCCGGGAACACAAGGACATAGATGCGGTAGTTGTCAATTACGCGAAAAAGGGGTTGGCCTACATCTACTTGCATACCCGGCGTTACGCCCACAGGCTCAGAGACAAGCTGAGACGCCTTCTTAGCGCTAAAATCCGCCCACGAAGAAGGAGTGAGGATTCTTTCGAGCCCGTCCAGGGTAAAACTGACAACGCCCGGTCTTTCAGCCACTAAATCAACCTGCGTGCTTTTCCATGTTATTCCTCGGATTTCACCAGGCATGATTTGAGCCACTACTGTATCTGCTCTAACCCGGTCTTTTTCCTCTGCAACGGGTTTCAATATACCGCTTGCAGGGCTTATAGAGACCATCTCATCTCTGATAACGACACCTGATACTTGCGCACCCTGTTCTATTTCGCCGCGCTTTACCGGCACAGAAATAAGTCTGGTTTCCGGCTCTGACATGACGAAATTTCGGTTCAGCGACCAGGACACCAGTGCAATTGCGGCAAGCAACAAGACTATGAGCCAAAGTCCGGATTTAATCTTAGAATACTCCATGACTTAATTTTTCTATAACTCCTGCCAAACTCCTGCCGCAAGGAAAAAGGGTCAGATGGTTCTGCACACCATGAGTCAAGCCTTCTTACGGGAGTCGTAGATGTCGCTCACGACTACGGGTTCATTGCTGAGGAGAGACTTCCCTACGTCGATTATTCTTTGATTCCTGGAACCTCTGAAAGCGAGGCTCAGGTCTCGTTCCTCTTCAAGGAAAGGCCCGTCTATCAAAAGGGTTGTTAAGGAAAGCAAGTCGCGCCATCCTGCTTCGGATGAATTCACCAAGTCATCCCATAAATAGCCGGTATATGTAATAATATCAAGTCCGTATGATTTCAGCTTATAACCTAATTCAGCGAAAGCTTCCGCCTGTAAAAAAGGTTCTCCTCCGCTAAACGTCACTCCTTGGGCTATAGGTACTCTACGTATCATCTGAATAACCTGGCGAGTATCGAATAGCTGTCCCCCTCCGGGATCGTGGGTTTTCGGATTTTGACAGCCGGGACAATCATGGGGGCACCCTTGTGCGTATATTACTACACGAATGCCAGGTCCGTCTACAACGCTTTCTCTTGTTATTCCGGCTAATCTCAGCTTCATTGCACTATCCTTTCTGCCTTGCTAAACAGGGAAATTGTTTACTATTCAGAAGCAGAGATGAGGCGTTCTTGCCTTGAGTTCAGCCCGCTTTGCGTCATTAAACCTGTCAACAGTGGACAGATAGCCTGTAATTCTCCGTACGCGTCTTATATTTGACGACCCGCATTTTGGACACCGGGACTCTATTACTCCGGAATATGCACACTCCCTGCATTCATCTATAGGGAAATTAATCCCGCCATAGCCCACATCACAGGATTTCATATGCCGGACTATCGTTTCTACTGCTTCTATGTTGTGGATAGGGGGAGAATCCAGTTCTACGTAGGAAATGTGTCCTGCATTAGTGTACTTGTGGTAAACTCCTTCAATCGCTATCTTCTCGTACATTCCGATTTCTGAGTCAACAGGCACATGGAAACTGTTTGTATAGAATTCCTTGTCTGTGATACCTTCTATTACCCCGAATTTCTTTCTGTCTAAAGCAATGAACCGACCGGAAAGACCTTCTGCAGGAGTTGCCAGAAGAGTATAGTTTAGGTCATGGATTTCCGAAGCTTCGTCAATCAATTGCCTCATGAACGCTACAATTTCCACACCAAGCCTTTGGGCTTCTTCGCTTTCGCCGTGATTGTACCCGGTAAGCACTTTCAGAGCTTCCGCAAGGCCGATGAATCCAACGCTCAGAGTTCCGTGGATGATAGCGGGTTCTATGAAATCATCCGGCCCGAGCTTTTCGGAATCAAGGTACAGGTGTTGTCCCATCAAAAAAGGCATGTCCTTCACTTTGAGCTTACACTGTACTCTATACCTATGAAACAGTTGTCTTATTGCAAGACGGGTGACTTCCCTAAGCCCTGTAAAGAATCGGTCAAGGTCACCTCCGGACTTAATGGCTATTCGAGGCAAGTTAACAGATGTAAAAGACAGATTTCCCCTGCCTGTTGTCACTTCAGGCCCTCGCCTGTTGGCTATGACTCTTGTTCTGCAGCCCATGTAAGCTACTTCATCACCGTAGGGTTTATTGAATGAGGAGTCCATAAAGGAAAAGGTTGGGTTCATTCTGTGACTTGCCACCCTCATAGCCAGGCGAAACAGATCATAATTCGGGTCGCCCGGGTTGAAGTTGACACCTTCTTTGACTCTGAAGATTATGTTGGGGAATATCGGGTTTTCCCCTTTTCCAAGTCCTTTTTCAAAGGCCAGAAGCAAGCAGCGGGTAACCATCCTCCCTGCCTCGCTCAAATCGCATCCCAGATTCACTGAAGAAAAGGGAACTTGCGATCCTGCCCTGCTGTGCATGGAGTTAAGATTATATACGAAAGCCTCCATGGCTTGGAAAACATCATCTTCGGAATACCCTTCGACAAATGGGGCCAGATCTCGGTCGAAGAACCCATAGGATTGGCCGCCGTGCATATCGTTTTGGGAACTCTGAAGTATTATTGCAGCGAGGGCAGTTGCTGAACTCGGCCTTTTCGGGGGTCTTATGAAGCCGTGACCTGTGCTGAACCCGCGAGACAACAAATCATATAATGGGATTTGAATACAAGTTAAGGTCTTGCCGTAGAACTCCAGATCGTGAATATGAATGTCACCGTCAATGTGGGCATAGGTGATATCTTCCGGAATCAACCTGTGCAGATAGTAGTGGCGACTGGCTGCCGACGCTATTTGAAGCATCTTAGCTGACGGCGAATTGCCCACATTGGCGTTTTCACGACTTGTTTCAACGAGAATATCGGCTACGATATCCATTAACTCAGCTTTAGCTTCGCGGATTCTTGTGCGCTTGTCGCGGTAGAGTATGTAGGCTTTAGCCACTTTTGCATGTCCGGCCTCAATGAGGACTCGCTCTACGATATCTTGGATCCCTTCAACAGTGGGTATAGCCCCTACCATCTCTTCCCTAAGGGACTCCAGGACTTTTTCAGTGAGCGCTTTCGCCTGGTTCATGTTATCTTGTCCCACTGCTAATTGGGCTTTGTATATGGCGTTGGTTATTTTTGATTTGTCAAATCTGACTATCCTCCCGTCCCTCTTCTGAATACTTGAAAACGCTCTGGGTAAGACTTTATCTTCTGTCCACGGATCTTCCGGGGCAGCCTGTCTTAGGGATTCTTTCATCAATTACTCCTCCCTGCTTATCGGTTATATAACTCTTCTATTTCTCTTACAAAAGTCTCGATATCCTGGAATTCCTTATACACAGACGCAAACCTGACGTATGCGACCTTGTCAAGGTCCTTCAACCGGCGGAGAACCGCTTCGCCTATTGCACTGCTTTCTACTTCTCTGTCAAGCCTACCGCGGAGTTCTCTTTCTACGTCACTTGCGAGTTCCTCAAGAGCATCTCCGGATATTGGACGTTTCTGGCAGGCTTTCATAAGACCTGCCAGGAGTTTGTTGTGGTCGAAAGGCTCCCTGCGGCCGTCCTTCTTCACAACCATCATGGGTGCTCTCTCTACTGTCTCATACGTGGTGAATCGCTTTTGACATTTGAGACACTCTCGCCTCCGCCTGATTGCAGAGGCGGAAACGGTAGCGCGGGAATCTACCACTTTACTATCTCGGTGTCCACAAAACGGACATTTCATTATTGTTCCTCCGAACCAATGGTTCACAATGCACTATTTACCACATATTGTGTATGTTCCTATTTTACCATTCAATATATTGAGTATCAATATAGAGTTTGCATAATCTCATGTAGTTTTCGTCTATCGCTCATTCCTGAGTCAGTCAAGGCCTATTCGGAATAAAACTTCGTTTTGAAGGCAATAATCTTATTAAGGCTGAGATATTTTGGAAACGCAAGGGGCCGGTTATGATGATAAACAAGGTCGAAATCTGCGGGGTAAATACGTCAAAATTACCTGTTCTCTCCAACCAGAAAATGCGGGAGTTCTTGCAGCGTGTAAGAGAGGGAGACAACGACGCACGTGACAAGCTGATCCATGGTAATCTTCGTTTGGTCTTAAGCGTGATACAACGGTTCAATAACCGTGGCGAGAGTGTAGACGATTTGTTTCAGGTAGGGTGTATAGGCCTCATGAAAGCCATTGATAACTTTGATTTGTCACAAAACGTGAAGTTCTCCACGTACGCTGTTCCTATGATAATCGGAGAGATCAGAAGGTATCTCAGGGACAATAACCCTATTCGCGTATCTCGCTCATTGAGGGATGTAGCGTATAAAGCCCTTCAAGTCCGTGACACGCTGATAAGTAAAAACTCACGGGAACCTTCAATAAGTGAGATTGCAGATGAGTTGAAACTGCCTCGCGAGGAGGTTGTATATGCACTGGACGCTATTCAGGAGCCGGTTTCACTGTTTGAACCTATTTATCATGACAACGGGGATCCCATCTTCATAATGGATCAGGTTAGTGATGAGAGGAACCAAGATTCTACTTGGCTTGAAGGAATCTCTATCAGAGAAGCCATGGGAAAGCTAAGCGAAAGGGAAAGACTAATCCTGAGACTGAGGTTTTTCGAAGGAAAAACCCAAATGGAAGTAGCTGATGAAATAGGCATATCTCAGGCTCAAGTATCGCGACTTGAGAAGGCTGCGCTAAAACACATGAGGCGCTTTGTCTAACGTCTCTGGCAGGATTCCAAGCTTCGGAGGTGGCGTTGTTGCAAAAAAGGACCGTAAAACCTACACTCACAATTTTACTCATACTCGTTGCGATGATGATGTCGGAAGTGTTTTTTGGGGCAGGTTTCGCTGCACTGCCACAAGATGCGAAGACAGCTTTTAACACCACAAATCTCATTAGATTGCATATTATGGCAAACAGCGACAGTCCGGATGATCAAGCTTTAAAAATGGCAATCCGCGACACTGTCTTAAGGGAAGTAAAAGGGCTTCTCACAGAAGCCACTACAAAGACTGAAGTATGGCAGGTGCTGTCTGAAAGCATCAGCAGGATCGAGGATGCAGCCAGGGATGAGGTAGATAGACTAGGGAGGGGTTATGACGTTACGGTTGAGCTCGGAACATTTTCGTTTCCGCCGTGCAGTTATGGGAATCTTCAAGTACCTGCCGGAGACTATGACGCTATTCGAGTCGTTCTCGGTAGAGGAATAGGGCAGAACTGGTGGTGCGTACTTTTTCCGCCGTTATGTTTCATTGAAGTTGCAGACGACGGCAGAATACGAGGGTTGGGTTCAAATACTTCCCCCGGTGAAGCCCTCCTCAGGTTGGATGTGAACCTCAAGACATCCTTTAGCGTTCCGTGGGCTTATTATACTGCTATTGGAGTCCCTATTCTTGAATCATCTCCACTCTTGACCTCTTTATCTCTGTCGCTGAGAGACCTCTTGTGAGGTATCCCCCTGCACACAATCTTCAAGTCTCGAATATAATAGGTTTGTGGAGATGCAGGGGGTGATATGTATGCTGGTCCGTGTTTCAGACCTAAGAACCCGTGAGGTCGTCAACGTTGTCGACGGACGGAGGTTAGGACCTATCTGTGACATGGAAATAGATCTTACCACAGGCCAGGTAACATCTATTATGGTGCCCGGCCCTTCAAAGCTCATGGGTATCCTCGGACGCTACAATGATTATGTGATTCCTTGGTCAAGAATCAAGAGAATAGGAATGGATGTTATTCTTGTTGAGGCGAATGAGTACGCTGAACCTGCCCAGTAACGTATTCCTCTTCCCAAGCTGTTTTTGCCAGTTTGCCATATTCATTGGCGTATTCATCCAAATCATCGGCAAGAACGGTAATGATTGAGTCAGCTTTCTCATGGGTAGGCTTTGCACCGTGCCTACACACGACTTCTCTCAGTATATGGGGATTATCCACTATCATACACGGCCTTAGGTGGTTCTCATTAAGTGGCATCCTCGCCTTTATATCCATGAAGTATGGCGATGTCAAAGCCTGCTTCAAGGTGGTGTTCTTTATGTTATCCACTGCAAAGTGAACAAAGACGCACGGTTCAATATCTCCTTGCGCATTAATATGCAGGTAACTTCTGCCACCTGCCATGCAACCGGATACCATCGGGCCGTCATTCCAGAAGTCAATGACAAAGATGGGTTTTGTTTTTCTAAGAGAGATTACGTGCCTTCTCATAGTATCACGCTGGGTAGGAGTACACATGAGAGTTATGTCGTCATCTTTTCCGACTGGGATCAACATAAAGAACCAACCATACAACGCGCCTTTATCAATCAGCATATCAATAAAGGCTTCATCGGTAAGAGCCTCAATATTATCTCTGGTATACGTCGCTGAAAATCCAAACACCGTGCCTGCTTTTCTTAAGTGATCCATTGCTTTCATAACTGCCTCGAACATTCCGGGCCCGCGCCTTTTGTCTGTTTGCGCTTCCATCCCCTCCAAGCTAAGTGCAGGTGAGATGTTTCCCAGTTCAGCAAGGCGCTGGGCTAAGTCTTGATCTATGAGAGTGCCGTTAGTATATACCATAAAAACTGCGTCATCGTGTTTCTTTGCGATATTCAGAAGATCGTCCCTCAGAAACGGCTCGCCTCCTGATATTACATAGAAATAAATGCCAAGTTCTTTCCCTTCTGTAATGATTCTGTCTAAGGTGGTTTCGTCGATTTCGCCTTCTTTTGAATAACGTCCTGCGTAACATCCTGTACAGTTCAGATTACACTGCATTGTCGGACTTATCACGATTAGGGAAGGTATCGGTGTGCCTAACTCCTCAGAATGCAGTTTCCGTTCCTGCTGACCCATGTACGCTTCGTTAATGAAGAGATTAACCAACCCTCGCGTTCGATAACTTGGATGAAGCTGGGAGAATCCTCGTTCTGCCAGTTTGGTCCACACATGATTTGGGTCTTTAAATGCTTGTCTTGCGGTTTGGATTTGCTGTTTCTCGTTGGGACCTCCTGCAAATAGCTCCAGAATCCTGGTTAAGGTCACCAAGTTTCGCTGAGGATCTTTGGCCAGAAGAGACAAAGCATAGTCTATGACTTGCGAAGCTACATACTTTTTCATAAGGTCATATGTCTTCAACTTAAGGTCCCCCTTTAAAATTGCTATAGTCTACTCTACTTTTCTGATTTCGCGCCGCAGCTTTCTTATAATTCTCTTTTCCAGCCTGGATATATAGGATTGAGATATGCCCAATAAATCCGCAACTTCCTTTTGCGTCTTTTCTTTTCCGTCGCCAAGTCCGAATCGGAGCTCGACTATTCTCTTTTCTCTCGTGGACAATCGTTGCATAGCGTCGTCCAGCAACGACTTATCTACTTGTTCTTCGATGCATCTATATACAATATCGCTGTCAGTTCCCATGACGTCAGACAGGAGGAGTTCATTGCCGTCCCAATCTACATTGAGGGGTTCATCAAATGACACTTCAGACCTGACTTTGCTGCTTCTGCGAAGGTACATAAGGATTTCATTTTCTATGCAGCGCGAAGCATATGTAGCCAGCTTTATTCTTTTGGAAGGATCAAAGGTATTGACAGCCTTAATTAAACCAATGGTGCCAATAGATATAAGATCTTCCACGCCTATTCCAGTATTCTCAAATCTCCTTGCTATATACACTACAAGCCTTAGATTTCTCTCGATGAGCTCACCCTTTACCTGTGTATCTCCCATTTCCAGGCGTGTTAGGAGCTCGCTTTCTTCACTGGTTGAAAGGGGCGGTGGTAAGACCTCTCCTCCATTACCTACATAAAGGACGGAGCGGCTTCGAATAAGGCCTGAATCAATTGCCCATAGCATGCTCTTCAGCCTTAGACAGAGGAGTCGATTCATGAAAGGGAGACCCATTTTCATCCTAGTCTCCTCCTAGGCAATATTAGCGGACTGCTGTACGTACGTGTGTTCAAGAAGCTTTCGTCAAAATGTCGGGATGAAGGAGCGCAGAAAATGCGCCTTCATTGGAAAGCTTGCTTACGTGTATTCCGACAACGACATTCTTCGTTTTGAAGTTTCGCGTCCCGTCTGAGATAAGGATTTCATCTGCTCTGAACCCAGGGAGGAGACCTCTTTCCTCGCCGACTGAGACAAAGGGGATTACCCGGAACCTTGCGAGCCATGTTGAATCCGCCAGAAGTTCTGAGATGAGCCCTAAATCGCCTGCGTCGAAGGCCATAAACGCTCGTCTGACTTCCTCGGGAAGAAACTTTGCGGCTGCGTTGTATTCCAGGAGAATCACAGGAAGGCCTGTAAGAGGGTCTTTGAGTCTGTTGCCTGTGTCGATCAAAGCGTTCACTTCAAACTGAATATCGCCGAAGCGGATTTCTATTGGCACATATAAAAGCCATTCCCGGAACCTACGACGGACATAGCCCCATCCGATTTCTGTAGTTACCAGGACGGTCCCTAGGAGGCCTAGAAGTGTGGGTATGAGCCGCCGTCCTGTGAGGTAAGCCGTAGCTGAGGCTCCTCCGAATGCCAGGACACTGATTCCTAACACATGACCGGAGACTATGGTGAATTTGGATAATGGCAAAGGACCGAAGGATATTCTGACTGCAGGCAGTATTGAAAGAATTGCTGAAGGGACTGCGAGATACGCGGGCAGATATCCGAAGAGCAGCGAAACGATGATGACTGCATCCATGAGTCCTGCTGCGATTGACGCTATAAGCAGTCTCCGGTGTCTCACTTTACAGCCGAGAACCTCTCCGGTTGCCCACAGGGTGAGCCAGTGCATAGCCAGAGTCATCACAGCGGCACTCACGACAGTCTTATAAGGCATGAGATCCACCCCCGAACGCCGCTTTGTCATAGATATCGGATACCTGGCGCAAGATGTATCATTACCTATACTACAATGTGCTTTCATCTCCTTATTAAGTATACAAACTTCGTATTGAGAATTATGTCAGAATTGGGGACAAAATTGCGATGTCATAATACAAGTTAACGCTTCTGGCCTCTCCCTCGTCTTAGGAAAGCAGGTATATCCAGGTCTTCACTGCCTGCGAAATCGCTGATTTCTACAGCTTCCAGACCCACTTTTTCTTTGGCTTTTGCTTCGAAACCCGTGGCTATGACGGTGATTTTTATTTCATCTGTAAGGTTTTCGTCGATCATGGCGCCAAATATGATATTCGCGTCAGCGTCAGCGGCTTGCGCAATAAGTTCTGCAGCCTCATTCACCTCAAATAGACCCAGATTGCTGCTTCCCGTAATATTCATGAGCACACCTTTGGCACCGTTAATAGTTGTTTCAAGAAGGGGACTTTCTATGGCAGCTTTTGCAGCTTTCTCAGCACGTCCTTCTCCTGAGGCTATGCCTATACCCATCAGGGCGGAACCTGCGTCACACATAATGGTTCTTACGTCCGCGAAATCAACGTTAATCAGGCCGGGCACAGTAATCAGGTCTGAAATACCTTGGACTCCGTGGCGCAGCACATCATCTGCCAGCTGAAAAGCATCAAGAATTGAGGTCGCAGGCTCGCTGACTTGTAGAAGTCTGTCATTGGGTATGACAATAAGGGCGTCTACCTTGCTCTTTAAATTATCGACGCCTACCACTGCTTGAGCCATGCGCTTCTTGCCTTCAAAGGTAAAAGGTTTTGTTACTACACCAACAGTAAGGGAGCCCAGTTCCTTTGCGATAGAAGCAACGACAGGGGCGCCCCCTGTACCTGTTCCACCGCCCATGCCTGCAGTGATAAATACCATGTCAGCTCCTTCCAGTGCCCGTTTAATCACATCGTAACTCTCTTGCGCTGCCTGCTCCCCAATTTGCGGATTTGAACCTGCGCCAAGGCCTTTTGTGAGTTTTTCTCCAACCTGGATTTTTATATTTGCGTCAGATATGGCCAGCGCTTGTGCGTCAGTATTGACTGCTACAAACTCTACACCTGATAATCCTGCCATTATCATCCGGTTTATTGCGTTGGAACCTCCTCCTCCGACCCCTACCACCTTAATGTTTGTGAACTGCTCCATCTCAAGTTCCAGGTTGAACACGTATTATCCCTCCTGCGGTAACCGCCAAATTCAATCTAGAAGAAGTCTTCTAAGAACCCATCGAACCATCCTCGGAGATTGGAAAGGACCTTCCGAAATGTGGAAGGCTCAAATTCCCTTGCAAGGAAGAAGCGGGAATCCCCTGCCACATGCCTTATAATTCCCAAAGCCACTTGCGACAGGTTGCGTGGCTCAATTCCTTTTGGCGCCTGAATCAGGCGAGACTTACCAATTTGCGCAGGCAAGTCAAGGATCTCACAAGCCAGCTCTATAGTTCCGGGGACAGATGAGCCTGCTCCGGCAAAAACCACGCCACACGGTACAAGCCCGCTATTCCGAACTTCGCGGGTTTCCGATTCGATAAGTTCAATAATTTCTCGCAATCTTGCGTCTATTATGTCACGGATAAACTCATCATTGTTTCTATCGTTCTGTCCGCCCAAGGAGTTTCTGTGCTTTATTCTTTCAGCCTCTTCGAACGGAATCTTCATGCCGATAGCTATATCATTTGTAATGTGCGTACCACCTAAAGGTACACATAGAAATTGGATTGGAGTTCCTTCATAGAATGTTACAACTTGGGTTATCTGCCCGCCGATGTCAATTAGCATTACTCCTCTATGAGTCTGCTCGTCCGTGAGAACTGCCTGCGCGACAGCTACGGGCTCCAAGACTCGTCCCTCCACTTTAAGCCCTGCCCGTTCCACGCTTTCTGCGATATTTTCGAGCATTGCCACCTGTCCCATAATAACCTTGGCATTGACCTCCAGTCTGATGCCGGTCATCCCTTCGGGATCTTGGATACCGCCTAGTCCGTCCACTATGTATTCTTGAGGCAAGACTGATATTATTTCCCGGTCAGGCGGGACAGCAAGAACCTTAGCTGCGTCAAGCGCTTTCTTCACATCGAAAGCAGTCACACGCCAGTCATCTCCTGAGGTAGCTGTCATACCGTGACTTGTGGCACATGATACACGAATAACAGGGATTCCCACAAATACACTGGGTATGTTATGACCTGCCATACGCGTTGCGCGTTTATTGGCAGCCTCTATTGCAGAGGAGACTGAATCAATATCAACAATCAATCCGCGGCGAAAGCCCTGACACGGTTCTTCTCCGACCCCCAGAATATCAATTTCGCCCTCTGCATTTACTCGAGCTATAATTTCTGTCACTCGGGTAGTGCCGATATCTAAGCCTGCAATAATGCTGTTATCAGACATGGATTACCTCCCGCGCCTATTACACAAAGAATTCAACGTATCTCAGGTGACTCCTCTTCACTTAAGAGACTTCTTGAACCACTTATCAAGAATATGTCTCCGGATGATGCCTACATTCGTGAAGATTCTAATGCTGAAAGCAACAGTTGCGCCTAGGACGAGGTCAACACCGAGTTTGTCCCCTACCATGGTTAGAGCTGTCGCCAAGGCTGTATTTAGCAAAAATCCGGATATGAAAACAGTACTGTCAAATGTCCCTTGCAATCCTGCTCGAATGCCGCCAAAGACGCAGTCTAACGCTGCGAGAATACCAATGGCAATATACTGTGAGTAGTCTATCGGAAAACGCAAAGGTGTAAACAAAGCAATTATAATGCCTGCAACAAGTCCGATGATAGGCAGCATCATTTCTGTGCTCCTTCCGATACCGGTTTTGCATACTGAAAATACAAGCCGCCTTTGTACCCTGGAACCTGGACGACAGGCAGTTTTTGAACTTTCGCCTCGATACCCCACGCTCTAAGAGTATCCAGAATCCCGTCTCTCATGTGCAACGCGCTGTCCAGTGCGTCAGGGTTGCCAATCGCGTGTATCTCATAGGGCGGCGCAATCCGGACATTATTGACGGAAATTACAGGGCCGGAACATCTGACTTCAGAAGTGGCAACCATTCTTTGGCCGTTTATGGATACGGCTTCAGCTCCTGCTGCAAACAGTTCATTAACTACTTGGAGGATATCGTTGTCATGAACAAGGAAAAGCTCAACGCTTTCTCCGGGTCCGGCTTGGCGTTTACTGTCATTCAATGTGACAATTACGCCGGGACCTTCAACTGTTGAAATTCCGGCGAACATTCTTGCCTTTACAAGTTCAGCCCGAATGGTTTCAGCGGCTTTCTCGCCTTCTACGACTTTAGATACTTGTTCCCTGAGAACCTCAACTTCCTTCTCCAGGATCATCCTTTCCGCGTCAGATCTTCGGAGCATATCGCTTAGATCTTCCAGTCGTCTTGACGGTATCTGGCTTTCCCCGATGTATTCCTGAGTTCTGACTTGTCCTACAAGCAATATGCCAAGGATAACGCATACTCCTGCGACATACAACTCAAACTCCCGAGCTCTTTTCACCTCTTACCCCCCAAGAACGTCAGCTCCTCTGTAAATTATACTATAGCTTGGGAATTTGTCACTATTTGCGGTCTTTTACTACAGGCCGTTTCGGGAATCTTACGTCAATGTAAGAGGCGCGTCGGTTTTCTTTATCCAACCTGAGAAGCAAGGAGCTTAAAACATCGATGCGGGTCAGATACTCATTTTTTGTCCCTGACCCCAGCGCTACCCAAGTGCCGGATTGCAGGTAGATGGAGATTCCGACGGTTTCGGTGAAGTTGATTTCTGAAACCTCTTTCGCAAGATGTGGGGGGAGAATGTTTGCGACAAGGAGCGCAGAATCAAGTTCTGAAAGATCAATTCGTTTTCCAACCAATACCTGCTGTGGCTTGATACCTGTAATCAACGGGGGGTCATTTGCCTTATAGGACTCGGTAATTCCAATGGCAAAGCCGGTTCTGTCCACCAAGACGTAGTAGCCGGAATAGGGCATGACTGCAACAGCAGCTCGTTCTGTGATATCCAGTATCAGTGTAGAAGGGAGTTTACGTTTTACTGTAACCTTATCCACTCTTGGGTTAGCCTCAATCCTTTCTGCTAGTTTAATCAGGTCTACATCGAAAATGTTCATGTTCTTGGCGTAACTTGCGACTGTCATGATTTCGTCAGGCGAAACAGTCATAAGTCCGGAAATATCTATGTGATCTACGAGAAAATATGAAGATTTGAGAAACCCAAAGCCTGTCCCTGCTAAGAACAGCAAAATGAGGGCGATAGGCATCAGTCGGGACTGCGTTCTTTTCTTTTCTTCAGAAAGAAGGTTTTCGTCCACGGTGCAACTCCTGTTTACCCGGCCTGGCGCTTTCTTGCTGAGTCTATTCTTTCAATAGAAGCGCCTAATTGGCTCAGTTTTCCCGGAAGATCCTCATATCCCCGGTCGATATGTTCTATGCCACTGAGTTCAGTAACCCCTTCAGCAGCCAGCGCTGCCAGGATTAGCGCAGCTCCTCCCCGAAGATCCGGTGCTTCGAGAGTAGTGCCGTGCAAAGTATGCACCCCGGTTATCACAGCCGTCTTCCCATCCACTGTTATTTTGGCCCCCATTTTTGTCAGTTCTTCAGTATATTTGAATCGTAATGGGAAAACGCCTTCAATAATCTCAGAGGTGCCTTCCGCCAAGCTCATCGCAGCAACAAACTGGGGCTGCACATCTGTGGGAAACCCAGGATAAGGTAAGGTTCGAATATTGGTAGCTTGCAATCGGTTTTGCCAAGGTCTCCTGGCAATCACATAATTATCTCCTTCTATGATTTCCACTCCTGTTTCTCGAAGCTTGGCAATGAGGGCTTGTTGATGTTCAGGGATGGTATTCTCAATACGGGCTTCACCTCCTGTTACCGCTATTGCAGTTATGAAGGTGGCTGCTTCTATACGATCAGGAATTACTGTGTAGTCAGTTCCGCGAAGCTCTTTCACGCCTTCTATCTTAATTGTGTCAGTGCCTGCCCCTCTGATGTTTGCGCCTAAACGATTAAGGAAATTCTGTTCGTCCACTATCTCAGGCTCTCGCGCCGCATTCCGAATAATGGTTGTACCTTCAGCAAGACAGGCTGCAGTCATTATATTCTCAGTTGCTCCTACGCTGGGTATGTCAAGGAGAATTTCCGCACCTCTCAGTACAGGCGCTCTTGCGGATACATAACCATATTCTTCTCTAATCTCAGCACCCAAGGCTGAGAAGCCCTTCAGATGCAGGTCGATAGGACGCGGCCCGATATTACATCCCCCGGGTTGTCTTGTCTTCACATATCCGAATCGCGCCAGAAGCGGTCCCATAACCTGTATTGACGCGCGCATTCTTATTACCAGTTCCTCAGAGGGCTCCAGTTTGCTTACGTCGGATGGATCAATGACAACGCATCCATCCTCTTGAAACTCGACTGTCGCTCCTAGGCCCTTTAAGACACCTGCCATGGTATTCACATCTGCGATCTTTGGAATACCTATGAGTTTGCATGGTCCACCTGCCAACAGAGACGCTGCCATTATTTTCAAGGCTGCGTTTTTTGCGCCGCCTACTTTAACCAATCCGCTGAGAGGTCTTGGGCCGGTAATCTTCAATTTCACAGCGGAGTCACCCCCACATCTTTACCCTCCAAGGATTCTTACTTCAGGTTCCAGCATCACTTGGAACTTAGAGTAGACTACTTCTTGGACGTGTTTCATAAGGGAAATTACATCTTCCGCGGTGGCGCCTCCGTTGTTTACTATGAAATTTGCGTGAAGGCGAGAGACCTCAGCGCCGCCTATACGGACTCCTTTGAGTTCGGCTGCATCTATGAATCTACCCGCTCCTTCGCCGGTGGGGTTCTTGAATGCGCATCCGGCGCTCGGTAGATTCAAAGGTTGACGATGAGCGCGTTCCCTGAAGTACTTTTCCATGCGCTTTCGGACGCGCTCAGGGTCATCTTGTTTCAAGGCAAAATCCACTTCAACAAGGATTAAGGGTTCCAGGAGAATGCGGGTGGTTTTTGTTCCGGCCTCAAGATCATCACGGCCCAATCTTACTTGCTGTCCATCGTAGGTAATGACTTCCACTGTATCAACAATCTCAGCCATGAACCCACCAAAAGCCGAAGCGTTCATTGCTACAGCTCCGCCTACCGTTCCTGGTATCCCACCGGCGAATTCCAGGCCTGAAAGTCCTGCAAGAGCAGCGTTCTTACATACTGACGGTAAGAGTGCGCCTGCTCCGCATCGCAATATGCCGTCGCCTAAACGATTAATATGGGAGAGGGTATTTGCGATCTTTATTACGACTCCTCGTATTCCTTCGTCTTTTACCAAGAGATTAGTGCCTGCGCCTATAACATAGAAAGGCGCTTGGAGGTCAGATAAGAGTCTGATGAGCTCTAAAAGGTCCGGGATGTCCTCGGGTATAACCAAGACATCAGCAGGGCCTCCAATGTGAAACGAAGTATGGCGGCACATAGGTTCATCAGCGTATATCTGTCCGCGTACCTTGTCTTTCAGCTGTAATGCCAAGGTTATTCCTTCCACTCATCTCTCATCCTTTGCACAAGTTCTCTGGCTACAGAGTCTATGTTGCCCGCGCCCATTGTCACGACTATGTCACCGGATTTCACAAGATCAGTCAGCTTCCCGGCAATTTCATCTGTATTTTTGATGAAGATTGTCTGAGGATTGCTGTGTTTTCTGATTTCCTCGGCAAGCCTTTCACCGGTCACGCCGGGTATCGGCTGCTCACCGGTGCCCCGGTGATATATATCAGTTATTACCACAAGATCAGCCAAGGAAAACGCTTTTACAAAACGGTCAAAAAGCAACTGGGTCCTAGTGAACCTCTGAGGCTGAAATACCACCACAAGTCGTCCGTTCCGGGTTTCCTTGAGAGCGGATATTGTTGCCTCAATTTCCGTAGGGTGGTGAGCATAATCATCCAGCACCAAGATGTTTTGAACTTCACCTATGAATTCTAAGCGTCTTCTTGCTCCTGTAAACTTACTTAAGCTAGCCTTGATCTTGCCGAATGGAATGCCGAGTTCAAGCCCTACTGCAATGGAGGCTAAGGCATTGCATATATTATGCCTCCCGGGCACAACAAGTTCCACACTCCCCAAAAGAGTTTCTCTGAAGACTACTTGAAATGCAAAGCCTGCGCTTCTTGACACAAGGTTATCGGCTCTTAAGTCACCGTTTTTGAGCCCAAACAGCAGTCTTCTGCATTCCAAGGTTTTTTCTATGGACATGATGCGGGGGTCGTCAGCAAAAAGGACAGCTAAGTCATTGCTGTCTATACCATGGAGAAATAAGGTAAACGCATTGTTAATGGAATCTGAATTCTTATAGTAATCAAGGTGGTCATCGTCAATATTAGTTACCACTCCGATTTTGGGTTTAAGCTTTAAGAAAGATCCGTAAGCTTCGTCCGCTTCCACCACAATGTGATCGCCTTGTCCGCATCTACCGCCCATAGGCACCAGCTCAGTCTCTTCTCCTAAGATAACTGTGGGATCCAGGCCTGCTTCGATCATCATTACCCCTATCATCGATGATGTAGTAGTCTTGCCGTGAGTGCCTGTAACCGCAATTCCGAATTTAGATTCTACGAGCTTCCCCAAGATTTCAGCCCTGGTCATCACCGGTATTCCGCTTTGTCTTGCGATTTTGACCTCTATGTTGTCAGGAGGAACCGCAGAGCTGACTACTACAATACTTGCGCCTGCCACATTACACGGGTCATGGCCTACGGAAACGCGAGCCCCGAGACGGTGAAGATATTGAAGTCGCGGGGATGGCGAGATGTCGCTCCCACTTACGAAGCAACCCATTTCCAGGAGGACTTTGGCTATGGAACTCATTCCATGTCCCCCGATGCCAATGAAATGTATTCTACCTTCTCGTTCTACGAAATTAAGTTCTCCCAAATTACACCCTACCTTCCGAGGATTCGGACAAAGCAGCGTAGATCTATGCATATTAATCCTATGCTGCTTTAGGTTTCTCTGCTACTTGCAGCAAACCCGGAAACCTTCAAGCATGTCCCCTCGCCAATGAAATTACAATATCTACCAAGTCATCTGCGGCCCCAGGTCTACCCAGTTTGCAGGATCTTTTCCCCATCTGTTCACGTAGGTTCTCATCATCGATGATTCGGTTGATGGCTCGGAGCAAAGATTCCGGGCCAAGATCCTTCTCGTGAATTACGAAAGCAGCGCCGGCAAGTTCAAGTGCTTCCGCGTTTTTCTCCTGATGGCCTTCAGCTGAACTCGGAAAGGGGATAAGGATTGAAGGCAAGCCTCGCCCGGTGATTTCTGCGATTGATATGGCGCCTGCTCTGCTCACTACAAGGTCAGCGCAGGCCATGGCATGGTCCATGCGGTAAATATAGTCCTTTACCACAAGACGCGGCGCCCTCAAGGCAGCCATGCAATTGGCTTCCAGCGCCTCTGTAACCCAATGGTAATCATGCTTACCTGTTTGATATATTACCTGAACGTTTTTAGACTCCAGTAATTCGGGCAAAACCTGAACCATTGCCTTATTGATGGCTCTTGAGCCCTGACTGCCTCCGAATACCAAGAGCGTTAGCAGTTTCGGATTAAGCCTGAAAGCAGCCAACCCTTCAGCCCTCGTTGTTTCCAGTATTTGACGTCTTACGGGATTTCCTGTCAGCCGTGTTTTTACGCGTTTAGGAAAATACTTAACAGACTCGGGATACGTCAATGCCACCATGTCTGCGACATGCGAAAGAATTCGCGTGGTGTACCCGGGCAACGCGTTCTGTTCGTGGATTAAAGTAGGTATGCCTGAGAGCCATGCTGCAAGCACGACAGGCCCTGACACATAACCTCCTGTTCCTATTACAACCTCAGGTCGAAACCTCTTCATTATTGCCTTTGCCTGAAACACGCCTTTTACGGCACGATAACAAGTCATAAGTGTATCCAATGACAGCTTACGCCGGAATCCTGTAACGTCTATCAGAAGAAGTTCGAAACCTTCCTTAGGCACAACATCAACTTCCAATCCCCTTTCTGTGCCGACAAACACAACTTCGGCATCAGGTATTCTTTCAAGGATGGTTTTCGCTACTGTTATTCCAGGGTATATATGTCCTCCGGTGCCCCCGCCGGCAATTATCACTCTCACCTGGCTCACCTCAAAGTTGAGTGCTTCGAGATATTGAGAAGCACTCCTATGGCAGCTAGTGTCGTTACCATGGAAGACCCACCGGAACTGACAAGCGGCAATGTTATACCTGTTATCGGTAAGGTCCCTGAAACGACTCCGATATTGACTATTGCTTGAAATACTATCATGGTTGTAATACCAACCGCAAGCAGCTTCCCAAAGGCATCAGGCGTGGCTATGGCTATACGTAGGCCACGCCAGGCAAACAGGAAGTATAATATAAGCACTGAGGCAGCTCCTACAAAACCCAGTTCCTCTCCGATAATAGCAAAAATGAAGTCCGTGTGCTGCATGGGGAGATAAAGAAATTTTTGCCTGCTCCTTCCCAGCCCCACACCGAATAAACCACCGGATCCCAATGCAAGAAGGGACTGAATTATATGAAAACCCGATCCTAACGGGTCTTCCCATGGGTGAAGAAACGCCAAAAAGCGTCTGGCTCTGTAAGGGGCCACAATAATCATAGCACAAAGCCCGGGAACTCCTATGGCAGCTAAAGACAGAAGATGGGTGATGCTGGCTCCTGCGACATACATCATAACAACAGAAACCGCGGCGATGGTGCCGGCAGTGCCGAAGTCGGGTTCCAGCACTATCAGGACGAAGACTATCCCCAGTATGATCAGGGGCTGCAGTAGCCCCCTTGCGAATTGATGTATTCTTTCTGTACGGTTTGCGAGGAAGCTTGCCATGAAAAGAACCATGACGATTTTTGCGACCTCTGAAGGTTGGAACGGAATAGGGCCTATGTCAATCCATCTACGGGAACCCCGGATCGCAACACCAAACCCGGGGATAAGAACAGCAACGAGCAGGAGGAGCGCTACTATAAGAGCAGGCCAAGCCAGTTTCTGCCAGCCCTTATAGTCGATCTGCATTGTGATGATCATTGCCAAGATGCCTAGACCTGCCCATGCAAGTTGACGTTTGAGGAAGTAGTAGGTGTCGCCGAAGACTGTCCGCGCGCTTACGGAGCTTGCGCTGAAGACCATGACTACTCCTATGCTCAACAGGGCAAGAGTAATCAGGAAGATCACTGTGTCCGGCGAGTGATTCGCGCGCGGTTTTCGTTCACGGTTCATGAAGACTACCCTCCCTCGAATATCTCTAGTATTTGAAAAGAGCTAAGAACCCAAGCACTGAGAAAACGAGTCCGAGGATCCAAAATCGAGTCACTACTTTAGGTTCTTTCCATCCTGACAGCTCAAAATGATGGTGAATAGGGCTCATCTTAAAGACTCTCCTACCGCCCGTGAGCTTGAAATAGGAGACCTGGATTACTACAGACAATGCCTCAATGACAAAAACCCCGCCTATGATAACCAGGAGAAACTCTGTCTTCGTGAGAATCGCCAGACTGCCTAAGGCTGCTCCAAGAGCCAGAGAACCTGTGTCTCCCATTATTACCTCTGCGGGGTGGCAGTTGAACCAACAGAAACCCACGCAAGCGCCTGCAAGTGCTGAAGCGAAAACAGCAAGGTCATGTCTTTTCAAAAAGGCGGCAACTATACTGTAGGCAATGCCGGCCAGCGCTGTTGTGCCTGAGGCAAGTCCGTCCAGGCCGTCAGTAAGGTTCACTGCATTGGATATGGATAGCATAACAAAAACCGCAAACAATGAATACCCGACTGTTCCTAAATCAAGTCTGAAAGAGGTAAACGGAATATCCACCGCTGTTCCAAGTTCAGGCGTTGTAGCCACATAAAGCCCTAAGAGAGCTGACAATAAGGCTTGGAAGATAAGCTTATGCCTTGCCCGCAACCCGAGTGGCCTGCGAAGCGCAACTATGATGAAATCGTCAGCCAGCCCTATTACCCCGAATCCCAGAGTAATAAAGAGCGCCCACGCCACATTAATGGTCCTGGGCGCTAAGAGAAGCGTAGACAAGGTAGCGCCCAGGAGGATCATGATTCCTCCCATTGTAGGCGTGCCGGCCTTTTTGAGGTGGGTGGAAGGGCCGTCTTGCCGTATGGACTGTCCGAATTTCAAGGCCCTGAGGAGCTTGATAGATGTAGGGCCGATTGTGAGCACTATTGCGAAAGCCAGTAAAGCTGAGTAAATCTCATGAGGCATGGGGCTCGCCTCCGGTGTTTTCCAAGAGGGCCTTGGAGATCTCCTCCATCTCCATGGACCTGGAGCCTTTAATCAAGATTACGTCACCCGGGCGCACAAGACTTCTTAAGGTATCTATCGCCTGACTCTTCTCGCAAAACATAAAGACCGTATCCGGATTCTTGCCTAGGCGAACAGCCTCTTGTCCCGCAAGACAGGCTAAATCCCCTACGGTAATGAGAATATCCACGGAACATTCAATGACGGCTTTACCTAGGTTTTCATGGGCAGTATAGGCGATATGGCCCAGTTCCAGCATGTTTCCTAAGACGGCGATTCCCCTCCCCTCTCTGCCTTTGACATCCTTAAGCACATGTAAGGCTGCGTTCACCGATGAAGGACTTGCGTTATAGGTATCATCAATCAGAGTGAATCCTGAAGCGGTTTCTATAATGTCCATGCGTTGGAAAGTCAATTCAAGATTGGCAAGACCTTCGATAACAGCGTATGTATCTAGGCCTGACACAAGTGCAGCCGCAGCTGCAGCCAGCGCGTTGTAGACATTATGGATACCCGGGACAGGAACATGCACTGTGAAGGATCTCCTTCCATACTCGACAGTAAACTCGGTCCCGTTCTTGCCGAGATTCACTACCTCCAGTCCCCTGATTTCATTGGAAGCTTCCAGTCCGAAAAGAACGGCACGGCCTTGTACCATGTCTCTCATTTTAGCGGTATAAGGACAATCACCGTTTACTAGAGCTAAACCGTCTTCCCCCAAGACTTCAATGAGTTCCGCTTTGGCCTTTGCGATGTTTTCCGGCGAACCCAAAAGCTCTATATGACTTTCTCCGACGTTTGTAATAACCCCCACATCCGGCTGGGCAATTTTGGAAAGTTCCCGGATTTCGCCGGGGGCTCTCATGGCAAGTTCGACGACACATGCTTCGTGGTGTTTCTCGAGTTCAAGCAAAGTCAAAGCGACTCCGATGTCATTGTTGAAATTCTGATAAGTCCTGGCAGTTTTCATGCGCCTGGAAAAAACAGAGTAGATCATATCCTTTGTTGAGGTCTTGCCGGTGCTCCCTGTTACCGCAATAACAAAAGTTCCGAAGCGGCATCTGTTGTAGTGTGCAAGCCTTTGCAAGGCTTTCAACGTATCGTCCACTCGAATGACCCATACCCCGCGAGGAAGATTGCGGGTTTCAATTGTTCGGGAGATCACTATTCCGCAGGCGCCTTTTGCCACTGCCTCATGGACGAAACTGTGTCCGTCAAAGTTGGGACCTACCAGGGAAAAGAAGAGTTCTCTCTCTTTGATTTTCCGTGAATCAGTGGCAATTCCAAGGAATATGTCGTCTTTTCCCCGGATGTCGACATGTCCTAACGTTGCGTTTACGACTTCGTCTACTGTGAATTCAGGCATTCTCCATACGCTCCCTCAAGAGACTCTTTGCTACTTCTCTGTCGTCAAAATGGATGGTTGTATCACGGAATATTTGATATGTTTCATGCCCTTTGCCTGCGATGATCAAAACATCGCCTTCTTGCGCCGAGAAAATTGCACTTTGTATGGCAGAGGCCCTATCCAGGATTATTTCATATCCCAGGCGTGGCCTTCCCACTTGAAGGATGCCTTTTTCGATTTCTTTGCAAATATCATAGGGCTCTTCCGTCCTGGGATTGTCTGTAGTAACTATTACGCGGTCCGCTAAGGTTGCTGCGATCTTTCCCATCGCAGGCCTTTTGGACCTGTCTCTGTCTCCCCCGCAACCAAATACGACAGTCAGACAGCCGGATCCAAGGCGCCTGGCCTCCCTCAAGACGCTTTCCAGGCTGTCAGGGGTATGGGCATAATCAACTATAACCGAAAAGGGCTGGCCTTCATCTACCGCCTCGAACCTGCCGGGCACCCCTTTCAGGGATCGAAGCCCTGAGCTTATTGTGTCAGGATCCAGTCCTTTTGCAAGCCCGCACGCTATCGCGGCAAGGGCATTATATACATTAAAGATCCCCTTAAGATTAAGAGAAACAGGGAAACTTGCATGCGGCGTAGAGGCTACGAAAGAAGTGGTCTTCCCGCACAACCTGATCTCTTTGGCGGTTATAGAGGCTGAAGCGTCAGAAATCCCGTAAGTCAGGACTTGTGTATGTGTCTTCGACAAGATGAAACCGGAGTTGGGGTCATCCACGTTTATAATTGAAATCCTGGCTTCTTCACCGTTCTTCCGGCTATCGGGAATTGTCCCAAGGTTTTCAAAGAAAGACGCCTTTGTGGCAAGATAGTCGCTGAATGAACCGTGAAAATCCAGGTGATCATGGCCGATATTAGTGAACACTCCTACATCGAAGTCCACTCCTCTTATTCTCTGAAGATCGATGGCATGGGATGAAACCTCTATCGCTACCGCTTTTTCTTCAGAGGCTCGCATCTTCGCAAGAAATTCCTGAATGTCTGATGACTCAGGGGTAGTGTGTTTTGCAGGAATTACAAGATTCCGCGAAATGCAGCCGAGAGTACCTATGACTCCACAGGACATTCCTGCTTCATCCAGTACGCTCTTAATAAGATGCGTTGTAGTGGTCTTGCCTTTGGTGCCGGTTACTCCGATACAAAACATAGATGCTGATGGGTTATCATAGAAAGCTTTGGCAATATCACCTAAAGCTTTTCGGGAATCGCTGACTCTTACAGCGCTGAGTGTATCCGGAATCTCCGTGTCGCTGTCTATAACAACTGCTGCTGCGCCTTTTGATGCTGCTTCAGGGATATAGGCATGACCGTCATGGTGTTCACCGCGTATGCATACAAACAAATATCCGGGTGCGATTTTGCGGGAATCATAAGTGATTCCTTGAATCTCCACGCCAGTATTTCCAGTCAAGCTATATGGCCTTACTCCTGATTGTACAATAAGACTTTTGAGTCTTTTCACTTGCACGCCCACCTATCATTTCTTGGCGTCAACGTTGGACATAGTTATTACCATTATTTCGCCTATGATTGCCTAATATGACAAGTATCAGATAATCATCTGCAACTCATGCTATCGGTCATGTGAGAGTGGCTCAAACCTGACCTGGACGACTGCTCCACGCTTGACAGACGTTCCATGTTGAGGCTGGGAACTCTTAGCCACCCCAGTGCCTTCAGCTTCCATGCGAAGGCCTAAGTCCGATAGAATAACTGCAACATCTTTCATGGTCTTGCCTATAACATTGGGAACTATGACTTCACCCTCTACATTATAGGATTCAGGTTGATCCAAGTAAAGGATGACAGTAGTGCCTCTTGTGACCTTAGCCTGAGGGGCAGGTATCTGATGAACGACTCTAACACCTTGGCCTTTTGTTGAGACATCAAGGCCGAACTGGGCTACGAGGAGTCTTGCTGCATCGTCAAGATTGCGGCCGATAAGATTCGGCACAATCACTTGTTGGCTCTCCTGGCTTTGTTCCTTCTCCTCAGGGGGCATGCTTGGTGGAATCTCCATATACCTCAGGACATCCTTTAGTATCGCTTGGAATGTGGGAGCTGCCACAACTCCGCCGTAGCTTGTGCCGACATCCGGCTCATCCCAGATTACGATGATTGCTATTTTCGGGTCTTCAACAGGCGCGAATCCCAAGAAAGAAGCGACTCGTTTATCTGAATATCCACCTTTTTCAGGCTTTTCTGCGGTTCCTGTTTTACCTGCCACACGATAGCCGGGTACCTTGGCTCTGAATCCGGACCCGTTGACTACCACCGACTCCAGTATCAGAGAAAGCTCTTTTGACGTGTCCTTACTAATAACCTGTCTTATGGGGTCTTCTTTGAATTCCTTCACGACAAACCCTTCAGGATCAACAATTTTCGAGACAAGCTGCGGACGCATTAGAGTGCCGCCGTTTGCGATTGCCGAAAGCGCAGACAATAACTGAATGGGAGTTACGGAAATCCCTTGCCCAAATGAGATATTGGCCAGCTCTACGGGACCGACGCTCTTCGGACGTTGGAGAAGGCCGGTTGCTTCACCCGGATAGTCAATTCCTAGAGGGCTTCCAAATCCGAATGCCTGAATATACTTATAGAAGCGTTCCTGCCCCAGCCTGGCGCCTAGAGTTGCGAACACTACGTTACACGAGTTTTCAGTAGCTTCGGTAAATGTTTGACTGCCGTGGCCTCCCGCAAGCCAACACCTTAAGTGCCTATCACCCACCTTTATGAATCCTGGGTCGAAGAAGGTATCATCCGGCCGTACAACACCTTCTTCCAGGGCTGCAGCAGCTGTAACTATTTTGAAGGTGGATCCGGGCTCATACGCGTCTGATACTATTGGGTTTCTACGCAAGGAGTCCGATTCCTCAAAATACCGGTTAGGATTGTAAGCAGGCCTTGAAGCCATAGCTAACACAGCCCCGGTTTTCGGGTCCATGGCCAGAATCATTCCTCGCTTTGCCTTGAGTTCTGCCATTCCTTTATCCAGCTCGCGCTCGACGATGTACTGAATTACTTCATCTATGGTAAGATACAGGTCATTGCCGTCTACAGGTGGTATGAACTCGGTGACTCCACCTGGGATCTCTTTCCCTGTTGCATCGCGTTCCGACCTCACCTGCCCCCTGGTTCCTTGCAGGAAGGAGTCATACTGCACTTCAATCCCCTCAAGCCCCTGATTATCTATTCCCACTATGCCCAGGACATGGGCTGCAAGCTTGTCTTTTGGGTAGAATCTTTGGCCACGCTCTGCAAATCCGATCCCTCTGAGATTGAGTTTTCGAAGAGAGGCTGCTTTTTCAGGATCCACTCTGCGGTCTATCCATACCGTGGCTTGGGGTTCCGAGAGTTTCTTTCTTACGGTTTCTGCATCAAGCCCTAGGATCCTAGAGACCTGTTTGGCGGTTTCCAATGGATCATCTATGTCAGCCGGGATTGCATATACTGCATCAGCGCTGACACTTACCGCCAGTTCCCTGCCTTTGACGTCTCGGATAGTTCCCCTGCGGGCGTCTACAGGAACTGGATAAAGCCGTTGATCCAGAGCCAGCTTGCGATAATGCTCATTTTTCGCAACTTGCACCCAGAAGAGTCTCCCAATAAGAAAAAGGGTGACTGTTGCACACATAAGAAAAAGCGAGCCTACCCTCTTTTTCATGGTAATGCTCGAGTGGATAGACACAGACTGTTCCCTGCCTTAATAGTCTATTTAGGCCTGACTCTTGGATGGTCGTTCTTGGGAATATCGTAGAACCATCTGGCGACAAAAGGTGAAATAAGGCCTATGAGGATATCCTCAGTTCGAGCTGAGATCTGCGTCGCCAGGCCTGAAGGTTTCCGAGAGACTTCTCTGTGAGAATCATCAGCCAAAGGGGGGCGATTAGTCACAGACGCTACCATGATGAATTCAGTCTTCTCGGGTTTTGTCATACCAAGAGATACCATAGCGTCCCTTTCAATCCTTGTAAGTGAGCTTAACTGGGCTATTGATAAACTGAGTCGATCGTATTTCGTCTGAGTGGCTGCAAGCAGATGCTCAAGAGTGTGCAACTCGTAACCTGCATCAAGCACTTGAGCTCGTAGCGCCAAACTTCCGATAAGAAGTCCGGTAACGAGTATTGCTGTAAGCATTCGCTTGCCCAGACCTGCAGTTCTTTTCGGCTCTTTGCAGGTCTCTTTGGGTTTTCGTTGAGTTTGCTTAGTTCCTTTTTTTGCTTTCGGTAAAGGCTTAGCTGTCGCTGGTACCATCTGTATTCCCTCCCCAAGTCGCTTAGAACTTTTCTGCTGCTCTAAGCTTTGCGCTCCGGGACCTGGGATTAGCAATAATCTCCTCCATACATGGGACTATGGGTTTCTTAGTTAAGATTCGAAGACTGTCTTGACCCTTCGGGCTGGACATCTTAAGAAATGTCGTCTTTACAATCCGGTCTTCCAAGGAGTGGTAAGAGATAACCACAAGTCGTCCCCCTGAACGAAGGATTCTTATGGCTTGATCCAAGCCTGCGTGTAGATTGTCCAGCTCTTGGTTTACTGCAATCCTAAGAGCTTGAAATGTGCGACGTGCAGGATGAGGGCCGGATCTTCTGGCCTTTGCCGGTATAGCAGCTTTAACAATATCTGCAAGTTCACCGGTTGTAGTCACCGGCGCCTTATCACGCCGCTTTACTATGAATTCCGCTATACGATCTGCCCAGCGTTCTTCACCGTAAGTCTTAAGTATGGATGCGATTTCTTCGGCTGACAGGGTGTTTATAAGGTCTTTGGCAGACGGTCCTGCTTCTTGCCCCATTCTCATGTCAAGAGGTCCGTCTTCCATGTATGAGAAGCCTCTTTCAGCCTCATCCAATTGGTGGCTGGAAACTCCGAGATCGAACAGGATTCCGTCTGCTTTCAAAATCCCAAGGTTCTTCACAATATCCTGTAAGTCGCTGAAGTTTCCGTGCACAAAAGTGACTGTATCACGAAAGATGTTCAATCTTTCCTTCGCAGCTGAGATCGCATCTTGGTCTCTGTCGATCCCTATAACTTGAGCTCCGGCGCCGGCGAATTCCAACAAGCCGAGGGCATGTCCCCCGCTTCCCAGGGTACAGTCAATGTAGACTCCGCCCGGCCTAGGATGTATTAACCAGACTACCTCGTCTGACATCACAGGCGTATGATATTCATCTTTGGCATTTGGTTTCATCTGCGTCATCAGCCTGTCTATTTGATTTACGACTCTCGCCGCCATGAGACAGCTTCTCCGCTATCTCTTCATAGGATTCCTCTGCTTCGCTTGAGTAACCCATCCATACCTCTTGACTCCAGATCTCAACTCTCGTCATGACACCGATTACTATCGCTTCTTTGGCAAGTCCGGCGTATTCTCTGAGATAGGCGGGAATATTAATTCGGCCTTGCTTATCCAGTTCGCATTCACATGCTCCCGAGAAGAATAATCTGCTATATGCTCTTGCATCCCGCATTGTAAGGGGGAGTTTTGCAAATTCAGCAAGCTGTCTTTCCCATTCATTCTTTGGGAATATGAATAGGCATTTATCCAACCCTCTGGTGGCAAAAAAGCGGTCTCCAAGCCCATCTCTGAATTTTGCAGGGATAGCCAGTCTGCCTTTATCGTCGATAGTATGTTCATAGGTTCCGATGAACATAGGAATCTCTGGATTCACCACTTCTCCCCACTTTGTCCCACATTGGTAACAATTCTCTTCTATATTTATCTGTGAATTCCTTCTTCTGAATGAAGACTTTTTTGCAGTTTGTGTAGGCCGGTTAATCTGTCAAAACAATACAATAATCGTGGTCATCACATTCTATCTAGACAAGCATTTCGACTGGTGACGCCTGTATGGCGCTGATAGTCCCGGCGAATGAGAAGTGTTCTCTTATAGGATTGTCTCAGGAGTTCTCTGGAAAGAGGTTCTGTTCGGTATGAGATGGTAATAAGCAGGAGAAACGGGGTTGTTCCGGACGCAATCACCGAGGCGGTACTGAAGACACAGAAAGCGCACCATTCGATAGGGAAATACATGAAAATCAATCAGGTAGGAGACCGGCAGACTAACGACCAGCCTTCTACCTGATTGAAAACTCCTGTTATGTATTATGATGCCTTGTTTGAACCGATTTCGCTATCTCTACCGTCTCTTTCAATTACCATCAGAAACAGCTTTTTGGGAGGTTGTTCCCTTGTGATTTGCCTTGTCATTACCCAATTCTTCTTGAATCCACATTTTTCAAAGCACTTTACTGCCGGTACGTTGTCTGCCAGCACTCGGAGGTAAACCCGGTCCAGCTTTGTAGTGGAAAACATATGGCCCAAGAGGGATGAAACTGCGTCATGCCCATAGCCTTTGCCAAGGTATTCCGGGTGCCCTATACGAACCACGAGTTCAGCTTCACCTCTACGCCAGTTGATTTCCACAAGGCCAATGTCTCCGATCAGTACACCGTCTTTCGCTTCTATCGCGAACATCCTTGTGGTGCGGGCATGTACCCGAGACATGTATTCCTCGCTTACCGAAAGACGCCTATCGGTATGTTCAAATGCTGCAGTGGCAATATGCTGATCCGCTTCCCACTGACATATGACTTCGATATCGGCGTCATTAAGCGGACGAAGTACAGTCTTTTCGCCTCTAACCACTTGCTTGACACCTCTTTTTCCGGTCCACCCCCCCCACTTGTCGGAAAGAGTCTTCGCCTTTGACCCGCATAATACCTCTAGGTATATTCATCCGCTTTCGGCATCCATGACCATTTAGTATTTCTTGTGATTTTACCTTGGCTGCACAATTAACTTAATAGCAGTCCTTTCTTCCCCGTCGATTTGCACATCAGTAAATGCGGGAACCATTACCAGATCTATCCCACTCGGCGCCACGAACCCTCTGGCAATTGCAACTGCCTTGACAGCCTGATTCAGTGCAGCTGCGCCCACTGCCTGAACCTCAGCGCTTCCCCGTTCTCTTACAACTCCCGCCAACGCTCCTGCCACGGAATTGGGATTCGACTTTGCTGACACCTTGAAGACTTCCATAGCAAATTCCTCCTTGTATGGTCGAGAATGCCGGTTTTGGATGAAGTATTAGATATCAAGGTATTATTTTCCTGCCATATTCTTATATAAAATGCAAAAGACGTGAATTGCCCGGATGGAATAGAAAGCCTGCACCGGCATTGGAAAGGCTGTCAGTAGGTTAATATCAAAGAAGAGCCGCTTCCTTGATCCTATTAATTGCTTTGGCCCTACCGGTGCTTTCATCGACTGTGACCGCCACCCCACACAGTTCAGTCGGACCTTGCGCAATTTGAAACTGCTTTGGTAATCCTTTGAGGAACCGGTCTATAATAATATCAGTTTTTACTCCTAGCACGGAGTCTATCGGGCCTGTCATGCCTAAGTCAGATATGTACCCTGTGCCTCCTGGAAGAATTCTTTCATCTGCAGTCTGGACATGGGTGTGTGTCCCGACAACACACGCTACTCTTCCATCTAAGAACCAGCCCATAGCAATTTTCTCTGATGTGGCCTCAGCATGAAAGTCCACTACGATCAAATCACATTTCTCTTCGAGCTCAGTGACGATGGAATCTGCGACTCGAAAAGGACAATCCAGAGGAGACATAAAGACCCGGCCAATCAAGTTAACAACACCGAGTCTCGTTCCATTTGCCAACTGTATGACTGTAGCTCCCTTGCCCGGAGCCCCAGGCGGGTAATTGGCAGGGCGTAAAACGCGCATATTATCTTCAAGGAACCTATAGAACTCCTTCTTCTTCCAGACATGGTTCCCGGTTGTCAGAACTGTAATTCCGAGGTTTAGCAACTCTTCAGCCGTATCTTGAGTAAGCCCAAGGCCTCCCGCTGCGTTTTCCCCGTTAGCTATTATAGCGTCAGGCTTGTAAGTATGTACGAGTTCAGGTAAAACAGTCTTCACTGCACGGCGCCCGGGTCTGCCTACGATATCGCCTATAAAAATAAGATTCAACCGGCGTCCTCCTTAAGTCTTAAGGTTTTGTTCGTTCAGTTTGCTTATTAAAGACAAGAACGCGTCCTTCTTCGCGAAACCCGATGAGCTTTCTTTGCTGTACAGACTCTCTTAAGTCGTCAAGCATAGTCTCGATCATTTCGTCTTGATATACCAATTCTTCTTCGAATTCGTCGTCGTTGCTGCTTACTTCAGTTATAAGTTCAGATCCCAACGCGTGTCTTGCAAGCTCGATTATGAGAGAAATCTCTTCTTGAGTCAGTGTGGCTACGTCCCGCGATATTTCCACAATTGACACGCAGTCATACGACAGTCGCTCGGCTTTAATTCTTGGAGTTCCTCTATGGACTAAGGAGGCGTACACTTCTACACTTTCAAAGAGTTTTTGGCAAAAAGCATTCCACAATTGGTCAGAAATAGAAGATGATGTCATGAATGTGAACTTAAGGATCTTGCCTTCCGGAACGAAGTTCACCGTCGCTATTTCGGGATAGCGCACCAGTATGGAAATGAGAAGGCTTACACTGTTTGCTGTGCTGTCGGAAATTATTTCCAATTGATTGCTTGCGTCATCCACTGTGACCACCCCTCCTTGCGACCTGCCCTTGCAGCTCAACTGAGAATTCGCCATAGGGGCAAAAACTCCTGCTAAGTCAAGTACGAGATACCTTATTGGGGCGAGCTTCGCTCGCCCCAACTCCTAATGTTGTTTTATTTTGCGTAATCCACCACTCGGGTCTCACGAATTACAGTGACCTTAATCTGCCCGGGGTAATCTAACTCCTTTTCAATCTTTGAGACAATGTCTCTTGCAAGTCGGACGGCTGCTAAGTCATCAATCTTATCAGGTTTTACCATTATCCGTATTTCCCGACCGGCCTGAATTGCGAAGGACTTCTCAACTCCTTCAAAGGAGTCTGCAACTTCTTCTAATCTGGCCAGACGCTTCATATACGCTTCCAGGGTTTCGCGCCTGGCGCCCGGGCGCGCTGCAGATACCGCGTCTGCAGCTTGAACAAGAACAGCTTCGATTGTACGGGCTTCTTCATCACCATGGTGAGCAGCAATTGCATGAATTACTTCAGGGGATTCCTTATATTTTCGTGCGATATCCACCCCTATTTGCACATGCGGTCCCTCAACTTCATGGTCAACGGCTTTGCCGATATCATGGAGAAGACCGGCGCGTTTTGCCACCATGACATTGGCGCCCAGTTCAGCTGCCATGCCTGCTGCAAGATAAGCTACTTCGATGGAGTGCTTCAGCACATTTTGCCCGAAACTGGATCGGAATTTCAGTCTTCCAAGCAACCGAATGAGATCAGGGTTAAGGCCATGAACTCCCACTTCAATAGCTGCGCCTTCCCCTTCTTCTTTTATTATCTTATCAACTTCTTTTTGTGCTTTCTCCACCATTTCTTCAATTCTTGCCGGGTGGATTCGCCCGTCATTAATGAGCTTCTCCAACGCTATTTTAGCTACCTCACGCCTGACCGGGTCAAAGGCAGACAAAATCACTGCCTCCGGGGTATCGTCAATGATAAGATCGACTCCGGTAAGAGTCTCGAGGGCTCTTATATTTCTCCCTTCCCTTCCGATGATTCTTCCTTTCATCTCATCGTTGGGAAGTGCTACCACAGACACGCTGGTTTCAGCCACATGATCCGCTGCATAACGTTGGATTGCAGTAGCAATAATTTCCCTTGCTTTTCGATCCGCTTCTTCTTTGGTTTGCGCTTCGATATCACGTATCATTATTGCCGCTTCATGGCGAAGTTCATCTTCAATGTTTTTCAGAAGAAGTTCCCGGGCTTCATCTGAAGATAACCCTGACACTCTTTCAAGTTCAGCTCTTTGTTCTTCATAAACCGCGGTAAGTTCATTCCTGATTTCGTCAAGTTCTTTCTCTCTTCTGTTTATGGCTTCTTCTTTCCGTTCAATAGTCTCTGCTTTACGATCGAGACTTTCTTCTTTCTGAAAAAGCCGTCTTTCATTTCTTTGGAGTTCTGCTCGTCGTGCACGGCTTTCTTGTTCAATCTCATTACGAAGACGATGCGCTTCTTCCTTAGCTTCCAGGAGAATCTCTCGTCTGGCTGCTTCAGCCTCCTTTTCTGCCTCCTCAACTATTTTCTTGGCAGCTTGCTCCACGGAACCGATTTTCGCTTCAGCAAGAATTCGCCTGGTAAAATAGCCAACTGCGAAGCCGATCACAACGGCAGCTATTGCAATTAGTGCATTTGCAACAATACTGTATACACCTCCTTCTCATGAATAAAGCCGAGCATGAACTCGGCCACTAGATAAAAGACTCATCATATCGTCACTTGGTCTAGTGCCGGAGTCGCATCTCCGGCGGGAACCGGAATTCATCGTTATTGTACCTTTTTGATATACAAGTGTCAAGGTAAACCCCTAGGGGCGCCCGAGCCCCCGTGGCCCTACTTAGGTGTCAAATCACTTACTCCAACACTTGCCTGAGTGTTGCCTTTATGACATCAGGCGCAAATCCCCGCCTTGCCAAGTACCCGTAAAGCCTTCGATAAGCTTTTTCTCTGTCATCTGCGCCCTTTTTTGTTATCCATTGCTTTGCAAGTTCCAGTGCGGAAGCCTCTTCTCTGCCCTCTTGGAAGATGCACCGAAGAGCGTCTTCAGCCATGTCCTTTGGTATCCCGCGTTTTTCGAGCTCAACACGAATACGGTATGGCCCGAATAAGTCATAGGTTGCTCGTACCTCCGTGAAATGCATAGCGTATTTCTTATCATCCACGTAACCTAAACCCTTCATTTCCTCGATGACACTGCGTGTGACGTCCTCGTTAAAACCTTTTCTTCGGAGTTTATCGGCAAGCTCCGCACATGTACGATCCTTTATCGTAAGGAGTCGCAGCGCGTATTGCGTACCGTTTTTTCTAGTCTTCTCCATGTTTACCGACCTTATCCATTGAAAGTATTAACATGAGTTTTGCATTAGATATCATACATGTTCTCGTTTAGCCAAGAAATTCCTCTCTAGTGCACCTTACTGAATAAATCGGGTAGGGTGGATCAGGTGTCACCCTGACATCATTCCTCTCAGTCGAGTAGCCAAGGGGAGTCTCACCCGAAGGCCCTCTCAGATCCGTATCGGCTTAACAGACATGCCGGGCGAAGGAGCAAAAAAGGAAGGATATTATCCTTCCTTGAATCTGAGATACTGGAATAACACAGGATGCTGTGCATAGATAAGCAGCTAAACGGATTACTGATTGGCTTTCTTATCTTTACTTTCTGTAGGCGCCTTAGGAGGTTTTAGGCCGACTAATTCCCGAACCTTGCCCTCAATTTCTGACGTGATATCCGGGTTTTCTTTCAAGAATATCCTAGCGTTTTCTCTTCCTTGCCCCATTTTGATATCACCGTATGAATACCAGGTGCCGCTTCTTGTTATGACATTATTGGCTTCTCCTAAGTCAAGTATAGATCCCTCTCGGGAGATGCCTTCTCCGTAAAGAATGTCAAATTCGGCATCGCGAAAAGGAGGGGCAATCTTATTCTTTACTACTCTGGCCCTGGTGCGACTGCCGATTATCTGTTGGCCCTGTTTGAGAGCTTCGACTCTCCTTACCTCCAGGCGTACAGTGGAGTAGAATTTCAGAGCGCGGCCTCCGGGTGTAACTTCGGGATTTCCAAACATGATTCCGACTTTTTCACGTATTTGGTTTATGAATATGGCGCATGTCCGTGACTTCCCTATAGCTGCGGTCAGTTTTCGCAAAGCTTGCGACATGAGCCTAGCCTGCAGCCCGACGTGAGAATCCCCCATTTCTCCTTCAATTTCCGCTCTCGGGGTCAATGCTGCGACAGAGTCTATAACTATTACGTCTACAGCGCCGCTCCGCACAAGAGCTTCAGCTATCTCCAGCGCTTGTTCCCCGGTGTCAGGCTGTGAAATGAGAAGGTTGTCAGTGTCAACACCTAGCCGGTTAGCATAAACCGGGTCCAGAGCATGCTCTGCATCAATAAAAGCTGCAATCCCTCCGGCTTTTTGCGCTTCAGCGATTATGTGAAGGGCAACAGTTGTCTTGCCTGAGGATTCCGGGCCATAGATCTCAATGACTCGTCCGCGCGGCATTCCGCCTATTCCTAAGGCGATATCCAGGGATAAGGCTCCTGTAGGAATTGCTTCTATCTCGAATTGAGTATCAGCGTCACCTAGCTTCATGATTGAGCCTTTACCAAATTGCTTTTCTATTTGGGATAAGGCCATATCAAGAGCCTTTTTCTTATCCTTTTCCATGAGGTTCTCCCTTCTTCCTATGCTTGTCCATGACAATTGTATCCCACTTGATGTTTGCTCTCAACATCCGCAATTCCTCGCTAACCTCACCAATCGCTGCATGAGAACGTTTGTTCCCTGTTTAGCTCTTCCTATCGCGCCTATGCGTTATATCTCTGGGTGAAGACGAAGAGGAATAACGTCAATAGGACTATATATGGACCCTCTTGGCGTCAACTCACTGGCAGTAAACTGAATTTCCGTAACTTCCATCTTGCCTTTTACATTGATGTCGGAATTCAGCTTATCCAAAAGCCCTTTCAGGTTCTTACAAGATCTGACCCTCCCAATAGTAAGGTGTGGCGATGAGCCCTTACTGTCTTGGGCAAACCCTTCCATTTTCATTGCTTCTCTTACTTGAGACATAAGACTTACCAACTGTTCTCTGCCGGCGCCTACGCCTACCCACAGCACTCGCGGCTTCAGTAAGCTCGGGAACGCTCCTATGCCGTCCAGCTCTAACTCAAATCTATAGGAAAGGGAGACGCATTCTTTAAGCGCATTAGTAATGCTTGGAATGCGCGCTGTCTTGACGTCTCCTAGAAACTGCAATGTAAAATGGAGATTAGAAGGTTCAACCCACTTAATATCAGCTCCGCTATATGATAATTTCTTTTGAAGAGCTGCTATGTCTCGATGAAGAGACGGGTTAAGAAATACTGCAACAAAGCATCGCACAATATCCACTATCAGGCCTCCGGTTTATTGGAATAAATTATCTAAACAGAACGGAAAAGGACTCTTCGTCCTTCCGCTTGCTCCAAAAACATGATTCTACACAATGTCCGATATTGCCTTCCTATATCGTTCCTATCTCATCATAAGTTCCTACCAAATGGTGACGCAGCAAGTGCCTACGAAGGATGTCCAAACTTTTCTTGGCTATTCTTTCCTTTATCTCACTCCGTGTTCCGAAGAACTGAAAACGTCCGCAGGCAATTCCGTCGTTCCACGCCAGTCCTATAAACACAAGCCCTACGTTATGCATATGATCGTCCCTTAGAGGACCTGCTACGCCTGTAGTAGAGATTGATACATCCGCTCCGGAAAGCGAACGAATCCCCCTAGCCATTTGAAGGGCGACTTCTCTGCTCACTGCCCCATACCGCTCAATATCCGCTTCAGGCACGCCGAGAACCTTTATCTTTGCGTCATTGCTGTAACTTGTTACTGCAAGACCCAGTACTTTGGAACAGCCAGGCACTTCAGTGAGTTTATGGGCAATGAGTCCTCCGGTGACTGACTCCGCCACCGCGCACCTCATTTGTTTCTCCTCGAGAAGCCTTACGACTGCATGCTGGATTTCATCGTCGCAAGTCCCGTAGATATCGTGCCCTAGACTCTCTCGCAGCTTAACTTCGGTCTGATCAATCATTGAACAAGCTTCTTCCATTGAGTGGGCTTTTGCAGTTATTCTCAACATGACTTCACCTAATGACACCAAAGGAGCGATTGTCGGATTGGACTTTCCGTGAAGAAGATGTCTTATTCTATCCTCGACTTCAGCCTCCCCGGGGCCACAGATCTTAATGGTCCGGGAAGCAATAATCTTGCCTTCACCTTCAAGGCCGGTTAGGTAAGGAATAACTGTAAGCTCCATCATGGCCTGCATTTCCCCAGGCACGCCCGGAAGACAGATCACTTGTTTGCCTGATTTTTCCACTATGAAACCACATGCTGTGCCACGAGGGTTCGGTATTAGTATTGCGCCTTCTGGGATTTGCGCCAGGCGTCTTAGGCTTGCCTGATCTTCGTGCCCCCACCTATTCAGCAAGGACACAGCATGGGCCATTGCTTCATCAGAGTGAACTTGTCTGATACCGAAGACTCGAGAGACTACTTCGCGGGTTATGTCATCTTCTGTAGGACCGAGGCCGCCGGTAATAATCACGATGTCCGCCCGATTGAGCGCATCATGCAGCGCTGCTATTGCTCTGGCCTCATTATCTCCTACAGTGGTTTTATGATAGAGATTAATACCAATGCCGGCCAGCTTGCGGCCGATATAAGCTGAGTTTGTATCCACAACGTGTCCAAGGAGTAGCTCAGTGCCGATATTCAAGATTTCTGCAATCAAGTCCAAATACCCTCCTGGTACGGCGCATTTATATCATAGATTACGTTCGCTGAGTGAGGAGCGCCCCATACTCTCGGAAGATTTGAGGCGCCTTGCTTAACTTACTTTCATACATATGCCCTCTTGACCGAGCATTCTTCGGAAGTCCTCGCCTTCAATCCTTTCAGCCTCGATTATATGGGCGCTGATTTCCTTAAGAGCGCTTAAGTTTGATTTCAGAATCAAAAGAGCTCTTTCTTCCTGAGCTTTGAGAATACTACCTATTGTCTCATAGTACACTTGCTTCGGCAGCTCTTCAATAGAGACAATTCCGGCTTTGGACATGCCTGCACCTATAAGCTTGCGTGAAATCTCCAAGGCTTGCTCGAAGTCATTGGATGAACCTGTGGATTTTGATCCAAACACGAGTTCTTCCGCGACTGAGCCTGCCAAGAGTATAGCTATCTGATCTTCTAGGTGGTTTGAGGTATAGATGTGGTAGTCTTCTTCTTGGGATTGCCTTGTATAACCAAGGGCTTGACCCCTCGACATTACAGTAATGGCAGATACTGACCCCGGTCTTACTATCTCACTGACTATTCCATGGCCTACCTCATGATAAGCGATTCTTTCCATCTCTTCTTCGGTGGGACGACGGTCCAGCTTCTCTCCCATGATCACTTTGTCTATGGCCTCTCTGAGCTCTTCCTGACCTATGGTTGTTTTCGCCTTACGCATTGACAGGATAGCAGCCTCGTTTATCAGGTTCTCAAGATGAGCCCCTGAGAATCCAAATGTATCCCTGGCAATTTCATCAAGGTTTACATTATCCTCAAATGGTTTCCCATTGGAGTGAATCTTTAGAATGTGAAGCCTACCTTGTCGATCAGGAAGATCCACCGGGACTATGCGATCAAATCTTCCTGGCCTGAGAAGAGCGGGATCAAGCAGATCCGCCCTATTAGTAGCAGCTATTACAAGCACTCTGACATCATCATACGGGTTTATTCCGTCCATCTCCACAAGGAGTTGATTGAGGGTTTGATCATACTCGAGATGACCGGTATGTCTTCCTCGTTTCCCTCCGAGGATCTCTATTTCATCTATGAATATCATTGCAGAGTTGCGGTTCTCGCGTAACGCGGAGGACCTTGCAGCAGAGAACAATTGGCGCACCCGTTGAGCACCGACACCTGCATACATCTCAATAAATTCTGATCCTGACGATGCCACAAAAACGCTCTTTGTGTGGTTGGCAGCAGCCTTGGCCAAGAGGGTTTTTCCTGTGCCCGGAGGGCCTGTTAACAAGATTCCCCGGAGCGGTCTGATCCCCAGTTTTCGGGACCTTTCAGAATCAACGATGAACTCCAAGGCTTCCAGCAGTTCGCGCTTAGCTACTTCCTGTCCGCCGATATCATCAAAAAAAACCTTTGTGTTTCCTTGATCCTGTTTACTGCTTCCGATAATATGGAAGCGTTTTCCCAGCTGAGACCCGGATCGAATAAACCAGATGGTTGCGCCGAATATTGCAAGCAAAAAAATTGGCGTCATATCGTAACCTGAGGCAGCCAAGAATACAATTCCGGCAAGGGCTGCCCCAATTCCGATTTCCTTTGCCATAGTATTCCCTTCATCCTTTCTTCCCACTGAACCTAAAAAGCTTTCTTTTGAGACGTGGATTGCAGATTAGAAAGAGCTATCGGTGAATGCTGCTCTCGGTGTGTCCCCCTGGGGATAATCTCATAAAGATAACTTTCTCCTTTGTGCAACTGTACGTACACATATTCTGAATCCACTCCCACGTTCCATCTATCTAGTTCTGCTTCTTTCGCTTTTTCATCTATCGCTTGGGACATAGCATAGAAACTCCCCTTCACCAGCCCTTCCTCAATGTGAATACGCATACTTCGGAAAGTCTCTTCCAGCGTGCGGTCGCGCTTGTCCGTTACATTAAGAACAGCAGGAATTCTACCTGTAGCCTCCAGAATGCCTGCCCGAAGTTGGGCATATTGAGACTGGATGTCTTGACAATTGTCAAGCGTAACGCTTACACATAGACCGTCCGCGCCTTGACAAACAGTATAGTCTATAACCTCAGTCTGTTGTGTGAAGAACTGATGGAGGGGTCTTTTGACTTGCAGACTGTAGCTTGCAGCTTTGCCTCCATACAGGATCAAAAGCGTGATAATGAACGCTATGATAATTCGCCTGATATCAAGCCCTAACAGTTGCAATCCTTTCCCCTCTCCCTCCTGTATGATTGTCTGAATTATAACATATTACCCTCGACTCATCGAGGGTAAACATCAGGTAAACATAGGAATTGGCAACAACATTCATCAATTTGCCCAAAGGTTCAGTGCCAGGCGCAGCTTGGTCTTCCTTTGATGTATGCGGCTTATGCAGGAAGGCACACGTTACGGAGACGTTCTACCTTCTTCTTCGGGGCATCGTTTTCAAAGATATAGCTACCGGCGACCAAGACATTGGCTCCGGCCTTTACGGCTAAAGGAGCAGTGATATCATTAATCCCGCCGTCAACTTCAAGGTCTATGTCCCGTCCCGTTCTGTCTATTATCTCTCGTACTTCCCTAATCTTTGTCACGGTTTCAGGTATGAAAACCTGTCCGCCGAATCCCGGGTTTACCGTCATAATCAGCACCAGGTCTACCATGTGAATTACGTGCTTTATCATGACAGTCGGTGTCGAAGGACAAAGGGCAATTCCAGGGGAGCATCCGGCGTCTCTGATAGTCTGGATAATTCGATGGAGATGGCAGGAGGCTTCTGCGTGGACTGTAATGACGGAGCTGCCTGCTTCAGCAAAATCATGAATGTAAAGACTCGGATTGTCTATCATGAGATGGACATCCAAGGGAATGTCAGTCGTTTTCCGAAGGCTCCTCACTACGGGTTGACCTACGGTTATGTTTGGAACAAAGTGGCCGTCCATTACATCTACATGAAGCAGATCAGCGCCTTGGACGCTTTCGATTGACTTGGCAAGGTTCGCGAAATCCGCTGAGAGTATTGACGGAGCAATCTTGATTGTCATCTGCTTCTTCTCCTTTCTCTTTCTAACGTCTCAAGTAAGAGCTTTACATAGTGACCATAGCGAGATTCTGCGATATGGCCTGTTTCTACAGCTTTCTTGACTCCACAGTCAGGCTCTTTGTAATGAAAACATGTAGTGAACTTGCAGTCTTTCATTGGTATTCTGAATTCAGGGAACAAGCTTCCCAGCAATCTGCTGTCAATCCTGTTAAGATCCAGTTTGGAGAATCCGGGAGTATCAGCTACATATCCGCCAGGCTCAATCTTGAGGAGATGCGAGTATCGAGTGGTATGCCGACCGCGGCCTGTTCTTGCACTGACTTCACCGGTTTCAAGCCTCAGCCCGGGTTGTAAGGCATTAAGAAGCGCTGACTTTCCGACCCCTGACGGCCCCGCAAATACCGAGACTTTCCCGGATAGCGCCTTTCGTAACCTTTGTATTCCCCAACCTGCCCTGGCGCTTACCTTTACTGTCTTATATCCTGCGTTCCTATAGGGCTTAGTCAGTTTATCCGCGGCGTATCTACTTACAAGGTCAATCTTGTTTATGCATATTACAATACCCAAGGATTCCGCCTCGACAGAGACAAGAATTCTATCAAGCAATTCAAGATCAGGTGAAGGTTCATCGCATGCTATGACAACGACAGCTTGATCGACATTTGCCACAGGAGGTCGCAGAAGACGCGTCTTTCGCGGAAGGACGTCCTCAATAACTCCGTACATACCTTCCGCATCAGTAAGAGTAAATAAGACCATATCTCCTACGAGGACGTCCTTGTCCTCTTTGCGGAGCCTGCCTCGGAGCTTGCAGTCAGCAACCCCGTCTTTGTAACTGACAAAGTAGTGGCCTGAATATGCTTTAATAACACGTCCTTCCGGCATCCACCGTCCTCCTGTTATCCTTTAGGAACGACTTCATCCCTATACAGGACTCCCCCGATGTAAACCCTAATTCTCATCTTCCGGCCCCATGCGTTGATTTGCTTCTCAATGCGTTCGCCTGGGGTATGCATGCCTACGTAGAAATCCCTTTCACCATAGTAGTCATTAATGCGGATTTTGACTTCCTGTGAATCTGTACCCGGAGGCACTACAATAGTGACCAAACTTGAGATAGGCGTAATTGCGTCAAGAAGCGATGAAGACTCTTGAGCTTTGCCTACTACGAAATCCACAGCTGAACCCAGTACGACAAGTTGTCCTGGCTGAGGCGACTGACTGACGATTGTTCCGGGCTTCACCCCTTCCCGAACTTCATCGGTCACTCGTCCCTTGACCAAACCCGAGGGAGCCAGGAGAGACTCGGCCTCCTCTATACTCATACCTGAGAAATCCTGGACTGCAACTAGTAATGGCGCCGGCCCGTCACTCAAGACAATTTCCACCGGGGTTCCCTTTCCCACTTGGACTCCTGCAACAGGAGACTGAGAGGCTACCTGATTCACTTCTACCTCATCACTGTAGTCCCTGGATTGGGCGCCTGGTTTGAGTTCCAGCCTTTCGAGTTCCAGAAGCGCTTGACGAAGATCCATCCCTTTGAGATCCGGAACTTCTACTGTCTCCTTTCCGAGACTTACGACTAAGGTGACTTTGCTATTCATTTTTACCTTCTCGTATGCCGCGGGACGCTGTGAAATCACATAATTAGGGGGCACGGCGTCATCATGGCGTCTGTCAGGAGTGTCCAGGCGCACATGAGCTTTGTCCGCAAGGATTGCAGCTTCCTCAAGAGTCTTTCCTGCGAAATCAGGCACTCTGACTTCTTCCACATAAAGCCATTTAGGCAACATGATAACAACACCGGCTGTGAGTGCAAGCAGAGCAAGAACAAGAAACAACGTAACGAAGACAGCGCGTCTGGGATTTTTCTTTTGCGGTTTGCGTCTCACCAAAGTCTCCTCCATGTCAGCCCCTGGATCCGTAGGAGAGGGCAGAACCTGTGTAGGCAGATCCGCAAGATCTGGTTCGCTATCCACATTGAGATCATCATAGATAACATCATAGTCGTTACCTGGGAAAGCATACGGTTCCAAAGCCCGCATCATGTGTCTCGCGTCTTGATAGCGGCGCGAGGGGTTTTTCTCCAGGGCCTTCAATACTACCCGTTCAAGACCTTGAGGGATTGTCGGATTGAGCTCTGTAGGCGGCACTACAGTGGTCTGGAGGTGCTGAAGCGCGATGGAAATCGGACTTTCGCCCCTGAAAGGGACGGTTCCTGTTAACATCTCATACAGGACAACACCTGATGAATAGATATCAGATTGTGCTTCTACTGCCTCGCCTCGCGCCTGCTCCGGTGAGAAGTAGTTTACTGTTCCGATTATCGTTCCGGTCTCAGTCAGAGTTGACGCACTGAGCGCCCTTGCTATACCGAAATCCGTAACTTTCACTCTATCGTCAGATGTCACCATTACGTTATGAGGTTTAATATCTCTATGAACGATTCCGTTTTCATGGGCGTGCTGAAGCGCAGCTAGAATTTGCCAGCTTATTCGGGCGGCTCTTTGAGTAGACAAGTGACCTGATTTGCGAATAGCATCCTTCAGACTCATGCCGCTTACATATTCCATCACAATATAGTAGCGTTCTCCGTCCTTGCCTACGTCATATATGCTGACAATATTCGGATGCGAAAGGCTTGCAGCAGCTTGCGCTTCCCTGCGGAAACGCTCAACAAACTCCTCGTTTGAAGTGAATTGGGGTCTTAGCACTTTTATGGCGACTGTTCGGTTCAGGATCAAACAGTGAGCTTTATATACCTCTGCCATCCCACCTGAGCCCAACTTAGAAAGTATCTTATATCTCTTGCCGAGAACCTCCCCTATCATCCTTACACCTCACCTGTTTTGCATTTCAGGTTTAAGTGCCGATAAATACAGCAACAACAGTAACATTATCATATCCGCCATTCTGATTTGCCATGGCTATGAGTTCATCCACAACTTTCTCCGGGGCTTCTTGATGAGACATAACCACATCGAGTATGCCGGAATCGTCTATCGCCCCTGACAGCCCGTCTGTACATAGGATATAGCGGTCACCCGGTTCCACCTTCGCCTCAACAACTTCTATGTCGACTGTGGGCAGTATGCCCATGGCCCGAGTCAGAAGGTTGCGTTGGGGATGGACTTTCGCTTCACTTTTGGTCAGCATTCCCATCTTTACAAGCTCACCGACAACAGAGTGATCCTCTGTCAGTTGGTATATGACATCATTCCTTACGAGGTATGCCCTACTGTCTCCTACGTGTCCGATATATGCTGTGCCGTCATGGATAAGCAATGCAGTTAACGTAGTGCCCATGCCTCTGCAACTCTGGTCACTTATGGAACGCTGATAAATTGCAGCGTTAATCCTTGTGAATGCTTCGCGAAGTCTATTGGCCGGATCTCTTTCATCAGACAGCGGGTGTTCTTTGAGCATATTCACAGCCATTTTACTCGCGATTTCTCCTGCCTCATGCCCACCTAGGCCGTCAGCGACGGCAAACAAGACGTCACCGAGTAGGTAATTGTCTTCATTTACCGTCCTTACCAATCCCACGTCAGTACGGGCGGAGGCCTTCATATAACCCACCCCCGTTCACCAGTGTCCAAAAGGAAGTATAACCCTGATTTGCCTTACCTGCAATACCTGCGACGCAACTGACCGCAGGCCGCATTGACATCCAGGCCCAGATCCCGTCTTACAGTAACGGGAACAGACGCGTTTCGGAGTATCTTGCTAAACCTATTTATCCTGGCAGTTGTCGGCCTCATATAATCCCTTTCGTCTATAGGGTTCAGCGGTATTAAGTTTACATGGGCTGATTGCTGTTTAAGTAAATTCGCAAGTTGATAAGCATGGGAGTCGCTGTCATTAACATCTCGAATCAACGCGTACTCAAAGGTTACCCGTCTGCCAGTACGCTCTCTGTAGTAGGCGGTTGCATCCATCAACTGTGCAATTGAATACTGCCGGTTTATCGGCATCAGTCTTTGGCGAACATCATCTGTCGGTGCATGCAGAGAGACTGAGAGAGTCACCGGTATTTCTTCTTCAGCAAGCCTCCGTATTCCAGGGACCACTCCGCAGGTGGATACAGTCATACGACGAAAGCTAATCCCTAATCCCAATTGGGAATTGAGTATATATAAGGCCTTGATGGAGGCATCATAGTTATCAAGGGGTTCTCCCGTGCCCATAAGGACAATGTTTCCGACATGTGCGCCGAAGGACTCCACATCTTCTTGGATTCTAAGAGCTTCGTCCACTATCTCAGATGCAGTAAGGTTTCGAACGAAACCCGCTATTCCTGACGCGCAAAATGAACAAGCCCTCATGCAGCCGGCCTGCGTAGAAAGACAGGCGGTGATACCGTACTCATATTCCATTCTTACAGCTTCTATGGCGTTGCTGTCGTGTGTTTCCAGTAGGTACTTAACTGTGCCCTTACTGCCTTCTTTCTTAGATAGAACGTTAAGACGTGTTATAAACGCTGTTTCCTTAAGTCTTTGCCGAAGTGGAAGAGGCAGATTGGTCATCTCATCAAAAGAAGATGCAAAGTGCCTGTGGATCCATGAAAATATTTGGTCACCCCTGTACGAAGGCTGTCCCAGGGATACCATAAAATCACGCAGTTCGTTAGGTAGAAGGTTCTTGAGGTCTTCCACATAGATTCCTCCCGGTGAGTTAATTCATCTCAAGAATAGAATCTCCTCTTATCTACATTTTGAGAGGACATTGTCAATGCTCTATACGTTATTATAGACTGTAAAAAGGGGGGTTGTCATATGGATACACATCTGTACCTTGTAAGACACGGTACAACTGAATGGAACGAACTCAAGAGATATCAAGGCCATCGTGATCTGCCTCTGTCCGACGCGGGTAAACTGCAAGCTGAAAGATGCGCTATGCGCCTCCGAACGGCGGATATTGCTGCTGTGTATTCCAGTGATCTCACAAGGGCAATGGATACTGCATATTCAATCGCGAAAGCCCATGAACTACCTGTGATTCCTCAAGAAGCGCTTCGCGAGATAGATGTCGGTAAATGGGAGGGTAAGAGCTTTGAAGAAATCAGAAGCAGATCAAGAGAGCTTCTTGAACCCTGGCTGCAGGACACCGTGAATAACCCTATCCCCGGGGGTGAGTCATATGCTCAACTCAGGGATAGGGTTATTCCGAAAGCCATGGAACTTATTTCGACTCATATAGGCTCATCCATATGTATTGTAAGCCACAGCGGCCCCTTGAAATTAATACTCTGCCATGCCTTAGGCATTGAACCTTCGGGACGCCTTAGATTTGAATTGACAAACGGCAGTGTAAGCGCGATTACGTGCTTTGACGACATCCGGATGCGAGTATCTTTTCTTAACGACACGTGTCATCTTGCTACTTGATAACGATGCCGAGCACTGCCACAAGGCCTAAGAGCACTTTCAAGAGTCCGTTTTCCTTACGCAACCCGTCAAGGTCCTTTGATGTTTGCGCCTTGTACGCTGCAAGATCCGATGACAGGCTTGTAAGTCCGCTTTCTAATGAGGTATATGTCGAGACCCTGGCGTTGCGCTCATTTCTTAGACCTTCTTCCAAACTTAGAGTTTTTCCGCGGAGAGCGTTTACGTCATCAGTTAAGGCCTCATCTTTTACTTCGGTTTTCGATGCAAGCTCAAGAACATCGGCCTCCAGTCGGGAAACAGCCTCTTTTGATGAGGCGATTTCCGCTGCCTGTTCGCTTACGGTAAAGGAGAGAGCGTCAACATCCTTTCGTATACTTGCTACTTGTGGCTCGAGAGAAGTAAGTCTCAAAACGGTAGCACTGAGATCTTCTTCGAGTTGAGCGACTTTTGTCTCATGGGTATTAACTTGCGTTTCCAGCTCTTTTAGGCAAGACTCTGTCTTCATAACACTCTCATGAGATTCGGCAATTTTCTCTGTAAGTTTGTTCTCCACTTGAGTAATGCGTCCTTCAAGCATTTCTGTGTCCTTCATAATCTCGGAGATTATGCTATCGACTTCAGCCTTCATCTCACGTTGGGTAAAAGTAAGCTTTGCAATATCCTCTTTTGTCACTTGATGAGCCTTATCGTATTCATCCATGGTTTTCTTAAACATCTCAAGATCACTGGCGATAAGGACAAGTTCTTCGCGAAACTCACCTGACAGTTTCCGTAATAGCTCGACGTCTTCCGGAGTTGCTCCAACCCGTCCGGAGCCTATCTCATTTAAGATTCTCGCTACCACCACAGCAAGAGTATACCTGTCCACAGCCTTCGTTCCTTGGAACGTGCCATCGCCGTACAGGCCTAGATATCCCTTATCCACAAGTAGTTTCACAGATTGGTACGCCCAGTGTTCTTTCGGCACATCCTTGATTTCCGCGCCTGCACTGTAACACGGAATAAGACAAACCGCAAGCGATACCAAAACAATACAGGAAATCGTATGGAGACGTGATTTTCCGGTCAACATGTAATTCCCTCCAATCATGGTTTGGTACGGTGCTACATTATTTGCTTGTGACAATTACGGATCCATGCTCAACTGAGCTGACTGCTAATTCCCCGTCCTTTCCTAAGAAGGACATGTTACGCAGGAGGACATGGCTTTGCCCCGGAGCTTTCGCCCTAAAGCCAATAGATGCCAACTCACCGGTGATATCCTTAGGTTGAGTCAGGCGTCCGTAAACATCAGTCAAGAGTCCTAACTGATTCTGAATCACCCCCTCATTCCACTCAGACATCCTTGTATCTTCAACAAAGACTGTTCCTCTGGATACATAGACAACTTCAACAACGGACGGGTCGAAGCATAGGTCGAATTTAACTTGCTGAAGCCCTTTTAAGTTACGCGCCCAGACTTTCACTATAAAGAAATCTCCTTGCTCTACCGGAGAGATAGGAGTTTCCAGTAGCAGCTTGGATCGCAACTTTGGTACGCCTATAGAGGCTGCTGATGACAGGCTTTCGGTGTTCCGCGCGTCTACTCTTACTCTGTAATCAAAAGCTCCTGCTTCGCCCAACGGCACAAGATACCATGCGATATCTGTGGTTTCGCCTGGCGCTACCTGCCCGGGAAACCTTGAAGCCCTTTCACTGGGAGCCAAGACGATGCCGTAGTCAGGTGTGAGGGTAGCTTTGACACCATACGCAGTCGCGCCGCCGGAATTCTTCACCTTAGCACCAATCTTCAGAGGATACGGATAAAACATATCATCCATCACTCCGAACGTAGACGGCGCTTGAATGTAGATGCTAAGTTCGGGAGGGGCCAGAATAGTCACCTCACGATATACCTGGTTCCGCTCAGCGTTCTCGGCTTCCACTGCCACTCCGTACCTGAGTGTGGTTTGCTCCGTTATGCCGGACATAACCTCCCATGCTATCTGGCGAGTTTCGCCTGACTCCAGGTGACCGAGACTTACTTTGTGTTTTGTGTCCGGAGCAAGAGCAAGGCCGGGAGGAAGGTTAAGATATACATTAACATCGAGTGCAAGTGTGGGTCCGTTATTCTCTACATATGCCACAACCGGAAATGTGATAGGCTTACCTTTTTCTGAAGTGACTTCCGCAGGGGATGTGACACCAAGAGCAAGAATTCCCGGGGCGATACTGATTCCCCCCATGCCGTAAAGAGTAGTGTATTCTCTGGACTCGCCTGGCCGAAGAGGCCTTTCGTTCCAGAAAAGTGCAAGGGCGCTGTCAAGTTCATACTCTCCTTCTCGGAGGAACTCGTGGCCGGGGATAGCAAGCGCGTCCCATACTCTGTCAGCTAGGTTGCCCCAATTTGTGAAGGTTGCCTTGTCCGGCGGGGTAGCGTCAGCTCCTATCAAAGTGCCTTGGCTGGTTACTGACGGGCTTGAAAGCGAGTCAAAAGCCTGAAAGAAACGGGGCATTTTCTCCGGCCCAAAAACGGTATCAGATGTAATTGCCTTGTCTCCTGCACGAAAAGGAGCTCCGTCATTTGATCCCAGCATGGTATCAAGCATTATCCTGACTCCCACCAGATGTTCAGTATTGCCTAAATTTGTCACGACATAAGTGATCTTGGCTGTATCTGGCAGCCCTGTGGTTATTGATCTGACAATAGTAAGTATCTGGGATGCTTCAATATCACCTAATCGCCATGTGGAAATAATGCTATTGCCCCCCACAACCTCAGGACCGTAAATCTTCGTACCGTACAGGCCATACCTGCCTGCGCGTGTCTCGGTATTGCCGCCGAATACGTAATTGACTCCGTCTATCCTAAAAGTCGTATATGAAGTCCAAGGTTTCGGGCGTCCGTAAATGAGAGGCATGTTGTCATCCCGCGGATTCAGAGGGTCGCCTCCTGTGGAATCAACCGCGAACCTACCTGTGGCATCATCTGATTGGTTCACAAAAACCCTTATGTACTGGTTTGATATTTCAAGGTTTCCATAGGCAGATGCATGCGCAGTTTGCTCCCGGGGATTCTTGATACCGGTGATTAAGGCAAACAGCACGAATCCGATAAAAAAAGCACGTAAACCTCTTCGGCTCATTCTCATTAGGGACACTCCTTTAATCCTCCAGGACGGTAACCCCGCCGAAGCGGACTTCCACATCCGCTTCTCCCTTAAATGATACTGCCACCAGGATCTTATAGGGCCAATTAATACCTTTGAACTTCCAAAGTGCGAGGACTGTCATCCTGGCTTGCTCGTCCAGTTCGCTATAGCCTGAAGCTTGAGACACGTCCACACTAAGTATCTTACCGTCCTTATCGACTGTGACTTCCAGTTTCACATCGCCCATCAGGTCAACGTTTTGCGCGCCCTTTGGATATCTCGGAGCGACCGAGTTTACAGCCAAAGATTCCCCTGTCCCGAACTGGTGCCCTTTGGGTTTTTCAGGACCGGCTTCTTGTGCGTCCAAGGGTTTACCCTTCGCCGGAGTTTCGTCGTCCTGTCCTGTCTTATCTGTGGCTTGAGACCCATCCGGAGTGTCACCGGACCCCTTAGGGCTACCTGATTCAGGACTGGCCTGAGGTTCCAAAGCAGCAAGTTTCTTATCGCCGGTTTCAGCAGAAGGAGTCTTAGCCTCCGGGATTGGAATAGTTTCGTCAGACTTGCCTGTAAGTACTCTACCCACATCAGGTTCAGGTTCGACCTTTGCCGGTGCGGTCGCAGGTTCGGGCTTTACCGCTTGCGCTTCAGGCTCAGGCTTTGCCGCTTGAGCTTCAGGCTCAGGCTTTGCTGTAGCAGGTTGAGGAGGTTCAGGCGGTTTCTCTGTCCCCTTGACAAGTGCTTGCGTCTCTTTGGCAGGAGGCTCAGGCTCTTTGATCTGGGGTTTTGGTAAAGGCTCTTTTTGCTTCTCTGCAGCTTTATCCTGTGAAGGCACGTCTTGGCCTTTCTTGGGTGTCGAAATCTGTGCGCCCGTAGGACTTCCTTGTCTGGTTGAGGCGAAAGTCTGGGAGATCTCGCCGAATTCCACAGGGTACACCGTAACATGATATGTCAGCGATATCGGAACGAGGAGGATTACGGCGACATGCACTATGATGGATATCATCAGAGAAAACCACATGTTCAGCTTATCGTCGTCGTGCTTCATCCTCGTCACCACCTCTCATTCATTCAAGGCGACCGGCAACTATCTTGTTATCTTTTCTGCAGCCAGCGCCAGTCTGCCGGCGCCTGCTAATCTTGCGACATCCATCACGTCTACAAGCCTTTGGTAGCTTGTTGAACTGTCAGCCCTTATGACAACGATTTCATTCGGATTCTTCTGAATGCGCTGATTGATAGTGAGTTTCAGGCTGTCAAGGGATGTTTTCTTGTCTCCTAAGTATACGTTGCCTGCCTTATCAATAGTGACTACAGTCGTTGATGCCTTTTGGGCAGTGGCTGTCTCAGCACTGGGCAGTTTTATGTCGAGGCCTGCCGGATTTGTGCGAAACGTGGTAAACAACATGAAAAACACAATAAGAAATGTCATTACGTCCACCATGGGTACGATATCAATTTGAGGTTTTTTCCGTCTGGTCCTTTGAAAGTGAAAGCTCATACGGTTGCACTCCCTCCGTGAGCAACGTAACCACGTTTGTGGCAAACTCGTTCATCTCTCGAATCCGCTTGTCAATCATTCCGGTGATGAACACGTAAAGCATATACGCTCCGACTGCAATTGACAGCCCGGCTGCGGTAGTAATCAGAGCTTCTGCAATCCCGGCTGACAGAGCCCCTGCTTCCAGGAGCTGAGGACTTACGGCGAGGACATCGAAGTTCTTTATGAGTCCAAGAACAGTCCCAAGCAAGCCTAGAAGCGGCGCTATTGTAATTACCATTTCAAGAGTAGGCAGGCGTCTTTCAAGAAGGAACACTTCTCGCTCGCCTGCCATTCGGACCTCCGTCTCGACTTGTTCCCTTGGCCGACCGGCGGCTGCAAGAGCAGTTGCTGCAAGTGTTCCAATTTGTCCTTTGATCTTGTGAACAGCAGCTACTGCGTCTACCATGCGATCGCGCTCGATAGCCAGAGCTATTAATCTAAGGGCACGATCAGGGTCTTGATTGGTTCGAAGGAGGTACAGAATGCGTTCAAATACCACGGCGAGAGCTACTACTGAGCAGATCACCAACGGTATCATTACAGGGCCACCTTTAACCAGCACATCAACCATGTCTCGTTCCTCCTATCCGGTGAAGCTGACTTGCCTCAACAAAAAACATTCGACACGACTTTCGGTTGTTCCTTCACATATTCCAGCAACATCTATAATTTCCATTATACACGAGTATTACAAATCTTAGGCCAAAAGCCAAGGAATTTGTCTATTGACATAAGCGTAAAATAGCCCCCACCCAGGGTTACGCTATTGAACATGGGACAAGCCTCACTCCCGCTGTAAGAAGGAGATGGTCGATTTTCGACCACATTTCTTGAAACCATGCCTTAATTTCAGCCATCTCTTTTGATTTTTGCAGCAAAAAGCTGGTAAGTGGCAGGTTCTCAGCCACCTCCAACAGCAAAGGTGTCTGGTTTTCGACCACACTTTTGGGCAGACGAAGGGTTTTGGTGTCTTCTTGAGGCTCAGGTGGAAGATTTGCTGCCACTTTTTTGGAAAATGCGCCTGACTTTCTGTCACCTCTTAAGAAAATGTGCCTGACTTTCTGTCAGCAATCTTCCAACGAACCTATTTCCGGCGATCAGATGTTCGATATTCCGGCACCTGAAGCGAAATCGTGTCTGGAAATCAGTCACTGATAAGCCTCATGATGGCTGATTCTCAATCACTGAACCTGTCGCCCCTCAAAAAGTGGCAGAAAACCATACAGCCAAAAAAATTTTATGGTCGATTTTCGATCACATCATTGCCGGATGTCAACACCAATTACAGCCGGTGTTCACACCGGAGACCTGCAAAGCCCCTCGATAACACCTTAGCATACACGATTGCCCTCACCTACTGAAGGTACGGGCTGTTTTACGCCTACCTATTGACGACTCAGTCACCCTGGAATCCCTAAGCTCAACAGTTTATATAAAGATGACAGAACAGCCACGGATATCTCTTTACGTCTCCGCGTCCGTGGCTGTTTCGGTCATTTACATTATGTGTCCGGAAAGCCTCTACTGTTGACGTTCGTATGGGATTCCACTTGCAGCAGGAGGTACTGATCTCCCAATTATTCCGGCCAGCGCAGCCATGGTTAAAATATACGGCGCCATCAGTAGAAAATCTGTTGGAATAAATGTAAGTCCTAAGGTTTGCGATAGGATCTGGAGAGCGTCGGCAAATCCGAAAAGAAGACATGCCTTCAAAGTGCCATACGGGGTCCATTTTCCGAAAATCATAGCAGCGAGGGCTATAAAACCCCTGCCGCCTGTCATGTTTTCCCTGAATTGGCTAAGAAAACCCAGTGAAAGAGATGCCCCTGCCAGCCCGGCTAAGGCACCGCTTAACAGCACACATAGGTACCGTATGGCGAAAACATCAACTCCCACAGTTTCCGCTGCTTTTGGGTGCTCTCCCACTGCTCTGATACGAAGGCCGAGTCTTGTCTTAAACAGGACAAAATGAGAGATGACTACAGCCAAGAGAGAAAGATAAACAAAGGGTGTATGTTTCCCAATCATTGCTCCTATAACAGGGATTTTCTCTATAAACGGGATTGTCCAATCAGCGACTTTCGGGACGGGCGGTGATTGGCCTGCGTGCTCAAAAACCTTGCGCAACATAAACCCTGTAAAGCTTACGCTGAACAAATTGATGGCGGTTCCGCTCACAACCTGGTTTGACTTATATTTTATGCACAACACGCCATGGAGCGCTGCAACTGCTATCCCACTTGCGACTGCTGCTAGTACCCCCAGCCAAGGCGCACGGGTAAAATGTGAGACGAGCATTCCCATAAACGCCGCGATTAGCATTATTCCTTCCAAAGCGATATTAACAACTCCGGAGCGTTCAGAGAAGACTCCTCCAAGGCCTGCGAGAATCAGGGGGGTCGCCATCCTCAATGTAGACACTACAAGCGCGATATAAATCGTAACATCAGCGAGATTAGTTTCCATCGCCTTCCACCTCCCCTGCTTCCACTAAAGCCTGGGTTGCGGCACCCCTGGATTTAAGGAATCGTCTAAGCACTTCGTCAGCAGCTACGATAATCACAATAGTTGCCTGTATAATGCCGATGATCTGTTTAGGAATCTTTGCAATGCTCTGCATAGTGATTGCGCCTCTTGCCAAGGTTCCGAAGAGGGTTGCTGCAATCAGCACACCAAAGGGATGGTTACGGCCTAAGAGCGCTACTGCGATACCGTCGAATCCATAGCCTACGAATCCAAAGAGATCCAGGAATCTGAACTGTACACCGAGCGCCTGGACAGCCCCTGCAGCGCCTGCCAACGCGCCGCTTATGCTCATGGCAATGACTATATCTTTTGATACGTTGATCCCGCCGTACCGTGCTGCGTGAGGGTTGATGCCTACAGCCCTAATCTCATATCCGAGCGTAGTCTTAAAGAGCAAGTAATATATCAGCCACACAGCTCCCAGCGCCAGTATTAAGCCGAAGTGAAGCCTGGTTCCAGGTAGTATTCTCCATAATCTGGCTGCTGCCTGAACCGGAGGCGTTTGGGGAATCGGGCCCGGTTCTTTAAGGACGCCCATTACAAGGTAATGGCTGAAATAGAGGGCAATATAGTTCATCATTATAGTGTTTATGACTTCATGCACTCCTAATTTGGCTTTCAAGTAACCGGGGAGTGCAGCCCATAGAGCTCCGGCAAGGACGCCGGAAAGGAACGCCAGCGGCATGTGAATGACAGTTGGTAAGCCTGTTAATGAAAAACCTATCCATGCAGCGACAATCTGTCCCATGATGAACTGGCCTTCAGCGCCGATATTGAACAAGCCGCACTTAAATGAAAAAGCCACTGAGAGGCCGGTAAATATCAGGGGAGTCACATTGATAAGCATTTCCGCTATGTCTCGTTTACTTCCGAAGGCGCCTTTAAGAAGAGCGCCATAGGCGACAAGTGGACTTTTTCCGATAAAGAGTATGAGTAGTGCGCCGATTAAAAGGGCGAGGAGCACGGCAACAACAGGTATGACCAGCTCAATTGCTTGTTCACGAGATATGCGAAAAGGAGGTTTTGAGGGGTTCCTGAGTTCTTCGTCGGTATTGGCCACTCTCCTCACTCCCTTCAGTAAGAAGTCCGCGTTTTGTGCGTCCCCCTGCCATCAGAAAGCCTAATTCTCCTTCTGTGGCTTTATCCGCTGTCATCTCGCCGACAATTTGGCCTTCATAGATTACCAAGATCCTATCTGAAAGGGACATTATCTCCTCAAGCTCCAAAGAAACGAGGAGGATGGCCTTTCCCTGATCCCGCTGGGCGAGAAGCCTTCTATGAACGAATTCTATTGCTCCTACATCCAGTCCGCGTGTAGGTTGGGATGCAATGAGCAATTTGGGTTCACCTGAAAGCTCACGAGCCACAACGACTTTTTGCTGGTTTCCACCGGATAGGGATCGAACAAGCACATTCTCACTTGGTGTTCGTACATCGAATTCGGAGATCAACTCCCGCGCGTAGGCGTGAACCTTCCGATAATCAAGGTTTATTCCCTTTGCGAAGGGAGGCCTATAGTAATTCCTTAGGATAAAGTTTTCTGCAACAGTGAAGTCCAGAATGAGGCCTCGGTTCTGTCTATCCTCCGGGATATGGGCCACACCTTGCTCAATTAGCGTTCTGGGCTGATTGTTCAGAACATCAATGCCGTTAACGTAGATATGTCCTGATGTGGCCTTTCTGAGCCCGGTAAGGCATTCCACTAATTCGCTTTGACCGTTTCCTTCAATCCCTGCGATACCCACAATTTCTCCGGCTTTCACGTCAAAGGATACACCTTTTAGGGCAGGCAAATTCCTTGAACCTCGCGCATGCAGGTCGTCAACTTTGAGAACAGTGTCGCCTGGTTGTGCAGGCTCTTTTTCAAGAGAAAGAACTACTTTACGGCCAACCATCATCTGAGCCAGTTCTTCCGCTGTAGTATTCTTGGTTTCCCCTGTGCCAACACACTTGCCTTGTCTTAGAACTGTAACACGGTCACTTACAGCTATGACCTCTCTCAGTTTATGGGTGATGAATATTATGGACTTGCCTTGGCTGACCAGGCCGCGCATGATTGCTGAAAGCTCGTCCACTTCTTGTGGAGTTAAGACTGCTGTAGGCTCATCCAGGATTAACACTTCAGCCCCTCTATACAGCGCTTTAAGGATTTCAACCCTTTGCTGCATGCCTACGGAAATGTTCTCGACTTTTGCTTTGGGATCCACAATAAGTCCGTACTGATTCGATAATTCTTCCACGTCATGTATGGCCTTATTGATATCGAGTTTGCCCCCGGCATTCACAGGTTCAATACCGAGAACAATATTCTCAGCAACGGTAAACGGAGGTATTAACATGAAATGCTGGTGAACCATGCCAATTCCCAGCTGGATTGCGTCATTGGGATTGCTGATAGACGCACTCTCTCCCCGGATAAGGATTTCACCTTCATCAGGCCTGTAGAGACCATAAAGGACGTTCATTAGGGTGGTTTTGCCAGCCCCGTTCTCACCTAAAAGCGCTAGGATTTCTCCTGGGTAGACATCTATACTGACATTATCGTTTGCCACTACCCCGGGAAACTTTACCGTTATTGCGCGCATTTCCACTATTGGGGCCTTCATTGATTTCTGCAGGGTTAAGAACCCCCTCTCAAGAAATGCCAGGCGCCGCTGCATGTGCAGAACAGCACCTGGCACCTAGTTTCTTTGCTTTATCCTAACATGTGACTTTCCTTACCGTCAGGATCGGAATCAGCTTCAGCTATTTGCCTAAGTTACGCCGCAGGGGGCGTAAATGCCTCAAGTTCAGTATAGGTGGACGGAACTGTAATTTCACCGTTTATTATCATCTCTTTATACTTCTCCACCTCGTCCATGACGTCTTCGGGAACATGCTCTGAAGTCCTGTCACATGGGCCTACTCCGTCCTCAGCCAGGCCAAACACGTAGTGGGTAGGCTCGAACGTGTCGTCCTTGACCTTCTCAGTTATATCAAATACAGCTACGTCCACTCGCTTCATCATGCAGCTCATCACGTTTTCCGGAGCCAGGTGGTGCTGGCATGAGTCAACGCCCATAGCCCAATGCCCTTCGCCCTGTTCTTTTGCGGCTTCAATAACTCCAAGACCACATGCGCCTGAGGCATGGAATATAATATCTGCGCCTTGATTGAACTGAGCAATAGCGACTTCTTTGCCCTTTGCAGGGTCATCAAACTTCCCGGTATAGCCCCGTAGCACTTTGACATCGGGATTGGCAGCACGCACACCGGCATGGAAACCGGCGTCAAAGTGCTCAATAACCGGCACCTCCATACCACCGACGAAACCTACAGTCCCGGTTTCTGTCATCTTTGCAGCAATTACCCCAAGCAGGAATGAACCTTCTTCTTCTTTGAAAGTAGCTGATGCAACGTTAGGCTGTTCTACTACGCTATCGATGATTCCGAATTTGAGATCAGGGTATTCAGGGGCGACTGTATCTACAGCATCGGTTAACAAGAAACCAATAGCCCAGCTGATGTCTGTGTCTTGGTCACCTAGGCTTCGAAGATTGGGTTCATAGTCATCCATCTTCTTGGATTCCACTACTGTAATCTCAAATCCCAGCTCTTCTTCAGCTCTTTTAAGACCCTTGTAAGCAGCGTCGTTAAACGACTCGTCTCCTAATCCTCCTACGTCTGTAACCATGGCAGCCTTTAGACTTTCAGGCACGACTTCCGCGATTTCCTCCTTAGGCTTTCTAAGACCTACTGCAATCGCGATGATGACGATGACCGCAACAATTGCCACTACCCACTTGCTTGACTTAGACATTACTTAAATGACCTCCTTTCGATATTTGGGACCTCTGCCTTGCGTCAATGCGCCAAAGGGATTTTGTTACGGACACATGCCACGCAATTTCATGGCTTCAGCGACTCTTATAATAGCCAGGTTGTAAGCAGCTGCTCTCAAATTAGTGCCTTTTTCCCTGGCTGTGCTAAGGACCGAGGTGAAACTTTCTGTCATTTTTCGCTCGAGGCGGTCCGCTACTTCCTCTTCAGTCCAGTAATAATGCATGAGGTTCTGTACCCATTCAAAGTAAGATACGGTCACTCCTCCTGCGTTTGCCAGTACATCAGGGATTACCATGACCCCTTTGTCAGATAATATCTCGTCAGCTTCCGGCGTAGTCGGTCCGTTAGCGCCTTCGGCTATCATTTTAGCCTGTATTTTCCCTGCATTAGCCTGGGTAATCTGGTTCTCAATAGCTGCAGGGACTAGAACGTCGCAGTCCAGCTCAATAAGTTCAGCGTTAGATAAACTGTCAGTGCCTGGCGTTCCTTCAACAGAACCCGTCTTTTTCAAATGAGCGGTCAATGCTTCGGGATCAAGGCCGTCTTCGCAATAGACCCCGCCCATCACATCCGTTACTCCCACTATTTTGCATCCATAGCTGCTCAGGGTGGCAACTGCGCTGGAACCTACGTTGCCGTAGCCTTGCACTGCGATTCTAAGGTTGTTAAGGGCAAGCCCTAATTCCTTCGCCGCTTCTCTGATGCAGATTGCCAAACCCCTGCCTGTGGCTTGAGCGCGGCCTAGCGACCCTCCGAGAGGAATTGGCTTTCCTGTGACAACACCAGGTGAAAACTCGCCTTTCTGAGTACTATATGTGTCCATTATCCAAGCCATGACCTGAGGATTCGTGAATACGTCAGGAGCAGGAATATCAGTAGCCGGGCCTATTACATTGCTTATCTCCATTGTAAAGCGCCGAGTTAAGCGTTCTATCTCTCCTTGCGACATTTCCAGAGGATTACATATTACTCCTCCTTTTGCGCCGCCAAAAGGGAGTCCCACTACCGCACATTTCCAAGTCATCCACATGGAAAGGGCCTTTACCTCTTCAAAGGTGACATCAGGATGATAGCGAATGCCGCCTTTACCAGGCCCTCTTGCAGTATTATGGATTACACGATAACCTTTGAAAACTTTGCAAGTCCCATCATCCATTCTAACCGGAAACGCCACTTCCACGGCCAGCCTGGGATGTCGTAGCATCTCGCGTATGCCGGGGTCAAGATCCAGTTTCTCCGCCACAGCGTCATACTGACGTAAAGCAACGTCGTATGCGCTTTCTTGACACGCGTTTTCCTTCACCGTTTTCCCTCCTCCCTACCCCACAAGTCTTTATTAGGCCTCCAATCTATATTCTTTCTTCATAGTCCTCACATTTCCTTCCTAGTGCTAAGATACAATCTCTCCTACTAGGTCATAATCACCTGCATCAATGATTTTCACAAATCTGAATTCACCTGGTTCAGGATGCAGATTGCCGATGTAGATCAGACCGTCAATTTCCGGTGCTTCCGCTTGAGAGCGTCCTATTGTAACTAATTCGCTTTCTTCTGCTCTCCCCTCGATCAGCGTTTTCGTAATCTGCCCTATCCTTGCTTCATTCTTTTCTCTGGAAATGACCCTTTGGACTTCCATGGCTTCTTGCTTTCGCATTTCTTTTACTTTCTCATCTACGCTGCCTGGAAAGAACGAGGCCGGTGTCCCGGACTGAGGTGAATACGTGAACACGCCTACTCTGTCTAAACGAACTTCCTTCAGAAAATCCAGGAGGCTTCGGAATTTGTCCTCTGTCTCACCGGGGAAACCTACAATGAATGTGCTTCTTACCGTTATTTCAGGAATAGCCTCTCTTAATCTATTAATCACCTGTCGTGCTTCTTCGTGCCCCCCGCTGCGGTTCATGAGTTTTAACAGCTCATTGTCTACATGTTGAAGCGGAAGGTCTACGTACTTACAGAGTTTGGTTTCAGAGGCCATGACTTCAATGAGCTCATTAGTTACTCTGGTAGGATACATGTAAAGGACCCGCACCCATTCAACTTCATCTATTCGACATACTTCTTTGAGCAACTCGGAGAGGGCGGGCGTTCCGTAGAGATCCTGGCCGTATCTCGTGGTATCTTGGGCAATGAGAATCAGCTCGCGTGCGCCGCCTTCAGCTAATCTTCGCGCTTCCGCCACTATTGAATCGATGGGACGAGAACGAAACCCTCCCCGGACTTCCGGGATAACGCAGTATGAACAATAATTGCTGCACCCTTCCGCTATCTTGATATACGCAGTATGCCGAGGAGTTGAGATACAGCGAGGGAAACTCTCATCATAAATGAAGCAAGGTTGTTTACCAACAAGCTTGACCCGCTTACCGCTTAACGTGTCCCGGACTACTTTGACTATACCGTGGAAATCACCTGTGCCCACTACTGCGTCAATCTCCGGTATTTCATCAAGGAGCTCTTGGGGGAATCTTTGAGCCAGGCAACCTGTGACCACCAGCCTTCGGGACGGATTCCTCTTTCGTAACTCTGCAAGGCGGAGTATGGTATCCACCGCTTCTTCCTGGGCCTCGTCGATAAAAGCGCATGTATTAACGATTAAAACGTCTGCCTTGTTTAACTTGACAGTCGGTTCGAATCCTGCCTCTGAAAGGAGGCCTATCATAACTTCAGAGTCTACCAGATTTTTTGCGCATCCTAATGACACCAATGCTACACGTGTTTTCATCGATTATCACAACTTCTCCTCATTCGGTACATTAATTACAACGCGTTATGCTACTATGTTGCCTATTGCCTCAAGGATGAAATACTTGAAGTCCGCCGGGAATTATTGAGAATTCCATGGAATCAGCCTCGAATACTTCACCGTCTATGTGAAGGGGCATTGCGGCGGAAAGCTGAATACTGACAGACTTTCCACGGATAAACCTGGCTTTAGGATCACTTACATGTGTCCCCTTAAGCGCTTTCGGGAGTTTGGAAATAACCTCAAAACTGCCCAATGCCTCAACTGTGCATACGTCATACAATCCGTCATCAGGAATGGCGTAAGGAACAATAGGTATCCCACCGCCATAGGTCTTTCCGATGCCTACAGCTATAAGCAGAGGGTGAAGGTTTATTGTTGTTTCGCCGTCAATAGTGACACATGCTTCGCAATCTTTGTATTGCAGTAATGTCTTAAACATTGCCAATACGTAAAGAGGGATTCCTCTTACTGGGAAGCTCCTAAAGCATTCGTTTACGGTTTTAGCTACAGCTGCGTCAAACCCAATACCAACAGCGTTCACGAAGTACCTGTCAATAACCCGGCCAAGGTCCCGCACTCGGGTGTTCCCTCTAAGTATTACTTCACATGCATCCTCTATGCGTCTGGGTATTTCCATACTGATAGCTAAATCGTTCCCGCTGCCGCACGGAATTACCCCTAAAGTCACGTCGTATCCTGCAATACCGTTTACTACTTCGTTCGCAGTCCCGTCTCCTCCGGCGGAAATGACAACGTCATATCCTTGTTGAACTGCACGTTTAGCCTCATTTGTGGCATCGCCTGGCTCTTTGGTAACATAGATATCAAACTCTGTCTTACTTGATGCAAATACCTTGCGAATGACAGGAATCGCTTTTTCAGCCTTACCCCTCCCTGCTTTAGGGTTTACAATAACCTTGGCTCGCAATTTGGCATACCTCCTGCTATCGGACAGAACAAGGTTACAAATGTTGTAATACCTGCACCCCGTCGGACAACATGAACTTCACAAGATCATTAAAGTTGCTGCGGAAATCAGGGACATGTTGATTTTCCCCGCTGTCAAGCAAGAAATCTTCAACAAGGTAAGTCTTTAAGCCAAGCGCACCTGCAATAATGTCTTCATCTACGTTGTTTCCCACCATTAAGCATTCCTCAGGTTTATGTCGGATGATTTCTAAAGTCTCTTCATAATACTTGAGGTTTGGTTTGCAAAAGTGCATTGTGTCATAGCAAGTAATTAACTTGTACGGAAGTCCTGCGATTCCGCCCCATCTCATCCTCTCTATGATAGCCTCAAGCGGGAAGACAGCATTTGTGGCAATAACTACATCATAGCCTTTGTGAATCAGGAATTCCAGCATCTCTCTGGCGCCCGGGTGAGGCTGAACCCCCAAGACATTTTTAATCTCAGTAAACTCATTCCTATAAAAATCTTCGAATACAGGCATGAGAACATCTTGTGGAACGCTGACCCTTTGGAAGAAATCTTCTCGGAAGACTTGACTGTTTGAGTGTGAAGGATCATCATTTCTTATCATAGCCTCAGTTGAAGCCAGAAGCGCTTCAGTGAATTGCTGAGGTTCTACCAATGATGATGCTGACTTTGTAATGGCTTTAAAATACGCTTTTAGAAAATCGTCATATTCAAAATGAACCAATGTCCCGTCAAGGTCAAACAGAACACAACGAATCACTATACCACCGCCTAGTTAGGACATGACGAGAAAACTCAAAGTTTAGCTTGGGCTATGTATTGCAGGATTTCTGCCTTAAACAGCTTAGCCAGACGACGTGTCACTTGTCCGGGTTGTCCGTCTCCGATAGGTTGCTTATCAATAGATACTACAGGCATGACTTCTATAGAGGTATTAGTGATGAATACTTCATCTGCTGACATGAGGATTTCCGGACTGAAAAAGTCCTCAATTACGGTAATGCCTTCTCTACGCGCCAGCCTAAGCGTTATCGCTCTGGTCACTCCTGAGAGTATCCAGTTCCCTTCAGGGGCAGTGTATAACTTGCCGGATTTTACGATGAATACATTGGAAGTAGTCCCTTCTGTTATACGTCCGTCGTTTCTTGTCAAGATTGCTTCGAACGCCCCGGCACGACTTGCCTTCTCTTTTGCAAGCACATTTGGTAAAAGGCAGATACTTTTGATGTCGCATCGTAACCAACGTTCATCAGGGGCAATAATCGCTGATGCCCCATATTCATACAATTCTTCAGGCATAGGACGTGCCCTGCGTACAGTTAATACTAAAGTAGGTTTGACCTTGTTGGGGAAGGCATGTAGCCTTGGCGCGCATCCCCGGGTAATCTGCAAGTACACGAGAGCGTCTTGAAAGCTACATCGCCGGACCGCCTCGTTTATCAGTTTCTCCAATTCCAGTCGATTCTTCGGTAAAGGCAGTTCCAGCATGTTCGCGCTTCTTTCCAAGCGCTCCAAATGGGCTTCCTGAGCGAAAGGTATGCCGTTGTACGTTTTTATAACCTCATATACTCCGTCACCGAACTGAAAACCCCTGTCTTCTATTGACACTTTTGCTTCGTCCAGCGACATGAAGGCGCAGTTAACATATGCAATGCCTTCCAATATTACTCCCCGCCTTTCATAAACACAGCTTATAACATGGGCATCTGCAAGTTACAACCAGAACGCGCCTTTGTTTCAAGCGATATTCATATAACTTAAGAAAATGAAAACACTATTTACGGAGGATTGGTAATATGGACATAACAGATACGGATAACCACGAGACGCTTGCACGAGCCCTGTTTTCAATTGCAGTTGAACGTTGGCACCCCTCCATTGTCAATTATGAACTGGCGGAAATCGACAGTATTCTCTCATCCTATGCTATTCTCGAAAGGGCGCTTTCTGATTCAGGAATACCGGCCTCGGAGAAGCGCGAAATCGTCACTGATGTATTCGGAGGAATTCTTTCTCCGATTTCCCTGGGCTTGCTCGATCTTTTGATCGAGGAGAATAAAATCCATATGGTAAAGGAAATATCCAAGTCATACAGACGTCTTATGAAATAGCTTCCTACCCGTTTTTCTCTGTAAAAGCATCATGTATCATGCTTGAACAACGCGATTCTTTCCTTCTCGTTTTGCTCTATAACAGGCCATATCCGCAGCATAGAGCAAATCCTTCCGAGTCTTGCCGTCCATGGGATAAGTAGCTACTCCTATACTTACGGTCAAACCATTCTGAGACTGCCCAGCCTTACCAGGAAAAGAATGGCCGGCAATCCGAGCTCGAATATTCTCCGCTACCTTGTTCGCAGGGCCTTTGTCAGCGCCGAAGAGCAAAATGACAAACTCTTCTCCTCCGTAGCGAGCGACGAGATCACTGGAACGTACAGATGCTGTGAGAATCTTCGATACAGCGCGTAGGGCATCATCCCCTGCCATGTGGCCAAACGCATCATTATAGTCCTTAAAGCCATCAATATCTATCATCAGCACAGAAAGATTATTGCCATGTTGCTGGGCTACTTCAAGTTCTTCAGCGAACCGTTCTTGGAAGTGTCTGTAATTATAAAGTTCGGTAACTGAGTCAGTAATCGCCATCTGTTCCGCTATTTTGTGAAGACGCCGTGTCTCGTCCAGTTTCTTGTCCAGCCCGATATTGACTTCTCTCAAGCGTCTTTGATGCTCCTCCAGCAATTCGTTCTTTGTCTTGAGTATCTTGCAAAGACGCGCTTTCTCAGCGGTTATTGCGGTTTGGGCAAGGAGTTCTTCCTCAAGACGCTTGCTTTCCGATATATCTCGCACTATTCCCCGAATTGCTAAAGGAGCGTCATTCATTAAAATGAACCCCAAATCCACTTCCAGGTGTTTCGTTTCGTGTCCCGAGCTTGCTGTGGTAATACTTAGTACGTGAGACCAGTCCTTCGCTGGTACGGCGCTACATTCAAGAGCTGCAACTATTTCACGGAAAACATTTTCACCGAATACTTCGTCCAATTGCTTGCCGATGATCTCGGAAAGCCGGGAGTTAAAGAGCTCACAAAATGCCGGGTTTGCATATATAAATATCCTGTCAAGGCTTGCTGTGAAAACACCGCAAGCAAGACTTTCGAGGAGTCTGCCATAGTACAACTCAGACTCGTAAAGCCCGGATGCGATTCTTTCCGCGATCCGTTTTGACCTTCTTGCAGTTACATACAAAGCAATAGCGACAATTAATGCGATATCCAATGCAATCAGGTATGATAACGGAACTGAAATGCTTGTTGGGGTGACATGAACGGCGTCACCTCGCGATTCTGCAAAAAGGGTAACTGGAGCTATGGAGTTTGCTAATAAGATAAGTAACAGCTCCATACCCATCTCCCTTATGGGTGTTAATACTCTTTAACTCTCAGTAATCCTACCTGTTTCCTTCAAGTAGTCAAAAAAAGTCTCGGAATCAGCAAACACCTTTGTGCAATGAAATTTGAGAAACGGACTGACTCGCTCTTTAAAGACAGCGTACACTTCTTTATTATTAGTTGAACCATAGATTATTTCGCAAAGCACCCCCGGGGATGTCTTATCAGTAGGGTAGTATACAACAACCATGTCACTTTGATCAATGAGCATATAGTCGCGGATAACAGTCTGGTCTTCTATCTTGGCTTTTTCCGACGGTGTAAGCTGAAAATCCTTGCAGAGCTCGGATAGACAATACTCTTGTTCCCAATCTGTGTCTGCTCCGGTTCCGTAGGTTAACTCAGTATCCTCCACAGCAAGAGGATCGAAAACCTCGAAATGCTCTCTAAGTTTATCACGAAACTCTCTAACCTCTTTCATCTTTTGCTTATCATCAATCATGAGGGTTATAGGGAAACTCAGGTAGACTTTTGTCATATCGGGTTTGAACATGAGATTATATATAGTCGTGTGAGGCTGCTCTATTGCAACTACATAGTAAGGTTTTCGCTGGAAAGACGCCATCATCTTTGTAATAAATATCTCTTCATCACGCCATATGAGGATATCTTTCAGAGACAATCGCCCTCTCCACGCGGGCGATTCATGAAGCCTCTTCGATACGTTCAGTATGCTGTCAATTATCGTAATGTAAAGGTCGGGTTGTAGCTCGTTTAGATAATGGACATCAAACGCAGGCATAAGATAATTCTTCCAACGAAAACACCCATGCGTGCTTATGATGCAGTGTTCAACCTTCTCGACCTCTTTTAGGATTTCTTCGAATACTGCTGCACGGAGTGCCCGCAAACTGGAAGGAGAAAGGTCCAGGATTTTCTCGGGACTTGTAGGGCACTCAAGCTCCTCTGCTTTCTTAAACATTAAGTCTCCGATATTGTAGAGATGGATTTTTGTGCCAAGACGTTCAGCTTCAGCCACTACTTGCTTCAGATACTCCAGTTTTCCCGAACCGCTTGTGCCGGTACAGATAACTCTCACCGGTTATCCCTCCTCATAACCGTACTTTGGTCAGATCTCTTGAATGCCTGAAAGCTTTTGCATGATAATGGCGGCGAGCTTAATGCCATCTACGAAATCAGCGGTATTAATGTTCTCATTAGAGCCACCTGCCCGGGAGTCCCGGTTGGCTATACTTAAACCTACCGCGGGTGTGCCCCCGTCAGACACAATCTGAATTATCGGGCTCGTCTTGGCAGATGCTGACAGGACGACAGGCTTACGTCTGTAGAACTCTGTCACTGCCTCACATACTGTATTTACGATTTCAGATGGAGAATCGCAGTTTTCAGGGCGCCGGTTGTCCGTAAATGTCACCTCAAGCCTTCCTTCATCATCCCGACTTCCTGTAGCCCAAATACATGCGTCCGCTCGAAACATCTCCGGGCACAGGTCAGCTGTTGATATCAAGGTGGGGCTGCCGATTCCCGATTCTCCTTCTACGACAAACTTCACCGATAACGGAGGTTTTTTTCTAATTTTAATAAAGGCTTCAACTGCTTTGATCCTTGCCACAAGATCACCTTTATTATCTGCTGCTCCTCTTGCGTAAATCTTTCCGCCATCGATGGTCGCGCTAAACGGTTGGTGACTCCATTCATTAAGAGACCCCGGAGGTCGGACATCGTAATAGCTGTAAAACAAGACGGTCCTTTTGGTTTCGCCGGAGATCTCCGCATATAGTAGTGGAGCTTTGCTTTGGTTAAGTTGGATTGCTTCTACATGCCGGGAAATTTGCTGCAGCAGATTCTTTACAGTAGCAGCTGCCTCTTCAATACCATCATTGTGAGCAGTTATGGATGGTTGCCGAAGTAATGCCTGTAGCTCTTTTACATATACCGCGCTGGATTTGTCTATAAAGTCAAATATCTTATCCATCTGTCTATATCGTCTTCTTCACTGTTCACCTAGACGCTCATGTTGTCCGGAGCGGGACAATCCTACTTGTGAGGCCAAGATGCATACCCCCTCCGAAAGACCGGCCAATATCGGTGATAGTATTCCCGCTGTCATTAGCTGAATGAGATACATAAAACACTTAAAACCCTTTTGCATGTCAGGAAGATAGAAATTATAAGCAAAACCTTCAGTCACAATAAACACGCCAATCTGAGCAAGAAGTGCAAAGACTATGAAGCAAAGAGTTACTAACCCATAAAAGAAGCCTTCTCTGCTCTTTGCGTCTTCTTTTCTTCCGGATACAAGCCATCCGATAACGGCTGCCGTGAACGCCAAGGATATTATCGAATCTATAATCCTGCCATGGTAAAACCCGGTGAGTTCCGGGCGATGCAAAATAATCTTTGACGAAAGGGGGGTTCCTCTTATGAGCAGCAACCCATAGTAGGCAGTGAAGTAACACAATACTCCCCCTATAGCAATTGGGACGTTCTTTAGGTTGTCCCATAGAAGCATTGCCATGATACAAACAAGTAATCCGCAGACTACGAGAAGAATCGGAACTGACACCGGTCTCGAGGAGGCTACCAGGTCGGATCTGGTTTTCTTTAAGGCAGAGACAATCTTTGCATCAACGTTTTGCGCAGTCTCATATGCACCTTGGTAATCCCCGTCGTTGTGAAGCAAGAACGCATCCATTTGGGACCAGTCTTCATTGGTTTCCTTGCCTAAGGCATTCATATATTGAAGGGCAAACCCTGCTCTTTGAGCGGTTTGTCTGATGGCTACCTCAGACCTTGTATGTTGAGGCATGTCCAGTAGGCCAAACATGACTTCACCTTGTGAGTGGGTAGGTATGGAAATTCCCAGAAGACTTGCGCATGTTGGGGCAATATCCTCCGGGTTCAGAAAAACCCATTGAATTGCCGAAGGAGGGCTGTCCGGCGCTACAATACCCGCCCCTGCAGCTACTAAGCAAGCGCCGCCGGTATTTGCAGAAAAATCGGCTAATATGTTTTCTTTCAAATACGAAGGGCCTAACACGACAATTACCGTGCTGGAACCAAGATCCACAGTTTCTAAGAGATTCCTTAGCCTCATGTCTATGTTTGCCAAAGCTTCCTCCCGGCTGATATCTTCCGGCGTTGTTCCCGGGAGAGAATGCGGAAGGCGTCTCTCGGGAAGGAAACCTACGAGTATGAGCTGGGATTCCCCTTGTTCGATTTCAATAATAGCGTCTTTCAAAATGGAATCATTTATGTCAGTATTCGATAACTTGGCATCTGCTTGACGGTAAACGCCTCGTGTCACTACGTCCCCAAAGAGCGGCTTCCATTTGGAATCCCCTACAATTGTTGTGTTAAGGCCTGCTCTGGAAGCTGATGACCAAAGGCTGTCAATCATAACTCCGGTATTATGCCAATTAGTGACGACTCCGGATATCTCAGGCGGAGCGCCTGTCATGAGGACTGTCATAGCAGGTATATGGGCAAGGCCGCAGCTCTCTTGGAAACGCGCTGCAACGCCGCGGTTAGCTATGTCTCTTATGGCAACCATATTTTCTGCGCTTTCGGATTCAAGCCCGTCCACGACAACAAGAAGCAGGCGTTCGGAAAGGGGCTGAGACCCGGGACCCGGCTGAGCCTGAAAGGTATAAGGACTTTTGTACAGAAGAACGTTTCGGACACTAACATCCAAAAGATACCACGAACCTACGCCAAGTAGAGGTAGGATAACACAGAGGATAACAATAAAGGTTTTCTTATTAGTCAATCGGCTACTCATTTCCGTTGCACTCTCATTACTCATCTGATCTTGTAATCTTCGCCAAATGTCTCATATTCCCTTCAATGCGCCGGAGCAAACTTACAAGATGTGATTTTCAGCCATCTCTTAGTAAGTTCCAGGGCAATATCAGAAGGTATATTCATGCTGCCGAGACCGACCGGTTCGTCAGGGCTTACTTTGTGAAAATCGCTTCCTCCGGTCACAATAAGGCCTCGGCTGTTCGCAAACTCCAACCACTTCCTACGTGTCTCTTTGCTATGGGATGGGTGATAAGCCTCAATCCCTTCCAGTCCTACCTCGATTAAGCCTTCTATTACACAGAGAGGAATTTCGGTCCCCGGGTGGGCCAAAACAGGAACTCCTAAGCAGTCTCTGATAAATTCGACTGCCTCCTCAGGAGACATGCCCCCGTGTTCCACATAGGCCAAGCCCTTCTTTCCAAGATATCTCTGGAAATCACCATAACTTTTCTCAGGTCTTGCAAAGCCCAGGTTTACCATGGCCCTCCATATATGGCTCCGTCCGGTGAACCCTTCCTTACCGAGATCGAGAACGTAAGACAAAGGTATGTCTATCCCCAGGGCCTTGAGGCGAGCAAGTATTCTCTCACATCTCTTGATACGCCCTCGCTTGAGCCTCTCCAGGGTTTCATGAAGCTTAGCGGAAGTCATATCTATATAAAAGCCCAGAATATGAACTTCCGCGTCTTCTATGTCTGTAGAAAGCTCAACTCCGGGTATAACAAAAACCCCGAGTTCTTCCCCTGCAGAAAGAGCTGAAGGAACGCCATCTACACTGTCATGGTCAGTCAAGGCCAGCACCGAGATTCCTTTGTCTCTTGCCATCTCCACAAGTTCTCTCGGGGAGTGGACACCGTCGGATACGTTTGAATGAACGTGTAAATCTACTGCCAAAGTCTTCCCCCTTGTTCCCGGAATCTGCCTCAGCTCATCAAAAATTCTCTTATCTATATAAGAATGATAATACGGATAATCGAGTAGGACAGGACTGCTTTCAGTCCTTCGGTTCAGCAAAGATGCCGCACACACCAAAGCAGGTGGGTTGCAGCCACGACAACCCACCTGCTTTCATTTAAGAAATGTGCATCGCCTTTCAGTTAGTAGCCGGCGACCTTATCTTTCAGTGTTTTGCCTGCCTTAAAAGCCGGAACCTTACATGCAGGAATCAAGATTTCCTCTCTTGTCCTGGGATTTCTTCCGACACGTTCAGCACGTTCCCGCACCTCAAAACTGCCGAACCCAACTAATTGGACTTTTTCACCTAGTGCCAGAGCTTCCCCTATGGCATCAAGTGTCGCTGCTATTATCATGTCCACATCTTTCTTCTTTGCGCCTGTTTGCTCAGCAACTTTATTTACCAAATCTGTCTTGTTCAAGATTCTTCCTCCTTCTAGAGCACTTGTTCGGATCACGCCAATCGCGCCTAGCCCTTACGTCATCTGCTATTCGCTGTTGTCATGCTTTTCCCTTCATCATTCGACCAAAAATGTTAAGAAATTGCGGTGTTTCTATGATTTTTTCTAAGAAAGAGGGCACTACATGCCAGGGACTGGAAATGATAGCTCAATGACATCACCGGATTTGCCGGGCGGCCCCATGTGGAAACCGTTATATGTGAGATCAATGCCTCCTGCGTTACCAAGCCTAATTCGGATCTCCTCCTTAGCTTTCCAGATTTCCTCATCACCCGGAAGCATCGTTCTTTCAAAGACTTTATGTCCGTCAGAAATAACTCTTACCCAACATCGTTCAGTAATTACCGCCATGAGCTCATGGCCTTCCTCAGAATCGTTAACTTGCTTCGTATCAGAGGCGCCTGTTGAGTTTTCTTTTGCATCTTCGCCCGTTTCAGGCTGCTCGTTATTTCCATAGGTCATTTCCTGAATGTCACAGGAATCATTTTGGGGAGCCAATGTATCTACTGTGTTAGCGTCAAATCCGTTTTCTGGTTTCCCGAGAAACATGGAGGCAAAGAGGAATGCGACAAGCAACAGTCCTATGGCTGCAAAACAGACAACTCTTGCTGCCTTGCGTCTTTTGTGAGTATCCTCCTTTTCCCGACTATTAGCTTTTGGTTCTTCAGTCTTAGAGTCCTTGCGAATACGGTCATATTCAATGACGAGTTCATCTCCGTCTATACCTACCGCTTTCCCGACACTTTTTAGGAAACCTCTGACGTACACCTCCCCAGGCAGTTCAGAAAACCTGCCTTCTTCCATGGCAACAAGATATGCTACACGTATCTTAGTAGCATTATGGACATCTTCTATGGACAAGCCCAAAGATTCACGGGCTTTCCTCAGGCGGTCGCCAAGCGGTTCCATAGCTTTCTCAACCTCCTGAACTTGCTGCTATGCCTGATAAGCCTCACATCTTGCCTTGAGAAGCCTCCCATCGTTCCAGAGACATAAGGACTTTTCTCGGCTTGCTGCCTTCATACGGGCCGACTATTCCCAAGGCCTCCATGGAATCAATGATGCGTGCTGCCCGTGTGTAGCCTATTCTGAATCTCCGTTGCAATTTTGAGATAGAGGCTTCTTCTGTCTCAAGAATCAGTCTGACCGCATCTTTAAACAGAGGGTCTTCTTCCCCAATGCTCTCACCGTCAATAGTCTCGCGAACGATACTTTCCGCTACATAGGTGGGTTCGGCTTGTGCCCTGACGAAGTCGACAATGGATTCAATTTCAGAATCAGAGATGAACGCCCCCTGTGCCCTAACGGGCTTTGCGGCTCCTACGGGGAAGAACAACATATCTCCTTTACCGAGAAGCCTTTCCGCTCCTCCCATGTCCAAGATCACTCTAGAATCCACTTGAGACGGAACTGCGAAAGCTATTCTGGAGGGAATATTCATCTTAATGATACCTGTGACAACATCTGCTGAAGGTCTCTGAGTCGCCACTACCAGGTGAATACCAGCCGCTCTTGCCATAAACGCCAATTGGGAGACTACATCTTCCACATCTTTTTGAGCCACTAACATTAAGTCACCAAGCTCGTCTATTATGACAACTATGTAAGGCAGCGGAGTAGCGTTCTCATCAGAAAGCTTTCCTGATATGCAAAGGGAATTATACCTGTCTATGTTCCTTACCCCGGTTTGTTCCAGCAATTTGTACCTGTTGTCCATTTCCTCAGCAACCCATCGCAGGTAACCTCCGGCTTCCTTCGTATCAGTCACAACCGGGGCAAGTAAATGGGGAATACCGTCGTACACGCTTAACTCAACGCGTTTTGGGTCAATCATAAGGAATTTGACTTCATCAGGCGTAGCTTTGAAAAGAAGGCTTGCGATAAGCGTATTAAGGCAAACGCTTTTGCCTGAGCCGGTAGCCCCTGCCACCAACAAGTGGAGCATGCTTGCAAGATCAGCGACTACAGGCTTTCCTGTTATATCCATGCCAAGAGCTATTGCCAGCTTGCTTCGACTCGTTTGAAACTTGGAGGATTGCACTACTTCTCTGAGGAATACCATGGAGACCTCAGGGTTCGGCACTTCGATACCTATTGCAGACTTCCCGGGGATCGGTGCCTCCAGACGAACACCTGTAGACGCAAGGGCAAGGGCGATATCATCAGTCAGGCTCATTATTTTACTGACTTTTATTCCAGGCGCAGGCGCAAGCTCATAGCGAGTCACTGTCGGTCCGATATCAACCTGCGCGACCTTGCCTCTTACGCCGAAGCTCGCCAAGGTGTCTTGCAGTAACTTGGAGTGATCAGGTGTCTCACCTCTTCTGGTCTTTGCGGATCTTGCCGGATAGCCCAACAGCGTGATAGGGGGTAAAACATAACCCCGGGACCGGGCAGGCAGCTCTTTTTTGCCCGGGACATAAACTACTTCCTCTGATTGGCTGGGCATGACAGGTTTAGATTCTGAAGGCTTGCTTGGCTTCTTTTTCTTTTTTGGTTTTTCTTCATGGATTACTTGTTCCGTAGCCTCATCTTCCGGTTCAAAGAAAGGCAGAAGAATCTTCTTCGCTAGAATATGCAAGATTTCAAGGAATTTGGTTAGAACATGCACCAAGAGTTGAACTCCTGCGATGAGGATGCGGACTGACTTCTTTGCGAGAGCAGGGATTGACATGTTGAATAAGAGACTTAAGCCTGCAATAACAGCGAACCAAAGCACGATTCCTGCACCGGTGGAACCGCATGCCCACTGAAGTCGCATAATGAGCCAAGTTCCGACAATGCCTGATTCAGCTATCCCCAGCGCTGCGATGACAATAAATATGAAGCCCAAAAGGCGGGGCAGGACAACTTGCAAGTCATGTCCCAGCATGAGTTCAATACCGACGTATAATACTATGACTGGGATAAGAGCAGCTAATCTGCCTGCGACAAGCCTCAGGCCGTACGCTGCTTTCATACCCACTGCTCCTGCCGCCCCATCCGGCCCGCGCGACTCCGCATATAGTGAGACCAACGCAAGAATGCCTAGAGCAACAGTAAGAACCCCAATGATTCCCTGATAGCGTAGTTTCTTTTCCTTTTTGATTGCTTTATTTGTTACTTGCTTATTGTCGTTCAATGCAGCCTTGGCCATGGGCACCCTCCCCTACCTCTATAGCAGGTTCTACGCAATCTACGTAAACTCCTTCATGCTACCGTTATAGACATCATAGTTTGCGCGGTGCCTACGAAGAGATACTCCGGAAAATCACTCTTTCAGGGAGACAGTGTTTTGAACGACTGCGTCAGCAAGGTTAACGGCATGATCAGCCAGGCGCTCAAGGTTGTCCAAGATTTCTATATAAATAACGGCGGAAGCAGGCGAGCAAGTTCCATCGTTAAGTCGCTTGAAATGGTTGTCGCGGAGCTTGGCCTCAATGTCGTCTATAATTTTCTCTTTCTCCCAAACATCTTGGGCAAGGGCAGCGTCGTTTCTTTCTAATGAATTTACTGCATCAGACAAAATCGAGTCCACACGACTGAAGAGGTCCATGAGTTCAGCTTTGGCATCATCTGAAAAGTCGATGCGCTCCTCTACCTTGTATGACGCAAAATTGCCTATATTCATAGCATGGTCGCCGACACGTTCGATATCGTTAACAACATGCAACATCCCGGCTACCTGTGTAGACTGGCGATGGGTCAAAGACCCTTGGGCCATAAGGGTCGAAAGGTAGAAAATGATCTCGCTCTGAAGATTATCGACGATTTCCTCATGGTTTTGCACAGTTTTCAATGCATTCCCCGGCGAGTCGGACAAGACCGCTCTGCCTGAGTTGTTAACCATCTCTTGGGCGATTTTTGCCATTCTCACAAGTTCTTTTACGGAAAGCTCAATAGCTACAGAAGGTGTCCTCAGCATCCTCTTGTCAAGATACTTCGGGCCGTGCTCAATTATCCGTTCCTCACCAGGGCAGAGAGTCACTACGATTTTGGAGAGCAAACCTGCCATAGGCAACCACACCAGAGTATTGAGAATGTTAAAGGAAGTATGGGCATTGGCTATCAAGCGTGAAACGCTGCCTAGCGGGGTCAACCATATTACAATTTTAGCGAACAAGGGTAGAAAAACAAGACCGAGAATCGTCCCGAATACATTGAAAAGCACGTGGGCAAGAGCAGTGCGCTTTGCCGATAGGCTGGCGCCGACACTGGCAAGGACTGCAGTGACACAAGTTCCTATATTATCTCCGAACAGGATGGGCAATGCTGTCTCGAATGTAATCAGTCCTTGAGATGCAGCAGCCATCAGAACCCCGATAGTCGCGCTTGAGCTCTGAATTACAACCGTCATCACAATACCTGCCAGTACACCGAGCAATGGATGCTTTCCCAATATCCCAATAAACTGTATAAATGACGGATTAGAACTCAGCGGCTCCATGGCTTCAGTCATAACCATCATACCGAGAAACAGAATGCCGAACCCCAGAATAATCTGGCCGAAGTACTTATAGGTTCTTCTTTTGCTGAATAGGAAAATAATGGCGCCCAAGCCTATCGCAGGAAGCGCAATATCCGATAGCTTAAAGGCGATTAACTGTGCAGTCATGGTTGTCCCGATATTCGCACCCATAATTACACCAATAGCTTGTGTCAAGGTCATAAGGCCTGCGTTTACAAAGCTGACTAACATGACTGTAGTGGCAGCTGAACTCTGAATAATTGCTGTAACCAGAGCGCCTACCAGAACACCCATCCATGTTTTGCTGGTGAGCGCTTTAAGAATTCCTCTGAGTTTATCTCCTGCGGCTTTCTGAAGACCGTTTCCCATCTGAACCATTCCGTAGAGAAACAGACCAAGGCCGCCTATGAGCCCGGCTATAGGAGTTATTGTCACGAACGCGCCTCCTCACGCATGGTATCAGACTAATATCACTTTAGTCACAGGATAGACCAGATTATTACCGCTATCCCCAAAACCCATGTATAAACTGCAAATATTGTTAGCTTGCGTTGTCTGATTGCTGTCATCACAAGATGTATTGCTAAATACCCTGAAACGATGCTCGTAATGAACCCGAAGATTACAGCGACCTGTGAAGTTATGGCGAATCCGGATAGGCTTATATCTTTTAGCTCCAGGATTCCTGCGCCAAGAATCACCGGTATGGATAATAGGAAAGAAAAGCGAGCCGCGTCCTCCTTAGGAAGTCCCACAAGAATGCCTGTGGAAATCGTCGCCCCTGAACGTGAGAATCCCGGAGCTATGGCAAACCCTTGAGCTATACCTATGCAAAGAGCCTTGCCTAAGGTAAGGTCAGACAATCTAACGCGGTTCCCGGTAGAGAATTCGCTGAGCCAAAGCACAGTCCCTGTAGCTACAAGGAAAATTCCTACAGCGAGTTTGGAAGAAAAAAGTGTGTACACAAGGCTTTTCAAGACAATTCCCATAACTGCTGCGGGCAAACTTGCAACGGCAATCATAATTGCCAGCCTGCGGTAATTATCCTTGGAGACTGCAGCGATTATGCCATACCCATGGATAGTATCGACGATAATGCCGACTGCTGCATTTACCAGAGCCCGTACATCGTCCCAAAAAACGAGAATGACAGAGATCAAGGTGCCTAAGTGCAACAGAACATCAAATGTAAGTAATGCTTCCTCCATGTGGAGGAGTTCGCGGACTATAACAAGATGTCCAGAGCTTGATACCGGAAGGAATTCCGTTAGGCCTTGAACTAGAGCAAGTATAATCGCATCTGCTATATCCATGTGTGTCTTCCTTTCACAAGATCCACAAACTGCCTGCACCATGGGAATATTACCAGAATGGACATTAAGTTAAACAACGTATGCGCATTTGCAAGCCTATACCCTGGATCTGCCGGTGACACAATCTCAACTATCTTCACAAAGGCGCTGAAGACAGGCAAGACTGCAATTACTCCTGCCAGGTTAAAAACCAGATGGAGCATAGCTGTGACTCTGCCGGCCGGCGATGCCGTAAGGCCTGCAATAAGCGTAGTCGCGCACGTGCCGATATTACTTCCCAACGCTAAAGATACAGCTGCTCTCAAGTTTACCAAACCTTCGCGTACAAGTCCAACAAGTATTGCCGTAGTGACACTGGAACTCTGAATAATTCCGGTAAACACGGCACCTGCTAAAACGCCGAAGAACGGAACCTGTCCAAACACAACCAGAGCATTAAGGATGTCAGGTATTTCAGCGAGCCATGCCAAGGCCGAACAGGTAACTTCCACACCTTCAAGGATACACCCTAATCCAAAAAACACAACAGCCGGATCCCGTCCAAACCGCTCTTTCATCAAATACATGGATGCGCTTATGACAAGTGCCAGGGGCCCTAGAATCCTTGTCCGAAACGCAACGATATAGGCGGTTAGACAGGTTCCCAGGTTAGCACCGATTATTATGTAGAACGCTTGGTAAACGTCGATTACCCCGGAGTCCACTAGGCCGACGATTATAACTGTCACAGCACTTGAACTCTGCATTGCACAAGTCACCAAAGCGCCTACTGCAACTGCGAAAGCAGGTTGTGGCGTAAGTTTCCTCAGTGCTGCTTCCACTCGGGCACCGGTTTTTCGCTTGAGTCCCTTTCGGAGAAAGGCGATGCCGGCGGAAAAAAGCAGTATCCCACCTAGCAGGCGACAGAGCGAAGCAAGCATCTCACATGACTCCTTGTCCCTACGACTTGCACGACTTTCTGACCGGTGCAGTCAGTTCACGTGTCAAACCGGGCTCCGCTGTCAATATATGCCGGGAATATGACGCATATTATAGCATGGCGGTTGTGAAAGAGGAAACTTGAGCCATGCGAATCTTTCTGCCAGGGGAAAGTTGAGGGTTGAGGTAATGACGTGGGTCTGTGCTTATTATCCTAACGATGACAGCTTCTTCCAAGGAGACGGGTTCAACTGTTATTGTCAAGCCTTGAAGTTGAATATCAATAAAGTCCCGTTCTTGTTCCAGGCCTTCCAAGACTATTTCAATGGGAAGGACGGTGTACAGGATCATTTCAGAGGGCTGCCTCCATCTGTTGGAATTTCAGGGAGAGAATTATCGGCTTCCGGCTTAGCGTGTTTTTCTTTTATCAGCTTTTCAAGGACTCTGAGCGCGTCACTCAGGCCGCCTACTTCGTCAATTAGACCGAGTGTTACTGCATCCACACCTACAAGCACAGTGCCTACGTCGCGCACCAGTTCTCCTGTACGAAACATGAGTTCACGAAGCTTTTCCTGAGTGATGGTTGAGTGTTCCGACACAAACTTGATGACCCTGTCTTGCATTTTCTCAAGATACTCATATGTTTGCGGAACACCGATAACGAGCCCTGAGAGCCTGAGTGGATGGATGGTTACAGTGGCAGTGGAAGCAATGAACCTGTACTTGCAGCTGACTGCGATCGGCAATGCAATGGAATGGCCGCCCCCCAGAATCAATGATACAGAAGGTTTTGACATAGTGTCGATCATTTCGGCAATAGCTAACCCTGCCTCCACGTCTCCACCCACTGTGTTCAAAACCACAAGCAGTCCTTCTATGGACGGGTTTTGTTCTACTGCCACGAGCTGGGGGATAACATGCTCATACTTGGTAGTTTTGTTTTGAGGCGGAAGAATAATATGGCCTTCAATTTGACCGATTATGCTCATTACATGCACGTTGCTGACAGTTTGAGGAGGTGTGCGGGCTTCTCCGAACGCCGTTATTGCCTGAGTCGCGGCTTCCCCCTCTGATAACTGAGCAAAAGACTCGACCTTCATTTGTGATTTGACATGCTTTTGCGTGGGAGTCTCAATTCCGGGTGTCACAAGATCCAGTCTTTTTCGGCCGGATCGGTAATACATATCATTCGCCTCCGCTATGTCTGCATCGAGTGGAGATAAAACATGCACTGCTAACTATTATGCTGACAGAAGCGGTAAATGATTCATAGTTCTATGGAACTCCAAAGTCTGTCCCCTACAACTCCAAGAACCTTCAGCCCGAATGCAAGAACAACAGCGATGATGACCCCTGATATGGCTTGTGCGACAAGGCCGGAATACCCTCTCCGGAACAAAATATAAACCGGATATCCCATAAGAAATAAGACTACCGTACCGATGACGAGACCAATAGCAGTATTGAGGTTGGATTTAATTGCTTTTTGCTGATCTGTCCAATCAAGCATAGGGCGTGCCATGTCCAGTAGGACACCCCAGATACATAATGCGTAAGAAGAAAAAATGCCAAGGCTCACTCCTATGATTAGGCTTGTCATGGGCAACCGGGCAATGTATTCTAAAACCGCCAACCCGGGAACCGCGCCGACTACGATCATGATCTCGGCAGCCAAGGCCTTTCCCATAGCTGCAGTGCGTCCTGAAATAGGTAAAGACCTGAGAAACCATATGTTTGCCTTACCCTCCCTTGAAAAGGATGAAAATGGAATTCCCGAGAACATAGCAAGCAGGAAGAAATATGCCGCAAGAAGAAGCGCTCCTATGCTATGGAACTCAGGCATCTTGACAAGAGAGCCCCATAATCCCGCAATCTCCGGATCATTACCCATGAACAACAAGACGACGAGCATGACCGGGAACATTAGAAAGCCTATGAATCCATTCAGGACAAATACAGGGGTTCTTGAAAACAGCTTCATTTCCGTTACTGCCAATGACAGTAACGGAGTCCTTTCAGAGAATTGAGCTCTCCCCGACTTTTTTACCAAGGTCCCACGCTTTGCTGTAGGAGCCTCAAACCCTGATAGGACCCCTTGGTAGAAGAACTTGTTTCCTACAGCCAGAAAGAGACCGAAGCTCAAAGCGCTCACACCGAGAAACAGGCCTAGACTCAATAATCCTTTGGAGGTTCCGGAGTCGGAAACAGCCCAAGTAGCCCAGATACTGGGTGGAAACTGCTTCCCCGCGATCGCGACAAGGCTATTGGCCTGGGAAAGCAACTGTATCATAAACTCTTGTTCATCGCCTGGGGCGGACAACTTCGTCTGCATATAGAACTGAACACCTATTATCAGGAGCACAAGGAGGAAACCCCCAATGATAGTCAACATGTCTTTCCGCTTTGTGAAGCCTACGATTCTCATTAGAATAACGGCAAGTATCGAGGCGATGGCAACGGGAATTACGGGGAGTGTGAGAAATACGATAATTGAGGAAAGTGTATAACTAATGATGCTGACATCTGCTCTCATGCCATAGGCTGCAAAGAGAGGAACGATGAACACCAAAAGTCCCAGGTACTCGTTGGCCAAAATAACGGCAAACTTAGAGGTTAGGATTTCCCACGGCGAAAGAGGCAGGGGAATCAATATCGGTAGGTCATTTGAGAAATAAAAGACTGCTATGACCAGAGCAACACCTAGAATCAACATGAGGACCTGAGCCGCCAGGATTCCGGTAACTAAAGTAAGCCTTTCCTGATTAATGGCAGCAGCTTGTGAATAGAAAGCGCATGCCAGTTTGTAGACACCAAATGACAAGAGCGCAGCGGTCATGATGACAGACACCACGATAAGTATGCCTTCCCATAACCTTTGGCGCTTCTTAAGGTAGTAATACCTTGAATGAGATATGGCAAAGTTCATGTTGAGCTGAGCCAGGATCAATGAGAGGACGCGGTTTTTCATGTTAAACCGCCTCCTCCGGTTCAGTCAATTCAAGGAATATGGTTTCAAGGCTTTCTTCAGCCTCATTACTGAGTGTACGGAGTTCATCCATGGAGCCACAGGCAATGAGTTTTCCTTTGTCAATAATGCCTACTCTGTCACAGAGACGTTCCGCTACTTCGAGAATGTGAGTGGAAAAGAACACTGCGTACCCCTGGTCGCAGTGATTGCGCATAAGGTCCTTGAAAAGCTTTGATGATCTGGGATCAAGGCCTACCATGGGTTCATCCAGTATAAAGAGAGGGGGGTTATGCAATAAGGCCCCGGTCAAGGCCAGTTTTTGCTTCATGCCATGGGAGTAGCTTTCTATTATGTCGCCTGCCGCAGATGTCAAATCGAACATTGAAAGCAGCTCGCTTGTGCGCCTTATCCTCTCGGCAGCCGACACTCTGTAAATATCCGCCACCAGATTCAGATACTCAAGCCCTGTCAGCCTATTGTACAAGTTTGGGTTATCAGGCACAAAGCCTATACTTTTCTTAGCAGCCACCGGGTCTTTGACCATGTCTTTGCCGTTTACGATAATCCGTCCGCTATCAGGTATGAGGAGGCCGACTATCATCTTAATGGTCGTAGTTTTGCCTGCGCCGTTAGGTCCCAGAAACCCGAAGATCTCTCCCGGAGCGACTTCAAGGCTCAGGTTATCCACTGCCTTGGTCGAGCTCCCCCTGTAGGTCTTTCGGACTCCTTCGAGTCTCAGTAGACAAGCATCCCCGGCTTTCGCCACTTGCCATACCCCCTCACGGGAAATAAATATCGTGTTATCTACGCTACAATGACATACATGTACACGGAAGATATGGGTTTCGGACGAGGATATGCCTATTTACACTTCCATTATTATAGGCAGTATCATAGGTCTTCTCCTTATCTTTTGATAGAGAAACGCAGCAAGAGTCTCTCTGATCTTGCTCTTGATTGGGTTCCATTCAGTAATCCCCTCAGAAATGCATTTAGATATCAGGTCACCGACTTCGGTTTCAGCCTCCTTCAAGAGCGCCTCAGATTCTCTTACATAGACAAACCCCCTGGAGACTATATCCGGCCCTGCAACTACCTTACCTGTCTGTTTGTCTACGGTAATGACAACCACCATTATACCGTCTTGAGCCAACACCTTCCTGTCACGGAGGACTACATTGCCTACGTCTCCCACTCCGAGTCCGTCTACAAGGACTTGTCCTGCCTCTACTTTGCCGCTACGCCGAGCTTGGCCTGAAGGCTCAAATTCCAGGACATCTCCGTTGTCCAGGATGAACGTGTTCTCCTTCGGTATCCCCACTTGTTCTGCAAGCTCCCGGTGTTTTATCAAGTGTCTATACTCACCGTGTACAGGCACAAAATACTTAGGGCGCGTCAGGTTGATCATGAGTTTGAGCTCTTCCTGACTTGCATGCCCGGAAGCATGCACACATGAGAATTTATCATAAATCACATCAGCGCCTTGTCTGAAAAGGTGATTAATGGTTCTCCCGATGTCTTTCTCATTCCCTGGTATTGGCGACGCCGATATAATAATGGTATCCCCGGGACAAATCCCGACTCGCTTGTGGGTAGCCATTGCCATACGAGTCAGGGCTGACATCGGCTCGCCTTGCGTTCCTGTAGTGATAATAGTCAACCTGTCAGCACGCGTCCTGTCTACTTCTTCAGCGGGTATCAGCATTCCGTCAGGTATGTTCAGATACCCAAGGTCAGATGCGATTTCTACCGTATTCTCCAGACTTCGTCCAATAACTGCGATTTTTCGGCCAAACTTCCATGAAGCATCAATCACTTGCTGAATCCTATGGATATTTGACGCGAATGTGGCTACTATGATTCGCTGCTTAGCCTTGCTGAATTGCTCTTCGAAAGCTTCACCTACATCCCGTTCGGACATAGTGTACCCAGGGCGTTCCGCGTTAGTTGAGTCAGATAACAGGCACAATACACCCCTTGATCCAAGCTCCGCAAATTTACGGAAATCAGGAGTTTCCGTGAAAACCGGTGTCTGATCGAACTTGAAGTCTGCTGTATGCACAATTACACCGACAGGTGTCGAGACTGCAAGAGCGACTACATCGGCAATGCTGTGGCTGACACGGATGAACTCAACGGTAAACGGGCCGATATCAACGCTGTCGCCTGCTTTGACACACCTAAGAGAAGCTTCAGATAACAAGTGATGTTCCCGTAGTTTCCCTTCAACGAGGCCAAGTGTCAGTTTTGTGCCGTAGATTACGGAATCAATCTCTCTTAAGACGTAAGGCAGAGCGCCTATATGGTCCTCATGACCGTGTGTCAGAACAAGGCCTCGGATTCTGTCCTTGTTTTCTTTAAGATATGAGATGTCAGGTATAACAAAGTCAATGCCCAACATCTCTTCTTCCGGAAACGAAAGGCCTGCGTCAATTACAAGGATCTCTCCGTCATATTCAATTATTGTCATATTCTTTCCAATTTCGCCAACCCCACCTAAGGGGATAATGGACAGCTTTCCGTTCTTACTCACGTATTACACATCACCATCTTTCTTTACTTTTTGCATTATGCATCAAAACCCCCCGCATTGCAGCAGGGGGTGTCAAAACCTCTCCAATACAACATCAAAGTATATCACAAGAATGAGGTGGTGTGAAGTGTATGTTTTTGCTTTTTTGTGCATGCGTATGAACTCAAAGCTTGTGAATATTCTGTGAACATTCTAAAGGGAGGCATAGCAAATGAAATGAAGAATGCCGAGAACAGTCCATGACAATGGTTCATGAGCCTAAGTCAATCGCAGCCAGAGTGCCGTAGTTGTATAGCCCCCGCGCCAAGCACTCAATAGCGATATCTGCGCCGCTCGCCATATGAGTGAGCACGCTCCTGTTGCCTACAGCAGAACTCCTTAGGCCTAATTCGACCCTGAGCTGTTTTCCTACTGTGTCGCCGGGCGCGTCAACAAAAGGCCCTGCGTAGGGATGTTCCCTTGTTTCATGGTCATCAACATAATACTTATAGCCCGGTGGATAGCTGTTATACTGCAAATGTTTTCCTGTGGTTATCGCAAGATATTGATTCTCGCTTTGGGTATAAACAAACCAATTCTCCTTATTCGAACATTTGACATGATTAAGCCTGAATTCGGCATCCCCGATGGCTTCAAGAATAAAGAGCGCTATCTTCTTTGAGCATACCTCTCTCATAATCATTGTCTTGAGGTCAGTCAAAGAATGCACAGACTCCGTGTTCAAACTTGTGTACACAGGTATTTCATCACATTTTGCAGGAATTCTATACACGGGCCTTCCCACGCCTCCATACGCCTTGAAAGTGTAACCTTCCTCAGCTACTAAGAGATAATCAGGGAAACGCCTGATAAAATCGGGACTCCCTCCAAACTCATTAATGAACTCTTGTTTGCTTACTATTCGCCTAATACCTGGCATCCTTTCAATCTTTGTAAGATCCCTCGTACTTGGCTCGAATAATCCTGCATAATACACTGATCCACCGCCTGAAAGAACAAGCCCGTCAATGTTGTTAAGGTCTATGTAATCTCTAAGCGATGTCATGCTTCCCAAACCAACCACTATCGGAGTAAACCCAGTACTGGTAATAAACCTGCCAATGCTCTCGAAAAGCCGACTCACTGTATCGCTCCAGGTGGACGGTGAAATATCTCTGAAGCGCGAAAGAAAGTACGGGTGTGCGTAACTCAGTATCATCAGGTGAGGTCTGTATACATTATTGAGTTCACACGCAACATCAGTAACCCAGTCTATGCTTTCCGGCTCAAAGTCTCCGGGGTAGGGATTATTGTCAACAATCCGTTGGATCGACTGCACGAGCTCAATATCATAGCCTAATACGGATGGATCAACTCTTTCCCCGGTGACCATATCAACGAATATACTCCACTCCCTGACATCTATTAATCCGTAGCCCATACCGCACTCCCCCATATCTCAACCGGTTAAATCATCGGCCTTAACGCGTCAGCCGCACATCTAGTCGTCCCACTGACTCTTCTCCTGCTTTAGCATAAGGTATCCGAGGAATGGAGCTCCTATCAGTGAAGTCATAATGCTGATGGGAATCTCGCCTCCACTGATACTACGTGCAAGCGTGTCCATGAGCACCATGAAGCTTGCACCCACGATCCCTGCAAATGGCAGTAATACGGAATGATCAGGCCCTACAATCAGCCTGGCCATATGAGGAACAACCAGTCCAACCCAACTAATGGTCCCGCATGATGATACTGATGATGCCACCATTAATGTAGCAAGGAAAACATAGATTGCCCGGGCTTTGCCAACATCGATTCCCAGGGACATAGCATCATCATCGCCCAAAGTTAAGACATTGAGCTTCCATCGGAGCATAAAAAGGATAAGTACGCAGACTGTTATGACAGGTAAAGTCTTTATCAGATCCGCCCACAGGGTATTGCTAAAACTGCCCATGGTCCAAAACACGATTGCAGGCAACTCTTCGTAAGGATCTGCTACATATTTGAGAAACGAAAGCCCTGCTGAAAACAGAGCAGATACAATGATTCCGGAAAGAACCAGTGTAGTGACGGAAGCACTCCGCGCATGTCGACTCATAGTGTATGCTATTACCACTGCAAGGAGGCCGAATGCAAATGCCAAGCTTTGAATGGCTAAGGTGGATTTCCCGAACAGCAATATAGCAAGTCCGGCTCCGAAACCCGCTCCGGCAGAAACCCCAAGTATGTCCGGAGAAACCAGTGGATTTCTAAAGAGCCCTTGAAATACAGTTCCGGCAATGGCAAGCACAGCCCCTACCGCTGAAGCCATTAGGACTCTCGGAAGTCTTATGGACCAGAAAACAATATAGTCGTTTGACATCTCTCTTGGAGGCTTACGAAGTTGTATCTTAAATCTTATTAACTGCAACACAGATGTCACTTTTAAAGGGTACCTGCCCACGGAAATGGATAAGAGTAAGCACGCCAGAAGTACAGCTAAAGCTACCAGATTTGCGTGATTATGCTTCATCAAATCAACCACCTGAAAATGAAATGGATAGGAAGCCGCCCCCCGGTGTCCCTAAGACACGCGTAAACCCCATGCGGCACTCTACGAGTTGTGAGAGACAAGCCCCCTACCCGGCATAAGATCCAGTTACATGACTCCGCCCAGGTCCACGAAGGACTTTCCATAGAAGGCACTGAAAAATGCGTTGACATCTTCTTGTAGATCCAGATCCGCAAATTTGTCAGGATGGAGAAGCTTGGCTAACCACTGCACCCCTAGGACAGCCTGGGGGGCCGGGCAATCCCAAGAATTCAGATTGGAAGGGAACCAGAACACACGTCCGTTACGGACTGCGCTGACCCCCTGGAAACGCGGATCATCCAAGATTTTCTGGGGAGTGACGTCTGCTGCATACCGTACAACCAAAATGTAGTCAGGATCCCACTTGATGACCTGTTCAGGAGATACCTTAAACCAACCGCGAGCTACAGCCGAAACATCCTCGCTTGCACCGGCATTTCTGCCTCCTGCCATATTGATTATGGAATCCTGGTACATATCTTTTCCGCAAGTCGACAGCAATCCGTCACGCCCGGCGATGTATACCAGGGGCTTCTTGTCATCTGGCAGGCCGGATGTCCTCTCTGCAATCAATTCCAATGTCTCATCATAGTACTTAATGAACTGCTGTGCTTTCTCTTCTTCTTGAAGTGCCTTCCCTAGATTCTCCATACTTGCCCTTAGCTGGTCCAGGTCCTCAGCCATGACTGCAAAGACATTTTTTATTCCACGTGCCTCCAAACTCTCTACCAATTCCTGGTTCCGCCCTACAATTAACAAGTCGGGCTTTAGTGCAATGGCTTGTTCAATATTAAGTTCCCTGGGTGTTCCCACGCAAACCGTAGTCGCCACATCCGGTTTCAGGCTGTTCAAGAAAGCGCTCTTTTGCGACGGCATGTCTATTCCGACAATTCTATCCTCTGCACCGAGAGCGAACAACATCTCCGTAGCAATGGGATAACCAATGACAACCCTGCGGACAGGTGTCGTGATTTCTACTTTTCGGCCTAAGCCGTCAGTCACAACAACAGTCGTTTCCTCATTTGAGGCTTGGGCTACGTAAGTACCGGAGAATGAAATGAGAAATACAACCAAGGCCAGTGCCAAACAAGAAGTAAACATCCACCGCTTGCTTTGAACACTATTTCCGTGCTCTTGCATCTATTATTCCTCCTCATGCTTGATCTTTGTAAATTACCGCTTTTGTGCCGTAGTTATATAGCCCGCAGCAACAGCATTCCACGCAGATATCCGAGCCGCCGGCGAGATGAGTGAAGGTGCTTCTGCTTCCCACAGCAGCGCTGGTGACTCCCGTCTCTGTCCTGAGGTAATTCCCGATACTGTCAGGCGGAGAGCTTTCAATGAATCCATCATAAGGATACTTTTTCGCCTCAGAGTCTTCTATGAAGTCCAGCCATCCGGGGGGATAATCATTATACTGAAAGTGTTTTCCGCAACTGATAGCCAGATAACTATCATCACCTTGACAGTACGTATACCAATACACGCTGTTGTCGCAAAGATCATATTGACCCCGGAAATCCTCAACTCCTATGCCATCCAGAAGTATAAGGGCTATTCTCTGATGACTTACGTTCCTTATAATCGCGTCTTTCACATCAACTAACGAATGTATCCCGGCATCACCTAAACGTGTATATACTGGGATGCTTTCATTTCGCGCGATAGTTCTATATCCAATCCTAGTTGAGGTGCCCATGGCTTTAAATCCGTAGCCTTCCTCGGCTACTACAAGGTAATCGGGAAACCTGCGCCGAAAACCATCGGCAGCCCCAAACAGGTTAATGAAATCGCGCTTACTTACTACCCTTTCCACGCCAGGCATCTTACTCAACTGCACGAGGTCATTATCACTTGGATTGAAAAGGCCTGCATAACGGCGATTAGCCCTCCTGACATAACCTATGCCGTCCAAACCGGATAGATTAACATAGCCTTTTAAAGGAACCATGTCGCCCAATCCTACAACAACCGGAGTGTATCCGGTATTCTCGATGAAGCGATCCACATTTTTACATTGACGGTCTACGATGTCATTCCAATCGTCCGGAGTCATATCAATAACCCCACCCAGTATCCCGGGTTGAGCGTAACTGATAAACATGAAATGCGGATCGTAGGCTTTCCACAGTCTCAACGCTGTATCAGTTACCCATTCCATACTCTCCGGCGCGAAATCCCCTGGATATGGATGGCCTTTTATGACTTGCCTTGCCATGCTCAACATAGAGCTGTCTATACCTGCCTCGTTCACATTGACAGGCGCCCCGGTATCCAAGTCGACAACAACATCCCACTCTCTAACATCCAAAACTGCATAGGCCATAACCTGCATCTCCTGAGTTCCATTGTGTATAATTGCCGTGGATATGCACCTGGTTGCCGCAATCAGGGCATCTGTTATCCTCGTCAAGAAGGTATTTCACCATTTTTCCTCCGCATCCACCTAGGTTGAATCGCTCAATCACTTTCTGTCCACAGGCGGGGCAATGAGTGCTTACCCAGGCCGACCCTACAAAGTTGCTAAAATAGATGTAGGGAAGAATCTCCCGCGCTTCCTCGAGCTTCTCATTAATCACCTGAATACTTGGATACTCCTCGTCTTTCATTTTGTATTCCGGTAACAGACGAAACACATGCCAGGGAATATTCTTATCCATTGATGCAATGAATTCAGCGATATCTATGATCTCATGGTCATTTATGCCCTGTATGATCGGGGTTGTTATCTCTATATGGTTCTTCGCAGCCAGTTTCCGTATGTTGCGTAGCACAGGACTGAAATCTGAGATGCCTGTATACTTCCTGTAAAAGTCCTGGCTGAAACCTTTAAGGCTGATATTGATAAATTCGCAAGCCGAAGACAACATATCTACAGCCTCATCCGTCACATAGCCATTCGTCAAGCAACCCATGGGAAGCCCGGCTGCCCGGGCTTCCTTGGCAACTTCAATAAGTGAAGGAAGAGATACCACAGGTTCGTTCACAGCAAACACTATGTTATGGCAGCCGGTCTGCTTCGCAATGTTCACTAGCCTTTTGGGTGCCAGGCGAAACATGTACACCTCTCCTGGAAGACTCTTGGCCACATAGGCGTTGCTGCAATAATGGCAGTCGAAGTTGCAGCCTCTGCTGCCAATCTGAAGAGACCTGCTGCCGGGGTACGCATGAAAGAAGGGCACTGATTCTATATGTACTGCAACATAGGTTGTATAATGATGAGGGTACCTCTCCTCTATGCCATCTCCATTCTGTATGTACATTTGGCATGCTCCGGTTTGTCCCTCTCCTAGCTCACAGCGTCTTTCGCAGTAATTGCATACCATTTGCCGCACCCCTTCCCTGCCCTAGTCCAATACACCGCCTAATTCGCTATAGGTCCTCCCATAGAGCATATTGAAGAACTTATCCGCCTCATTCATTACATCCAGATCTTCAAATAGATCCGGATGGAGTTTCTTCGCGAGCCACTCAATACCTAATATGGCCTGAGGCGAAGGATAGTCCCAAGGAATCAGGTTCGACGGGAACCAGAATACCTGGCCGTTTTTCACTGCATCTACCCCGGCAAAACGCTCATCTGCCAGAATCTGCTCTGGAGTCGTATCCGCCGCATACTGAACTGCAACAATGATATCCGGATTCCACTTTACGATCTGTTCAGGCGATATCTCAACCCATCTCTTCCCTGGTATGAGTCTGTCATCATCACTTACGGCAACGTTCCTACCCCCTGCCAACTCAATGAGATGATGCTGGTACATCTCCCTGCCGCATGTGCTTAGCAGGCTTGATCCTACCAAATATACTCCAGGCCGTTCTTCCGCAGCAAGTTCGCTGGTTTTGCTCGCAAGCTTTCCCACCATATCATCGTAATAATTCACAAATTGCCGTGCTCTATCTTCCTTCCCGAAAGCCTTTGCAAGGTTAACCATGGAGTCTGTAAGTTGATCCAGATCCTCTGCTGAAACGCCGAACACATTAATTCCATGAGCCTCAATATTCTCTATGAGGTCGCGGTTCCCGGCAGAGGCCAAAACAAAGTCTGCGTCGAGCGCAATGACCTCCTCGATGTTGAATTCGCCACGTCCTCTTGGTGGCCATGCAACGTAAACCGCTTTCTCCTTAGTCGCAGGATCAAGTCCGACTAACTTGTCTTGGGCACCAAGGGCATAGACCATGGTGGCTGCGATGCCATAGGTGTTATATACGCGTTTGACAGGTTCTTGCAGTCTGATCTCTCTTCCTAACCCGTCAACAATAACGATGTCTCCGGTAGACTTCTTCGTGTCCTGAGCCCCCACGCACATACTTGAGAGAACCATTAACATAACCAAAAATACGACAATGAGGCTGTACCGACGGTTAGAACGTGTTTTAGTCATTTTCATAACTCCTTTCGATTATCAATCATATCTGTCTTCGTCTCTGCAGAACGGCATAGAGCATAGGTATCGCCTTGATGGATCTTCACCAGTCAGAAGGTAATACCACCCGACAATCCCTTTCAGTGACATCAGCAATAGAGATGTCCATGTCGTAGAGTTCACTTAGGGTTTCCTCGTGAAACACAGCGCTTGTGCTACCTATGGATACAACTCTGCCTTCCTTCAGCAGCACTATCTTGTCGCAGTAATGAAAGGCCAGGTTTGGATCGTGTAATGTTATGATTACAGTCAAACCTTTCTCGCGTGCAACCCCTGTTACCAAACGCATAATCGCAAACTGATTCTTGTAGTCAAGATGGGCGCAAGGCTCGTCCAGTAGCATAATATCGGCGCCTTGAAAGATGGCCCGCGCGATTACGACTAATTGCCTTTCTCCGCCGCTTATCTCAGTAACCCGGCGATGGGCTAAGTGCCCAATGCCCAGGCTCTCCATAAGTGTTTCCGCCCTTACATAGTCAGCTTCTTGAGGTGATTGCCAATGTTCAAGTTCCGGACACTTGCCCATTATTACCAGTTCAATAGCCTTAAACGGGAACACTATATTGGCCTGCTGCGGAACCACACTAACCTTCGAGGCAATCTCCTGCCTTGTCAGTGAATCAATGGAGGCGCCCTCAATCATCACTTGGCCGTCCATGGGCGTTCGAAGTCCGTTAATACACTTGAGCAGTGTTGTTTTTCCGGAGCCGTTGGGGCCGAGAAGGCCACATATAACCCCTTTTTCCACTGCAAAGTTGATACCATCTAGGACTACTCTCCCGGAGTATGCAAAAGACAGGTTGCGCACTTCTATGGCATTTACAACGCTCACAGGGGGATTCATTTGCGGGTTCGTTTGCGTAACAAAGGGAACGCCACTTTCCGTCGCAGAATGGAAAGTAGCGTTACTGACATACGTCAAAGCTCAACCTCCTTTCCGCACTGGGAGGCATAACCGTTTCCAGTTATACCCTGACGTCTACTGCCCCTAGTGTCGCCTCTCATAGCGTCACCTTAGATACAGGAGATCGGAAGTCTGCCAACATATTGATCTATCTGTGCTTTATAATTTATCATGGAAAAAGCTTCCCTGTCAAGGCAGTCTTTTCCTTAGTCTGAGTCAAGTTGTGGTGGGTACTATTTTATCTACCCTTGAAAAGTAGCTGTTTGTGCCGTCTAGTTTTCAATCAAGCATAGGGGCCTGTCTCCAATGCCTTAGTAGTAAATACATAACTTA
>Ga0208198_1000105_pt1 | contig 101694 bp, 81 predicted proteins | sample AD_JPNTR2_MetaG_FD_184446 | JGI IMG/M metagenome (GOLD analysis project Ga0208198, IMG submission 184446) | Active sludge microbial communities of municipal wastewater-treating anaerobic digesters from Japan - AD_JPNTR2_MetaG (SPAdes) (version 2) | ecosystem: Engineered > Bioreactor > Anaerobic...
GCGGCCTCTCTCGGGACCCCGGCGTCGGCAGATCGTTCCCCAGCTTGCGACGCCACCAGCGAAACGCAGGGACCGAGAGCTGGTGTTCCTTACAGTACTGAACCTGCGTGGCGCCGGATCGCTGCCACTGCTGAACGTGCTTGTGCCAGAACCGGCCCCGCGGACTCAACGACTTGGACGTCTTCTGTGCCATATGCACCTCCTTTACCGGAGGTACAGTATCGCCGCACATCCTCGCTGCAAAGATGGGTTCGCCGGACGCTCACGTACCTGCTCGGATCTCTGGTCGCAGTGGCTCTTCTTTGGATCGGGGTGCGAGTGTGGTCCTGGCGCGGCCGATGCCACAAGGCCAACGAGACAACTCGCCAGTTGCAGTCTGTCGGCAGGTTCCAGGGGAGGCCGGTGTTTCTCCTGCCGGGCAGAAACCAACAGGCAGGCCTCTTAATCGGAATGGGGTTGTTGGCGGTGGCGTTCCTGACGGTGGTGCTGGTCGCAACATGGCGATGGACCTGCGAACACATCGACGCGATGGCGGATCAGCAGTCGCGACTGGCGGTCCAGGTCGAGAAAGCGTTGCGGGACTATGTGGGCAAGAGCATCCGACCTGAAATGGAAAAACGGATCGCCAAGGGCGAATTCATTCCCGAGGCGATGTCCACTTCCTTCGTCGCTAGGAGCGTTTTCGACGAAGTACGCAAGGTATTCCCTGAAACCATCGTGCGTTTTCCTTCGACCAACCCTCGAAACCCCGCCAATCGCGCGACGCCTGCGGAGGAATCCCTCATCCGGTATTTCCAGGAACATCCCGAGGTGGACTCCTGGTCCGGCGTGATCGAGTTCTTCGAGCACGGCCAGAAACACTTCGTCTGGGCCCTGCCGCGTCGATTCACCGAAGGATGCCTGCAGTGCCACAGCCGGCCGGAGGATGCGCCCAAATCCCTGGTCCAGCGGTACGGTCCGATCGCCGGGTTCGGGCGGTCCGTAGGCGAGGTCTCCATGGACCTGGCGGCGGTGCCGATCGGCGCCGCCTACGCAGAAGCCGGCGCACGGGCCTGGCGTCACATGCTGGTCGCTCTGGTCCTGTGCATGCTCTTCCTTGCCGGGATTGCCTTGCTGATTTGGAGCGACGCCAGGCGACGACGCAGCGCCGAGATGGCGATCGAAAAGGAACGGAGCTTCCTGCGAATGGTCATCGATTCCATTCCGGGTTTCGTCTATGTGAAATCGCAGGACGGCCGGTTTCTAGTCGCCAATGAGGCGCTCGCGAAGGCATGCGGCGCGACGGTGGCACAGATTGAAGGCAAGTACGAAGCCGAGGTTGCTCCGAGCCTCGAACAGATGGAGAATCGCCGACGGGACGACCTGGAGGTGCTGGCCACTCGCAAGGCCAAAGTGGTTCCGGAGGAGCCGATTACATGGCCCGACGGAACGATTCGATGGTATACCGCGACGAAGGTGCCCTTGATCGATGAGGACGGCGTCTGCCGTCAACTGCTGGCGGTGGCGACCGACATCACCGACCGCAAACGCGTGGAGGAGGAACGCAAGGAATCGTTCTCCCTGCTGGAAGCGACGCTGGAAGCCACCGCCGACGGGATTCTCGTCGTGGATCGTCTGGGCAAGATCCGAGGGTTGAACACGCAATTCCAGACGCTTTGGCGGATTCCCGACGAGGTTCTGGAATCGCGAGACGACAAGGCTTTGCTCTCGTTCGTGCTGGGGCAAGTGAAGGACCCGGATTCGTTCCTGGCCAAAGCCCAGGATTTGTATGCTCATCCCGAAGCCGAGAGTTTCGATATGCTCGAGTTCGCGGATGGGCGCGTCGTCGAACGTTATTCGAAACCCCAAATGCTCGGCGATCAAATCGTCGGTCGGGTGTGGAGCTTCCGCGACATCACCGAGAAGCAAACCGCCCAGCAAAAGCAAACGGAGCTGCTCCAGAAGGTCGCCGCAGTCAACGAAGAGTTGACGCATTTCGCCTACGTGGTCTCGCACGACCTGAAGGCCCCGCTTCGGGGGATCAAGCTCGTCTCCGAATGGCTTTGTGCCGACTATGGGGACAAGCTCGGTCCCGATGCGAAGGAACAACTGGACCTTCTTCAGAGTCGCGTCGGGCGGATGCACGACCTGATCGATGGGGTCCTGCAGTATTCCCGCGTCGGGCGGGTTCGCGAGGACCTCGTGCCGGTGGATCTGAACGAACTGATTCCGAGTATCGTCGACAGTCTCGCTCCGCCGGAACATGTGACCGTCGTCGTCGAGTCGGACTTGCCGACGATCGAGTGCGAAAAGACCCGGATCACCCAGGTGTTCCAGAATCTGCTGAGCAACGCGATCAAATATATGGACAAACCCGTCGGCCAGGTCAGGGTCGGCTGTGTGCAAGACGGGGACTTCTGGCGGTTCAGCGTCTCGGACAACGGGCCCGGCATCGAGGCCAAGCATTTCGACCGCATTTTCCGTCTGTTCCAAACGCTCGCTCCTCGCGACGAGTTCGAAAGCACCGGTGTCGGTCTGGCGGTGGTCAAGAAGATCGTCGAGATGTACGGCGGACGAATCTGGGTCGAGTCCGAAGTCGGTCGGGGAACCACGTTCCTGTTCTCGTTTCCCAGGAGTTCTCAACCGGTCACGCAGGAGGTTCCGGTCGCGGAACCGGAAGGTCAATATGTGTCTTGAACGATCCGATCCAACCCATGGGATCTTGTGATGAAAGCAACGGGTATGAGTGAAACGTCAATACCGGTCAAGGGAGCATGCAATGAAGATTCGGCTGCCGTTCCCGAATGGGCGTCGGCCCTGGCGGAAGCGATTCCCGCCCCGGCGGCGGTGATGTCGCCCGATGGTCGTATTCTGCACGCCAACAATTGTCTTCGGCTGATCGTCGGAAGCGACGGGACCGCCGGCGCGTCCGTGGGAAAGACGCCGGAAGGGGCCGCCGGAACACCCGAGCTGCTTGTGGGTCTGCGCCGCCTGCTGGACAGCGCCGCTCGCACGGGCGGCGCGAGCGCCGAAATGCCGCTGGGGGCGGCCTGGGGCACTCAGGCCGGCGTCGTGGTGCAGGTCAACGCACGGGTGCTGGCGGCTACGTGGGACCGCTGCCAGTGGATCCTGATCACGATCGGCCAGACTCATGTCACCGAGATGCTCCAACGCAAACTCGGCGATTCGGAGAATCGCTATCGGCAGTTGCTCCAGGCCTCGACGGATCTGGTGTTTCTTATGGAACTCGACGGGACACTGTCGTCCGTGAATCGGTCCTGGCAGCAGCACATGGGTTACACCGCGGAAGAAAGCCTGGGCGAGAACGGGTTGGGACTGGTTAGTCCCGAATATCGAGCGATCTGCCGCGACGCTCTGGAGCGCGCCGGGTCCGGCCACTACGTCGAAGATCTTGAATTCCGTGCCGTCAGAAAGGACGGCAGTCCCATCGACGTGATCGTGAACCTCGCCCCGGTCCGCGACGACCAGGGACGGGTGGTTCAGATCATCGGCGCCGGACGGGACGTGACCGAATTCAAACGCACGCAGGAAGAACTGAAGAACTCCGAGGAACGGCTCAGAATCCTTTTCGAATACGCCCCGGATGCCTACTATCTCAATGATCTGAAGGGCATGTTTCTCGACGGGAACCGGGCCGCCGAACAGATGTGCGGTTACAAGAAGCAGGAGCTGATCGGCAAAAATTTCCTGAAACTGGATTTGCTGCCCCTGCACCAGCTTCCCAAGGCCGCCGGCGTCCTGGCCAAGAATGCGTTGGGTCGCCCCGTCGGGCCGGTGGAATTCTGCCTCAACCGTAAAGACGGCACGCAGATCGACGTCGAGATCCGCACGTATCCGGTCCAGATCGCAGGCAAGACCGTGGTCCTCGGAATCGCCAGGGATATTTCCGAGCGAAAGAAGACCGAAGACCTGCTCGAAACGCTCAACCGCAATCTCAAGGCCACCATTGCCGAACTAGAGCGGTCGAATCGGGAGCTTCGCGACTTCGCGCACGTCGCGGCCCACGATCTCAAAGCCCCGCTGCGGGGCATCGCCACACTGGCCCAATGGATTGAACAGGACTACGCGGACAAGCTCGATGAGCCGGGACGGGAGACTCTGGCTCTGATGCGACAGCGGGTCGAGCGGATGACCCTGCTGGTCAACGGGATCCTGCGGTACGCCGAGATCGGGCACGGTGATCTTCTGAGGGAAGAAGTGGACACCGGCCGGGTCGTGGCCGAGGTCGTCGAACAGATCAGCCCGCCTGAGCACATCGCGATCGAAGTTCAGGGCCATCTGCCGGTCGTGGTGTGCCAGAGGATTCGGATCACCCAGGTGTTCCTGAATCTGATCAGCAACGCGGTCAAATACATGGACAAGCCCCGGGGAAAGATCCGAATCACCGCTTTGGACGAGGGGGAGTTCTGGAAGTTCCTCGTCGCCGACAACGGGATGGGCATCGAGCCGCGGTACTTTGACCGCCTCTTCCAGATGTTCCAGACGCTGGCGCCTGTTCCCAACGGCGACAGCACCGGACTGGGCCTGGCGATGGTCAAGAAGATCGTACAAATCCACGGAGGAGATGTCGGAGTCGAATCGGAGCCAGGACGAGGAAGCACGTTCTTCTTCACCCTGCCCAAACAGAAGGGAAAGGACAAAGTATGAGAAACGCAAACCCTGTGCTTTTGGTCGAGGACGACGCGATCGACACGATGACCGTGCGTCGCGCATTCAGAGACCTCAAGCTGAACAATCCCCTGGCGCACGCGACCAACGGGGAAGAAGCGCTGGCGTATCTGCGGAATCCTGCCAACGACACCCCGTGCCTGATTCTGCTGGATCTGAACATGCCGCGGATGAACGGCGTGGAGCTCCTCAGGACGGTCAAGGCCGATCCCGTGCTCAGGAAAATCCCGATTGTGGTGCTGACCACGTCGCGGGACGACCGGGACATCGTGGAAAGCTACTCGCTCAGCGCCGCCGGGTACATCGTCAAGCCCGTCGATTACAAGAAATTCGTCGAGGCGATCCAAACGATCGACGTGTACTGGACGATCAGCGAGTTGCCGCAGGAGAAGTTGGAACCCGCGTGCGTGGGGGCCGCCGGCGGCGAAGAAGGCTGATTGGAAATGTCGATCGTTGCTTGAAAAGAGCGGCGAACGGCTCTTGTGCAATCGACAATCAACCCCCCGTTCACCGGGGGCGCCGATTCTGCGCGCGGAACTGGCGGGGCGTCATCCCCGTGAACCGTCTGAACGTCCGCGTGAAGTAGCTCGGATTGTTGTAACCAGCCAGGAAACCGATCTCCGTGCAACTGCGGTCCGTGTCCAGCAGCAGCGCTTTGGCCCGTTCGATCCGTACGCTCGTGACGTAATCAATCACCGTGACGCCCATCTGTTCTTTGAACAGATGCGCCAGCCGTGAGACGCTCAGATGTGAAGCCCGCGCGATCTGGGCCAGTGTGATCGCTTGGTCGAAATGGGCGTCGATATACTCGATCGCCGGGCGGATCTGTGTCATCTTGCGGGCGTCCCGCGACGAGTACACCAGTTCCAGAAATTCATTCAACGCCGCGCTGATCCAGGCGCACAGGTCCTCCTGCGTGTCGATCTCCATCGCCTTGTTCACATAGGCCAGGTTCTTCTCCAGCATCGTGTGCACGTCCACACCGCCCTCGACCGCCGCGCGGCTGAGCACCGTCAGCAGCTCCAGCAGACGCACCTTCAGGATGCCCAAGTCCCCGATGTCCTTGAACAGGATCGTGCCCAGGATCGCGTTGAGGATCTCCTTGGCGCCGGTGCGGTCTCCGATCTTGACCTTTTGGATCAGGGCCCGCTCGCTTTCGAGGGGATACTGCCAGGCGGCCCCGACCTTCTTTCGTTCCTGGATGAACTGGCCGATCTCCGACTGCTGCTTGGACCGCTGCCGACGCCAGCGGATCACCTTGGCGTCCAGCCCGCAGACCTCGTAGAGCAGGTCGAAGAGAAATTCCGCGGCGCTGTGGATCTGGCGACCGCGCACGACGGGCAGTTGTCGAATTGCCTTGGCGATCTTCTGAGGTTCGATCGCGATCCCGCGAAGCCGACACACGACGTCCCCGTCCAGCCCCTCGCCCGGCGGCTCCCAGAGGCATTTGCCGAAAAAGATCCCGCCGTGGACCGTGTCCCGATCCACGATCGGCACGCAGACCGTCACGAGCCCCGCATGGCAGATGGTGATGAAGGGTTGCCCGGTCTCGACCGCGATCTCGATGGCCCGTCTGCGCTCGGCGGCGCACCGCGACCGCCCCTCGGGGTCCTCCTGCACGAGCCGACACAAAGGCGGCCGGCACCCTGGGCTGCACAGCCCTTCCACCGCCACTCCATCCCGGCCGGTCGTCTCCAGCGCGAGCTTGAACCGTCCGCGGAACCCCCGTTCGATCCGTTCGAACGTCCGGGGCGTCAGGATGTCGGTCAACCTGGGTTGGTCCGCCATTGGGCACTCCGACCATAGCAAGATCGTGCTATTATACCCAGGAACTGAACCGACAGCATGAACTTCGAGACATCATCGCGTGGCGACAGATGGGTATTTCGGCCTTCCCTCTTCGCGCTTATGAGCGATTTACAGCGTTCTGCGTCTGCGAAGCCAGGTCACCAGACCCGTTCCGAGGGTGCCGAGGAGCACCGCCGCTGGCGCCGGGATGGTCGGCCTTGCTTCCACCATCATCAGGCCGGCTCTCTGGGCCGGATTGTCCACGAAAACCCCTCGCCATATAGACGCGTCCTTGAAGCTGAAAAGCACCTCGACACCGATCAAATCTGAGACGACGGCGCCGAAGACCGGGTCTCCCTCTTTGTCCGGATCAAGGCGGAACGTCATGCTTTCACCCGGATTGAATCCATCCGGAGCGTCGCCGAACGTCAGCGTCAACAATGATGTGTCAAGGCCGCTGGTCGTCACGCTCGCGCCTGCCGGACCCACGATGGACCAGATATCGTCCCAGATGATCGTATAGGCGGATGCGGTGCTGCCGTCGATGGCCACGCTGGAAATGTCCGACCCCGAAGTCATGTCGTTCTGGAGCGACATGACGATGGAGAACTCGCTGTCGGGCCCGCCTACCCGCGAGGGTACAGGGCGCGGAACACAAGGCACAGAGAGCGGTCTTCTTTCAGTTCTGGATGGTGGAACCCACCACCGAATATCAGCCGTACCCTGCCAGGGTTTTGGATGTTATGGACTTGGCGGGGGATCGGGCGTATCATGGGGGCTCCCACGAAGGGTGGGCACGCGACGAAAGGAGCAATCTGGACCATGCGCAATCTGCGAATCTCCCTGATCTTTCTGGCGGCGATGATGCTTTCCGGACCCTGCCTGGCGGCTGATCTGTTTTCCAGCGAGGCCCGTCGGCAGGCCTTTCTGAGGGCTTTGGCCCGCTTGGATGCTCAGTACGACCCCGCCCAGCGGATGCTTGCGGGCGAATTCTCCTCGCCCGGTTATCACACGACCCTGACCGGCGGCACCGTGCACCGTACCCGCGAATCGCTCAAATACGCGGTGGCCCTGCTCGACAGCGGCCAGGCCGACCGCCTGGAGCGGGCCGAGGCGATCCTGACCCGCGTGATCGCCTTGCAGGACCAGGACCCCAACAGTCCGACGTATGGGATCTGGCCGTGGTTTCTCGAAGAGCCGCTGGACACGATGTCGCCCCCCGACTGGAACTGGGCGGACTTCTGCGGCGTGCAGCTCCTGCAGGTTGCGATCGACCACATGGACCGCCTGTCGGAGGATCTGCGACCGATCGTCCGCGACTCGATCCTCCATGCGGCCCGTTCGATCCGTCGGCGGGACGTGGGGCCTGGCTACACGAACATCGCCCTGATGGGCACGTACGTCACGCTGGTCGCAGGCGAGCGGCTGGACGCCCGCGACCTGTTCGACTACGGCAGAGGGCGTCTGCAACGCTTCTATGACTACACCCGCCAGAAGGGCTCGTTCACCGAGTACAACAGTCCGACGTACACCCCCGTGGCCATCGAGGAGATCTCCCGGATGCTCAAGCATGTCCGCGACGAAGGGTCGCGGGAACTGCTCGACTGGCTGCACAACTTCGCCTGGAGCCACGTCGCCCGACGGTTCCATCCGTCGAGTGTGCAGTGGGCGGGCCCGCACAGTCGGAGTTATTCGACCCTGCTGTCACGGGAGACCCTGGCCTTTCTCCAGCGTGGGCTGGGTGATTCCGTTCGATTGATGCCCGAAGCCGAGGCCTGGGAGAGCCTCGACGCCCACCGCCTGGACGTTCGATGCCCGGATGACCTGGCGGCGTCTTTTCGGCCCGCCGGGGCCGAGAACGTCGTGGTTGAGAGCTTCGTCGTCAACCCCTCGGGCGAACACGACCTCGTCGGTAGGACGTACCTGCATCCAAACTTCACCCTGGGCAGCGTCAATCTAGGCGACTTCTGGAACCAGCGTCGTCCCCTCGTGGGGTACTGGAAAGACACGGGCGGGCCGGTGAGTGTGCGATTGCGCATGCTGCACGACGGTTACGACTACGCCTCCGCGAGCCTGTTGACGGTTCAGGACAAAGGCGAGGTGCTCGGCGCGGTCCTGTTCGTCACCGACCGGGGCGACACGCACATCTCGCTGGACAAGATCGCCAACGGTACGATCCAAGCCCGCGATCTGCGCCTGCGGCTGCAATTCGAAGGGGCGGTGAACGGCCTGACCCTGTCCGAACGGCTGGTCCTGGAGGAGCCCGTCTATTTTGCCTGCGGTCCGGTCGCAGGGGTGTTTGCCGTACACTCGGTGAAGTTTGACGGCCTGACCGCGAGCCTGGAGGCCGGACGCGAATCGAACCAGGCTTGGGTCGATGTCGTCCTTTATCGCGGCTCGATGCGTTCGTTCGATTTTCGAAAAATCGAGCAGGCCGCGATCATCTTGACGCTCTCGATGGCCCCGACGGGCGCGATCTCGCGGTTCGTGGCGCCTTCCGTCTATTCCAGTATCGCGATCGACGCGGTCGCCGCCGGGATCGAGTCGCCCCGGGAGTCGTGGAGTCTCCAGCGACGCAGCGAATCGCCATTGTCCCTGACGATCCCGATAAGACCTCTGACGACCAAACAGCAACAGATCGCCGCTGTCGCCAGGATCGGCCGGGAAGACCCGTGGAAGGCCGCCTACTGACCGGGTCGGGCGCTTCGCTCAGGACAGACTTGTCACCTCGTTGCGCTGCGTTCAGGACGACAAGTCCCTCTCTCGCGCGCGGATCTTCCCCGATGCCTGTCACGGACTTTCTTCTGGCTCATCCGGTTTTTGCGTACCTGGAGATAGGGCAACGACCGACCGCCGGGGACGCTGTCCCCAAAGGCCATGGAAGTACGCGAAAACCGGATGAGCCTTTTTTCCGGAAAAGTCTTGCATTCGTCTGACCGATAGGTATACTTGTGACAACTATGGATACGGCAAGCACAATCCATTTCCTTCCCATCCACGGCCTGATTGGCCGGCTGGCCCTGCTGCTGCGCCGCTAGGCGCAAAGAACCCAATCACCACAACTCATTCAAGTTCCTGTAGTTACGCAAAACGGTAGCGTTTCGGCCCCACTTGCGGCATAATGGCCCGCTACGAAATCTTGTTTGGAGAACCAACAATGTCTGGTGAAAAAGTGTTGATCTTCGATACAACGCTCCGAGACGGCGAGCAGTCGCCCGGGGCGGCCATGTCGATCCCGCAGAAGCTCGAGATCGCCCGGCAACTGGCGGTGCTCGGCGTCGATATCATCGAGGCGGGGTTCCCCGTTTCCTCGCCCGCCCAGTTCGAGGCGACCCGACTCGTGGCCGAGCAGGTCAAAGGTCCGACGATCGCGGCCCTGGCCCGCGCCAACGCCAACGACATCGAGGCGGCAGGCAAGGCCCTGGCTCCGGCCAAGAAGAGGCGAATCCACACGTTCATTGCGACCTCGCCCATCCACATGAAGTACAAGCTCAAAAAAGAGCCTAGCCAGGTTCTCAAGATGGCGGTCGAGGCGATCCAGTGTTGCAAGGCTTTTACCGACGACATCGAGTTCTCGCCGGAGGACGCTTGTCGCAGCGAGATCCCGTTTCTCATTGAAGTTCTCGCGGCGGTCATCGAGGCCGGCGCCACGACGCTGAACATCCCGGACACCGTCGGCTACGTGCTGCCCTACGAGTACGGGCAGCTCATCGCCAAACTCAAAAGCGACGTCAAAGGCATCGACAAGTGCGTGATCAGCACCCATTGCCACAACGATCTGGGCATGGCGGTCGCCAACTCCCTGGCCGGGGTTCGCAACGGCGCCCGGCAGGTCGAATGTACCGTCAACGGCTTGGGCGAGCGGGCGGGCAACGCCGCGATGGAAGAGGTCGTCATGGCAATCCGTACCCGCCAAGATTTCTTCGGCAACGCCCTGTCCACGAACATCAATACGAAAGAGATTTACCGTACGAGCCAGCTCGTCTCGCAGCTCACGGGCTTTGTGATCCAGCCCAACAAGGCGATCGTCGGCGCCAACGCCTTTGCCCACGAATCGGGCATCCACGTGGACGGCCTTCTCAAGGAGCGTTCGACGTACGAGATCATGACGCCCGAGACGATCGGTCTGGGCGGCTCGCGAATGGTGCTGGGACGCCATACGGGCCGCGCGGGTTTCGCCGACCGCTGCAAGCAGCTTGGCTACAAGCTCAGCAAGGACGAGTTGGAGCAGGCGTACCAGCGGTTCATCGAGATCGCGGACAAGAAGAAGGAAGTTTTCGACGAGGACGTCGCGGCGATCGTCAATGCCGAGATGCGGGTGGTCGAGCAAACGTACACGCTCGATTATCTTCATGTCGCCAGCGGCACCGGGACGCTCCCGACCGCCAGCGTGAAGATCGGGGTCAAGGGCGAAACGAAGATCGCGGTGGCGTTCGGCGACGGGCCGGTTGACGCGGCGTACGAGGCGATCCGCCAGGCGATGGACCTGCGACCCAAGCTGGCCGAGTACTCGATCCGCGCCATCACCGCGGGCACCGAGGCCCTGGGCGAGGCGACCGTCCGCATCAGCGAAAACGGCCGGACCTTCATCGGTCGCGGCGTCTCGACGGACATCATCGAAGCCAGCGCCAAGGCCTACGTGGACGCGATCAACCGGATGGTGGCGGCGCAGGGGACGAAGGACCAGCCGCAGGTGAAAGTTCAGTTGTAGACGAGAGGGTGGCCAGAACCTAAATCCGAAATCCGAAACAAATTCAAATGACCGAAACTCAAAATCCAAAACAGTACGATCTGGAGGACCGGACGTATGCGTTCGCACGGAGTAGTTTCGATCCTTTGGATTTTGGGTTTTGGATTTGTTTCGGATTTCGAAATTCGGATTTCGAATTTACCAGTCAGTGAGGTGACAGCAGATGGGAATGACGATAACAGAAAAGATCCTCGCGAGAGCGGCGGGACAGAAGACCGTCGTGCCGGGGCAGTTGGTGGACGCCAGGATCGACATGGTGATGTGTCACGATGTGACGACGCCGCCGGCGATCTCGATGCTCGTGGAGAAGGGGATCGACCGCGTGTTCGACCCGGAAAAGATCGTGGTGACGCCGGACCACTTCCAGCCCGCCAAGGACATCAAGAGCGCGGAATTGCACAAGAGACTCGACGAGTGGGCCAAGCGCCACAAGATCAAGCACTACTACAAGCTGGGCCGGGCGGGCGTCTGCCATGCGATCCTGCCTGAGCAGGGGCACATCCGGCCCGGCGAAGTCATCGTCGGCGGCGACTCGCACACCTGCACCTACGGCGCCCTGGCGGCGTTCAGCACCGGGATCGGCTCGACCGACCTGGCGGCCTCCATCGCCACGGGCAAGCTCTGGTTCAAGGTGCCCGCCTCGATGAAGTTCGTGCTCAACGGCTCTCTGCCCCACGGGGTCTACAGCAAAGACGTGATTCTCGCGGTGATCGGGCGGATCGGCACCGACGGCGCGCTCTACCGGGCGATGGAGTTCGTGGGGCCTGCGCTCAAAGGCATGACGATGGAGGCCCGCATGACGATGACCAACATGGCCATCGAGGCCGGCGCCAAGAACGGCATCATCGGGTTCGACGAGGTGACCAAGGCGTACCTCGACTCGCATCTGAAGGACGTCAAGGATTATACCGTATTCGAGTCCGATCCGGACGCCCAGTACTTTTCGACCGAGGTCTTCGACTGCTCGAAGTTCGAACCGACGGTGGCCCTTCCGCACCTGCCCAGCAATGCGGTTCCGATCGGCCAGTGCCAGGGCCAGGCGATGGATCAGGCCTACATCGGCAGTTGCACCAACGGCCGCATCGAGGACCTTCGCATCGCGGCCCAGATCATGAAGGACAGGCAGGTGGCGATCCGCACGATCGTCGTGCCTGCGACGCCCCAGATCTGGAAGCAGGCGAAGGACGAGGGGCTGTTCGACGTGTTCTACGACGCCGGCTGCGTGATCTCGGCTCCGACTTGCGGCGCGTGCCTGGGCGGCTTCATGGGCATCCTGGCCGCGGGCGAAAAGTGCATCAGCACGACCAACCGCAATTTCGTCGGCCGTATGGGCAGTCCCAAGAGCGAAGTCTACCTGGCGAGTCCGGCGACCGTCGCGGCCAGCGCGGTGGAAGGCAAGCTCGCGGACCCCAGGAAGTATCTGTAAGAAAACACGAATATCGAAATCCGAAATCCGAAACAAATTCAAAACGCGGAAAACTCAAATGACAGAAACGCTGCCGCACTTCGGATGGCCCGTTTGGGATTTTGGGTTTTGATCATTCGTGCTTGTTTCGGATTTCGAAATTCGGATTTCGGATTTATGGGTGAGGACATCATGGCAAGAGCACATGTCTACAAACGCGACCACATCAACACCGACGAGATCATCCCCGCTCGGTACTTGAACACGGATAACGAGGCCGAACTGGCCAAGTACTGCATGGAGGACCTGGACAAGGATTTCGTGAAAAAGGCCAAGCCCGGCGACGTGATCGTCGCGGGCGACGACTTCGGATGCGGGTCCAGCCGGGAGCACGCGGTCTGGGCGATCCGCGGCGCGAAGATCCAGACAGTAATCGCTCGGTCGTTCGCGCGAATCTTCTATCGCAATGCGATCAACTGCGGGTTCTACCTGATCGAGTCGGCCGAGGCGGTGGACCAGATCGCCGACGGCGACGAGATCGAGATCGACTACAACGCCGGTGTGATCCAGGACAAGACCAGCGGCAAAAAGATCACGTTCATGCCGCTGCCGGATTTCGCGCGGGAGATCATCCGCGACGGCGGCTTGCTCCGCCACATTCTCAAGGCAGGGGTCTGATTCTGAAAGGGCTGAAACGATGAGCGGGAACGTTCTCAACCGACGGGAGTTCTTTGGGGTCGCCGGCACCACGGCGATCGCGGGGTTCTGTGCCCGCGTCGCGTTCAGCCGTCATCATACGATGCGCCGCAAGCCGAATTTCGTGTTCTTCTTGGTCGACGACCTCGGCTGGAAGGACTTGGGATGCTATGGAAGCACGTTCTACGAAACGCCCAATATCGATCGGCTTGCGGCGCAGTCCATGCGATTCACGAGTGCCTATGCCGCATGTCCCGTCTGCTCGCCCACGCGGGCCAGCATCATGACGGGCAAGTATCCGGCCCGGCTGGCGACAACCGATTACTTCGGCGCCCCGCAGCCCGACACGGTCGGTAAGCATTGGACGAAGGACAAGTCCCTGTTGCCGGCCCGATACGAGGACCGGCTGCCTCTGGCCGAAGTGACGGTCGCGGAGGCTCTTAAAGAGCACGGCTACGCGACCTTCTTCGCAGGCAAGTGGCACTTGGGGCCCGAGGGGTTCTGGCCGGAGGATCAGGGTTTCGACATCAACAAAGGCGGCCATGATCGAGGCGGGCCCTACGGCGGCAAGAAATACTTCTCGCCTTACGGCAATCCCAGGTTGTCGGATGGCCCGGAAGGCGAGCATCTGCCCGACCGGCTGGCGACGGAGACCTGCCGATTCATGGAGGCCAACAGGGACAAGCCGTTTTTGGCGTACCTGTCGTTCTATTCCGTCCATACGCCGCTGATGGCTCGCGAGGACCTCAAGGCCAAGTATGAAGCGAAAGCCAAGCAAGTCAAACACGAAGGGCCCGACTGGGGTACCGAGGGCGACCGCCAGGTTCGGCTCGTGCAGGATCACGCAGTTTATGCAGGCATGGTCGAGGCGATGGACCAGGCTGTGGGCAAGGTGCTCGACGCGCTGGACCGCCTGGATCTGGCCAAGGACACCGTCGTGTTCTTCATGTCGGACAACGGCGGGCTCTCTACCTCCGAAGGCCACCCCACGAGCAACCTCCCGCTGCGGGCGGGCAAGGGCTGGCTCTACGAGGGCGGCATCCGCGAGCCGATGATCGTCCGCTGGCCCGGCGTGACGCAGCCCGGCAGCGTGTGCGAGGAGCCGGTGATCAGCACGGACTTCTACCCAACGATGTTGGACATGGCGGGTCTGCCTGCCAAGCCGGAGCAGCACCTGGACGGCCGGAGCATGGCGATTCTGCTGAAGCGGCAGGGCAAGCAGGACGGGCGGGCGTTCTTTTGGCATTACCCCCACTACGGCAATCAGGGCGGCTCGCCCGGCGGGGCCGTCCGCGTGGGCGACTACAAATTGATCGAATTCTATGAAGACAATCGCGTTGAACTGTATAATCTCCGCGACGATCTCGGCGAACGGAACGACCTGGCGGCGAAACTGCCGGACAAGGCCGCCCAGTTGAGACAGATGCTGCACCGATGGCGCAGCGACGTGGGGGCCCGGATGCCCACGGTCCCGAATCGAAAAGACGGACAGTCCTGAAATGGGGACCAAACAGATGATGATTTTTCATCCTGAGCGTAGCGAAGGATCTGGCCTGCGAACGAGAAACCTCTCCCATTCCCAGCCCAGATTCTTCACTCCACTTCGTTCCGTTCAGGATGACACTCTTCGAGAACAGAATGTGAGAAAGTGACTCAGAAAGGAAAATCGTTCGATGGCAAAGACATATAAGATCGCGGTGGTCCCCGGAGACGGAACCGGGCCGGAAGTGACTGCGGAGGCGGTCAAGGTCCTCAAGGCGACGGCCGACAAATTCAAATTCAAGGTGGACCTGACGAATTTCGATTTCGGCGGCGAACGGTACAAACGCACCGGCGAGACGCTGCCCGACAGCGCGGTTGAGGACCTCCGCAAATTCGACGCGATCCTGCTCGGCGCAATCGGCCATCCCGACGTGGCACCGGGGATTCTCGAAAAAGGCATTCTGCTTAAGATGCGATTCGAGTTGGATCAGTACATCAACCTGCGTCCGGTCCGGCTCTATCCCGGCGTGGAGACGCCGATCAAGAATAAAGGCCCCGAAGACATCGACTTCGTCGTGATCCGCGAGAACTCCGGCGACGCCTATACCGGCACCGGCGGCATCACCATGAAGGGCACTGCCCATGAGGTAGCCGTGCAGACGGCCGTCTACACGCGGCACCAGGTGGACCGCTGTCTGAAGTACGCCTTCGAGTACGCCAAGAAGCACGGCAAGAAGGCCCGCGGTCGGGGCGACAAAAACACGCTGGCCCTGTGCGGCAAGACCAACGTCCTGACGTACATCTACGGCCTGTGGGAGCGGGCGTTCCACGAGATGGGCCAGGCCCAGTATCCCGACATCAATCGCGAGTACTACCACGTGGACGCCACGACGATGTGGTTCATGAAGAACCCCGAGTGGTTCGACGTGATCGTCACAGGCAACCTGTTCGGCGACATCATCACGGACCTCGGCGCCATGATCCAGGGCGGCATGGGCATCGCGGCCGGCGGCAACATCAACCCCGACGCCGGCGGCGTCAGCATGTTCGAGCCCATCGGCGGCAGCGCCCCCAAGTACACGGGCAAGAACGTCATCAACCCACTGGCGGCGATCTGCGCAGCCGGCATGATGGTGGGGCACCTCGGCCAGGAGAAGGCCGCTAGTGCCATCGAGCAGGCGGTGATGTGGGCGACGGCCAACAAGCTGAAGTCCCTCGCGGCCGGCAAGATGGGTTACTCGACCACCGAGGTCGGCGACCTCATTGCAAGTAGAGTCGTCGAGTGACAACCGAGAAGATGTGCCTCGCGAATCGGTTACGGTCAACGTCCAGGACGTCGTCGAGGACTTTGATGTGCGTTTTTTATCTCGCTTGCCCCTCTGACGAATGAAAAGGCCTTGGTCGGTAAGTTCCGTCGCAAATCGCACATTCGCAAGTCCCGTTACGACGCTCTCCTGTCGGGCGAGGAAGACCGGGTGTGTTTCTGCGTGGGTTTTTCCTGGAGCAGTTGCGATCCCAGAGAGCAACGCCCCGGCTGTCGGTTTGTGGGAGGCATGCGGGTTTTCATCGCAGTTCTCCCCCGGTATAATCCGAAGAACATAAGGCATACAGAGACGACAGGCTTTGGGATGTTTTTATGGCGGCCAACTTGACACCGGCGTATCGGGATGCCGAGGAGCGGTTCCGCAACGCGACGACCAACGAGGAGAAGATCGCCGCGTTGGAGGAGATGATCGCCACAGTGCCCAAGCACAAGGGGACCGAGGGGCTCCAAGCGGACCTCAAACGCAAGCTCAGCCGGCTCAAGGAGGCCGCCACCCAGCAGAAAAAAGGCAGCGGCGGCCACGTCGACGTCTTCCATGTCCCCCGGTCGGGGGCCGGGCAGGTGGTCTTGCTGGGCATGCCCAACACCGGCAAGAGCAGCATCCTGGCGGCCACGACCAAGGCCAAGGTCGTCGTCGCGGATTTTCCCTTCGCGACCCAGGTCCCGGTGCCGGGGATGCTCCGGTTCGAGGACGTGCAGATCCAGCTTGTGGATATGCCGCCGATCACGGCCGACTACAGCGCGCCGGGCCAGGTGGGAACCTACCGCAACGGCGACCTGATCGCCCTGGTGATCGACCTGTCGCAGGACGTCGAGGAGCAGATCCTGGTCTTGATGGAGTATCTCGAATCGCGCAAGCTCTTGGCGGAGGAGAAGACCGCCGGCGAGGACGAGCAGGGCAACATTCTTCGCAAAAGGGCGGTTTGTCTGTGTACCAAGGCGGACCTGGCGTCGGCGGGGGCGTTCGAGCGAGTCACGAGTTCGTGCGACAAGATGGAAGAGTTCCTGAGGCTTTCGACCCAAACGGGTGAAGGCTTCGATAAACTGGGCCGGATGCTGTTCCATCGGCTCAACATCCTGCGGATCTATGCCAAACCGCCCGGCAAGCCGGCGGACATGGAGGACCCGTTCACGGTGCCGGCCGGCTCGACCGTTCAAGATCTGGCCCGTGTGATTCACCGCGAGCTGGCGGAGAAGCTCAAGAGCGCCCGCATCTGGGGCACCGGCGTCTACGACGGCCAGAGCGTCCACCTCACCCACGTCCTGCACGACAAGGACATCGTCGAGCTGCACTTCGGATGAGACAGGCGTTGCCGGCGACAATTCGTTAGGAGATCGGAGAATGACAAGAGAAGCCGTTTGGAAAATCGCGATCGCTGTCCTTTTGGTTTCAGGCTCGACAGGCCGCGGAGCCGAGCTCTCGGGAAAGGTCGTGACATATCCCGCTCCCGCGGGGGACTTCGTGTCGAACGAGTACGGAGTGCAGGCGGGCGGACAGAGAGTGGACGTGTACAAGGCCCGCGTGCTCGATCCGCCGTTTGCGGGCCAGGAGTACGACTACGGCGGGGACTACTCGTTCGCCAACTTCGATATGGCCGGTCCGGTTGTGGTACGCGTCACGTCCGAGCGGTCGCTTCGCAACACGGTGATCCGGCCGCAGTCGGCGGGCGTGCGGATGACCGTCGTGGACGCCCACACGCTCGATCTGACGCTGGACAAGCCATGCAAACTCAGCATCGAGCCGGACGGCCGCGAGGGGCCGCTATTGCTTTTCGCCAATCCCTTGGAGACCAACGCGCCCAAGGAGAGCGATCCGAACGTCGTCTACTTCGGGCCGGGTCTGCACAAGGCGGAGAAGATCTCGCTGGGGAGCGGCCAAACCCTGTACCTTGCCGGCGGAGCGGTCGTGAAGGCGGAAGTGTTCGTGCAGGGCCAGAACATCCGGATCTGCGGACGCGGCATCCTCGACGGCTCCGACTGGGAGTGGCGCAAAGGCCCGGTCGGCAACCTGATCGCCATCCGCAACAGCGCCAACGTTGAGGTGGCCGGGATCACGCTCCGCGGGTCGTCGCACTGGACGATCGTGCCCAGCGCCAGCCGCAACGTGACGATTCGCAACGTCAAGCTGTGCAACTCCCGCGTCCAGAACGACGACGGGATCAATCCGTGCAACTCGCAGAACGTGCTGATCACCGACTGCTTCATCCGCAGCGACGACGACTGCGTGGCCCTCAAGGGTCTCGATTTCCGAGGCGACAACAGCAACGTCGAGAACATCACGGTCGAGAACTCGATCCTCTGGTGCGACCGCGCGAGGATCTTCCTCCTCGGCCACGAGAGCCGCGCGGCCTTCATGCGGAACATCACGCTGCGAAACCTCGACATCATCCATTTCACGATGACGCCGTTCCTGCTGGAGCCCGGCGAGGACATGCGTCTGGAGGCTGTCACGATCGAGGACATCCGCATCCATGGCGAAGGCCAGCGGGAGCTCGTCCGCCTGCGTCCGGTGGTCAACCAGTACATGCGGAACAAGGTGCCCGGCTTCATCCGCGACGTGCGCTTCCGCAACGTGACGCTCGACGGCTCGCCCGGTGAGTATCTCGTCCAGATCCAAGGCGCCGACGCGGAGCACGACGTGCGGGACGTGACATTCGAAAACGTCTCGATCCTGGGCTCGCCCCTGATGAAGGAATCGGCCCGACTCCGCGTCGGCGAGTGGACGAGCGGTGTCCGTTTCTCGGCAGGGGATCGGAGGGACTGATTAGCCTGCCGAGGGGAGGTTGTCGCCATCCCGGCGGGCGTGCAGGTCCGCCCAGAAGGAGTAGCCGTCGGCGTTCCAGAAGATGCAGGGCTTGCCCTGATCCCGCAGTCGGCTGTAGTGGCGGTATGCGTCGCGGACCTGTTCTGCGGTGAGCCAGGTCCCGAGGGTGTCCTCTCCGAAGGGGCCCGAACTGCCGTTGTTGAAGACCCAGCCTTCGTGACATCGAGTGCGCGTGTACCGTCTTTCGAGCCATCTTCGCCCCCGACGGCCGATCGCCTTGCGGATCGCCCGCAGGGGAAGGGACCGTTGCACGAGGATGCGGCGCCAGAACTCCGCGCGTTCCTGGGCCGCGGTGGGAGGCAACTGCAAGGGCACGAAGGTGAACTGGCTGATGCACTTGAACGACGTATAGCCCAGGTCGGTCATCGCGCGCAGCGATGCGTCGATATCGTCGATCTCGATCGAAACGTACTTGGGCCGGTTGCTCACCGTCCGCAGTGCGTCCACGCACTGCAAGTCGTGTCCCTCGATGTCCACCTTGAGATAGTAGGGGATGCCATGGTCGGAGAGGATGGAATCCAATGTGCGACACGGAACCTGGATGCAGTGGTGGGGCGAACCGTCGCGGGACGCGATCCGTCGGTCGAAAGAACTCCACTCGGAGTGGGGTTCGCAGATCCAGAAATCCAAGGTTCCCGGCTCGGCGGCGATGCCGACGTTCAGGATGGTCAGCCGGCCGCGGCTCACCTGGTCCTGGAATCGCAGTCGGGCTTTGTCGCAGGCCTGCGGGTCGGCGTCGATGGCGACCACGCGGTAGCCCCGATGCAGATAATAGGCCGTGTCGTCTCCGTTGTTCATGCCGACGTCGTAGATCAGGTCATCGATCATCGCCAAGTCCTCTGCTTACGCTCCTGGCAGGCTGTGGGGCGCATTAACACGCGAAGCGCAACACGACCATTCGGAGCATCCACGAGCGATCCGATAGCACAGTAACATTCGACAGACTGGGGACTCTGTCCCCAGACCCCTGGGATTTATCGCTTTGGACCAGGAACAGGGTGAAGGGAAGGCGACGCCGGGTACCCACAACGTCGTCCCTGCCCCTGGGCCGCGGCGGCGCTCGGGTTGTTTCCCAACAGAGCCCTATCCTCCGCCACGGCGGATTGAGTGTATCCGAACAGGGGAGTCGGCCGCAAGAACTATCCCGGCGGCTGGGCGTGGAAGACCTCGAAGGGGCTCTGGAAGTTCAGACATTTGCGAGGTCGATGGTTGAGCTGGCGGACATGGGCGCGAAGCTGCTGGGGCGTGACGGGCGTCAGGTCGGTGCCCTTGGGTAGGTACTGGCGCAAGAGGCCGTTGGTATTTTCGTTGGTTCCCCGCTCCCAGGAATGGTATGGATGGGCGAAGTAGATCGGCATCTGGAGCTTCTTTTCCAGTTCGATCGGACGGGCGAACTCCCGACCGTTGTCCAAGGTCAAGCTTTGGCGTTTTTCGGCGGGCAGTCGTCGAAGGCTCTGTTGAAGCTGGCGGGTGACCGGCTCGGTGGCGCAGGCGTGGACCTTTCGTGCGACCAGGTAGCGGCTGGTGCGATCCACGCAGGTGAGGACAACTCCCTTGTGGCCTTTTCCGACCACGGTGTCGCCTTCCCAATCGCCCAGGCGGGTCCGCTCGTCGATCACCTCGGGACGTTCGTCGATGGAGCGTTTGCCGAGGATCTGGCCCTGGCGGGAAGGCTTGCCGTAGGGCTTTCGGCGGGGTCTTCGGGCGATCCGCAGCAAGGGACGGAACTCCCGGACCCGCTCGGGATCGCTCCAGATCCAGCGGTAGATCGTCATATGGCTGATCGAGAGGTTCTCCAACTCCGGCGGCGGGCAGTTCACGAGTCTGCCGGCGATCTGTTCGGGCGACCTGATCGCCCTGGTGATCGACCTGTCGCAGGACGTCGAGGAGCAGATCCTGGTCTTGATGGAGTATCTCGAATCGCGCAAGCTCTTGGCGGAGGAGAAGACCGCCGGCGAGGACGAGCAGGGCAACATTCTTCGCAAAAGGGCGGTTTGTCTGTGTACCAAGGCGGACCTGGCGTCGGCGGGGGCGTTCGAGCGAGTCACGAGTTCGTGCGACAAGATGGAAGAGTTCCTGAGGCTTTCGACCCAAACGGGTGAAGGCTTCGATAAACTGGGCCGGATGCTGTTCCATCGGCTCAACATCCTGCGGATCTATGCCAAACCGCCCGGCAAGCCGGCGGACATGGAGGACCCGTTCACGGTGCCGGCCGGCTCGACCGTTCAAGATCTGGCCCGTGTGATTCACCGCGAGCTGGCGGAGAAGCTCAAGAGCGCCCGCATCTGGGGCACCGGCGTCTACGACGGCCAGAGCGTCCACCTCACCCACGTCCTGTATGACAAGGACATCGTCGAGCTGCACTTCGGATAGGAGCAAGGACTCAGGGTTGCCCGTCTACGATCTCGGGACTCAGATAGGTCCGACCTCGGGAGACTTCGTCCACCACGCGGAGCAACTCTTCCACATCGCCGTTTTTTACGACGTAGGCGCTGGCACCCGCTTGGAACATCCGGAACGCGTATGTTTTGGAGACATGTACGGACAGGGCGATCACGCGAACACCCGGGCATTGTTCCCGGATTCGACGGGTCGCTTCAATCCCGCCGACACGCGGCATCACGACGTCCATCAACACCACATCGGGCGAAAGCTCACAGGCCAATTTAACGGCCGAACCGCCGTCCGAGGCCTCGCCCACCACCTCCACATCCGGCTGCATCTTCAATGCCCGGGTCAGGCTTTGTCGCATCGCTTCGTGGTCATCGGCAATCAGCACACGTGTCATCGTCGGTTCCCTGCAACTGTCGGGACGGCCCTCCGTGGCGATGGGTCTGGCATTGGTCGCCGCAAGGAATGTCGAATCCCCTTGACATTCGTCGCTTGCGAGCGTATACGTTATCTATTATGTCGTGGAGGATGCTGGAGGGTAGAGGGATTTGCCTAGGGAGGCGTGCTACGTTTCCTTAGGCGCCGGCCCGATAGGACAGGGTTGACGCGTCGTGAAGGCGTGGAGACGAACCGTGGCGTGCAGGCGGCGAACAGGGAGTCGCATCATGGCCAGCAAGTCGGATCGCCAGGCAACCGAGGGCTCGCCCAAGTCGCGGCGTTCCTGCGAACGTTTGAGGGGGAGCGTTCTACGCGACGGGAGGGGCTGCAAGTCACTAGAGGACCGGCTACGCATGTTCGAAGCGTTCTTCCGACACACGATTACGCCTCTGGCGTTTCTGGATCGATCCTTCAACTTTATTCGGGTCAACCAGGCGTATGCGAAAGTCGACGGCAAGACGCCGGAGGATTTTGTCGGTCGCAACCCTTTTACATTATTTCCGGATCCCCAGATGCAGGAGATTTTCCAGCAGGTCGTTCGGACCGGCCGACCGTATCGGGCGTCCAACAGCCCGTTGGCGTATCCGGATGGCTCCTCGCATATGCGGTATTGGATCTGGCAACTCACGCCGTTGCTCGACGACGCCGGAAACCCGGAGTTTCTGGTCCTCAGCCTTGAGGACGTCACCAGCCAGCAGAGAACCGTGCGGGAGCTTCGCCATCGCGCCGGTCAACTCCAGAAGCTAGCTATGGAGCTGTCCCAGGCGGAGGATCGGGAACGTAGGCGGTTGGCGGAGGTTCTCCACGACGATCTCCAGCAGGTACTGGCCGCCGCGAAATTCCACCTGGGGATTTGCCATTCTCACCTTCAAAGCGATGACGAGTTGCACGGTCTGTTGTCGCAGGTCGGCGATCTGCTGCGGGAGGCAATCGAGAAATCCCGCAGTCTGTCGCACGAGCTCAGTCCCATGGTGCTCTACCAGAGCGATCTGGGCGAGACGTTCGAGTGGTTGGCCCGTCAGGTCCAGGCCAAGCACGGGCTGAATGTCCGTGTCGAAGTCCGAGGTCGGATCGAGCCGCAATCCGAAGCGTTGCGGGCCTTTCTCTACAGGGCCGCGCGGGAGTTGCTGTTCAATGTGGTCAAACACGCCGGTACCGACGAGGCCTGTCTGCGACTGCGGTGCGTGCGGGGCCGTATCCGTCTGACGATTGCCGACCGTGGGCGAGGGTTTGATTCGAAGGTGACGCATGCGGCCGAGGGGTTCGGCCTGATGAGTATTCGGGAACGGGTTGAGATGCTGGGCGGTCGGATGAGGATCCGCAGCAGGCCGGGACGGGGCTGCATCTTGCTTCTGTGGGTCCCGGATCGCCCGATGAGCGGCACGTCATACGCGCCACCCGCGACATGTTTATGAAGTTGGCGCGTGTGGCGCGAACCGGGGCACAAAAGCCACCCTTCGAAGTGCTTTTGTGGCTCATCCAGGTTCTGCCTGCCCCGCGGGTTCTTGGGGGCAGAGTCAGCGGTCGCGGGGGGGGGGGGCAATTCGAGAAACACGCCAAAACCGGATGAGCCGGGATGGCGTATGGGGGCGTCCGGCCGGGCCCGACGCCGGAGGCGAGCGTTTCGGTCGTCTGGACAGGCCTGCCGGACCGGGACTTTCAAGTTCATTTAGTGTTCGCGAGACTTTCAAGATTGCCTGATTTGTGTTATTCTCCTATTATGACAGAGTCGATATACATGCAACGAGATGTGCAGCCGGGGCCGGCGTCGGTTTTGTCGCCAGTAACCCTGACTGTGTGCAAGGTATGCTTGATTTAGGAGGAAGATGCGATGACGAGCAAATGTGTATTTGTAGGGGCCGTGGTGACGCTGGGCTTGCTGGTCGGTAGCGCGGCAGCCGCCGTCAGGCCTGTCGTTTACTATTCATTCGACACGCTGGGCGCGGTGGTTTCCGACCTGTCGGGCAACGGAAACGACGGAACCGTCAACGGCGGCGTCACGTTGGTCGCCGGGGGACGGCGGGGGAACTGTTTCGCTTTCAATGGTTCGAACGCCTATATCCAATTGACCCGCGTGGTCCAGGACAATTTCACGCTCAGCGGGTGGGTCAAGACCAGCGTCAACGGTCTGGCCGGCACGCAGGCCTATCAGGGCAACGGTCTGTTTTGGTCCGACGTCGGGGGCACGGCCAACGACTTCGTCGCCGCAGTGCTGGGCACGAAGTTCTCGTTTTTCGCGGGCAACCCCGACACGTCGGTGATTTCCCGAGGCGACATCGTCACCGGGGAGTGGGTGCATATCGCGGCTGTCCGCAACACCACGGCCAGGACGATCAGCGTCTATCTGAACGGTGAGTTCGACAACAGCGTCGCCCACAGCAACACCGCGGCCTTGAATGCCAACAACAACCTTGTGATCGGCGCCAACACCCTGGACAATCGCTACTACAACGGCCAGATGGATGAAGTCCAGATCTTCAACGTCGCCTTGACCGACGCCGAGATTCGCGCCGTCTTCAGCGGCGGTCCGTCCCTGGCGAGCGATCCCAACCCTGCGGACAAGGCCACGGATGTCCCGTTCGACACGGCGCTGACCTGGACCGCCGGCGAAACCGCCGTCACGCACGATGTGTACTTGGCAGCTGCGCTGGCCGACGTGAACGACGCCAGTCGGAGCAACCCCATGGGAGTCCTCGTCAGCGAAAACCAGACGCAAACGATTTATCAGCCGCAGGCGGCTCTCGAATTCGGCAAAACCTATTACTGGAGGATCGACGAGGTCAACGGGGCGCCGGACTACACGATCTTCAAAGGCCAACCCTGGAGTTTCACCGTCGAGTCCTACGGCTATCCGATCACCAATATCACCGCCACCGCTTCGGGTTACCAGGGTGCGATGACGCCCCAAAACACGGTCAATGGCTCCGGCCTCGATCCGCAGGGCTTGCACGACACCGAAGGAACTCACATGTGGACCAGCAACACCGTCAAGCCCGCCTGGATCCAGTTTCAGTTCGACAAGGTTTACCGTCTGCACGAGATGTGGGTCTGGAACGCCAACCAAGTGATCGAGAGCATGGTGGGCTTCGGTGCCAAAACCGTCAAAATCGAGTATTCCGTGGACGGGCAGGACTGGACAACCCTGGAGGGCGTGTCCGAGTTCAATCAAGGCCCCGGCTTGCCGGGCTATGCGGCGAACACGACCGTCAGCTTCGGCGGCGTCGCCGCGCGGTACGTCAAAGTGACGATCCTAAGCAACTGGGGCGGCATGGCGCAGCAGGTCAGTATAAGTGAAGTCCGGTTCTCCTATGTGCCGATGCAGGCGTTTAACCCCCAGCCGGCCGACGGAGCCACCGGTGTCGGTGTCGGCGAGGCGTTGAACTGGAGGCCGGGGCGCCAGGCTACGTCGCATACCGTGTATATCGGCACCGACCGCGACGCGGTGGCCGGCGGCACCCTCGCAGGCAAGATTACGACCGACCACAGCTATGCTCCGCCGTTGAACCTGGGGACCCAGTACTACTGGAAGATCGATGAGTCCGGCCCGGCTGGCGATTTCGCCGGCGACGTCTGGAGTTTCATGACTGAGGATTTCCTCGTCGTCGATGATTTCGAGGGTTACACGGACAAAGAGGGCGCCCGGATCTACGAGTTCTGGATCGACGGCCTGACGACCGGCACCAACGGTTCCACCGTCGGCTATCTGCAAGCGCCGTTCGCCGAGAAAACGATCGTCCGCAGCGGGACCCAGTCCATGCCCTTGTCCTACGACAACACCCTCGCGCCGCAGTATTCCGAAGCCGAACTGGCTTTTGCTTCGGCACAGGATTGGACCCGCTACGGCGTCACGACCCTCGTGGTGAACTTCCGCGGCAACACGACCAACTCGCCGGCTTCTGTGTATGTCAAGATCAACGGCACCAAAATCATCTATAACAACGGTGCAGCGGCCACGACGATGAACCTGTGGAAACAGTGGGCGATTCCGTTGGCCGCCACGGGCGTCAACCTCAAGAGCGTCAAAACCCTCGCGATCGGTGTTTCCGGCGGCGGCAAAGGGATGCTGTTCGTCGACGACCTCCGCCTATACGCCGCAGCGCCGGCGACCGCGGTCCCCGCGGATCCAGGCACAACCGGATTGGTCGCCCACTACAAAATGGACGGCGACGTCCAGGACGCCTCCGGCAAGAACTACCACGGCACAATCAGCGGCACCACCAGTTACGAGGCCGGCGTCCTCGGTCAGGCCTTGGTCTTCAACGGGAGCAATGCCTATGTCGATCTGCCCATCGGTTCGCTGATCCCGACGCTGACGGACGCCACCATCTCGACGTACTTCTACTTCGGCGGCGGCACCGGCGCCTGGCAGCGGATCTTTGACTTCGGTTCCGGCTCCGGCGCCGCGCCGTACATGTTCCTGTGCCCCCGCGAGAACACCGCCGGCGGCGTTCGGTTCGCGATTCGCACCGCGACTGTCCCCGAGCAGATCGTCCGGAGCGACAAGACCGTCAGCGTGGGCTGGCATCATGCCGCTGTCACGATCGACAGCCAGACCATGACGCTCAAGCTGTATCTCGACGGCGACCTGCTCGCTTCGGCCGCCACGACCGTGCTGCCCAAGGACCTGGGCACGACGACCCAGAACTGGCTCGGCCGTTCGCAGTACGCCTCCGACGCGTATTTCCTCGGCTCTTTGGACGACTTACGCATTTACAACCGCGTGTTGTCCGAAGCCGAGCTGCGCTACCTGGCCGGCGATCGCTGATCCCCGACACGAATGCAGCATGCAGTATGCACGCAAGGGCTCCGGCCTTCCAACCGGAGCCCTTGCTCGATTGGCACCGTCGGCTCCCCAAATCTCGATTTGACCTGGCCGCAGACATGGGGTACCGTAGAAGTCTTCTGTAGTTCGCATAGCATTCAGAAAGGAGCGTGGCATATGCGTCGAGGTGTGACACGGCGGGCATTTCTTCGTAATGTGGCGTGGGCAGGATCGGGACTGATCATTTTGTCGAACAGTCGCCTGGTCGGTGGAACCCAGGCCAACAGCAAACTGAACATCGCGGCCATCGGCGTTGCCGGTCGGGGGGCTGAAAACGTCGCAGGGGTGTCGAGCCAGAACCTCATCGCTCTGTGCGACGTGCACGAGAGCCATGCGGCCAAGACGTTCGAAAAATTCCCCTCGGCCAGGAGATATCGCGATTTCCGCAGGATGTTCGATGAGATCCACGGACAGATCGACGCGGTCGTAATCGGAACGCCCGATCACACCCATGCCCCGGCGGCTGTCATGGCGATGAAGCTGGGCAAGCACTGCTATTGCGAAAAGCCTCTGACGCATAGCGTCTACGAGGCCCGGGTGATGGCCAATCTCGCCAACGAGAAAAAGCTCGTCACTCAGATGGGCACGCAGATCCACGCCGGGACGAATTACCGGCGCGTTGTCGAACTTGTGCAAACGGGTGTGATCGGCTCGGTCCAGGAGGTCCACGTGTGGATGGGAGCCAACCTCAATGGTCCCGCGGTGCCGACGGACCGTTCGCAGCCGGAGGCGCCGACCGACCGACCCGACGTGCCGGCGGACCTCGATTGGGATCTGTGGCTGGGACCGGCCGCATACCGGCCCTACAGCCCGGCCTATGCCCCGTTCCATTGGCGGTACTGGTGGAATTTCGCCAACGGCCAGCTCGGCGATTTCTTCTGCCATTTCTGCGATCTGGCGTTCTGGGCCTTGAAGCTTCGTCACCCGACGACCGTCGAGGCCGAAGGTCCGCTGCATCCCGAGAGCGCGTCCAGGTGGACCATCGCCAAGCAGCAGTATCCCGCCAGAGGCGATCTGCCGCCGGTGACTCTGACGTGGTATAACGGCGGACCGTACCCGGCCTTTTTGAAGGAGTGGAAGATCCCCGCCTGGAACAGCGCGGTCCTGTTCATCGGCTCCAAGGGCATGCTCATCTCCGACTACAACAAGCACCAGTTGCTGCCGGAAGAGAAGTTCGTCGACTTCCAGCGGCCGGCGCCGTTTATCCCCGACTCGATCGGTCACCACGAAGAATGGATTGCGGCCTGCAAGACCGGCGGCCCGACCACGTGCAATTTCGATTACTCGGGCGCTCTGACCGAGGCGGCCCTCCTGTGCAACGTCGCCCTCCGCACGGGCGAAAAGCTCACGTGGGACGCCAGAGCCCTCCAGGCGGTCAACTGTGCCAAGGCGGACGTCTTCATTCGTCGCGAATACCGCAAGGGCTGGACCTTGTGAATCGGTGATGGCAGACAGCGGTTAGTTCGGCGTCTTGACCAGGCGGGGCAACCGTCCCGCCAGGCCGACGCGGTCGTCCTTGACGATCAGCACTCCGTCGATGTCCGCCACGGCCAGGATTTTCTCCAAGGCCGCATTCACGTCCTCCGGCGTCCGCACGAGATTGGCTGCTTGCGTCGCGGCCGCGTCGGCCAGGGCTGTGTCCACGGCGACGACGGTGGCCAGGTCGCATCGGCCCAGGCTCATCGAATGTCCCATCTTGCCGGAAGACGAGCAGATCGAAAGGGGGGTGTCGCGGGGCTCGACGTGGAAGGACAATCGGTCGGCCAGGGTGGATGTGCCTGTGCCCAGGGACACAATCACCGGCTCGACGGCTTTGAGGAAGATGTCGCCTCCGTTGTCCACAATGGCCTCTTCGGCTCCCGCCTCGAGAGCCGCGCGCGCGGCCCGCTGCGCCATCGCGCCGGCCACCGCAGCCATGGGGCCGACGCCGACCCGGCCCGCCGCCCAGGCCATGTGCAGGGCGATTTCAGGGGCGTCCGCATGGGCTTCGATCGGCACGAGCGAACGCTGAAATTCGGGGTGACGACGGAGGTAGTCTTCGAGCAAGTGCCGCTGACGGACGATCTCCGCGGCGACAACGTCGAACCGACTGCACGAGATCCGCAACACCGCCTCGCGGTAAGTGAACGTTCGATAGATTCGCCCAGGGGTCATGGCGTTCTCGACCGTAAACGGCGCGTGTCAGAACGCCGATCCACAGGCGCCGAACGGACAGACCCGGATGCACGCCAGGCACTCGATGCACTCTTCCTCGTCGAAGGCGATCCGCCGGGTTGTGGGATCGGCGATGTGCAAAGCGTCGGTCGGGCAATGTGTGATGCAGTTGCCGCAGTGGGTGCAACGGTGTTCGTCCCAGGTCACCCCTTTGCCGCTGTGGTTGACCCCGATGTTGCAGCTCTTGATGAACTCCATCGCGGTGTCGATGTCCCGCTCGGTGCCGGTGACGTCGAGAACAAGGTATCCTTCCTCTTCGGGGGTCACCTTGGCGCGGTAAACGTTCACGATCAGGTTGTGGTCTTTCACGAGCCGATAGATGATCGGTTGCTCGCAGTCATATCGGGGAAAGAACAAGACCAGCTTTTTGGTGAGAGTCTGGCTCATGCGGGTTTCTTTCGGATCACCAAGGGTTTCATCGCGGTGTTCTTGGGCAGCGGCTGGATGGGCGGGGACAACAGGAACTCGCCCCGTCGGATCTCGTCGGCCAGGAGATGGGCGATCTCCAGGGCTTTGTGATAGGAAGAGAGCGAGCCGACGTTGATCTTCTTGCCGTCGATCTCGATTTCGCCGCTGCGGAGTTGCTCATAATTGACATGACAGATCACGCGGCCGGTTTTCTGGCCATAATCCGTGCTGTAATCGACCACCGGCGCCAGGATGTCCCGGTCGCGGACGCACGTGCGTTTGAGAACCTGCTCGTTGAGGATCGGGATGGGTACCCCGACACCCAGGGCCAGAGAGACGCCGTAACCACGGAGGCTGACGCCCCGGACGAACTCCGGACGCATTCGCTTCATGTCTGCGGTCAAGGCCAAGGTTCCGGCCCCTTCCTTCGGGACGCCGTCGGGGGTCCGCTCACAGGCGCCGGCGTGCTGCGTGCCCTCGGCGTAGACATGGCCCTGCGCGCCGGCCAGCCAGACGCGGGTGCCGACGCCGATGACGTCATAGCACGGGTCGTTCAGCAGCGGAGACAACTGGCCTGCCGAGCAGTAGGTCGCGTTGCCCCGTCGCGGTTCCAGAACGCCCAAGTAGGTGTAGATCGTGCGATCCGAGTCGTTCACCGCCACGTTGTAGTTCTGGTAGCAATTCCGTGGATTGACCATGATCGCCTGGTTGAGGTCGTGGATCGTGAAGTAGGTCCGGATCTCGCGGCGGGGATATTCATCGGTCCCATAGGACAACGCGAAGAGTTGGAGTGACTTGCCTGCGACGAGATCCTCGATGACGTGGCCACCGCCGTAGCGGAACTCGCCGGGATAGTACATGTTGGCCGGATCGCCGTGACGCAGTTGTGTGGCGCCGAGGTAGACGTCGACCGCTGCGATGCCGGTATAGACCAGGACGTCTTCAATCCACGCCTCGGACATGCGGATCTTGGGTTTGGAATGACCGAAATTGATGAAACAACCGGAGGAGCACATCGGTCCGAAGGTGGCGGTGGTGACCACGTCTACCTCTTTGGCCGCGGCTTCGAGGCCCTTCTTGTCCACGTAGTCCATGATCTCATCGGCGGTCAGCACGACAGCCTTGCCCGACGCGATCCGGTCGTTGATTTGTTCGTAGGTTTTCATAACTCCATCTCAGGAAGTTTCAAGTGTCAAGTTTGAAGTTGAGAGACATTCTTCCGCACTTCCCACTTGAAACTTCAAACTCGACACTACTTTCCGCGGACGTCCAGGCAGACGAAATCGCCCGGGGTGTTGCGGACGTAGATTTTGCCATGGGCCAGGACAGGGCTCGTCCAGCACAGGGCTTTGGGCAGCGCCTGGAAACGGGCGACCACGTCGAACTTCTGCGGATTGGCCTTGGCGACGACGAGTTCACCTTTGTCGCTCGTGAGGATCAGACGGCCGTCTTCACTCATGATGAGCGAGCCTTTGCCCAGGCTCTTGTCCTGCCACTGCTCTTTGCCGTCGTCGAGCTTGACGCATTTCATGACGTCTTCGTCAAATCCATAGACATAGCCGTCCCGTAGGATCGGGGAGTTGATCTGCATGGCCATGGTCTTGTTCTCCCAGAGTTTCCGGGGCTGGCCGCCGACGATTTCGATCAGGCCGCAGCCTCGCTTGTAACCGCTGGAAAGAAAGATCCGGTTGCCGACGATGATCGGATCGGCGGCGTTCACTTCGTACTGTGTCTTCCAGGGGTATTGCCAAAGCAACTTTCCGTCGGCGGGATCGACCGCGACGAGGGAGACTTCGGTGAAGATCGCCAGGCCCGCTTTGCCGTCCATCGTGAACGGGACCGGGGTCGCGTAGCCGCACTTGCCTTTGCCGTTGTGCCAGAGGACCTCACCGGTGTCTTTGTTCAGAGCCAAGCCCGCTTCGCCCACATTCAGGAACAGTCTGTCGCTCTGGATCAGGGGTGAGCTGGAGAAATGCCACGTCGGCAACTCAAAGCCCAGATCCTTGTTCAACTGCTTCTGCCAGAGGACTTTGCCGGTTTTGGCGTCGAGGCAGAAGAGATCGCCCATCTTGCTGAGGGTGTAGACCTTTCCGGCGTTGACGGTCGGGGTCGAGAGGGTGCCCCCGTCATAGTACTTGGGCTGGAGCGGACAGGGGTAGGAATGCTTCCAGAGCTCCTGGCCGGTCTGGGCATCGAAGCAATAGACGGTGTCGATGTTGGTATCTTTGCCGCTGTTGCCCATGGTGTAAGCCCGCCCATCGGCCACAGCGGTCGTGGAGAACCCAATCCCCACGGACTTCTTCCAAAGCACCTTCGGTCCATCCTGGCCCCAGTCGGAGCTCCAGTCGATTTCTTTGCTGATGCCGTTGTGGTCCGGGCCGCGATAGCAGGGCCAATCGGCCCCGAAGGCAGCCTGTCCGATTCCCCCCACCAGTGCCAAGGTGCACAATGCGTACACTGTCCGTTGAACCATCGTCATGTTGTATCCTCCTTGTGCAGGATTCGATCTTTCTTTCGCGGTCGTCATACACAGGCGTTTCATTCTACCCTGTTTGTGCGTCTCGTCAAAGGGCTTCGTTGCCAAGGATCAAATTGGGCCGGGGTTGGCAAGTACCGTTGAATCATCCCTTTTCCAGGGGGGATTCTGTCTCAAACGTCTTCTTGAAGTGTCGTTCTGAAAAGACCGGCGATCACTTGGCCCAGATTGATTGGCGGCGGGAGTATCGGGCCTGTTCAAGAGCGTGTGCCAGGCTGCGGATCTTGCGATGAATGTCCGCGGAGACCCGCATCGAGGTGTTCCGAGCCGCTGCGATCTCAATGTCGAGATCCAGCAACGTGTTCAGAACGCCCACGACGGCATGGTAATCGGATTGCGGCGGGGATGCTTCGCTTTTGCGGAGCCACCGGACACCTCCTGCGCACTCCACGCGGGAGGCCAGTAGGCCGAAACAGCCCGCGGGGGCGAGGACGATGTTCCCAATGTCCAAAGCTCCGTGACTGTTGCCCCGACGAAGAAGCCGCTGTGTGATCGAAATCATCTGGCGGATCAGAACCGCCATCACGGTGATCGCTTGATCGGGTCGGTTCTGGAGGACATGCCGCCAGACATCGCTCAGGCCGGAACATGGCGGAAGAGGTTCGACCAGGTACGCGCTGCCCGCCACCGCGAACAGATCGCTGAATTGCGTGACGAACGGGCTTCGGAAATCTGGTGATTCCTCATTGTGGACGAGGGGACCTAGGGCGGTCAGCAGGGCGGCGGGGCGGAACTTGTGCAACAGAACAGACCGACCGTCTTGTTTGTGGACGGCTCGGAACGACTGCGCGCCGATGCATTCGCCGAGCTCGGCTGCCCCTTGAATGGCGAAATCCCTCAGGCCGGTTGCTTTCTGGGTTCTGGGTGCGTATGAGGTTGTGCACGTCATATCGGCTCTGTTACCAGGGATTTCTACTCCGTGGTTCGGTTCATCCTGTCTTCAATGCGGCGGCCGGATCCGATAAAGACGCCGCTATTATTTTGTCGGCATCCAGGCCCGAGAGCTTTAACTGTGGCTCCCTCTGTACGATTGAGTGCGGGATTATTGGAAGGTTCCGGAGGCAGCGCCGTGTCCCGGCAAGTCGTCGGAGACAACAGGCAAACAACCGAAGAAAATCTTCTGATCCCGGAATTTTTCTCGTCAACATTCGCCCCTTTGCACACGCCTTCCCTTATGTGTCGTTGTCGAAACAGACGTGGTGGTGATGGCGAACCGGCATTTCCATCATGGTGTCCGGGTCGTAAAGGAACGTGGGGAAAGCGATCCTCTTATGAAACGACTATGTGAAACCTGTGAATATTTCTCTGCGGCGCAGACGTGCATCGAGAGACCTACTTGGGGGCATTGTATGAAACTGCTCAACGAACGGTTTTCCCTGCAGATGGGAAAAGGTTCGCCGGTGTTTACGTGGGCCGACAGCCTTTGTAACGATTACCGGGCGAAAAAGACCGCTCCTGTTTAATGTCAATCCCCAGCGCAGGGGGCGAGCCGTCGTTGACTCGTGGATTGCGGAGCTCTATAATGACGGCATGCGACGTCTTGGATTCACTCTAATCGAATTGCTCGTCGTGGTGGCCGTCCTCGCGGTGTTGTTGGCCGTCGTAGGGGGGAGTCTTCGGGCTGTGCGCGAACAGGCAAGAGCCATCGCGTGCGCCGCCAACATAAGACAGTTGATGGCGGGATTGTTCGCCTATGAGACGGCACACGAACGATTTCCGCCGGGTTTCCAGTTTCCCGGTCCCGCGACTGGGCCGATTCTTCGTTACGCAGGTTCTGCGGGTCTGATGGATCCGGGAGGCTGGTGGTGGTTCGACCGCATCCAGAGGACGCATCATTTGACGATGGATGGCTACAAAGCGGTGATCTGCCCGTCGAAACGCCTGGAGAATCCCTGGCTGGATCTGAATATTCTTTGCGGCAACTACGGAGCGAATCTCTCCGTTTTTCGTCCTCTGGAATACATCAAGCCTTACAAGGCGTTTATTGGGCTGCCTCTGTCGGCGAATCAGATCCCGCGGCCCTGTGCGACCTTGCTCGTGGTCGACAGCGGGTACAGCCTGATCGGCTGGTGGCATGTGACTGGAGAACCGCCTCCGGAACTGCCGACAGTGGACGCAGCCTCGGGGTATTTTCCGATGGGGTCGGCTCAGAATGCCGCATATGTTCCGGGCATGAGCATCAATCGCCGAAAGACGGTTTGCCAGGGACAGGAACGGGACGCCGTTGGCGGACGCCACCCTCATAAGACTGTGAACGTCGGATTCGCCGACGGCAGCGTGGGAATCAAGAAATCCGCCGACGAATTCCTGGTGGAGAAGACCGACGAAAACCTTTGGGACAAAACCCCCTTATGGCAACCCAGGCCCGATCCTGGGGTTGCGGTCATTTCCCCTGGGCCAACTCCCTGAATACCTTTTCCATCTGGGTCTTCGTCGGGTACGACAGCTCGATCGTTCCGGTGCGTTCCCAAGGGAATTCCTGCGAATCCCGTTGGAAGAACTCGACTTTCGTCGGCAGACAGTGAATCGGATCCAAAAAAACCCGCCATCGTCGCTGAAGGGAGTTGCCGCCGGGGGTAACCATGTCCTTCATGATCTCATAGGTCAAGGATCGCGGCCCCGACGGATCGGACGGGTCGTCCGTTACCGCCGACAGTTCCTCCTCGGCAGGGGCGTTTGCAAACAGATTTGCCTGATCCATGTACATGCGATACGGATCGAGCATTCTGCCTTTGAGCACCATCGGGGGGTGTCGTCGGCCGTCCTGATCGATCACGATCTTGGTTTTCTCGTTCAGATCCGTCACCTCGCCCGACGTTCGGGTTCGCATCGCGTACTTGTTCAATTCCCTGGATACCCACGTCTCATAGACCGAGCCGGGATCCCCCTCGCTGATGGATTTGACGTACACATTGGGGGCGTGACGAACGCTCTTCTCAATGCGTTTGAAGTTTGTGCCTCTCACAGGGCTGGTTGTGAACGACAGGACCGTCGCCAGGACAACAATCACGGCCAGAGAGGCCCCTCCCGCGAGGAAAAGAGAATTTGCCGACAAGCGAATACGGCACGGTTTTGCCCGTTCGTTCCGCATGATCCACACATCGACGGGGTACCGAAGAGGAGGGGAGATTCGTTCATCGGAGTCCTGGCACGCCGGTTCCTGACATCGATAGATGGTTTCGACCCCCGTGTCGGTCCTTTCCGCGATGCCGTAGATCGTCCGATGCAGAGACTGGACCCTTTCCATGCAAGCCCGACACCGACGCACGTGGGTCTCGACAGCGTCGCGCCGACCGGTGGTTTTGCGTGTCGCCTGGGCATCCAGACCGAAGGGCAGGACGAAATCGAACAGGTCGGATATCGAGACCTCTTGGCACTCCAGAACGCCTGTGCGATCGATTTCCTCGTCCAATTCTTTGGCCGCCTGAGCCCTGCGTTCATACACCCACTTGCGACTTCGCAGACAACAACACACGCGGCTTAGATCCTCCGGCGGCGATTCATCGAGGGAGAATGAGGCCAAAGCCATGGCTGTGGGCATCCACGTATCCGCTGGCAGATCGGCGATCGGCTCCAGGCCAAGGAATTCCCCGAGTCGCTTCAGTTGACCGACGGCGAGGTTCAGTTGGCCGATCGCGGCTTGATCCTTCGCGCACTGAGGACAGTTTTCCGCATGGATTGTGACGGGGGTGGGAATTCGAATCAGCCGCGATGGAGACGAAAGATCGGGCAGAAATCGTTTGACATGGCGACAACGAACTTGTTCGCTGAGCAGTTCGAACTCCCGGCTCAAGGCTTCGACGACCGCATCCTGGGCCGGAGTGGGCGGAAACCGGGAAGGATCGTCAGAACTGTGAATTACCTCCCCCAGGCGGCGTATCTCCTCCTGGCAGAAGGGGCAATTTCGAATGTGATGTACGAGGGCCTTCGGGACGGCCTTCTCCCCCCGACACAGAAAATCATAATAATGTTCCCTCGCCTCCTGACAGAGGCTCTCGCCGTATCCGTGCATGGTTATTGCAACCTCTCATTCGGGAGCCAGCCCTCTTTGGAGTTTTCGCATGCTCTGCGAGAGATACCGACTCACGGTCCGTTTGTTAATGCCCATTCTCCTTGCGATTTCCAGAATGCTGTAATCGTCGCGATACTTCAGGACGAACGCCTGCGCCTCCCGTTTCTGCAACTGTCTGGCCAAACCGGCGATAGCTGCGTTCTTCTGTTCTTCGTCAATGAAGGCGTTTCCCGCGTCCTGATTGTTGATGGGAATTTTTCGCTCTACAGCATATTTTCTCACCGCATTGGCATAGGTCTCGCGCAGGCGAACCGCATTGATGACGTGATGAACCAGGGCCCGGTACAAATAGCCGCGAACGTCGCGGACCTCGGACGGAACAGGCTTGCGAAGCAAAACGAGGTAAAACTCCTGGTACAGATCCTCGACATCCAATTGGCCGCCGGCCTGATGGCAAAGGACTAAATAAATGAATTTTCCATGTTCTTTGAAAATGGCCTCCGCCCCACGGATTGCCGCATCATTATTGGCCACGGTTTATGCTCCAACCATTCCAGGGGTACCCGAAAAACAAGCCGGTGCCGAATCACGAGACGGGTATATACCAGTCCCCCATTATATCGGTCGCAGGGGAGGAATGCAATGAGTCGGACGGGTTTTTGTTTCCAAAAGAACGAAAACCGCGGCCCCCTACACTCCAGAGGTCGATTGGGTCGGGCAGTCTCAGCGGGTCATTCGTGGTTGCCACCCGCTGCGAAGCAGCAGGTAAACGAGTTCTGCGACGCTTTTTACGCCGATCTTCTTCATCAGGTGTGCCTGGTGGGACCGAACGGTCGTGATCGCGATCCCCAGACGGGCCGCGATGGTCTTGTTGTCGTTGCCCCCCAGGATCTCCGCAAGCACCTCCCGTTCTCTTGCCGACAACCCCTCAATCCGGGCAATGATGGCGTTGTTTTCTTCGGCCTGTCGGCGGTTTCGAAGGTCCAGGGCGATCGCCTTGTGCACCTGATCGCCGAGGTATTGTTCCGCCACCGGCTTGAGGAGGACATGAAAGACGCCTTCTCGTATGGCCTGGACCGCCATGGAAACGTCCGCCTGCTCCATCAGTAGAATCACCGGGATTGTACACCCGTTGGCACGCAGACGTCGATAGACGTCTATGCCGTCGGTCTCGGACATCCGCGTATCCAAGATCAAACAACCCGGGCGCTGGGGGTCGTGTGCGTGCTCGAACTCTTGAGCCGTCGCGTAAGCTTCCACTGACAGGTGCAGCGGCGTCAGGTGTCGCCGCATGCCGTCGAGCACCGTTCGGTCCTTTCCGACAATGAATACGGTGGGCGTTGTGTCTTTCATCTCCGACTCCTGCGTATCGCGGCACCGGTTCCGAATACTCGCAATGGCCATTGGAAAACCTGTGACGAATGGAGGTGAACCGCCCTGAGGGATCTGGCCTCAACGTGATTATCATCCCCAATCCGCTCTCTCGTTCGAATGCCTCTGGTCTTCTTAAACCATGCGCCATTTTTCCCCGCGTGGCGTCAAATTGCGTCTTGGAAAAAGAATATTTCGCTTTAAAAATGCATACTTCGATCCCGCCCGAAGCGGGCGGGGTGGGGAGATTTTGCGCTTATCGCCAGCCGCAGGGACGGCGTGCCACGCGAGCCCGGTTGGCATGAGGGCCTGTGTGTTTGGCACGTGGCACGATGGCACCTTCGGTTTTCAGGCCCAAAAACGCGAAGATGCCACGTGCCAGCATGCCAAGGGAGGGGGAGTTTGGCACGAGGTGCTGTTCTCGGGGAACGCGCCCCTGGCGGGTGAGAATCGAACGGAGGGTTCATCGCGAGAACAAACCGGTCCATGAAAGCCCGTCAAGGGTTTCAAGATTCTCAAGATTCTCAAGATTCTCAAGAACTTCAAGAACTTCAAGATCGTCAAGAACCTCAAGATCGTCAAGAACTTCAAGAATGTCAAATCGAGAGGTTCTTTGAGGTTCTTGACGATCTTGAGGTTCTTGACCGGCTCGGTGTTCGCCAGAACAAGGACCATTCCGCGACCGTTTCGCTTGGAAGACTTCGATCCCGCCCGAAGCGGGCAGGGCGTCGACCGCACCTGTTTACGCCCCGCGGCGTACATAACCCTTGACAATCCGTCTGGGATTTGGCATTGTTTGTTTTGTGCTGTGTATTGTCGCGGCACGACCCTGGTCCATCCCGGGTGAAGGGATGGTTACGCAGTTGCGGCAAGGGCTCGCAACGTCGGTCGAATCGGCCGCTTTCGTATGCCGGGAGCGGCGGATTGGCCGAAAATGCCCATAAAAACGCAACTCGTCGGAATTACCCAAGGGTCCTCAGATTGGGAGGGCCCGACGTGTTGATCAGGAAAGGAATTGATTCATGCAGACCCACCCGTCGTCCGCAGCCCGTCCGGCTGCCTCCCCAACCGTCCGAACCGGTGCCCAGCATCCCTGCCCAGGACAATTGACAACAACAACACGGCCGCGATAAGATTCGTGACCTTTGTGCTCAAGAAAGGATAACCGATGTCTGCGAAACCAGAACCCCCGGCTCCCTCGGCCCAGATCGTCAAGACCGGCGCCCAGATTATCGTCGACACCCTCCTCGAACTCGGCGTCGACACCATGTTCGGCTACGTCGGCGGCGTGGTGCTGCCCTTGTTCGACAAGCTCTACGGCTCGCCCATTCGATTTATCGTCCCTCGCCACGAACAGGGCGGCTGCCATATGGCCGACGCGTATGCCCGCGCCAGCGGCAAGACCGGCGTGATCCTGGCGACCAGCGGGCCCGGCGCCTGCAATCTTGTCACCGGTCTGGCCACCGCGATGATGGACTCGATCCCGATGGTTGCCCTCACCGGACAGGTGCGGACCGATCTGATCGGCAACGATGCGTTCCAGGAGGCCGACACCACCGGGATCACCCGTCCGGTGACCAAGTACAACAGCATTGTCAAGGACGTCCGGTTTCTGGAGCGGACCGTCCGCGAGGCGTTCCATATCGCCTCCACCGGCCGGCCGGGCCCGGTCCTGATCGACCTGCCTGTCGACGTGCTGGTCGGCAAGTGCCCCTGCAACGGCAAGGCGGAGATCGAACTGCCGGGGTACAAGATCCGTACGAAGGGGCATGCCCGTCAGATCTCCATGGCCGCCGAGGCGATCAACAAGTCCGAGAAGCCCGTGCTCTACGTCGGCGGTGGCGTCATCATTGCCAACGCGGCCGAAGAACTCCGCACGCTGGCCGAGAGGGCCCATGTGCCCGTGACGATGACCCTGCTGGGTCTGGGCAGCTACGACCAGCGAAAGCCCGAATCGCTCGACATGCTCGGCATGCACGGTTCTGCCTACGCGAACTACGCGGTCCAGGAGTGCGACCTGCTGATCGCTGTCGGGGCGCGGTTCGACGACCGTGTCACCGGAAAGATCGCGACCTTTGCGCCTCACGCCAAGATCGTCCATATCGACATCGACCCGTCGAGTATCTCCAAGAACGTCCACGTCGATATTCCGGTCGTCGGTGACGCCCGGTACATCCTGACCGAGCTGGCCAAGGAGGTCGAGTATCGGCCGCGAGAGGCGTGGTTCCAGAAGATCGCCCAGTGGAAGAAGAAGTATCCGTTCCGGTACGATCAGAACGCCGGCATGATCAAGCCGCAGTACGTGATCGAAGAGGTCTGGCGACAGACAAAGGGCGACGCCGTCGTCGCCACCGGCGTCGGCCAACACCAGATGTGGTCGGCCCAGTTCTACAAATTCTCGAAACCCCGGCAGTTCATCACCTCCGGCGGCCTGGGTACGATGGGTTTCGGTCTGCCTGCCGCCATCGGGGCGCAGATCGCCCGGCCGGGCGAGATCGTCATCGACTTCGACGGCGACCACAGCTTCAACATGACCATGACCGAGCTGAGCACCGCCGTGCAGAACGAACTGCCGATCAAGGTCTGCATCTTCAATAACGGCTACATGGGCATGGTTCGCCAGTGGCAGGAGCTCTTCTACGGCCGCCGCTACGCGTGCAGTTCCCTGAAGAACCCCGATTACGCCAGCGTCGCCCGCGCCCTCGGCGCCGTGGGGATCACCGTCGAAAAGAAAGAGGACGTGCCCAAGGCCGTCGCGCAAATGCTCGCCGAGACGCGGCCGTGTGTCGTCGATTTCCGCGTCGAGGCCGAAGAAAATGTTTGGCCCATGGTCCCTTCCGGCAAGAGCCTCAACGAAATGGACGGCCTGGACATCCTGGAACGACTTATCTGATTGGATTGCATAGAAAGCGGGGTCTCCCATATGAAGCATATTATCAGTGCCCTGGTCGAGAACAAACCGGGCGTTCTGGCCCACGTCGCGGGCATGTTCGCCGCCCGCGGCTTCAACATCGATTCGCTGGTCGTCGGTCGGACCGAGGACCCCAAGCTCAGCCGGATGACCATTGTCGTCATCGGCGACGACCGCATCGTCGAGCAGGTCCGCAAGCAGCTCGCCCGCATCGTGCCGGTCGTCAAGGTGCAGGATTTCGTCGACAAGCCCGTCGTCGCCCGCGACCTCATGCTGGTCACGATCGCGGTCCCGCCGGAAAAACGGCCCGAGGTCTCCACCTTGGTCGAAATGTTCCGCGGCCACGTCGTCGACATCAGCCCCAAGACCCTCATGGTCGAGGTCAGCGGCCCCGAGACGAAAATGGAGGCCTTCCTCGACGTCTGCAAGCCCTACGGCATCAAGAGCGTCGCCCGCACCGGTACAATTGCGATGCCGCGCCAGGGCAGCGGAGAGGATTGAGAAACGTCGTTCGTGACCCATGCCTCGTGGCCTGAGGACGGGTCGGCTACGATTCGACTGAGCCAGGTGCCATGGCTACGGGGTTTCGGCGTAGCCATGGTTTTTTTTTCGGGACACCGTGACTTCGAGATATCCGTTCGTAGTGACGCCGTAAGGCGATATCTTCTCCTTTCGGGATGCAGGCGACGAATCCAAGAAAAGATAGGCTCTGACGCCCTAAAGCGCGATCCGCTTGCCGCGAGGAACGTCGCGCGATATCATCCTGACGGCGTTGCTCATCGCGAGTGTGTGTGTTTTACCGGACACGAGTTTCGTGCTGAAAGGGGATCGGGATGAATCGTGTTTCACGACGAGAGCTGATGGGGTCCGCCTTGGGTCTGGCCGCCGTCGCGAGCGCATCGCAGGACCGGACGCAGGCTGCCGCATCTTCCTCGCAAACGCTCTACATCGCGGCCTATGACACCGAGTCGCCCAACTGTCTGGCCGCGTGCAGGAAGATCGTGGCTGTTCACAAGCGACTGGAAATGCCCGCGACGTTTTTTCTCGTCGGACGGACGCTCGAAGCCAACGCCGCCGAGTACAAGGCCCTTCTGTCCGACCCGCTCTTCGAAGTGGCCTCGCACACCTGGAGCCACAAGCTGCTGTGCGACAACGCCATGTGCGGCAAGGCCGTCTCGCCCGAGGAAAAGCGGGAAGAGATTCTCCAGAGCAAAGCCCTGCTCGAGCAGGTCTTCGAGCGGCCGTGCGTCGGACTGCGCCCCGCGGTCGGTTTCGACATGGGCTTCAAAGGCGCCACCGACGTGCTGGCCCTCGTCCGTGAAGCGGGCTACCGGTACACCAGCAGCCTGCTCTGGGGGCCCGACTGCTCGATGCCCGCCCTGATCGAAGCCCCATTCCACTACGGCTCGGACGGCTACGCGGACCTTTGGGAACTGCCCGCTCACGGCTGGCACGAGAACCTCTTGAAGGACAACAACCGATGGGGCCCGAAGCGTCTGACGCTCTGGCCTTCGCCGATGCCGGAAGGGGTCCCGACGAAATTCGTCAAAACGCCCGACGACGAGTTCCAGGTCAATCGGGTTTTTCTGGAAAAGGCACGGGAATGGGGCAAGCCGCACGTGTCGCTCATCTGGCACCCCTGGTCGCTGAACGCCTTCGACCCGGACATGAAGATGCTCGAACGGACCTTCGCCCACGCCCGCCGGATAGGCCTGATCCCCACCACCTTTGCCGACCTGGCCAAACAATTGGCCTCCGGCCAGGCCTGAAGATGGAGAAACAACCACCGACTTGTGAACCGCCGAGGGTGCGAAGGACGCAGAGGCAATGTAGGTGGATTCTTCTGAACAGAATCCGTCAACGATGAAACACGCCAAAACGCGTCCGGGGACAGCCGAATCATCCTCCGACTGGCCCAAGTTGCGTTATTCGGGCGGTGAATAGGCCTTCTTGATCGCGGCGGGGGCGTTTTCGAGAAAGTCTTCACTCCATCGGCTCTCGGACCCAAAACCGAAGTGGCCGCTCAGAAATGACGACTCCGTCTCGAAAATCGCGCCAAGAATCTCGTGCTCGCGTACTTTGGGCCAATCATGCGGCCACGACCCCGAGCATCTTGAGGCAATATCGGTCGGTCATCCCGGCGATGTAGTCGCAGACGGCCCGCTGAAGGCCGTGCTGACGGATGAAGCTCTGGAAGTAGCGGGGCATCTGGTCGGGCCGGCGGCACAGCCGTTCGAACAGCTCGGCGATCCAGCCCCGCACCTTCTCGCCCGTCTTGACGAGTGACTCGTGGTGGTAGAATCTTCGGAGCAGGAACTCTTCCAAGACCCGCAGTTTGTGGTCATTGTCGGGCGACAGCGAGATGTGATTTGCCGCATCGGCACACGCCTGGTCGGCGGTCTGAATCCCCGCCGACTCGAGGTTGGCGCCGCTGGTCGCGATGCAATCGCCCACCAGAATGTCTATGATCGCTTTGGCCACGCGGGTTCGCTTGATGGTCCAGTCGTCGATCGCGTCGAACTGAACGCGGTCCTTGGCCTGTGAAAAGAGCTCGATGTCTCGCATCGATTCGGGTTCGATGAGTCGGGCCCTCATTCCATCCTCCAGATCGTGGCAGTTGTACGCGATTCGATCGGCCAGATCCGCAGCTTGGCCCTCCAGCGTGCAATTGGCCTCTGGGAACACACCCGCGTCCGGCTGGTCGTACCGGCTTTTGTGTCTGGCCAAGCCCAGGCGGGTCTCGTACATCAGGTTCAGGCCCATGAACTGCGGATACGGGTGTTCGAGAAGATCGACAATCCGCAGCGACTGGGCATTGTGCTCGAAGCCTCCGTGGTCGGCCATCACCTCGTTCAGTGCCGCTTCCCCGGCGTGGCCGAAGGGCGGATGGCCCAGGTCGTGAGCCAGGCAGATCGCCTCGGTGAGGGCCTCGTTCAGACCGAGCGACTTGGCGAGCGTGCGGCCGATCTGCGAGACCTCGATGGTGTGCGTCAGGCGGGATCGGTAGTGGTCGTCCAGACCCGGTGTGAAGACCTGCGTCTTGCCGTCGAGCCGACGAAAGGCTGAACTGTGGATGATCCGGTCCCGGTCCCGCTCAAAATCGGAACGGTAGGGATGAGGCGGCTCGGGATACGCCCTCCCTTTGCTGGCCGCCTCGGTAGCGGCGTACGAACACAAGCCTTTGACCATGCGATTCTCTCCGCAGACCAGCGTTGCCATCCGTGCCCGGGGTCCTACCGGTCCGATCGTCCCGATCTCACAGACTCGGCAGCGAATGTTTCTCGCTGGCTTGCTTGAGCTCGGCCCACAGGTCGGTCATCGACTGGCTGATCACCTTCGTATCGCTGCAAACACCCATGAAATTCGTGTCGCCCTCCCATCGCGGCACAACATGGATGTGCATATGGCCCGGCAGGCCGGCCCCCGCGCAGCGGCTGAAGTTCAGGCCCACGTTGAAACCCATCGGGTGGATCGCCAGGGACAGCGCCCGCTGCGATTCCCGGATCAGCTTGACCAGCTCCAGCATCTCCTCTTCGGAAGTCTCTTCGAGGGTTGCGATGTGCCGGGCCGGGGCGATCAGCAGATGACCGTTGTTGTAGGGGAACCGGTTGAGGACCACGAGGCTTCTGCCGGTCCGCCAGAGCACCAGGTTCTCTTCGTCTTGTTCCGGATGCGCCAGATCGTGACAGAGAAAACATCCGTCGCTTTTTCCAATATCGCGGATGTAGGGAATCCGCCAAGGCGCCCACAGGTTGTTTCGTTCCAAAATGCGACTACCTCCTGATCCACAAAAGCCCCAAACCCGAACAAGCACGAATGACCAAAGTCCGAAATTCAAAACGGCTTATCAGACGCGACGGCAGCGGTTCGGTCATTGGGGTGGGGGGCCTTTGAATGTGTTTCGGATTTCAAACTTCCACTCATGGATTCTCCGTCGTGTTCTTCCAGTAGTTCCGCCACCAGCGTCTGCTCGATCGTGATGTGCGGATGCGCCTCGATTCCCATCGGGGGGACCGAGGCCCGGATTAGCATCGTGTACGTCTGGCGTCGCTGTTCGAGCCGTCCAGCCTGCATGTTGTACAACTCTTCGCCCATACCTTCCAGCGAAAGCGCCTCATACGGGCCCAAAAACCCGAAAGTCCCGGCGACCCGGAATCGCCCCGAATACGGCACCGGCCAGTCCGTCGGCGCCGAATCGGCCAGCGAATACGTACTCTCGATCACCGCCGCTGCCCCGCGAGGGCCTGAACGAATCCCGTTGAATCGATACGTCACGTCGCGGGCCTTTCGCATCACCATCGGGGTCGGTACGGAAAGCTGCGACGTCCACGTCTGTCCGATCGCCAGCCCCTCGGCCGGCCGCGGAATCGTCGCGACCCCGTCCCAGAGGAACCACACGCCGGCCACGAAGTCCCCAATCATGTCGGGGTTCTTGATCCGCCCGCCTCGCCCGCCGGTCTGAAAAGTCTTTTCACCCATCTCCTGAATCAGGCTCCTCAATTCGTTGGTATCGACGATCCGACCGCGCGCATCGACCTTCAGCAGGAAGCTCTTGCCTGTGGCGCTCTCGACGGCGTCGACAGCTTGCGAACGCGCGACAACTCCCCCGCTGCGGGAAACGCTGATTGACTCCACCGTCGCGCAAACGGTACTGACGCCGTAGGAGTCCACCGCCGCCGGCTTGTATCCGATAATCGCCTCCATCTGCTCCTGGCGATGCTCCACTCGGTTTTTCGCGGCGGCCGCATTGGGGTCCCAGTCCAACGTTACGGCCCGTTTCGACGCGATCCGGTACCGCAGCGTCTTGCCTTGTTCGAAATTCACGGTCAGATATACGCGGCTGCGATCCCGGGCCGGTGCCGTGGTTTCCGCAGCCTTGCCCTCTCCGTCGGTGGGCGCCTGGCAGCCTGCGATCCGAGCGGCAGCGGCCGCTAGGACGAGTATCCATCGGGCTCTCACGCGTTTCCTTTCAATCCCATCCTGTATCCTGTCACGCCGTGACTACTTACTCGACCAGTTCAATCCGCTGGAACCGTCGGGCGGCCATCTTGATGGCCCGCGGCTGAGCGGCAGTATCCTGCATCGCCGCGGGATCGGCAACCACCCATTCAGTTTGCATGTCCTCTGTGTACTGGAGAAGTCGCCCGCCCTTGAGATCGAGCTCCAGACTACCTTCGTATCTGTCCATGTTGTCGAACAGACCCTGTATCAGGCCGGAAGGCCGGCGTTTGTGTATCTGCTCGGCCATGGCCGCCGAGGGGATCGCCTTCATCTGGACCACCGCGGTTTCGCCGACGCCTTGCCCCCCTTGCTTGAGCGTGTAGACCCGTTCGAAACTTTTGTCGCCCATGCTGCTGAATGAAAATGACTTCAGATCGCTCCAGTTCTGCCCTGCGTGAACTTGCCCTCCCTTCAGAGCCGACAAGGGCGGAATCTCGTGTTGATCCCGGATCATCTCGTCGGAGAGAATCCTCATGGCCACGCTGTAAGCAGGTGATCCAATCTTGACCGCCTTGCGGGCCGATTCCACATCGAGCAGTTCAACCACCTCGCCGACGGGGGACATCTCCAGCCGATAGCTCTTGCCGATCATCGCCATCAGCGGTTCTTCGCGGTTGTTGGGATCGGTGCTGTCGAACTCGAACACAGAGCGGTTCGCGACCACACCGCGATACTTCAGGGCCTGAATGGTGATCGCCAGGACGGCGTTGCCGTTTTCGCGGACTGTTTCGACTCGCTGCCCAAAGATCATCTCGACATCGTTGCCGGTGTATCCGTCGGAAAAATCCGCGGGCTTTTCCGATTCCGACCCGATCCACTCAATGCTCTTTCTGGAGTTGCTGGTGGCCTTGTACGTCAGCGTCTGCCCTGGCGAAAACGTCAGCGCAAGCCTGACGGAGGACTCCGCCAGGTTCGGTTCCTTCGCTTGCAATATCAACGGCTCGCCTGTCGTCGGCAGAACAGACCGCTCCTGTGGTTCTACCCCCGTTGCCGGCACATCCACCTGCGGCTGCACCTTCGTCCTCGGCCCGGTCACGCGTTGCTTCTGGCAACCGGCAACCATCGAAAGCCCGCACACGACGACCGCTGCCGCAAAGCCGGCCCATCGAATTGCACACACCATCAGATCTCCGTCAACAAACGACATCCACTTCGCGTACGATCACCGACCGCCGCGGGCGATTATAAGGCCCATCCGCATCATGGGCCAAGGGTTTCTGGGGTGTCTCCGAAAAGGCACGTCACGAATTGCGCAGGGTCTTCAGGGCTGTACCCCAGGCTACGAGCTGGTCGAGCATGGCATTGACGGATTTCTCGTGCGAAGCAGCCGGCTTGAAAACTGTGAAATTCTCGAAGTCGGTGAACAGCGAGAGCATGACCTGTGCCCGCACGTCGGCGACCTGCAACTCCCCCATGATCAGCCGCAACTGTTCGACCGCCCGGACACCGCCGGCGCTGCCGTAGCTGACGAAACCCGCCGCCTTGTTGTTCCATTCGGAGTAGAGGTAGTCGATCGCGTTCTTAAGGGCGCCGGACGGTGCATGGTTGTACTCGGGGGTCACGAAGACGTACGCGTCGAAAGACGCAATCTTGGCGGCCCATGCCTTGGTGTGTGGTTTGCTGTATTGCCTCATCGACGGCGGCACCGGTTCATCCAGCAGCGGCAGGTTGAAATCTTGGATATCCACCACTTCGTACTGGGCGTCCCCCCGTTTCTTGGCGATACCGTACACCCAGCGAGCGACCGCCTCGGCGTTGCGCCCCGGTCGTGTGCTTCCGATGATGATCGCTACGTTGATCATATTATTCTGACTCCTCTCCTGACTACACTCGGTTCCCTGTTTCGGCCCAGGCCGACATCCCTGGACGGCCCAAGACACTTGCGAAAGACTGCTTTCGCAGGTCCTGTCACCTCAAATAGCCTAATTCTCAAGGCTTTTTCTGTTTACGTGGCCCGCCGCAAGAGGTTCTGGTTCTGCCGTCACGAGCCCCCTGAAGGGGCCATGTCAAAAGAAGTTCAGTGGGTCGGTAAAAGGGAACTGATGACGGCGTTGTCAACCGGACGAACGTTGAAGTCCTTCTGCGAGTCGAATCCCAGCCAACGCAGTTCCTCCGCGATGTCGGTGGCCGCTCCGAAACTGTGCGGCTGCTCCAAGGCATCCGACGCGACGCCCTCGCCCCATTCCCGTTCGAGGGCCGCTCGAATCCGGCCCCCCGTATTGTCAACGATTCGCCACATGACAGGTTCCTGCGATTTTCACGCCTCATTTGATGAGGGTTTCGCGTATAGTTGTTTTGATACGCACAGTATCCATCCAAGTGTTCGCGAGGGATTTGATTATGATGAGAATTCCGTAAAAGCAAGGCCCCCTTCTTCAAAACGCGCCGAGGGGAGATCCAACCGAACGTCGGCGAGCGGTCCCACACCGCAGACGTGATTCATCGTTCACGACCTCACCACATGGGGTTGCCGCCCTGACCCTCAAACCAACCCGAATCGGCGAAGTCAAATGACTGTCGTTGCCCTCTGGCTGTTTGCCTGGAACTTGCCTAACTCCAAGGCCGCCTCCGGGCTTTCTTTGATACGGCGTAACGCTCCACCTGTTTCCCTTTGACCTTCCTCCCTCTTTGCGGTAGTGTCGTTGCCCTATGTATTGGAGACGACTGATTGCCGCGTGTTTTGGGCTGGGTTGGATGCCGGTTGCGCCGGGGACCTGGGGTTCGCTACCGCCTGCGATTACGTTCGGCCTGCTGATGTATTTCGGTGTGGCGAATGTTGCGATTCTGATGGTCATGGCAGCGATGGTGGTCGCCGGGTGTGTGGCGTGCATTTGCTGTGCACCGGCTTCGATCGCGGCCAAAGGCAAGCAGGATCCGGGCGAGGTCGTCATGGATGAGTTCGCCGGTCAGGCGTTGGCGTTTCTGGCGGCGCCGCTGCTGTTGGCGAGGAGTCTCTCCGGTTGGGAGAGCCTTGCGATCGCAGCCATCGGATTTCTTGCGTTTCGTGTGTTCGATATCCTCAAGCCCGGTCCTATCCGAAAGCTGGAGCGCTTCCCGGTAGGGTGGGGCATTCTGGCGGACGATCTGGGGGCGGGGGCGGCCGCTGCGGTTTGCGTCTGTGTCGCAGCGGTCTTGATGGTACGAGGCTAGAAGAGACAGTGCGTGGTGCGCACCCTGAAGGACTATAGGTGATTATGATCGAATGGATCGCGGTCATCGTGTTGGGGTTCATCGAGGGAATCACGGAATTTCTGCCGATATCCTCGACGGGGCATCTGTTGCTGGCCCAGCAGTTCTTCAAGCAGATGTGGGGGCTGCCCCAACGGTCGGATCTGTTCAACACGGTGGTCCAGTGCGGGGCGGTGCTGGCGGTGCTGGTCCTGTTTACCCAGCGGGTCAAGCAGATGCTTTTCCAGTGGCGCGATCCGATCGTGCGGACGTTCATCTTCAAGCTCGCGGCGGCCTTCTTCCTCACCGGCATCGGCGGGCTTGTTTTGAAGAAGGCAGGTCTGGAGTTGCCTGAGACCGCCGGACCGGTCGCCTGGGCAACCCTGATCGGCGGTTTCGTCATCTTCGCGGTGGAGCGTTGGGTGAAGAACCGGCCGCAGGCAGGGGAGGTCGGCTGGCTTTCCGCCATCGTGGTCGGGGTGGGCCAACTGGTCGCGGCGGTGTTCCCTGGGGCCTCTCGGTCCGGCACGACGATCCTGGCTGCGATGGCTATGGGAACCGCCCGCAAGCCGGCGACCGAGTTTTCCTTCCTCCTGGGCATTCCGACCCTGCTTTCGGCAGGGGGCCTCCAAATCGTCGATGCCTGGCAGGACGCCCAGGCTCAAGGCGTGGAAATGACAGAGAACTGGGCTCAGTTGCTGGTTGCAACGTTTGTAGCGGCGGTAACCGCGTTTATCGCGGTCAAATGGCTGTTGCGGTTCGTCCAGAGCCACACGTTTCATGCCTTCGGTTGGTATCGCCTTGCGTTGGGCGTGGTCATATTCCTGACGCTGAGGTAGGTGCCCCCGACCCAGCGAGGAATTGCGGGTTTCTGCGGAAAAAAGATTTAGGAAACCGCCGGTTATGCATATAATAGGTTGTAAAAGAGCCGCTGGGGGCCCGATGTCCGGGCGCGCCACGGCTCAATCTAATACCGGATTGAATTCTGTGGAGGGTTTACTCCCCCATGGCGACGAATAGTTACAGCTCTTTGTGTGACGATTTCTATATCGACATGTACGTGAACACGGAACTGGATCTGCCCACCGAGCGGGACACGATTCTGACTTTTTTCGACCGCATCCAGAGGCAATTTCCCACGATGGGGCGGTTTTCCCGGCGCGACAACGGGGAATACTGCCTGGAGGAAGATCAGGTCTCGGGGCAATACCGTTGGGTGAGCCTGAAGGTCGATCGGGTTGGATCCGGCGCCGTCAATCCGCCGACGATCGAAGAAGTGCATAGCCAGAACAAACTGATTTTGGATTTGATGCCGTATATGCTCGGGGTCACCCCGTTGGACGTGGATTCGTTGGATTTGACGTATGCTATGGATTTCGACTGCTCGGGCAATCACGATGAGGTGATTATGGAGGCGTTGTTCGGTTCCAGCGCCTTTGGCTGGCTCCTGGACGTTCCGCACTCCCGTCCGATCGTCTATTCGCCGGCCATCGTGTTCTCATTGGCGGAGGATGACCACACTCAGGCCCGGGTGAGCGTCGAGTCCAAGACGAGTCTCTACGAGCCCGGCGAGAAAGAGCCCGGCAGAGATGAAGCGATCACGTTATCGCTGACCATCCGCCAATACCCCAAGGCCAACGAACGGTTCGACCCAGTGGCCTCGCTGGAACGGCAGGTTCAGATCGTGGAAGAATTGATGACTGAACGGATTCTGCGTTATTTTGTGCAACCTTTGACGGAGGTAATCGCGCAAAGACGCTCGTCATGACCTGGAATCGGAAGCGGAAGTCGAGATGGCTATAGAAGCTCCACTGAGCCGGTACAAACGAACTAATTTCTACATCTACATCGGAGTGTGCCTGGTGATGGCGTTGTGGTTCGCCTACGACGGGTACCTCAACCAGAAGTTCATCGCCGAGCACACCGACGAGCAGGGCCAACCGAACAGCACACTCGTCATCAACCGGGTCTCGCCGCCGTTTCTTGTCGTCGGGGCCGTGTTACTGGGCGGATACCTGTACCTGATCCGCAATCGCAAGGTCGTCGCCGACGCCGATGCCCTGATCATCGCTGGAAAACGTCGGATTCCCTACGACGCGATCGAAAAAATCGACCGAACACACTTCGAGAAAAGGGGGTTTTTCACGATTACCTACAAGAACGATCGAGGTGTGACGGTTCAGCGAACGCTCAGTGATCGGGAATACGATAAACTGGGTCCCATTCTCGATCACCTGATCGCGCAGATTTCGTAATGCGGCCAGTCCGTCCGTCTAGGAACAAGTCTCATGAAACGCAGGGCCAAGACACTGCGCTGCAAGTTCAATCCAGCAGCCCGTTCAGAACCAGCGCCGCCTCCTGGCGCAGGGTCAGGAGTTGTCGGAGGTTCTGCCTGGCCTTGGTCAGTTCCTGGCGGCTGTGCTCCTGGGTGGCTCGCAGGGCGGTCAGCTTGGCCTTGATCTGATCGGACGAAGCGTCCTTGTTGGCCAATATCTGGCGAAGCTCGTTCTTGCTCCGATCCACAGGGCTCATAAACCCCACATTCCCAGGCCCCCCAAACTGCGGCTGCGGATGCACCAGCTTGTACACCGCCTCGACCCGAGGCTTCAAGACCGACCACTCCGCCTCCGCCACCTCCAACTGTCCGCGAATGTCCTCAATGGCCCGCGCCCGTTCCCAGGCGTTGCGTTCCTCCATGATCCTGGCCCGCTCCTCCGGGCCGGCGTCCCGCATCCGCTCAGAGAAGACTCGGAATTGCTCCATCCGTTCCTGGATCTCTTGCCGAGAATCTCTTGCCCTCTCTTGACCCAAAGCCCAGACGGAAAGCAGGTTTAGCGCAGCCAAACCAGAGGCCCCTATTGCCGCACGCCTGGAGATCACGGTCCTGTTCGTGGCATAGCATCCATCCCATCCGCCTTGATCTTGCTGTTTCATCGGGTCTGCTCCTGTAGTTGCTCCTGTCTGGCTAACTCTCGTTCTCGCTCCACAACGGCTTGAAGCGGATACCCCACGTGGAAGTACCTCATCACCTTGAATCTCTCGGCTGGCCTATGGCTCTGCTGGTAGAGTGGACCGCGTATTACGACCGAGAGCCCGTATTCGTCAAGGTACTGGCAGCGGATACCTGGGTACTGCGGCATGCGAAGAAACGCTGGCTGCGCCAGCAGTTGCTGGGCAACAACAGAAATCTCGCGCATCACTTTGTCCTTCAGTTCCTCACTGGGTCCTCCGTGCCTGACTTTGAGCGAGGCTTCTTCGAACACTGGTTCCAGTTGACTGAGGCGCAGACTCAGCCTGCCGTCAAGAGTACGGGCCTCGTCCGCCGTCCAGGGAAACTTGAAGGGTGCGTATAGCGGATCATCCACGTACTGCTGAAAGAGCCGCTCACATTTCTGGAACTCCCGCTCCACGTCCTGCGGAGCCACCAGCGAGGTAAGTTGGTGGCTGGCCAGCCTGTCATTGATACGCGACTGCAGCATGCGAGAGCAATTGCGCAGTTGAGAGAACAACTGTTCATGATCTTCGGGCGTGGACGTGTCGCAGAACGACAGGGCCAGAAACGTCGCCAGGACGCTCTCAAACGATCCTTCTCCGTTGTTTGCGCGAATGCAGTTGGCGGAGAAACGGTCCAGCGCCGGGATGAGCTTCTCCGAGTCGCCACAGAAAGGTCCCTCTCCGGCAATCAGGCGAATCAATCGAATAACGTTCTCCACCATCTCTCGTTTGGCCTCAGCCTGCTCCGACGCATACCGTTTCGCGAGGCCCTCATTCAAGGTACTACGAATATCGTTCCAGTCCATGACGCCTTTCGGTGGTGGAGCGTCCAGTCGAGACATGTATTGTCGAACGCTCGGTGGTTCATCGGATGAATCAGAGGCGCCGACGCCCTTCGCCAATCGGGAGGCTTGCAGTTTGGTCGCCCACAAGTCTATGTCGCGATCTTCCATCAGACGGGTGCGGCGCATCTCCGCCAGAAGCAGTTCTCCGTATATGAACCAACCGTTGCGCGTGATGTCCTCCATCAATCGATCCATCCGGATCGAAGTGTCCTTATCCACATGGCGAACCACCTTCACGACGAGCGGGCGCAATTGCTCTTCTATCCGCTCGGGGTATTGCTTGGCGATCCGCGAGGACATGCTGCCGAGGTCCAGGAGACATTGCGTGCTAGTGATCATCTCGTCCGCGCAGAGTCCGGCGACCGCGGCCTGAGCGGATTGCCAGACACAATTGCTGTCCGCCGTCAGTAAGGCCGCCTGGAAGCGCAGGCGATCCATCGCCCGGCTCACCTCAGGAGACATGTTCTCCTGGCTCAAGTACGAGGTCACCTTTTCATAGAGATTGCGACCGGAAGCAGGGTCCTTGGACGAGGCAATCACGTGGCGAAGTTCACGGTCAAACGACCAGTAGCTTCTGTACGCCTCTGGAACGAGAGGCCATCGTCCGAGAGTCTGCTCGTCGAATGCCCCACAGGCACCATGGTGCCCAGATTCGCAAACGCGATGGACTGTCACAGTCGCAACGGGTAGCCCATTTGCCGTCTTCTGCACGCGCCACACAGTCGACCCATCGTCGCGGGTCTGCTTCGAGTACTCTCTGCCGAAGGGCAGGGCATTAAGCAGTTGTACGCCAGGTTCGGTCCCACCCAACGACTGATTCTGGTCCGCGTCGTCAGACGAGACGCGGTGCTGAAACTGGTCCAGGCCGCGGCTGCATTCAAAGAACGTAGTGACCTCCAATGATGCGTCCGTCTCGTCGTCGGGACAACGAACCCGCCCAGCAATGGCCAGAGCAGACCGAAGAATCGACTCCGCCGACTTCTGCACCGGCAACAGAGGATCTTGTTCGCCGCCAGGCAAAACAAACGCGCCTGGCTGGGACATCCCCTGAATCCAATAATGAACCATGCCGCCATCGAAGATAAGATCGCAGTAGCGGACAAAGGACGGTGCCTCGCGGAACATGGCGGGCTCCATCCAATAAATGGCGATCCGCTGCCGACGACCATCGGTAGCCATCAACCCGTCCACGCGTCCCGGCGAGATTGGCATCCAAAACTCGCAACGAAACTCGAAGACGCACGAGTCGTTCTCGGCGTCTCCCCTGACGGTCGGGGTCCTGCAAGCTATCAGGCAAAAGAGCAGGACAGTAACCTTGACGCGGGCCACGAGCCGACGCGAAGGCCCCGACCGCACCGCCCGGATCTTCTGGAATATCGATGCGAAGCGATGGCAATTCCCCATCATAGGTCACTGTCCTTTCTCAGGTCACAGAGACTCAGATGCTACGAGTGGCCCTTTTGCCATTTACTCGAGCCAGACATCAGAGTACGCCTGACCACCGGCACCCGCCGTGTTCGAGCTCCCCCCGACTGATGCAAAGGCCCCACAGACGCTGCTGGCACTGACACTTTCGAACGCGTCAAGCCACACCGCCTCCTGGGTCATGCCAGCGACACCTGGGTCAAAATCGGAGTCAGCGTCACTCCCCACCATGCCGCCACTCGAGAAGCTCATGCCCGCAAGCGCACCGCCCCCATACGTGCTCGCACCACCGGCGCCGACGGAATCGGCTCCCGATCCAGTCCGGTCTGTGTAGCTCGCCCCGCCGGAGGCCCAGCAGTCCCAAGCGATATAGAACCACCCAGCTTGATCGCTGTAGGTGGAAATCGATGCGTCGTAATTCGCCCCGGATGAGAGGTAGCTACCTCCTGCGGAAGCCGTCGCGGAGCAGGAGGTTCCCCCGGACGAGTACGACCCGGAGGCATCGCCATAGGCGTACCCCCCACCGCCTGGAATCCTGTAGATGGCCGCCAGGGCGGCGGGCGACGCAACAAGCATCAAGATTGCAGAAAGACAGACACACCAAGTACGTGCTTTCATGGTTGTACTCCTTTAACTTCCGATGTCCTCAAATCGATTGTTCATCTTCGACTGCGGCCCCACCTTGCTCAACTCATACGCATCACCTCCTTGTGCTCATCGTGAGATACCATATGAAGTGTGGATCGATTCTATGTAGAATGCGCGCATACTCTCCAAGCCTACTTCATAACCAGCGTAATGAATATCACGTCCAGGGGCTTCAACCCCACTCTACATCGCCGAACACATGCCCCAACAGTTTTGGTGAGCACAGCCATCGGCTCGTGGCGTACACTAATAGTCCCTCAGGTCGCGCATCCATTGGGGCCAGTCTTCTGGCGATACTCCGCCGGCCTTCGTCCAGCGGTTGGCTCTATCGAAGCCGCGGGACCATTTCAAGGTCCAGAGTTCCTTTAGACCGACTCTGCGCACAGACCAGTCGAGGAAAACGCCGTTTATGCACCCGCTGTGACGATTGATGACGAAGTTTCCCATGGTGAACCCGCCGGCAAACTCCTCTTGTTCTGGCGGCAAGTCGAAAGCTCTGGGAGCGGCCCAGAGGCCTGTTGCATCCAACATGACCGGGATGTCCGCTCTGCCCTTGAGAGAGAGAAGGTCGAGTTCAAGGGGACCGGCGCGAGAGGGCCGCGGAGATTCAGAAAAGCCACTGAACAGCCAACTATTGTACCCGTAGCTGCCCCGAAACACCGGCGCGGGACTGGCAATCTCCCAGGCCTCAAACGCCGATCCTGCCGTTCCCTCCACGCGACCCTTTGTGGCGCCGAAATAGGCGACGGAGCCAAATGGGAAACTGCCGGGTTTGACGGCCATCGGGCACAAGGCGATCCCTTTCGTCTCGAAGCCATGCAGCACGCCGGCATTTGCGTTCGGATCGTCCCCGCCCAGAAAGACGCCGCGTAAAAGCCAGATGCCGGCGGTGCCCATGGAGTCCGTGGGAAAACGTCCCTCGTTCTCCTGGGCATACAACCCCAGCGTCGTTCCCCATTCGCGGAGGTTCGACTGGCATACGACGCTCCTGGCGTGTTTTCTCGCCGCCCCCAGCGCCGGGAGCAACACGCCCATCAGCACGGCGATGACCGAGATGACCACCAGCAACTCAATCAGCGTGAAGCCACTTGGATTGGTGAAAGAAGATCGATGATCGATGACGTGGCATTCCTTTCCGTCGCGCCGGCACGGTTGTCCTGTCTCTGTGTTTGCGGATCTCATCGCCATTACCTCCCCGGCTCCGCCAGGCCCTGGTCTTTCGCCGGTTCCGAAACATTCTCTTGCGCCGTCTCCCGGCACCCCATTCTTCGGAAGTGCCGCCGGATGGTCGGAGCCTCCTTCAACCACGACGGAACCGCCGAGAGTCATCCTCCTCCGGTAGGAGCACGCTCATCCCCATATCCCAATCGGCCCCACGTGGCGCGTTGGAGCCTCTGGAGATCATACAGGCCGTCCGTGGTACGCGGTCGGTAGAAGTCCTCCCCTTCAAGGTCGAGACTCTCCAGTCCACTCGGACTGACGTAACGTCGCAGGGTCACGGTCTCGCGTCCTCTCCACTTCCAGTACTCCGCATGACCGTCGGCCATCGAGAGAGTCACGCCGTTTCCATGGTGGATCGGAGGGGGGCTTACATAGACCCACTCAGGATACAGATACCGAACAAGGAAGTCATCGGCAAAACGATTGTCTATGAAGACAGCACGTTCCGATGCCGGCGGACTGATGATCTGCGTCAGCCGGGTCAGTCTCAGCACGGTCTGGCCAATGCGTTTGCTAGGCGGCATCAGGTCCACATCGGGCCCCCTGGACAACACTTCTTCGAAGCGTACACCGTTGGCACCGGGGAGAATTGAGTATGTAGCCCCAAACGACCCGATCCCGCGAGGGCAGTGGTAGATCCCGATACTCTCCCGAACATAGGGCCATAGAGCCCCCTTGTCGGGATTCTCCAGGATGGCGGAACGGCTTTCCGGATTGAGAAAAGCTAGGCCCACCCATCCGTCAAGTCTTTGGCGCAGTAGTGTTGATTCTCGCTTCCCGAATGCATCACCGCTCACAAGCTTGCCATTGTGGTCATCGGCATAGGCGATCCAGGCAATGGTGAGTTGGCGGAGATTGCTCAGACAGACCGCCCGTTGGGCGCGTTCCCTGGCCGCATTCATCGCAGGGATCAAGAACGCCAGCAGCGACGCAATCACCACGATCACGACCAGCAGTTCGATCAGCGTAAAAGCCCTCGGATCGATACGTGATGATTCGCGGTGGATGCCTGACCGGCCTTGTCGCCGGCGCATTCTATGTCTTATAGCCACAGACTGCATATGAATCACCTCCCTTGCGCTGCGCCATCCTGACAATTTGCCGTACAGGAGAATTCCTCTCTTGCCGTCTCCAGAAGTGCGCCCAGGAGAAACGTGAGGCACTCGGTCTGCAGGGTGGTGTTGTCCAGACGCAACTCCTCGGCGCGCGCTTTGGAGACGGCCTCTTGCCGCTGCCTCTGCGCCCTCATCTCGTTCTCACCAGCCACCCGGCAATACTCGGGCTCCGTTGCGACGAAGGCCCAGATGTGCGCCTTCCATTGCTCAAGGCTCCGTTGGGCCAGCAGACAATCCGGATGCGGTCGTCCCGTCGTCGCTGATCGATTCGTTGAAGATGAGGTTCCCCCGCCTCCGAGTTGCCGCCAGAGATCGACGCGAGCGTAGCGCAGGTCGTGCCAGCGGCCTTTGATCTGTTCCATCTGCGTCTGCGAGAGAGGCTTCAGGTAGATCGGCAGCAGCGGGGCATCGATCTTTCGATAGCAGTCCGCGAGGTGGGCGGCCTTGGCGTTGCGGACTTCGTTCGGGTCGAGGAAGGAGAACTGGGCGAGAAGGCCTTCCGCGGCGTGATTGGCAAGGTCCTCGTACTGATGGCGGAGGAGGGCTGTATCTTCCCCGCCTGGGAGTTCCGCGGCCATGAGGTTCTCGACGTACCAGCGGATCTCGGCGCGCCGGACCTCAAAATGGGACCGGTCCTGCGTGTTCCTCAGGTCCGGCCAATAGAGGTCAAAACCTTCCTTGAGGATGTGCAGCCGGCGGTCATACTGAGAAGCGTTCGGATCGTGGATCGCGGCCTGGCGGATCGTCTCGATGTATTCCTGCTGCCACGCCTGGGGCCAGGGGGCCGGAGTGCGGACCATGCAATCCCGCACGGCAGCCAGGGTCTGATTCAGTGCGGAAGGTTCATCGGCGTCCGTTGCCATGGCGGCCGCATCTCCCAGAAATAGCAGGGGGAATGCGATACACAGAGTGAATGCCGGACCGCAGATGCTGTCTCGTCTCCCTCGACGGCGCATCGCTTTTCGCCTCTTTCTCCCAAAGACCTCTCCTGTTGCACGGGTTCCCAACGCCCACCCGCCGCTGATTCAAGACTGCATCGTAGAAGGCATCATCAAAGTTGTTTGAGTCTCAGCACTCCTTATTATACCCCCTCCCCGCGAATCCATGCAAAAGAAAAATCCGAAAAAATGAAAAATTTCTCTTCGCCGACCATCCCTTGATCCGGACCCATTGTTCCGACACTATTCCCATTGTGTGTGGGGGGTGATAGGGGGGATTCAGAGGGCCAGTCCCTATCAGCCCTGGAAGAAGGGCTGATTCCCTGGACATGTCTCCTAATTTGGTGGATTGCATTCCCTTTTGCGTTTATGATCTCGACTGCAGGGCGATGGCGGTTGTGTTGCGGCCTGCGATTCTGGGATATGGCTGGAAAGGAATGCTCCGATGAACAGGTGGCTCGGTCTGGCGGGTCTGGCTTGTCTGGCGGTGATGTGTGTGCAGGCAAAGACGCAGGGGGCTCAAGAGATGCGATATGAAGCCAACTGGGCTTCGATCGACAAGCGGCCCACGCCCCAATGGTGGGTGGATGCGAAGCTCGGCATTTTCATTCACTGGGGAGTCTATTCGGTTCCGGCCTGGTCCGTGCGGGGGCAGTATTCCGAGTGGTACTGGAACCGCATCACGGGCGACAAGGCCAAAAACGGACCCTGGTGGCAGTACCATGCCAAGACCTACGGGGCAAATTTCCCGTATGCCGGGTTTGCGCCGATGTTCAAGGCCGAACTCTACGACCCCAACCAGTGGGCGGATATTTTTGCTCGCTCGGGAGCCAGATACGTCGTAGTGACCTCCAAGCACCATGACGGTTATTGTATGTGGCCCAGCCAGGAGGCCAACCGAAGCTGGGGACGACCCTGGAATTCAGCCGACATCGGACCTGGACGGGACCTGTTGGGCGAACTGACGACCGCCGTCCGGGCCAGAGGCATCCACATGGGCATCTATTATTCGCTTTACGAATGGTACAATCCGCTGTGGGTGACCGACCGCCCTTTGTATGTCGAGAAACACATGTTTCCGCAATTCAAGGACGTGGTGACCCGATATCATCCCGAAGTGATCTTTTCCGACGGCGAATGGGATATGCCCAGCAAAGATTGGCGCAGCGAAGAACTGCTGGCCTGGTTGTTCAACGAGTCGCCCGTCAAGGACAACGTGGTCATCAACGACCGGTGGGGCAAAGACTGTCGTCACAAGCACGGCGGCTACTACACCACCGAGTATACGGCGGGTCTGGCCAGTGGGGCGCATCCCTGGGAGGAGAGCCGCGGCATGGGGCACTCCTATGGGTACAGCCGGACCGAACCACTCGCAGATTACAGGTCCGCGCGGGAGCTGGTTCTGATGTTGATTGACATCGTCAGCCGGGGCGGCAATCTGCTGCTCGACATCGGTCCGGCGGCCGACGGCACGATCCCGGTCATCATGGAGGAGCGGCTCACCCAGATCGGCGAGTGGCTCAAGGTCAACGGCGAGGCCATCTACGGCACTCGCAACTGGAACCGGACGACCCAGTGGACCGAGGGCAAACGTCCCGAAGTCGGCTACGGCAAAGAGTTTATGGCCAAGTACGACATCAACGAGCTGACGTCGAAACCCACGGCGGACAAGGCGGTTATTGAGGCGTTCTTCACGACAAAGGGGGATACGCTGTACGTTATCACGCCCCGATGGCCCGGCGAGAAGCTGGTCATGAAAGATATCGAGGTTTCGCCGAACACCGTGGTAACGATGCTGGGAGTGGCGCAATCCATCCGCTGGGACCGGTCGGGGTCTGACCTCACGATCCATGTGCCGGCGATGTCGGTGGACGACGTGCCTTGTCGGTACGCGTATGTCTTTAAGGTTACGGGAGTTAGATAGCTGCGGCCTCGGAGGCAAGGCATCGTGACATGGGGATCGGTCGGCAATCGCCGGTTGGGGGACAACACGGCCGGTTGCGCGTCGTCTGTCGGACTGAGCCGCTCTAACAGGGCTGTTAACGAGGTTCTGATGCGGGGTAAATTGGCGGGAAATAGAATTGCTTGCGTATCGTCGCGGGGTATAATTGAGCCCTTTGAGTTGACGAGCACGGTGTGTGTGTCGTGGCCGGCTCAGGTGTGACCCCGGAGGGGGTTTGGTAGATGCAAGATGGACGTGGAGAAGGAGGTCAACAGGCTGACGAAGCTGCCCGTCAAAATGGGGCGCTCGCAATAAAGCGGGGATCGTAAGCGTTCTTCCCGTGAGAAGAGACGCTTTGCAGGAATGGTGTGCATCGCACGCCTGACGTGTCTTCGAGTCTTGATAAGGAGGTTACGAGATGGCTAGACCTGTAACGCTTTTCACCGGTCAATGGGCGGACCTGCCCCTGGAGACCCTGGCGAAGAAAGCGAAGAGTTGGGGGTATGACGGCCTGGAACTCGCCTGCTGGGGCGACCACTTCGAGATCGACAAGGCCCTCAAGGACGACAATTACTGCAAGGCCAAGCGTGCCCTGCTGGACAAGTACGGCTTGAAGGTGTTCGCCATCTCCAACCACCTCGTGGGCCAGTGCATTTGCGACAATATCGACGACCGACACAAGGCCATCATTCCGCCGGCGGTCTGGGGTGACGGCAATCCCGAGGGCGTCCGTCAGCGAGCCGCCCAGAACATGATCGACGCCGCCAAGGCCGCCAAGAAGCTTGGCGTCGGTGTCGTCAACGGCTTCACCGGCAGCTCGATCTGGCATATGCTGTACTCGTTCCCGCCGGCCCCCAAGCAGATGATTGACGCAGGCTACGCCGATTTCGCCAAGCGTTTCATTCCTATCTTGGACGCTTTCAAGAAGGAAGGGGTCAAGTTCGGCCTGGAAGTGCACCCGACCGAGATCGCCTTCGACATCGCTTCGGCGCAGCGGGCGGTCGACGCCGTCAAGGGACATGAATGTTTCGGTTTCAATTATGACCCGAGTCATTTTGGCTACCAGCACGTGGACTATGTGAAGTTCATCCGCACCTTCCCTAAACGGATCTTCCATTGCCACATGAAGGACGTATGGTGGGGCCATGGGGACGGCACCGTCGGCGTCTTCGGCGGCCACACCGAATTCACCGATCCCCGTCGATACTGGGACTTCCGCTCCATCGGCCACGGCGACATCAATTTCGAAGAGATCATCGTGGCCCTCAACGATATCGGCTATCAGGGCCCGCTCTCGATCGAATGGGAAGACGGCCGGATGGATCGCGAGCACGGGGCGGCCGAAGCCGTCCAGGCGATCAAGAAGGCGGACTTCAAGCCTTCTCAAATCGCCTTCGACTCGGCGTTCGAGAAGAAATGACAGAAATTCCGGCGAGGCCTGGGCGTTACCAAAACGGTCAGGCCTCGCTGGTTTGTTCCGCAGGAATGGACACAAAATGGCATTCAGAAGCATTGATCGACGAGGCTTCTTGAAAGCGGTTGCGGGGACGGGGGTAGCCGTTGTGAGCCTGCCAAGCCTCGTACCGTCCTCGGTCTTCGGCGCCACGGCGCCCAGCGAACGGATTACTCTTGGTTTCATCGGTTGCGGCAAGCAGAGCCAGCATCTGATGCGGTCGTTTCTCGGTTCGCCCGGCACGCACGTTGTGGCTGCCTGCGACGTGGACCAGCTCAAGCTCGAGCGCAGCAGCAAGGGAATCGTCGAGAAGCACTATGCCGAGAGGAATGATGGGTCCTACAAGGGCTGCGCGGCCTACCGTGATTTCCGCGATCTGGTGGCCCGGCCGGACATCGATGCTGTGGTGATCTCGACGCCGGACCATTGGCACGCCGTGACTTCGATCGAAGCCTGCAAGGCGGGCAAAGACATCTATTGTGAGAAGCCCCTGACGCAGACGATCGCCGAAGCCCGCGCGATGGTCAACGCGGTCCGCAAATACAACCGTGTTTTTCAGACCGGCAGTATGCAGCGGTCCAGCCGGGAGTTCCGGTTCGCCTGTGAACTGGTCCGCAACGGTTACATCGGCGACATCCGGCACGTGACCGTCAACGTGGGCGGACCGCCGGAGGATAAGCCGCTGGCGGCCGAGCCCGTGCCGGATTATCTCGACTGGGACATGTGGGTCGGGCCGGCGATGTGGAGGCCGTATAACAATGAACTGGCCCCACACATCAGCTTCGACGGCTTCCCGCACTGGCGTTATCACAGCTATTATGGCGGCGGCGGTATGACCGATTGGGGCGCTCACCATTTCGATATCGCCCAATGGGGCCTTGGCATGGACGGCTCGGGACCGGTCGAGATCATCCCGCCCGACGGCAAAGACACCAAGGTCCTGACCTACAAGTACGCCAACGGCATCACGATGACACGCGACAGCCAGGTCCGCGGTCCCGACGGCCAGGGCCTTCCCTTCCCGGGGGACGCCTATCCGCTCTGGCTGGAACACGTGCGAGAGAGCAAAGGCAGCGTCAACGGCGTGCTCTTCGAAGGCACGACCGGCAAAATTGAAGTGAATCGTGGCTATCTGAAGACCTGGCCGGACAGTCTCAAGGATCAGGTGATTGGGGCCGATAAGATCCGTTTGTACGATAGTAAGAACCATTATATCGACTGGCTTGACGCGATCCGCAAACGCGCCAAGCCCATTTGTGACGTCGAAATCGGCGCCAGTTCGGTGACTGTGTGTCACTTGGGCAACATCGCTTATACGCTGGAGAGGCCGCTCCGGTGGGATCCGGTTCACGAGGTCTTCCGCGGCGACGACGAGGCCAACCGGCTCCTGTCCCGGCCGTATCGGAGCCCGTGGCAGTTGTAAGTGTGAAGATCCGTGTGGGCTCTCTGGGGCCTGTCCATCCTGAATCTGGAGAATGGTAGATGAGCAATTTCATCCAATCACGGCGCCAGTTCCTGCGACGCATCGCGAGGGTCTCTGCCGGTGTCGTGGCTTTGCCGCATGTGGTCCCTTCGACAGTCTTCGGGGCTGCGGCGCCGAGTGAGCGGGTCACCATCGACTGTATCGGCGTCGGTGGCATGGGTTCGGGGAACATGAACTCGTTCCTCGACAAGAAGCTGGCCCAAGTGGTGGCGGTCTGCGACGTGGACAAGAACAACCTGAACCGGGCCAAAGAGGTCGTCAACAAGAAATATGGGAACTCGGACTGCGCGACCTACCACGATTTCCGTGAGTTGATCGCGCGGACCGACATCGACGCGCTGTCGCTGGCCCTTCCGGACCACTGGCACTCGATTCCGGTCGTATTAGGGGCGATGGCCGGCAAAGACATGTATGGGGAGAAGCCCCTGGCCCGCACGATCCACGAAGCCAAAGTCATGCGGGACACGGTGAACCGTTACGGCCGAATTTGGCAGACCGGGAGCTGGCAGCGGTCGGTGGCCAACTTCCACCACGGTGCCGAGCTAGTTCGCAACGGTCGGATTGGCAAGGTCATTCGAGTCGAGGTGGGCTTGCCTACGGGAAGCCCCGGCGGGAACCGGCCTGTGCAACCGGTGCCGGAGCATTTGGACTGGGACTTCTGGTTGGGACCGGCGCCGTGGGTGCCGTTCCGAGGCGTGTACCACTGGGATTGGCGCTGGATCATGGACTATTCCGGCGGCCAGCTCACCGATTGGGCGGGGCATCACATCGACATTGCCCACTGGGGCCTGGGGTTCGACGAAACCGGCCCGGTGGAAATCGAAGGCCGGGGCATCTATCCCAAGGACGGAATCTTCAACGTCCCGACGGAGTATAAATTCACCTGTCGGTACGCCAATGGCCTCGAAATGGTCGTGGCCAACGACAAACAGGTACCCAAGGGGATGGGGACCGTCTGGTACGGCGAGAAAGGCTGGGTTCATGTGGACCGCGGTCGACAGGCGACCGAGCCGGCGAGTTTGTGGAACGAAGTGATTGGGCCCAACGAGGACCGTCTGTACGAAAGTCGGGATCATCACCAGAATTTCCTCGACTGCGTGAAGTCCCGCAAGAAGACGATCACGCCCATCGAGACGGCCTGTCGTTCGATCACCGTGGGCCTGTTGGGTGAAATCGCGATGCTGCTGGAACGCAAGCTCCGGTGGGATCCACAGAAAGAGGAATTTGTGAACGATTCCGAGGCCAATCGGCTGTTGTCCCGGCCGATGCGGGCCCCGTGGCATTTGTGAAAGACGTTCCGCGTGAAGCGTGAAACGTCAAGCGTTCTGACGCTTCACGAGATCCGCTTCACGCTTCACGAGAAACTAAAGAAAGGAGCCGTTATGGTGAGGTCGAGAGTGATGGCTGCGATGCTGCTTGCCGGGTTCTGCCTGTCTGCTGTGTCGTGGGCCCAGTCGCCAAAGGAACTGCGTCAGTTGAAGGAAGAGGAGATCGCCAAGATCAAGGAGGCGATGCCCTCCAAGGCCGTCGTCGAGCCCAAGCAGCCTCGCAAAATACTGGTGTTCTGGAAATGTGAGACGTTTTTCCACAGCGTGATTCCCGTGGCCAACGAAACCCTCAAGATCATGGGGGAAAAGACCGGGGCGTTTCAGGTGACGGCGGTGACCGATGACTATGCCGTGTTCAACGCGGACACGCTCAAGCAGTTCGACGCGATTTGTCTGAACAACACGACGAGCCTGAAGTTCGACCCCAAGACCACGCCGGAGCGATGCCAGGCCCTGATGGATTTCGTTAAGGGTGGCAAAGGCCTGATCGGCATCCATGCGGCGGCGGACAACTTCTACCAATGGCCGGAAGGGATGGAGATGATGGGCAACAAGTTCACGGGTCATCCCTGGGGCGCCGGCGGCACCTGGGTCTTCAAGATCGACGTCCCGGATCATCCGCTGATGGTTCCGTTTAAGGGCCAGGGTTTCAAGCTCAGCGATGAGATCTACCGGACGGAGCCGCCTTTGTACTCCCGCGACAAGATGTTGGTTCTAATGAGTCTGGATACCAGCGACCCGACGACTCGCAACGTTCGGGAGTGGAAGCCGACCGACGCCGACACCGGCATCACCTGGATCAAAGAAGTGGGCAAGGGCCGGTTGTTCTACTGCTCGTTGGGGCACAACGACGCGATCTTCATGAATCCGGTAATCCTCGAGCATTATCTTCGCGGCATTCAGTTCGCGATGGGCGATTTCTCTGTTCCAACCAAACCCCTGGGTGCATCCCAAGCTCAGACTCCGGCCGGCGATCCTATCGTCGAAAAGGTCAAGGCATACGATTTCGGTCAGAGCCGGGAAGCTTTGACCGCGATCAGCGACGACATTCGCAAGGCCTACGGCAAGCCCGAGGAACTGAAAAAATTTGAGGCCTCCCTGATCGCCGTTCTCCAATCGGACGCCAAGTATGCCGGCAAACAGTACGCCTGCCGCGAGCTGAGTATCATCGGGACCGATCAATCGGTGCCGGTCTTGGCGGGTATGCTTACGAACCCGGAGTATTCGGACATGGCCCGTTATGCCTTGGAGCGGATTCCCGGCGATCGCGTAAACGTGGCTCTTCTTGAGAATCTGAACAAGGCCGAGGGCAACGCCAGGATTGGCATTGTCAACAGTCTGGGCGAACGTCGATGCGCCGCGGCGGTCCCGATGATCGCCAAGCTGGTGGACAGTCAGGATAAGCAGTTGTCCGGCGCCGCGATCAGCGCGCTGGGCAAGATCGGCGGACCCGAGGCCGTCGCGGCGTTGGATGTCGCGATCAAGAACGTTCCGGAGGAGCAGAAGATGCTTGTCTACGACGCCTATCTGAAAATTGCGGATAAGATGGCGGCCGAGGGCGACAAGCTCGGCGCCAACAAGATCTATATCAGTCTGAATAAAGAAGGTGTGCCGTCCCTGGTTCGCACGGCGGCCCTCAAGGGGATTGCCGGCAGTCGTGGCGGCAGTAAGTAGTCATTCGCACAGGGGACCGGCGGCGCAGGTCATTCCCGCGGAGGCGGCAAGGGTCTGTCGTCCGCGCGAATTCCAAGATTCGGCGGCGTCGGCCACGTCCCTGCGTACAGAAGGCTGTGTGTTGAATGAGTAGGAAGACAGAAATGAAGCGTAAGTCAAAACGATTTCCTCCGTTGCGGATCGGGGCGATTGTTCTGGTTCTGTGGGGCCTGTTCGTCTCGGTGGTTTCGGCCGACGAGGTCGACCAGGAGATCATCAAGATGGTGATCGACGCCCTCAAGAGTTCGGACTCTGAGATGCAGACGGGCGCCATTGCGATCGTGCGGGAGATCCCGGGGGCCGATGTGACCAAGGCTCTGGCGCAGGAACTGCCAAATCTGGGCACGACCGCGCAGGTGCAGTTGATCTCGGCCCTGGCCGATCGCGGCGACGCTCTGGCCCTTGCGGCCGTGATCGAGGCGGGCAAATCCCCGGACGAATCCGTTCGGATCGCGTCGCTCAAGGCGATCGGGCAGTTGGGAAATGCCTCGAGCGTCGGCGTTCTGGCCGACCGTGCGGCCACGAGCAAAGGCGCCGAACAAAAGGCGGCCCGCGAGAGTCTGTACCGGCTTCGAGGTCCCGAGGTTGACGCCGCGATTCTCCAGAGTCTGCCGTCGGCCAAGGCGGATGTGAAGGCCGAACTGGTCACCGCGATCGGAGAACGAAACATCGCCGGCTCCGTGGAGGCGTTGCTCACCACCGCCCGCGACGAAGACCGCAAAGTTCGCGTCGAGTCCCTCAAGGTTCTCAAGATCGTGGGAAAGCCCGAGGATCTGCCTGCGATGGTGAATCTGCTGCTGGAGATCAAGGGGGAAGCCGACCGCACGGAGGCGGAGAAGACCATCGCGGTGGTGGCGCACAAGATCGAGGACAAGACCCGCCAAGCTGCGGCGGTGCTGGCGGTGCTGCCGAATGTGAAGGATACTTCCAATCGCGCGTCGCTGCTCCGTGTGCTCGGTCGCATCGGCGACAGCAGTGCGCTGCCGACCCTGCGGACCGCGCTGGGTAATCGAGAACCGGAGATCCAGGATGCGGCGATCCGTGCCCTCTCCGACTGGCCGACATCCGAGCCGGTGCCCGATCTGCTCAAGGTGGCCCAGACCGCCGAAAACGCCCGATACAAGGTTCTTGCGCTTCGCGGATTCGTGAGGCTGCTGGGTCTGGAAAGTAGTCGTTCTGCCGAAGAGACGATCGAATTGTACAAGAAAGCGATGGAGTTGGCCACCGATGCTCAGGAGAAAAAACGGGTGCTTTCCGGCCTTGCTTCTGCCCGTTCGGTGGCGGCGCTGAATATGGTCGCTGCGTACCTGGACGATTTGGCCTTGCACCAGGAGGCTGAGTCGGCGGCGGTGCAGATCGCCCAGGGGACCTACGGCGTCGACCTGCAGCGCACGAAGGAAGTGCTGGCCAAGGTGATCCAGGTCACCAAGCAGGACGCTGTCCGCCAACAGGCGCAGAACCTGATCGGAATGCTCGAACGGTTCGACGATTATATCGTTGTCTGGCAGGTCAGCGGGCCGTACACGAAGGATGTGACAGCCAACGAACTGTTCGACACCGTGTTCGCGCCGGAACAAGAAGGGCAGGAGGTCCAATGGCGTCCGATGGCCGTGGGAACGACTCCCGACCAGCCTTGGCTGATCGAACCCGAGAAGGTGGAGGAACTCAGAGGCGACAATCGTGTCGCGTACTTCCGGACGAAAATCGTGTCGCCCAAGGAGCAGAAGGCCCGGCTCGAACTCGGCAGCGACGATGGAATCAAGGTCTGGATCAACGGCCAACTCGTCCATGCCAATAACGTGGGCCGACCGGTTACGTTGGGCGAAGACAAAGTCGATGTGACGCTCAAAGAAGGCGTCAACGTGGTGCTGGTGAAATTGACGCAGGAAGGCGGTCAATGGGCCATGGCCCTGCGGTTTCGCACCCCCGACGGCGGCAAAATCGAAGGCCTGAAGGTCGAGCCCTGATCGAAAGAGAATCGGAGAGATGGTCATGAGAAGCAGGTTTGGGTTCCGAATCCGCATACGAAATTGGGTTCCGATAATCGTGGGTGTCGCCGGGCTGTGGTATCCGGTCGCGGCGCGGGCGGCCGATACAGACCCCCTCATGGGAGATTATCAGGGCCGGTGGGAAGTCACCGATGGATACGATTCCGGCCCGATCGTGGCTCAGGTGATCGCGTTGGGCGGTGGAAACTACCGGGTGAAATTCCTCGAAGGATTCGCAGTCACGACAAGGCCGTACGCCGTTGTCGACGGGCAGGCCCAGGGTGGTAGAGTGAAGCTCTCCGGCCAGCTCGATTCCGACAGCACGCCGATCGACGGCACGCTTGATGCGACCCTGGAAGAGGGCAAACTCACCGGCCGTTTCGAAGGGCAGACCAGCGGCGGTGAGCGGGTCCAAGGCACGTTCTCGCTGGAGAAGACCGTCCGCAAGTCGCCCACGCTGGGGGCCAAGCCGCCCGTCGGCGCGATCGTCCTGTTTGATGGCACGAACTTCGACAAGTGGATTAGCTTCGGCGCGGTCAAAGGGGCGGTCAATCTGATCGAAGTGGTCGGCAACCATCAGGATGCGGTTGCGTATCTGCGGGCGAAAGTCTGGTCGCCTCAGACGCAGAAGGCCACATTGCTTCTGGGTACGGACGACGGCGTCAAGGTCTGGCTCAATGGCAAGCAGATTCATGCCAACAACGCCGCCCGCGGCGTCGCGGTGGATCAGGACAAGGTTCCGGTCTCGCTGCAGCAGGGCCTCAACGAGTTGTTGCTGAAGGTCACCAACGGCGGCGGCGACTGGGGTGCGATCGCCCGGTTCGCGGGAGAGGGCGGGCCGCTGCGGAATCTCAACGAAGTCTCTCCGAAGTTCGCTTCCCCAGAGGGTTCCGATGAGTACTTGCGGCAGAACAACGGCTTCCTCACCCAGTGGCAGGTGGCCGGGCCGTACCAGGAAACTGGCAAGGGACCTGAGGTGCTCTTCGACGTGGCGTTTGCCCCCGAGAAGGACTCCGATTCCGAGGTGAAGTGGAAGTGGATCAGTGTGCATGACCCGGACGGCGACAAGGTCAAGTGGCCCATCGTCGACGGTGCGATGGAGGTCGGACGCGGCAACCTCGTGACGAAAGACAAGTTCAAAGACTTCAAGTTGCATATCGAATTCCGCACGCCTTTCATGCCGGAGGCGCGAGGCCAGGGCCGCGGCAACAGCGGCGTGTACCTTCAGGGCCGCTACGAGATCCAGGTACTGGACAGCTACGGCCTCGAGGGACGGGACAACGAGTGTGGCGGCATCTACCAGGTGGGGGCGCCGATGGTGAACATGTGTCTGCCTCCCCTGCAGTGGCAGACCTACGACATCACGTTCCAGGCCCCGCGATTTGACGCGAGCGGCAACAAGACCGAAGACGCAATTGTCACGGTCGTCCACAACGGCGTCACGATTCACGACCGCCGCAAGCTCCCCGGCCCGACCGGCGGTGCAATGGACGGCAACGTCGCCGAGCCCGGCGGTATCTATCTGCAAGACCACGGCAATCCGGTACGGTTCCGCAATATCTGGCTTGTGGAGACCCCGTGAGATCTCGAGTTGCGGAAAACGGACAGTAGGCACAGTCTTTTTTGAGGACCCAAGGACATGGAAACGAAGAACCGAGCACAAAGGCGGGACGGGGCGCTGTCTCGTCGTGATTTCATGGGCGCCGCGGGGGCGGTCGCCGCATTTACGGTCGTGCCCCGACATGTTCTGGGCGGCCAAGGCAACACGGCCCCCAGCGAGAAGGTCAATGTCGCCGCGATCGGCGCCGGCGGCATGGGGGCGGGTAATACCGATGCCTGCGCCGGCGCGGGGGCCAATATCGTGGCTCTGTGTGACGTGGATTTCGAAAGAGCCGCCGGGCAGTTCAAGAAGTACCCCAACGCCAAGCAGTACAAAGACTTTCGCAAGATGCTCGACGAGCAGAAGGACATCGACGCGGTGATCGTGGCAACGCCCGACCACATGCATGCGATCGCCTCGATCGCCGCGATGCGGCGGGGCAAGCACGTGTACTGCCAGAAACCGTTGACTCGCCTCGTGTCCGAGGCCCGCGCGATGACCGAGGCGGCCCGTAAATTCAAGGTCGTCACCCAGATGGGTAATCAGGGGCACTCGGGCGACGGTGTCCGGGACATCTGCGAATGGATTTGGGCCGGTGTGATCGGCGAGGTCAAAGAAGTCCACGCCTGGACGAACCGTCCGGTCTGGCCGCAGGGCATCAATCGGCCAAGCGAAGTCCATGAGATCCCCAGCACGCTGGATTGGAACCTGTGGTTGGGGCCTGCTCCCGAACGTCCGTTCAATAGGATCTATCTGCCGTTCAATTGGCGCGGCTGGTGGGATTTCGGCGGCGGCGCGCTGGCCGACATGGCCTGCCACGTGTTGGACCCGGTGTTCTGGGCGCTCAAGCTCAAGTACCCGGTCAGCGTCGAGGCGAGTTGTACCCCGGTCAATAACGAGACGTTCCCTCAGGCCTCGATCGTCCACTACGAGTATCCCGCTCGCGAAGGCATGCCCGCTGTGCAGGTCCACTGGTACGACGGCGGCCTCAAGCCTCAGCGTCCGGAAGCGCTGGAAGTCGGCCGGCCGCTGGATCAGGCTTCGAGCAACGTGCTGTTCCTCGGCAGTAAGGGGGTTCTCCGCTGTGGCGAGTACGGTGACAATCCTCAGCTCGTGCCCTACGAGCGGCATCGGGAGTTCGTGAAGAACAAACCTCCGCAGACGCTCAAGCGGATCCGGACCAGCCACGAGGGCAACTGGCTGGAGGCTATTCGGACAGGCGGTCAGGCCACGTCGCACTTCGACTACGCGGGACCTTTTACCGAGATGGTTACGATGGGCAATCTCGCCATCCGACCCGAGAACGTCGGTAAGAAACTCCTCTGGGACGGCGAGAACATGCGTGTCACCAATGACGAGAAGGCCAACGAGTACGTGCAGATGCACTATCGGGACGGTTGGTCGCTCGAGATGTAGAAGAGGATTTGATGCCGAGGGGTCCTGTTCGTGTGCGCAAGGACAGGCCCCCGGCCTTGTTCAAGGGGATTGTTCACGCAGAGAGGCAGGCAGATCATGACGACAGTGAAGAAGCCTGGCCACGGGGCCTTGTCGCGGCCGGATTTCGTCGGCGAGGCAGCGGCGGGAACGGCGTTCCCCGTCGTGCCCCGGCACACCTTGGGCGGCGTGGACGGCCACGAGCAGGACTGGATTGTCGCCTGCAAAGCCCCACCGGCCACCGGTTCGAATTTCGACTATTCAAGTCCCTTTTGGGGGAGCGTCGTCGTGAGAAATCTGGCTGAGCTGCATCCGGAAAGAACGTTGCTCTGGGACGGCGAGAATATGACGGTCACCAACGACGAACGATCGGACGCCTTCCTGCGGCCGCTCTTCCGCGAGGGATGATCCCTGTAATTCAGAGAATTTTATTGTTTCAAAGTAAAGGAGCCAAACTCATGGCAAACATCTCACGTCGTCAATTCGTCAGGGGCGTTGCCGCCGCCGGGGCTGCGAGCGTCGCATTCCCCAACATCATCCGGGCGCAAGGCCTCAACGAGAAACTCCAAGTCGGGTTCGTCGCGGTCGGCGGCAGGGCGGGCGCTCATACGGAAGCTTCCCATAAGGCCGGGCTTCAGTGCGTCGCCTTTGCCGAAGTGGACAAGACCCGCTGGAACGGCGTTCTGGGCAAAGCGGGCTGGGAACAGGCCAAAGGCTATACCGACTGGCGGAAGCTGTTCCAGAACCACGCCAAAGAGCTCGATGTGGTGTTCGTGTCCACGCCGGACCACACCCATTTCGCTCCGACGATGACCGCTGTCTCGATGGGCATCCACTGCTACACCGAGAAGCCCCTGACCTGGTCGGTCCGCGAGGCGCAGCTCTTGGCGGCCGCCTACGCCAAGAATCCCAAGGTCGTCACGCAGCAGGGCAACCAAGGCCACGCCGGCAACGGCTGGCGACTCGCCTACGAGTACATCAAGGCCGGCGCCGTCGGCGACGTCAAGGAGTTTCACACCTGGACGAATCGCCCGATCTGGCCGCAGGGCGGCGACCGTCCGGAAGGCTCGGACCCGGTTCCCGACACGCTGGACTGGGAGGCCTGGATCGGACCGGCTCCGATGCGTCCTTACAAGGGCAACCGGGCCTATCATGACTTTAACTGGCGCGGCGTGGTCGATTTCGGCTCCGGCGCGCTGGGCGACATGGCCTGTCACACCACCGACGGGATCTATGCGATCATGAACCCCGGCTATGCCGCGACGGCCGAACCGTTCATCATGACCGGTCCTGTCAAGGATCAGTGGCCCGCGGGCATGGTGGTCAAGTGCACCTACCGTGCCAAAGACGGCCGACCCGGCTTCAAGACCTTCTGGTACGAGGGCAAGGACGGCAACGGTCGGCCTTTCATGCCCGATACGCCCGAGGAACTCGAAGCCGACGGGCGTCAACTGCCGAGGACCGGCAACCTGATCATCGGTACCAAGGGCAAAATGCTCGTCAACGGCGACTATTGGGAAACCCCGCTGATTATCCCGGAATCGCGTCGCAAGGAATTCGGCAAACCGCCGCAACTGCTTGAGCGTTCCCCGGGCCATCACGAGGAGTTCTTCATGGCCTGTCGGGGCGAGAAGCCACGGGAGTTCAGCCAGTCCAACTTCAGCTATTCCGGTCCTATGGCCGCCAATATCCAACTGGGCAACCTCTGCGCCCGCGCGGGCAAGAAGCTCGAGCTCAACGAGGCCGGTGAGATCATCAGCGATCCGAAGATCAACGAGTTGGCGTGGCGCGAACCTCGCGATGGTTGGGGGCCGCTGGAGATGAAGGTCTAGCTAACCTTGCCTACGGAGTATTCGATCGGTTCCCGGGCCGTTTTCGACGACGGCCCGGGAACTGAATGGTTCATAAGGTCCAAGTGCCGATGAGGTGAACCCCATGAGAGGATCAGGCGAAACGATCGAACGGAATTCGGGTTTGTCGCGACGGGATTTCGTGGGGACAGCGGCTGCCGTTGCGACCTTCACGGTTGTGCCTCGACACGTCCTGGGCGGGGCGGCAACCCCCGCGCCCAGCGACAAGCTCAACATCGCAGGCATCGGCCTCGGCGGTCGCGGCGAGGGGGACCTGGATGAGTGTCGCAGCGAGAACGTCGTCGCTTTGTGCGATGTCGATGAAGCCTATGCCGGCAGGGTCTTCAAGAAGTATCCGAACGCCAAGAAATGGACCGATTTCCGGGAGATGCTCGACAAGCAGAAGGATATCGACGCGGTGATCGTTGCGACGCCGGACCATCTGCATGCGGTGATCGCAATGGCCGCGATCAAGAGAGGTAAGCATGTTTATTGCGAGAAGCCTTTGACGCACTGTATCTGGGAGGCCCGCCAACTGACGCTGGCGGCCCGCGAAGCGAAGGTCGCAACGCAATTGGGTAATCAGGGCCAGGCCACGGAGGGAAATCGCCTGGTTTCGGAGATCATCTGGGACGGTGCGATCGGCCCGGTCCGCGAGGTGCACGCCTGGTGCAACCGGCCTATCTCGCCTCGCGGTGTTGCCCGACCGACGGACACGCCGCCCGTGCCGCCGACTTTGAATTGGGACCTTTGGCTTGGACCAGCGAAGTATCGCCCCTACCATCCGGCCTATCTGCCTTTCCGTTGGCGGGGCTGGTGGGATTTCGGCACCGGCGTCCTGGGCGATATCGGCTGCCATCAGCTTGACCCGGTGTTCCGGGCCTTGAAGCTGAGCTATCCTCTGTCGGTCGAAGCATGTTCGAGCAACATGGATGAACCGAACGAGGTGAAGGAACAAACCGCTCCCAAGGCCTCGATCGTTCGATTCGAGTTCCCCGAGCGGGAGGGGATGCCTTCGTTGAAACTGACTTGGTACGACGGTGGTCTGATGCCGGCAAGGCCTCCCGAACTGGAGGAAGGCCGCAAGTTCGGCGAGGCCGACGACAATCTGTTCATCGGCGACAAGGGCAAGATGCTGGGGTATCGTTTGATCCCGGAATCCCGGATGAAAGAGTATGGCAGGCCGCCGCAGAAGATCGAACGTTCCCCGGGCCATCACAGGGAGTGGATCGACGCCTGCAAAGGCGGAAAGCCCGCGAGGGCCAATTTCGACTGGGCTGGGCCTCTCACCGAGGTGGTTCTGTTGGGCAACGTCGCCCTCAAGATGGAGCGACAGCTCTACGAAAAGGGCATCAAACTCCGCTACGACGGCCCCAACATGCAGGTGACCAACCTTCCAGAAGCCAACAAGTACATCCGCGACGAATATCGCGAAGGGTGGAGCCTGTAGGAATCAACTATCGACGATTGACGATCTGTCGGCGCCGCGGATTGGACAATGAGGTTGCGCCGACTGTAACGAACGCGTCCCTGGCGCAATCATTAAATTAGGAGTAGTGTCGTGAAACTGGAAAAGATGACAAGACGTGGGTTCATGGGTACGACGGCGACCGCTGTGGCGGCCTTTACGGTGGTTCCCCGCCATGTGGTAGCCGGTTCGGGTGACGCAGCTCCCAGCGAGAAGATCAATATCGCCGGGGTCGGCATCGGCGGCCAAGGCGGCCATGATATCAACCAGCTTTCCAGTCAGAACATTGTGGCTTTGTGCGATGTGGACTGGCGACAGGCCCGAGGGATGTTCGACCGCTATCCGAACGCCAAGCGGTACAAGGACTTCCGTGAAATGCTTGACAAGGAGGATAAAAACATCGACGGCGTCGTGGTCGGAACGCCCGACCATATGCACGCGATCGTGTCTATGGCCGCGATCAAACGCGGCAAGCACGTGTATTGTGAGAAACCGCTGACCCACACGGTCCGCGAGGCCAAGCTGCTGGCCGACGCCGCCCGCGAAGCCAAGGTCGCGACCCAGATGGGCAATCAGGGCCAGGCCTCCGAAGAGACACGTCTGCTGTGCGAGACGATCTGGGACGGCGCGATCGGCCAGGTCCGTGAGGTCCATATCTGGACGGACCGTCCGCTCAACGGAATCAACAAATGGTATTGGCCTCAGGGTGTGGACCGCCCGTCGGGGCAGGATCAGATTCCAGATACGCTCGACTGGGATCTCTGGCTCGGACCGGCACCGATGCGTCCGTATGTGAATCGGGCCTATCATCCCTTCGTCTGGCGGGGTTGGTGGGATTATGGCACCGGCGCCCTGGGCGACATCGGTTGCCATAGCATGGACCCGGTGTTCCGCGCCTTGAAACTCGGATATCCGACGAGCGTTGAGGCCGCCTGTACGCTGGTGAACAACGAGACCTACCCCGTGGCGTCTCGCGTGACGTACCAATTCCCCGCCCGGGGGGACTTGGCTCCGGTTACGCTTCACTGGTATGACGGCGGGATGAAGCCGCCTCGACCGCCGGAGCTGGAGGACGGTCGAAAATGGGACACCAACGGACAGCTCTATATCGGCGACAAAGGCAAGATGCTCGGCTGCCGCCTGATTCCCGAGGCCCGGCAGAAGGAGTACGGCAAACCTCCTCAAAAGCTGGAACGGTCGATCGGCCATTACATGGAATGGGTCGTCGCCTGCAAAGGTGGAAAGCCCGCCGGCTCGAACTTCCCCGACCACGCCGGTCTGCTGGCCCAAGTGGTCTTGATGGGCAACATCGCCTTGCGTCCTGCTCTGAAAGACAAGATGCTCAGCACGAAGCTCTTCTGGGACGCCAAAGAGTTCAAGTTCACGAATATCCCCGAGGCCAACCAGTACCTGACCAAAGAGTACCGTGAAGGCTGGGCCATCTGAGTGTAGGAAGGATCGGTAATGAGCAAATCAATTCCTAGAAGGGCGTTCCTGGGTGGCGCGGCGGGTGCCGTCGCGGCGTTCACAATCGTGCCCAGGCACGTCTTGGCAGGTGCGGCGGGGCAGCGGCCTAGTGACAAGCTCAATTTGGCCGCCATCGGCATCGGTGGCATGGGCGCGTCCAACATCAATGCATGCAGCACGGAGAACTTCGTTGCCTTGTGCGACGTCGACGACGGGCACGCCGGCAAGGTGTTCAACAGATTCCCCAACGCCGCGAAATACAAAGACTTCCGGGTGATGTTCGACAAGGAGGACAAGAACATCGACGCAGTCATCATTGCGACGCCCGACCATACGCACGGCGTGGTCGCGATGGCCGCCATTCAGCGCGGTAAGCATGTCTACCTACAGAAACCGTTGGCCCACTCGATCTGGGAGGTGCGACAGCTCACCGAGGCTGCGCGCAAGGCCAAGGTGCAGACGCAGATGGGCAACCAGGGTCATTCTTCCGACGAAATCCGCATGCTCTACGAATGGATCCGGGATGGAGCCATCGGCCCGGTTCACGAGGTCTACGCCTGGACCGACCGGCCAGTCGGCGGCGATCCGTGGTCGGATTTTCCGATCATGGCCAGGCCGAAGGATACTCCGGAGGTGCCCAAGACGCTCGATTGGGATCTTTGGTTGGGTCCTGCTCCGTATCGGCCGTATCACCCGATCTATCATCCTATGTCGTGGCGGGGGTTCTGGGATTTTGGAACCGGTGCTTTGGGCGACATGGGTTGTCATATCATCGATCCGGCGTTCTGGGCACTCCAGCTCGGCCAGCCCACGCGGGTCGAAGCGACGACCACGCACTACCAGCCCGATGTGGCCGCCGAGACATTCCCGCGGGCGTCTATCATTCGGTACGAATTCCCGGCACGCGGGGACATGCCGCCGGTCAAGCTTACGTGGACGGATGGACGGCTGATGCCGCCGCGGCCCAGAGACCTGGAACCCGGTCGCCGATTGGACGGCAGCGGCGCTCTATTGATCGGCGAAAAGGGCACGATCATGCATGGCTCGCACGGCGCCGGGGGCCTTCGGATCATTCCGGAGACGAAGATGAGGGCCTACAAACGACCCGAGAAGACGCTCCCGAGAATCAAAGGCGGCCAGAGCGGACACGAGCAGGACTGGATCCGGGCCTGCAAGGACGGCAACCCCGCCAGCTCGAGCTTCGAGTATGGCGGTCCGCTGACCGAAATGGTTCTGCTGGGTGTGCTGGCCATGCGGTTCAAGGACATGCCGCTGGAGTGGGATCCGGTGAATCTGAAGGTGACGAATCTTCCTGAGGCTGAGAGTTTGATACACCCGCCGTTCCGCGACGGATGGACGTTGTGAGATATGAAGAACGGTTGTGGCTTGATCATTGAGAGGGTTTTGCTGTGAGAAATGGACAGATGAACAGACGCCAATTCCTGGGCAGCGCCGCCACGGCGGCCGCGTTTACGATCGTGCCGAGACACGTGTTGGCCGGATCGGGGACGACTCCCCCCAGCGAGAAACTCAACATCGCCTGCATCGGCATCGGTGGCCAGGGCGCCAGCGACATTCAGTCGGTCAGCACCGAGAACATCGTCGCACTGTGCGACGTCGATTGGGGGGGACACACCGCCGGAACTTTCAAGAGGTTCCCGGATGCCAGGAAGTACAAAGACTTCCGCGTCATGCTGGACAAGGAAGACAAGAACATCGATGCGGTGACCGTCGCGACGCCCGACAACATTCATGCGGTGGCGTCGATGGCCGCGATCAAGCGGGGCAAGCACGTGTACACCGAGAAACCCCTGTGCCACGACGTCTATGAGGTGCGTCAACTTACCGAGGCCGCCCGCAAGTACAAAGTGGTTACCCAGATGGGCACGCAGATCCACGGCACGGCCGAGATGAAGCTGTTTGTGGAGATCGTCCAGTCCGGACTCATCGGCAAGATCCACAAGGTGGACCTCTGGAGCGGAAAGAACTGGGGCGGCGGCGTGCGTCCCACCGACACGCCTGCGGTTCCCGAGACGTTGGATTGGGACCTGTGGCTCGGACCGGCGCCGTATTGTCCCTATCATCCGTGCTACGTGCCGGGCAACTGGCGGCGTTGGCTGGACTTCGGCACAGGCACCCTGGGTGACATGGGTTGTCACATCATCGACCCCGCTTGGTGGGCCCTCGATCTTGGCTATCCGTCCAGCATCTCCGCCCAGCCGGGGCCTTTCGGCAAGGAAACTTATCCCGAGAAAACGATCATCACGTGGGAGTTCAAGGCCAAGGGCGACAGGCCGGCTCTTACGGTAAATTGGTACGATGGCGAAAACCGCCCGCCGCGCCCGCCGGAACTGGAGGCTTCCCGCAATCTGCCCGATCAGGGCGGCATCTACTACGGCGAGAAGGGCACCATCCTGTATCCGCATTGTGGCGTTCCGCGGTTGATCCCGGAAACGGCGATGAAGGGTTTCAAACGGCCCCCGGAGGTCTTCGATCGCTCGGTGGACCACTACCAGGACTGGATTCGCGGCTGCAAAGGTGGCCCCAAACCCCTGTCGAACTTCGACTACGCGGGTCCGTTGACCGAGGCGATCCTGTTGGGAAATGTGGCGGCCCTGGCTGGCCAGAAGCTCGAATGGGACGGCCCAAATATGAAAGTGACGAACACCACCGCGGCCGACAAGTTCCTCCGTCGCACCTACCGCGATGGCTGGACGCTCTAGGAATTGACGTTGTGTGATGGTTATTGATGATTTGTGGAGAAGTGCCGATGAGTAAGATGAGGTTGGGAATGATTCTGCTGGTTGCGGCGGCCTGTGTGGGGGGCGCCCAGGCGAAAGACAAATGGCGGCTGGGGCCCCAGGCGTACAGCTTCAACCGGTTCACGTTTGCCGAGGCGGTGGCCAAGGCCAAGCTGCTGAATCTCAAGTACATCGAGGCCTATCCCGGTCAAAAGCTCAGCGCCGAGACCGGCGACGCCAGGATGGATCACAACATGACCGCCGCGCAGAAGCAGGTGGCCAAGAAGATCCTCGCCGACGCAGGGATCACCTTGGTCAACTACGGCGTCGTCGGCCTGCCCAACAACGAGGCCGAATGCCGCAAGGTGTTCGACTTCGCCAAGGAGATGGGAATTGAGACGATCGTGTCCGAACCGCCCGAGGACGCGATGGACCTGATCGACAGGCTCTGCCAGGAGTACAAGATCGGCGTCGCGCTGCACAACCACCCGAAGCCCTCACACTACTGGGATTACGCGACGGTGCTGAGAGTCTGCGAAGGTCGCAGCCCATGGATCGGCGCCTGCGCCGACACCGGCCATTGGACGCGGTCGAACATCGATCCGGTGGTTGCGATCAAAGAGCTGGGCAAAACGGGCCGGATTCGCAGTCTGCATTTCAAAGATCTCAACGAGTGGGGCGGCCGGGCCCATGATGTGCCTTGGGGCACCGGTGTCAGCAAAGTCGGCGAGGTGCTCGCGGAGTTGTCGCGACAGGGGTTTGAAGGCGTCTTCTCCATCGAATACGAGTACAATTGGGACAACAGCGTGCCGGAGATTCGCAAGTGCGTCGAGTGGTTCAAGAAAACCGCCGCGGAGCTGGACAACAGGCCCTATCGGGATGTGTTCAAGCGGGACCTGTCCAACGCGATCATGCCCCCAAAGGGCTGGGCTTTCGGCGCCGACGGCGTCCTCGCCCCCGGCGACAGCGGCCATGGCGACATCTGGACCCAAGAGCGCTACGGCAATTTCATTCTCGAACTGGATTTCAAGGTCCCCGACAAGGGCAACAGCGGTGTCTTCATCCGCACGGGCAACCTGGACAACTGGATCAATACCGCCATCGAGGTGCAAATCCACGCCACCGACGACGGAACCAAGCACGGCCAGTGCGGCGCGATCTACGATTGCCTCTCGCCCTCCAAGGCCGCGCAAAAGGCCCCCGGCGAATGGAACCACTACGTCATCACCTGCCTGGACAACAAGATCTACGTGAACCTCAACGGCGAAGAGATCATCGACATGGATCTGGACCAGTGGACCGAGGCCGGCAAGAATCCGCAGGGCACGAAGAACAAATTCTCGACGGCCTACAAGGATATGCCTCGCGAAGGGCACCTGGGCTTCCAGTACCACGGCAATCCGGTGTGGTTCAAGAACCTCAAGATCAAATCCCTTGACTAAGGTCTACTGTGATGAAGATTGAAAGACAGATTGTACGCCAGGGATTGTTCCTGCTCGCAGCGGTGTTGCTGTGCGGCTTCACGCCCGCGTATGCGAACGATGCCTCCGACGGTTGGACCTCGCTGTTCAACGGCACGGATCTCACCGGTTGGGACGGCGACCCACGTCTGTGGTCCGTCAAGGACGGCCTTATTCGCGGCGAAACCACCCCCCAGAACCCGACGCAGGGCAATACGTTCCTAGTCTATCGCGGTGGGCAGTTCGACGATTTCGAGTTAAGCCTCAAGTTCCGCCTCCATAGCGGCAATTCCGGCGTCCAGTATCGCAGCAAGGAGTTCGACAAGTGGCGGATCGCCGGTTATCAGGCGGACATTCTCGAAGATCTGAATCTGGTCGGCTTCCTCTATCACGAGGGGGGGCGAGGTTTCCTGGCGACTCTCGGCGATTTCACGGTCGTCGACGCCACGGGGCAGAAGAGAATCACCGGCAATGTCAACGACAAGAAGGCCCTGGCCGAGGCCGGTTTCTACAAAGCCAAGGACTGGAATGAGTTCCTGATTGTTTGCCAGGGCAACCACATCGCCCACTACCTCAACGGTTACCAGACGATCGAGCTGATCGACGACGACCGCCCCGTGAACCCGGACGATCCGAGGGATCAGAAGGGTTCTTCGCGGACCGGCCTATTGGCCCTGCAGCTCCACGCCGGCCCTCCGATGGCGGTCGAGTTCAAGGACATCCGGATCAGGAAGATCCCGCCTGTCTACGGCGACGCAGTACTCGTCTTCAACGGTCAGAACCTCGAGGAATGGCAGGCTAAAGGCGACTCGGGCAAGGCCAACAAGTGGACCGTCGGTAAGGCGAAAGTCTCGTCCAGCGATCCCAAGCAGCTCGAGAAGGTCGAGGGTATGGGCGAGTTGATCAACTTGACTCCCGCTCACGGCGAAAGCCAGGATCTCTATTCCAAGGCGAAGTTCGGGGATTGCCGGATCGAGCTTGAGGTGATGGTGCCGCAGGGCTCGAACTCCGGCGTCTACGTGATGGGCGAGTACGAGGTCCAGGTCCTGGACAGTTACGGAAAGACCACGATAGGCAGCGGCGACATGGGCGCCATCTACGGCGGGTTCTCCCCTCCGGTCAATGCGTCCAAGAAGCCGGGGCAGTGGCAGCAGTATGTGATCGAGTGGCGAGCCCCCAAGTTCGATGCGGCGGGCAACAAGGTCAAGAACGCTGAGTTCGTCAAGGTCGAGCTCAACGGTCAGGTTTTACATAAGAACCTGGTCATGCCGGGCCCGACCCCCGGCGGCATCACGGGCAAAGAGGCCCCCACGGGTCCTTTGATGTTCCAGGGCAATCACGGCCCGGTTGCCTACCGAAATATCATCATCAAGCCGTTGAAATAGGAAGTTGGAAAGGGGAAGTGTCAGGTCTGAAGCAGAAGCCGGCCTCTTCAAACTTGGAACGTGCGTGACAGTATCATCAGTGATGTGTCGGTTGTTATAGGACGCGGCAAAAAAACGGCGACTTTGCTTGACAGTCGTTTTGGCTACCTCCATAATGGCCGGCTAACTATAGGTATAGGGTCCTGAACTGCAAAGTTCAATTATTGGAGCAAGTAGAGGTACAATGAGCGAGTCGAAAACACAATCCGGTTTGGACAGACGCAGTTTCCTGCGTTCCACAGCAGCGGTTGGGGCCGGTTTGGCCTTTGCGCCGCGGATGTTCGCGGCCGCCAGCGGCGGCGAGAAAGACATCAATGTGGCCCTGCTCGGCGCCGGTGCCGAGGGCCAGATCTTGATGGAAGCCTGCCGCAAGATCCCCAATGTCAAGTTCAAGGCCGTCTGCGATATCTGGGAAGCGTACAATCAGAAGCGCGTGTCTCGGCTCCTGGACCGATACGGCCATCCGAACAACACGTACATCGACTACAAAGAGATGCTCGATAAGGAGAAGGGCAAGATTGACGCGGTCATCATCGCCACGCCCGACTTCTGGCACGCCGAGCACGCGATCGCCTGCATGGAAGCCGGTTTGGACGTCTACTGCGAGAAGGAGATGTCCAACGATTTGGCCAAGGCCAGGCAGATGGTCGAGTGTCAGAAGAAGACGGGTAGACTCCTGCAGATCGGCCATCAGCGCCGCAGCAATCCGCGGTATTTGCACTGTTACAACAAGATCATCAAGGAAGCCAAGATGCTCGGCCGGATGACGACGGTCAACGGTCAGTGGAACCGGGGCGTCCAGGAACCTCTGGCCTGGCCCAAGAACGCCGCCATCGACGACGCGACCCTCGCCAAGTATGGTTTCGCCAACATGGACCAGTTCCGCAACTGGCGCTGGTACAAGAAGCTCGGCGGCGGGCCGATCGTGGATCTTGGATCCCATCAGATCGACATATACGCCTGGTTCTTGGACGCTCTGCCCAAGGGGGTCATCGCCAGCGGTGGAACCGACTACTATGACAAGAACACCCATGAGTGGTACGACACCGTGATGAGCATTTTCGACTTCGAAACGAAAGAAGGCGTAGTTCGCGCCTACTACCAGGTGCTCACGACCAACAGTAACCAGGGGTACTACGAAAGCTTCATGGGAGACCAGGGTACCCTGTCGATCTCGGAATCCTCGGCACGCGGGTCGGTTTACAAGGAACAGAGTTCTCAGGCGGACTGGGACAAGTGGGTCAAACTGGGTTTCGTGACCGAGCCGAAGAAGGAAGAGAAGAAGGCCGACGCCACCGTGGCGCTGGATGTCCGCGAGACCGGCGCTCCGCCGGCTTACGAGATTCCCGTCACGATGGAAGGCAAACCGTATCACCAGCCGCACTTGGAGAACTTCTTCAACGCCATGCGGGGCAAAGAGAAGCTCAATTGCCCCGGAGAAGTCGGGTACGAGACCGCCGTGATGGTTCTCAAGGTCAACGAGGCCGTCGAGGCGCAGCGCAGGCTCGAATTCAAACCTGAAGAGTTCAAAGTCTAAGTCGCGGGGCCTGGAAACCGTCTGTTCGCATCTGAAGTCAGTTTCCGGCGAGGGCCGGGCGTGTAGAAAGGAATTGATACACCCTTGAAACGAAGACTGATTGCAATGCTTGTCGTGTCGTGGCTTTTGTCGTCGCCGGTTGGGGCCGCGGAAAAGCGGGCCAAACTGCTGGGGGACGAGAGCGACGGGAGCCGGGCGCATCCGATTCATCGGATTCCGCTGTACGCCGAGAGTGAGAAGGGCGGGAAGGGCTCACAGATCGATCCGAATGACCCGCTGGCCATGCCATTTTCCACGCAGTTTACGTGCGGAGAATGTCACAGTTACCAAACAATCCGCGGGGGCTGGCACTTCAATTGGGTGGACAGCAATGTCCCGAGTGGTCGGCCGGGCCAGCCGTGGTTGTACTTCGATTCGAAGCTGGGCATTCAAGTGCCCTTGTCGTACCGGGCCTGGCCGGGCGCGCATCGGCCCGAGCAGTTTGGACTGACCGCTGCGGAGTTCACTCGGATTTTCGGCCGGCACATGCCCGGCGGCGGTTCCGGGGAGATTACCCCGACCGACCCCGAGGCGATCGGCGCACAGTACGCCTCCGGAAAATTGGAGGTCAACTGCTTGGCATGCCACAATGCGCATCCCGGCCAAGACCAAGGCGGTGCGACCGGTTATGCCGTTCAGGTCAGCAGAAACAATTTCCGCTGGGCGGCCACCGCTTCGTGCGAGTTCGCCAGGGTTCGCGGTTCGGTGACGGATGCGGGCCCGACGTACGATCCTTTCATGCCTGATGAGACCGAGGAAAAGGCGCCTCGCGTCTCGTACGACAAGAAAGTATTCGACGCCAAGGGCAACGTCTTCCTGCACATCGTGCGGGAGGTTCCGGATCATCGGTGCTACTATTGCCACAGCGACCTGTACTGTGGTGAGAACGAACAAAAGACGGAGAAGTGGGCTGCCGACGAGGATATTCACTTGGCTGCGGGTCTGACCTGTGTGGATTGCCATCGCAACGGACTGGACCACGACATCGTCCGCGGCTACGAAGGCGAGAGCGCCTATTCTCACAATGAGATGGCGGCCACGAGTTCGTGTCAAGGGTGTCATCTGGGCGACGAGAATGGCAACCGACCAACCGGTGGACGACTGGGCGCCCCGGTTCCCGAGCACAAAGGCATTCCCGTTGTCCACTTCGAGCGGCTGACCTGCACCGCGTGCCACTCCGGGCCGTGGCCGACGGAGAAACCCGTGCTGGCCAAGACCTCGCGGGCCCACCGCTTGGGAACCATCAATGTCAACAAAGAGCCTCGCGTGCTGCCGCACGTTTGGGCTCCGGTATTCGTCAAAGAAGGGTGGACCGATCCGAATCGTCCAGGCAAGATCGGACCCCACAAGATGGTTTGGCCCGCTTTCTGGGGCGTGCTGGACGCGAACGACGGCGTCAAGCCTGTCGAACTGGCCGTGGTCACCAAGGTTGTCGGCGGCGTGCTGAGGAATGTTGTGCCCGCCCCAACCGGGGATTGGAGCGAATTGAAGGAAGAGCAGGTCGGCGAGGCGTTGAAGGCTTTGGCTCAGGCCGGTCAGACCAAGCCCGTCTACATCACAGGGGGCATGTTGTATGAGCTGGACGAGGCCGGGGCTCTCAAGAGCCGACAAGGCCATCCGGCCGCCGCACCGTATGCCTGGGCGATGGCTCATGGCGTTCGCCCGGCGGCGCAGTCGTTGGGTGTCGGAAAGTGCACCGTTTGCCACTCGACGAAATCGCCGTTTTTCTTCGGTCAGGTGGGCTTGGATTCGCCGATCGCCTCCGTCGCCAGTCTTACGAAGGCGCAGTATGAGTTCCAGAAGGCCTCGCACGCCCGCACGTGGTTCTTTGCCTTTTCTTTCCTCTTCCGGCCATGGTTCAAGGTCATCGCGATCGGCGCATCGGCAGTGATCGGAATCGTTTTGCTGCTGTACGGGCTCAAAGCCCTCGGTTCCGTGGCTAGGGTGTTGGCTGAACAGGAATGAACATGTTGATGATCGATGATGGAGCATCGGCAATTCTCCATATCATCGATGATAATCCAGAATCAATGGATGGGTACTCAGGATGTTTCAAACGGTTTCGATCGTCGCTCTTTTGGTGACATTCGTGGGCATTGCCCTGCACTGGATTCTCACCCCGGCCGGCGGTTCCCGCTGCCCGGTTTCCGGTGCGATCCACGTGTTCAGCCTGCTGTTGATCGAGCAGCGGTCCAGCCTCCTGGGCGCTTTGAAAAAGCTTTGCTACCTGGTGGCGATGGTTTGTTTCCTGGTCCTGGCGATCACGGGGTTCTACCCCACGCTGGTCAAGGGCGAACACATCTCGGGATTCCTGATGTACATCCACGCGACGTTCGCGCCGATCTTTGCCTTGTGTCTGGCGATCCTGGCGATCACCTGGGCCGGAGGGCACCGGTTCGTCGCGTCCGATTGCCCGTGGCTGACGCGGCTGCTGCGCCGAGTGACGCGGCTTCGCCTGCCGGCCGATGAACGGGGTTGGTGTTGTTCTCTCGTGCTCTACAAGCTTACCTTCTGGTTGATTTTCTTTCTGGCTTTGCCCCTGATCCTGTCGATTGTCGTGAGCATGTTCCATCTGCTGGGCACCGATTGGCAGCACCTGACGCTGGCGATTCACCGCTGGGTCAGTCTGGTCTTTGCGATTGCGGTCATCCTCAATACGTATCTGGCGATTCGATTGCGGATGTCGCATCGGCAGTAGAGTCGCCGCCGGAGGGTATGTTCGCGGTGAGAGGCCGGGCCTTGCACGATTGTGGGTCCGGCGTCATCGCATCAGGACGCCGCGGTGGGCTGTATGGATTGTGGCTCGGCGGCTGAGAGAAAGTGATGGGGAGAAGACGGTGCGCCATGTCAACGGTGGCCAAGGGGGGATCACCTCTGCTCTGCGCGTTCTTCCTGTCTCCCATCTGTCATCCGCTGATTCTGTGTAGGGACTGTGAGTCGGGATAGTAGATTTAGGAGAGCCGATCATGAGTAATGGAACATTGCCGAGTTACGTGAGCATGGCTAAACCCAACCCCCTTACGAACCGGGCGCCGTGGTACAAGAACACTGCCCCCACCTACGCGGGCATTTTCCTGTGGTTTGTGTTCTGGAGCCAGGCACCCAGCGGTGGTTCAGGCATCGCGGGGGGTGTGCTGTCGCAAGGAATCGGAGTTGCGCTCTTGGGATTGGTGATTGCGGCGTTGCTCTGCCACTTCTTGTTCTACTTGATTCCGGGGCTGCTCGGCCTTAAGACAGGTTTGCCTCTGTATGTCGTTGGCACCTCGACCTACGGCACGCAGGGGGGCTTCCTCATGCCGGGGTTTTTGATGGGCGTTCTTCAGTTCGGCTGGCTTGGCGTCAATGCCTATTTCTCCGCTCGGGCTTTGGCGCCCCTGGTCGGCAATAGCTCGGTGGGCATCAATGTCCTAGCCGTTCTCTGGGCGGCGGGCGCGGCCTTCCTCGGCCTCAAAGGCATCCAGTACGTCGCGAGGGTCGCAACCTACCTGCCCTTAATTCCAGTGGCTATTCTGATCATCCTTTTGGCCAAGACCGTGGGGGGGATCGGCAGTTTCGATCCGGCGAAATTCGTGGCGGCGGGAAGCGCAGCCGCTCCGGGAAGCACCGGCCTTGATTTCCTCGGCGTTCTGGCACTGAGCATATCGTTTGTTGTCGGGTTCTTTGCGACGGCCGGTGCTGCGGGGGTGGACTTCGGCACCAACAGCAAGGATGCCAAGGATGTGCAGATGGGCGGTCTGATGGGGATTGCGCTGGCCAGCATCGTTTCCGCAGGTGCTGCGATTCTGATCGCGGCTGGCGCTTTTGGCAAAACAGGCAGCTACGCGGTGAATCCCGCCGACCCCACGTTCATGGGGGCTATCATGGGAAAAGAAGGGGCGGGTGTTGTCATGGGTGTGTTGCTGGCGATCGCCGCATTTCCGTCGGCGTGTTTTTCCGCGTTCATTGCAGCCAATAGTTTCAAGACGACGCTGCCCAAGGTTAATCCGTTCATGTCCGTGGGCGCCGGTACGATTGTGAGCATCATCCTGGCGTTGACGGGCTGGGCTGGAAAAGCCGGCGCCGTTTTCACCGTCATTGGCGCATCGTTCGGCCCGATCTGCGGCGCGATGGCTGTGGATTATTTCCTGGCGGGAAAGACTTGGGCTGGTCCGCGACCGGGTTGGAACATCGCCGGCTGGGTTTCCTGGGCCGTCGGCTTCGTTGTCGGCATCGCGCCGCTGGTGGGGATCGCCAATATTCCGGCGGCACCTCTTGTAGCCTTCATTGTCGGTGCGATTGTGTATTTCGTTCTGGCCAAGGCCGGCTTGGAACCCAAGGCTGTGCCGATGCCGAATGTATCGAGCAACTGAGTATTCGACGGGAGACTTCCGCCTCCCGGCACAAAACCAGGGACTCGGCGAACACCGAGTCCTTTTTTTTCGGGCGACCGAGGGATGTAACAAAATGCCCACAGGCGCAACTTGACAGGAAGTAGCGGGGCCGGTAGCATGGGTACTCCGGCCATGTGGGACGGGACCCGCATCGGCTTCGCACGCGGAGACGTCAGGGTCGAGTGAATCTACTGGGTTTCATATGATTGAGGTTAATGAGATGACAAAGAAGTGGGATTCCTTGATGAAAATTGTACTTCTGACCGCTCTGGCGGCGACGCTGTGCATGGGCCTCTCGTGCAAGGATCGCGACGAGCCTGCCGCTCCGCAGACGCCTGCCGCCCCGCAGACGAGTACGCCGCAACCGGCCGCCCCGGCGGAAATCGAATCTCCCAAACCTGCCGCAACGACGCCGGCGACGGCTCCTGCTCCGGCAGTTCAGCCCGTCGCTGCCGCGCCGGCCGGCGGTCCCAAGATGATCGCACTGGATTTCCAGCTCCCCAAGCCGATGTTCGTCGGCACGCCGCAGGAGACGAAGGTCGAGAACCTCGAGAAGCCCTTGGGCCACGCTCGTCCGCCCTTCATGGCGCCTGAAGGCACCGTGCTGCTGTCCCGGGGCAAGCCGGTTTCCGCCAGCGATGAAGAGCCCATCATCGGCGAGATCGAGATGATCACCGACGGCGACAAAGAGGCCGCCGACGGCAGCTACGTCGAGCTGGGACCGTTCGTCCAGCATGTGACGATCGACCTGGAGAAGCAGTGCGAGCTCTACGCTATCGTGGTCTGGCACTATCACAAGCAGCCCCGCGTGTACTTCGATGTGGTCGTGCAGGTCTCGAACGACAAGGACTTTATCACAGACGTCAAGACCGTATTCAATAACGACATCGACAACTCCGCGGGTCTGGGCATCGGCAAGGACATGCACTACACCGAGACCAACGAGGGCAAACTGATTGATTTGCTCTCGCAAGGGAGTCCGAAGGCCCGCTATGTCCGTCTGTACAGCAACGGCAACACGAGCAACGACCTGAACCACTACATTGAGGTCGAGGTTTACGGCAAGCCGGTGGAATGAGCGGGCTCAATGAGTCTTCCCGCGGGAGGCTCGCACAATACTGGTGTTTGATCTTTGTCGTGGCGCTCGGAGCGTTCAGTCTTCGAGCGCCACGTTTGTGTATGCGGCCGATGCATACCGACGAGGCGGTCCACGCGGACAAGTACCGCCTCCTCCTCGAGACCGGCTTGTACGAATATGATCCCCACGAATACCACGGCCCGACGCTCAACTACGCGACGCGGATCGCCGCTCGCCTGCAGGGCGCCCGTACATACGCCGAGGTTACCGAGAGTACACTGCGGATCGTGCCTGTGGTCTTCGGCACGTTCCTGGTTTTGTTGATCGCAGGGCTGAGACAGGGGCTCGGGTTCGCAACGGTGATCTCGGCGATCCTTGTGGCTCTTTCGCCCGCGATGGTCTATTACAGTCGGTACTACATCCAGGAGATGCTTCTGGCCTGCTTCACGCTGGGGCTTCTCGTTTGCGGTTACCGTTACTCACGGACCCGCTCGCTTCCGTGGATCTTTGCGGCAGGGGCCTTCGCCGGATTGATGCACGCCACGAAGGAGACCGCGATCATTGCCTTCGGCGCGATGGGACTGGCGCTGGGCGTGACGATTCTCCTGCAGTGGGACGAAAGAAGGCGTGCGCCGGCAGGCGTGAACTGGCTTCACATCCTGCTCGGCATCGGGGCGGCCGTTGTCGTATCCGCGATGATGTACTCGGTGTTTCTGCGCCGTCCCGAAGGCATCCTCGATTCTTATCGCACCTATGGAATCTACTTCAGCCGGGCGGGCGGGGAAAACACCGCGCATGTCCATCCGTGGCACTACTATCTGCAGATGCTCCTGTACGCACGGTATTTCCGGGGCCCGATCTGGACGGAGGTCTGGATCGTCGTGCTGGCCCTTGTCGGACTGATCGCCGCGATTCGAGGGCTACGCGTCGGTTTGGTGGATCCGAAGCTCGTGCGGTTTCTTGCGGTCTACACGATTGCGATGATCGTCGTGTATTCCGCGATTCCCTACAAGACCCCCTGGTGCGTGTTGAGTTTCCTGACCGGTTTGATCCTCCTGGCCGGAATCGGTGCGGTGTCGCTGTGGACATGGGCGAAGCTCCCTGTCCTTCGCGGGATCGTGGCGGTACTCATTCTTGCCGGGGCGGGCCACCTGGCGTTTTTGGCCTGGCGAGCGAGTTTTGTGTACTACGCGGACAGTCGCAACCCCTACGTGTATGCCCATCCGACGGATGAGATCCTCGTCGCGGTGGATACGGTCAGGGATTATGCGACGACGATGGGCGTCGGATATTCGTTCGAAAGACGACTCCAGATCGCGGTCCCCGGCAACGATTACTGGCCGCTGCCGTGGTATTTTCGCGATCTGCCGTATGTCGGGTACACATCCGAAGTGCCGCACGACATCGGACCGATGATTCTCGTGTCCGACGCGCTGGAAGGCGCGCTGGGACGCGTGTTTTTCGAAGAGACGCCTGTCGAGCAGAGGCGAATGTACCTCTACCTGTTCCCCGCTCCCCATTACCTCTGGGCCCGACCGGGCGTGAGACTTGTGGGATTTGTCCGCAAGGACCTGTGGGACGAATACGCCGCCCGGCAGTCGGACGCGATGGCTTTGATCGAGGAAGCCCATGAAAGAAAAGCCTCCACAACCTCAGACGCAGTTCGTCCATAGCGACTGGTCGTCGGTGCCCGACGTGCACCGTTTCTCGCACCTAGCGATGGCGACCACGTTCGAGGTGATGGTTCAGTACGAGGACCGAACGTATGCCCAACAGGCGGCGAAGGCCGCGTTCGACGAGCTCGATCGGATCGAAGGAGTCTTGAGTCGTTATCTGGAGACCAGCGAGGTCACGCGGATCAACCATTTGCCTGCCGGAAAGCCGTTGCAGATTTCCCTGGATACGTTCGAGTGCCTGCGGATCAGCGTTGAGATGTTCGAACAGACCGGCGGGGCCTTCGACGTCACGGTGGGCATGCTCGTCGACTGTTGGCGGGATGAGGACAAAAAACCTCGGACCCCATCGCATGAGGAGCTGCAATTCGCCCTCGACCACACCGGAACGGATCTGATCCTGCTCGACGAACCGACCTGCGCGGTGGCGTTGCTGGTCAGTCCTTTGCGGGTGGACCTGGGAGGGGTGGGCAAAGGCTATGCCGTCGACCGAATGGCGGCGATATTGAGAGAATGGAGCATCGACCGCGCATTGATCCATGGCGGCTTCAGCTCAGTTCTGGCTCTTGACGCGCCCGCCGGTTTGAAGGGCTGGCCGGTGACGTTCAGCCATCCGAAAGACCGCAGCCGCACGCTCGTTCGTCTCGACATCGCGCGTGGATCGGTGAATGGCTCGGGCGTCGAGAAAGGCCGACACATCATCGATCCGAGGACCGGGCGCCCCGCCGAGAACAGGTTGGCGGCTTGGTCGGTGGCTCCCGATGCCGCGCGCGGCGACGCGCTCTCCACCGCGTTCATGGTGATGAATGAGAGCGAAGCGGGGGATTTCTGTCGCAAACATGCCGAGATCCGGGGATTACTCCTCCTGTCGGGAGAGGACGCAACCGGGCGGACGGAACGGATCGTTCCCGCAGGAACGTGGCAGGCCAGCGAACTGGTCGCCTGAATGCGCCTCGTCATTTTTCACCGATACTTCGGGCCATCACCCGTTTGAGCTTGTATAGTTCGACCAAAAGAGGCCAAGGTGTGCGGGTGACCGAGAGCCGGCTGTCCGGATCGCAGGCCCATTCGACGGGAAACTCACCGATGCGATAGCCTTTGCGCTGGGCCCGCAGGATGATCTCAATATCGAACAAAAATCCGTCGGTGACGCACTGGCTGTACAATTCCCTCGCGATGTCTCCCTTGTAGATCTTGAACCCGCATTGCGTGTCGGTCAATTCGCGAGGGGTGCCCAGCATCGTGCGGACGGTGAATTTGAACGTGCGGGACAATAGCTTTCGGTGCAAGGGCTGATCCTGGAGGATGTCGCTCTGAATGTGCCGTCGCGAGCCGTGGGCGATGTCGAACTGCCCGCTCTGGAGCATTTCCAGGCCTTGCAGGACGTTGCCGTAGGGGATGCACAGGCCACAATCGGCGAACATGGCGTACTTGCCGGTCGAAGCCGTCATGCCGGTCCGGACGCCGTAGCCTTTGCCGCGATGCTGCTCGTAACGGATCACGTTGAGTTGCACGCCCTGCGGGACACGGACCTCCCTTGCCGCATCGGCGGTTCGGTCCTGGCTGCCGTCGTCGACGACGATGATCTCGCCGGCCAGTGAATGGGCGTTCAGGAATTCCGCCGCGGCCTTCACATCCCGCGCGATCTTCTTGCTCTCCTCGAAGGCCGGTATAACGATCGATAAATCCATGCTGTCTTCCAGAGGACAAAAAAATGGTGCGCGTCGCACACCCTACGTCGCCATTATAGGGTGCCTTGTGCTCGGAGCCAAGCCGGAAGGGAAAAGCAAGAGCCCAGAACAATACCTGGCGGAGAATGAGAACACACACTTCTCATGTTGGCTGTCTTCAGAGACGGATCGAAGAAGGATTGTTGGGGCTGACAGAACGTCGTGCGAGTAACCAATATGGGTATCACTTCGTTGCCGTTGTGGATGCGCCGGGAGGATTGTTGAAATCGTCGGTGGGGCACGGAAACTAAAAGGGCGGCAGTCCTTGCCGGATGCCGCCCTTGAAGATCCAGAGTTGATGCTTCTTTAAGCCTATTTGATTTCTTCGTCGATCCAGCCGCAGAGTTCCTGCACTTCCGCCAGTGTGATGTCGCCCATGTGGGCGATGCGGAAGGTCTTGTCCTTCAGGTCGCCGTAGCCGGCGCTGAAGATCGTGTTGTGCTTGGCCTTGACGGCCTTGATGACGTCGCCCACGTTGATGCCGCGGGTGTTCTTGATCGTCGTCAGGGTGTTCGACGCGTACTTCTCGTCGCAGAACAGCTCGAAGCCCTTGCTCTTGGCCCAGCCCCGGCAGAAATCCGCCATCTTCTTGTGGCGGGCCCAGACGTTCTCGATGCCCTCGTTGATGAATTTGGTGCACTGGTAGTGCAAGCCCATGATGTGCGGAATACTCGGCGTCACGAGCGTCTGGTTTTTCTCGGCGGCCTTCGCCCACTGGATGAAGTCGAAGTAATAGCCGCGGGCGGGCACGCTTTTGGCCTTCTCGACGGCCCGCTTGCTGACGGCGGCGACCGTGAAGCCCGGCGGCAGGGCGAACGCCTTCTGCACCGAGGCGAACGCGACGTCCCAGCCGAGCTCGTCGAAGTGGATCGGTTGGCCGATCATGCCGCTGACGGCGTCCACAAAGACCAGCACGTTCGGGTGCTTGGCCTTTATCATCTTGGCGATGTCATAGATCGGGTTCATCAGGCCTGTGCTGGTCTCGTTGTAGATCAGCGTGATTGCGGCGTAGTTGCCGGCGGAGAGCTTGGCGTCGATTTCCTCGGGCAGAGTGGGTTTGCCCCATTCGACTTTGAGCAGATCGACCTTGCGGCCGCACTCCTTGACGACGTCCGCCCACTTGTCGCTGAACGCGCCGCAGCAGGTGGCCAGGACCGTCTCGTCCGGGTGCACGCAGTTGCGGATCGAGGCTTCCCAGAGCCCCGATCCGCTGGAAGTCGATAGGAAGATATACTGATTCGTGAACAGCAGCTTCTTGAGCATGTCCACGACTTCTCCGTGGAGCACGCCGTACTCTTTGTCGCGATGACCGAGCGTCGGCCGGGCGAGTTGCTGCAGGACGTCGTCATTGACCTTCACAGGTCCGGGGATGAACAATCTCGGCGGGTTTTTCCAGTCTGCCATTTGGGGTCTCCAACAGTCACAGTTTTTGGATGGTCAACCCGGTGTACATCTTCGGGTAGAAGTAGGTTGATTTGTGGGGCATACGCTCACCGGCGTCGGTGATCTGAGCCAATCGCTTCATTTTCACGGGATTTGTGAAGAACGCGACCTGCTTGCGGCCCGAGTCGATCCAGCGGATGATCTCGTCGATGGCGTTGGGCATGTCCTTGACGTATTCAACGTATTCGGAATTGCCCATCTTCTCTTCGTCCAGGCCGAGGATGCCTTCGAGGATGAGCTTCTGAAGCACCGCGACATCGAGTGTCTGCCAGGCTTCGCTCTTGTCCGGAGCGGCAGCTTTCATGAGCGATTTGTCCTTGAGCACGGCGACGCAGAACCGGCCGTCGCCGAGGTAGATACCCAGGGGAGTCTCGTCTTTCTCATGCACGGCCTTCATGATCTTGAGCATGTCGGGCTTGCTGCCGATCTTCATCACGGTGAAACCCGGCGTCAGACGCGAGACGAATTCCTGCCGGTGGAAGCCGTCGAGACCACCGACGACGCGGTGGGTCGCCAACACCACGAGGCCCTTCTGAGCAGTGTTGGTGAAGGCGAGCATTTGATACTTCGCGGCGGGGATTCCGCTTTCGCGCATGTACGTCAGACCGGTCGTGTAGCGGTGGTGGCCGTCGGCGATGATGACGCTCTTGTCGGCCATCATCTCTGTGATGGCCTGTATGTCGCTCTCCTCGGTGATGGCGAAAAGCTGGTGTCGAACGCCGTGGTCGTCCACGAAGTCTACCAGCGGTTTGCTCTCCGCGGCTTTGACAATGGCTTTGTCGGCGACGCGCTGTGGGTCGTCGTAGAGCATGAAGACCAGCCCGAACCGGGCAGCGGTTGCTTTTTTGAGGTTCAGACGGTCCTGTACGGGCTTGGCGAACACCTGTTCATGCGGTCGGACGACCTTGCCGAATTCTTCAAGCTTGCCCAAGGCGATGAAGGTCAACCGGCGGTAAGCGACGCCGCCGAGTTCGAAGTCCTGGACATACCCATAGATGGTGTCCTTTTCATCCGGCTTGAGGGCCCCTTCGGCGATCCACTGCTGCAAGAATTCAGCGGCACGGGTGTATTGATTGTGTTGTCCGTTGTCGGCTGGGGTTGTTTTGCCGCGGGTGATCCGAACGATGTTGTGTTCGCTTCGACGGTAGAGTTCATCCCGTTCCGCGTCGCTGATCACGTCGTAGGGGGGTGCGATGCACTTGCCGACGTCGCCGACAACGCGGGGATCGAACCGAAACGCTTTGAAAGGTTTTACTTCCATCCAGCTTTCCTTGCGCCCTTGCGGTCCCACACGATCCCCACCATCGCGCCGAGGTTTCGGCGGCCGCCGGTCAGGGCGATGTCCTCCACCCAAGAGCCCAGAAACTTTGCAGGGCACTCCTGCCAATCTCCGATTGGCGACGAAACCGCCGGATCATATCGGCCGAAACCCCTTATTGTCAAGCGGGAACCTCGGCCACGAAGAAGAACCTTTTGGGGAGCCATACCGGACAGGCGATTCACAACACGTTGGCCGCAGGCTGTCAAGTCCCATCCCGTCCCCTCTCTGGGTTCTGGGGTGAAGAAGGCTGGGTTTTACTTCCCGGCCAGATAGTCGTTCATTGCGGCGGCGGCGATGCGGCCCTGGCCCATGGCCAGGATTACTGTTGCGGCGCCCAGGACGATGTCGCCGCCGGCGAAGACGCCCGGCATCGTCGTGCGGCATCGATCGTCAACCACGATGTTTCCATACTTGTTGAACTCCAGGCCCGGCGTGGTCTGACGGATCAGCGGGTTGGCCAGATTGCCGATGGCGATGATTACTGTATCCACCTCGATCTGGAACTCCGAGTTCGGAATCGCCACGGGACGACGACGCCCGCTTGCGTCCGGCTCGCCCAACTCGTACCGCAGGCACTCGATCGCGGTGACGTTACCCGCGGCGTCGCCGAGGATTCGCTTGGGATTCTGGAGCAGGCGAAACTCGACCCCCTCTTCCTTGGCATGGTGGACTTCCTCGACTCTCGCGGGCATTTCCGCCTCGGTTCGCCGGTAGATCAAATAGACCTTCTCGGCTCCCAACCGCACCGCCGTTCGGGCCGAATCCATCGCGACGTTTCCGCCTCCCACCACGGCCACCCGCCTGCTGACCGCGATGGGGGTATCGGCTCCTTTGCCGAAGTCGTAGGCCTTCATCAGGTTGGCTCGCGTCAGATACTCGTTGGCGCTGTAGACGCCGATAAGCGATTCGCCCTCGATGTTCATGAAGCTTGGCAAACCGGCGCCGACGCCGATGTAGACCGCATCGAAACCGTCTTCTTTCATAAGCTGTTCGATCGTCCGCGTACGTCCCACAATGAAGTTCGTGACGATTCGGACGCCCATCTTTTTGAGCGTTTCAAGCTCTTTCTGGACGATGGCTTTGGGTAGTCGGAACTCCGGGATGCCGTAAACCATGACGCCACCGGGCTTGTGGAAGGCCTCGAAGACGGTCACGTCGTGTCCGGCCCTTCGGGTGTCCGCGGCTGCCACAATACCGCCGGGGCCCGATCCGATGATCGCGACTTTCTTACCGGTCGCCGGCGCAACCGCCGGGGTTGCCTCGCCGTTGCTAAGATCGGCCACGAACCGTTCCAGTCGGCCGATGGACACGGCCTTCGACACGTCCTTAAGACTCAGGCCCACCGTACACTTTTGCTGGCACTGGACCTCCTGAGGGCACACGCGTCCGCACACCGCCGGAAGCAGAGAGCTTTCCTTGATGATCTCCAGGGCCCTGCGAAACTCGCCTTTGGCGATGGCACCCACGAAGTCGCGGATTTTGATCCGCACCGGACAACCTTGCACGCACGGTGCGTTGTGGCATTGGAGGCATCGCATCGCTTCGATCCGGGCCTGCTCTTGCGTATAACCTAAGGCCACCTCGTTGACGTTGCGACGGCGCACGGCAGGGTCCTGTTGGGGCATATCTTGCGCGGGGATTGCCAGCCGCTCTTTGGGTTTGAGCCCGCCATTGTTCTGTTTCTGCAGCAATTCGTGCAACAGTTGCGTTTGTTTTTCCTGAGTCACTGGGGATCCTCAGAACTGTCGGCGTCCAAGCGGACGCTCATCCATTCAGGCCGATTCGGCATCGATGCTGTTTGTAGCTTTCGTGGGCCTGCTGTTCCTGTTTCTTGTACGCGCCGAGTCGTTTGATCATCAGGTCGAAATTCACTTTATGACCGTCGAACTCGGGTCCGTCCACGCAGACGAACTTGGCTTTTCCGTCCACCTCGACGCGGCAGCCGCCGCACATGCCGGTCCCGTCGATCATGATTGTGTTGAGCGAAACTTGGGTCGGTACCCCGAACGGCAGCGTCGCTTGGCAACAGAACTTCATCATCAGGGGGGGGCCGATGACGAAAGCTTGGCCGGGTTTCGGCTCTCGGGCGCAGACCTCCTTGAGGGGCTCGGTGACCAGGGCCTTACGGCCGTGAGAACCGTCGTCGGTGCAGACGATCAGCTCATCGCTGACGTCGGCGAAGCGGTCCTCCAGGATCATGCGGTTCTTGTCACGGGCGCCGAGGATTGAGATAACGCGGTTGCCCGCTTTCTTGAGAGCGGTGGCGATCGGCAGCAGGGGGGCATTGCCGATGCCGCCGCCGACGCAGACCGCTACGCCAAAGTTGTCGATATGCGTGGGGGTACCCAGCGGCCCGGCAATATTGCCGATCACGCCGCCTTCAGGCAGATCGGCCAACTCCGCGGTCGTTTTACCCACTCGTTGCCAGATCAGCTCGATCGTGCCCTTGGCGGGGTCGGCCCCTGCGATCGTCAGGGGAATCCGCTCGGAATAGTCGCTGTCGATGCTGAGAATGATGAATTGGCCGGGTTTGCGGGCCGCCGCGATCAAAGGGGCTTGGACCTCGGCCCAGAAGACGTCTTCGCCGATTTGTCGTTTGCTTATGATTCTGTGAGACATCCAACCTCCGACACCTTGCGGCGCGGTGCTAAAGCAGCTTGCTGATATGGTCGCTCAATTCTTTTTTACTGGTCAGGCCGACCCATTTCTTCTGGATCTGGCCGTTCTTGAACAGGATCACCGTGGGGATCGCGCTGATGCCGAACTCGACGGCGGTATCGCGCGCCTGGTCCGTATTGAGCTTGCAAACCTTGGCCTTACCCGCGAACTCGTCCGCGAGCTGTTCAATGATCGGCGTCAGCATTTTGCAGGGCCCGCACCATGGGGCCCAGAAGTCCACGAGGACCGGCTCGGTCGTGTTGTTCACGGTCTCGTCGAAACTGGCGTCCGAGAGTTCGATTACGTTGCCTGCCATGAGGTCATCCTTTCCGTGTTCAAGGTTCGTCCAGAATCAAGTCGTCATCGGCCGGGGGGCATCGTCCATTCCATCCAAGTCCAGTTCTTCGCTCCCCTCGAATTCGTCATCTTCCAGATCTTCATCCTCCGGACCGTCGTCCTCCCTCTCGGCTGGAGCGCGTGATTTCGCCGGCAGCTCTACGATGGGGATGGGAGGCGCGGAGGCGGTTTGCTGTTCGGTCGGGGGCTCGGCCTGCTGGGTCTGGGGTTCCCCGGACTCGGTTTCACTCTCGTCGAAGGCCATAATGGCCCGCTGCACGGCTTGTTCGGCCGGTTCATCCGTGATTGCTCTCAGAAAGATCTGCGACGAAGACTCCTCCTGCTCGGCCCAAATGAGCTTGCCGCGAATCAACTCCAGGACCGCCAGGAAGATCCCGACCATCACCAGGCGGTTGGGACGGCCTTCGAAGATCCTTGCAAAAGTCAGGGGACCTTCCGACTGAAGGCGGCTCAAAACCTCGATTTGATACAGGTCGATCGGGGTGTCGTCGCGGATATGTCCGGTGTAGGAACTGGTGCCGGTGGCCTTACAGATCGTGTCGAAGGCCTCAAGCAGGTCCCAGATGCTGACTTGGTCCATATCGATCTCGGGTTCCGCGTCGGGAACCAGCCGATCGATGAGACTGGTGGGGCGGCCGAATCGCTCGTTATGCCGTTCGGCGGCGGCATCGAGCAGGTTCGCGGCGTCCTTGAACCGTTTGTACTCCAGGAGCTGGCGGATCAGTTCGGCCCGGGGGTCGCTGGGACTCTCTTGGCCCGCCTGTTCGGGTTCGTCCTTTGGAAGGAGCATGGCCGACTTGATTTCCATGAGCGTCGCGGCCATGACCAGGAAATCGCCCGCCAGATCGATGTCGAATTGTTTGATGATGTCGACGTAACGCAAGTACTGGTCGGTGATTGTGGCAATGGGGATGTCGTAGATATCCACCTCTTCCTTGCGGACCAAGTATAACAACAGGTCGAGCGGGCCGGCGAAAATGTCCAGGTTGACGCGATAGTCAGTCAAAGGTTACTCCTCGCCCTCGTCCTCATCCTCCTCGTCGCTCCAGTCTTCCTTTTCGAGGTCCTGGTCGACAACCTGCCGGTCGGCATCCTCCAGGATCTGACGGGCCTGCTCAGCCTGGCTCTCCAGGGTTTGGAGTTCGATGTCGATCACGGCGGGCACGCCGGAATAGACGTTGGCTACATTTTGGCCGGTGACCACCGCCTTGATGCCTTCGTCTTCCAGCAGCTGGCGGGCCAAATCCGCCTTGACGTAATCTTCGTACCTTGCGACGGTAACGAGCTTTTCTGCGTTTTTCATCGTTTGTCTCCCAGTCCCACGGCTTGGCGGGCTTTCAGAAGCGTCGGGAGTGCCGCGGCCCGCGCCCGTTCGGCCCCTTTGCGGAGCACCGCATCAACCACGTCCATGTTGCTCTCAAGTTCGGCCCGTTTCTGTCGGTAAGGCCTGAAATAGTCGATCATCAGTTCCGCCAGACGTTTCTTGACTTGCCCATACCCCATGCCGCCGTTGCGATAGCGCTGTTCCCACAGGGCCAGTTCCTCGGGCGAAGCCACTAACTTGAGGAGGGCGAAGACGTTGCACTTTTCGGGGTCTTTGGGCGACTCGACCGGCGTCGAATCGGTCACGATCCGCATGATCTTGTTCTTCATGCTTTTTTCGGACTCGAAGATCTCGATCGTGTTGCCGTAGCTCTTGCTCATCTTGCGACCATCTACGCCGGGGACTACTGCCACCGATTCGATAATGTAGTCCTGCGGTAGCGTAAAGACTTCGCCGTAAGCGTTGTTGAACCGCAGGGCGATGTCGCGGGTCACTTCGATGTGCTGTTTTTGGTCGGCCCCGACTGGGACGAGATTGGACTGGAAGATCAGGATGTCCGCGGCCTGGAGCACGGGGTAAGCGAACAATCCATGATTGGCACTGAGGCCCTGGGCAATCTTATCCTTGTAGCTGACGCACTTTTGCAGCAGGCCCATCGGGGTTACGCAAGACAGCAACCAGGCCAGCTCAATCACTTCGGGCATGTCGGATTGTCGCCAGAACACAGTCTTTTCGGTGTCCAAGCCCAAGGCCAGATAGTCCAGCGTCACGTCGATGGTGTGTTGGGCGATAGCCTGCGGCGACGGATTGCTCGTCAGCGCATGGTAGTCCGCGATGAAATAGAATGACTCATGCTGCGCCTGCAGTTGCAGGTGTTGCCGCATGGCGCCGAAATAGTTGCCGATGTGCAGCCGGCCTGATGGTTGAATGCCCGAAAGTACTCTCAAAATACTGTCTCCCAAACCGAACGAAAAACCGGAATAATCTGGGCAAGGTCAATGTCGTGAGAATATCGGGGATAGGCGAGGCTGTCAAGGGGATTGGATCAAACAAGGACGATACGTCGAGTGGCAAAAAAACACCCCCTTCGCTCGAAGGAACGCGCGCAAACTCCCTGAAGTTTCTCGATTTCCAAACCGGGCGGGCTACCGAGGAACCGAGTTGCGGCGCCTGCAAATACCAAAACGCCCCCCCCCTCGCAACCCACCGATGTCTGCGCGCCCCAGCTTGATATTTCCTGGATGTAAAGGGACTGCGAGCCGGAAGAGGGACGGACTCCTCCTTTGGGCTGTGGAACCGCGTGTGTCCCGTTAGACCGGACACACGCAGTCCGTCACGTGCGGCCCAAGCCTTTCATGTATTTCTTGGATTTGCGAAGTCCCATTCTGGAGGCCTTCTTCTTGACGGCCTCCGTCGGGCGTCCGAGCTGCGCGGCCACCTCCGCCGTCGGGCGGTTGGGAAACAGCTTCTTGAGCTCCTTCACATCGTCTTTGGTCCATGCACCTTTCAGTTGATTTCTGGCCATCTCCGGACTCCTTTCTCTTAAGTTATCATTTTGGATTGAGATTAGCCTTGTGTAATTCTAGTTCTCTGCATCACAACAGGCAACTTTTTTCCGGAATGGGACATCGAAAAAAATATGAAGTGTCCACGCAGGTCGCGACATCCCATTGTGATAATACGCATGAGTGTCCCGTCGGTTCGACTGGATCAGAATATGTGTCACGGGATTTCGGCAAACCGGTTGTGTTCTTTTTTTTCGTAGGGTATGTTGCGGTTGACAGGACCTGTGGATTCCACGGAACCGAACACTTCCGAAAATCCTATTTTGTCTTAGGAGATTCTGTTTTTTACACGGAATGGGAGGCAACCTGCTTATGAGTGCGAAATGGCTCGTTTTCGCGACGGTGGGGGTTTGGGCGGTTTCGGCACAGGTGGGTTTTTCCCGGCCGAGCCCTGGCGATGTGTTTCGCGAGTATCTGTGGTGGAATGAACAGGGCGACGCCGGCGGATCGTTCCGAGTGGGCGGCAAGGAAGGCCAGGAGCATCCGGATCGGGGCTGGGCCCATGGCTATGTCAATGTGCCCGTGGTCTTGCCTCAGGAGTTCGACCTCGAACATGCGATCCGAGCCGAAGTGGTCGTAGAGAAAATCCTCTGTCACGATGGAACGCGGGGTTTGGCCATCGAGATCAACGGCAATCCATGGATCAGTGTCCCGGAGGCTGAGGCGATCGCCTACCCGCCGTGGGAGTATCAGCACCATATCTACCCGGCGGTGCCCGTCCCCCTGTCGTTTCTCAAGAATGGTTTGGACAACCAGTTCCGCATGCGTGTGAACCCGGAACATCCCTGGAAATGGCCGCAGAACCTCATCTACGGCGTTCACTTTCGCGTATACTACGACCCCGAGAAGAAGCCCCACCCGATCGGCCGAATCACCTCGTTGGAGTCGGGCGACAAACTCGGCCGGAGCGTTTGGCTCGAAGTCGAGGCGACCAGTCCCGCCGGCAAGGTCACGCAGGTGGACTACGTCGGGCACTACGAGGACGTCAACTACGAGGGCGACGGGCTTTACACGCAGTGGCATTACCATTTCTTCCACGGCAGGATCATGAACCACATCGGCTCGGCCCGGGAGCCCCCCTGGCAGGTGACCTGGGACACCTCCTGGACGCCCGACCAGAGGCAGCCGATGGCCCTTTCGGCCCGGGTCATCGACAACAGCGGGATGATCTTCATGACGCCCGCCGTGACGGATCTGGCCTTCGAGCGCCCAGGCTTTTCGGTCGAGTTGTGCAAGCCCTACGACATCCCCAAGAAATGGGCGACCCGCGCGGGCGAAAAGTCGGAGCGTTTCGACGTTTCGGGCGATCTGAAGAAGGCCGTTGCGGCGCAGCTCGTCTGGTCGAGCTGGAGTCCCGGCTACATGCGGGGCCTCTCGATCAATGGCACCCAGGTCTTTGAGTGCGAAGGCCCTCGCTACCAGTACTTCTTCCACCGTGTGCCCGTGAGCCGGATGGACGTGTTCAAGCCGGGCGTCAACACACTGACGACAGGCAAGACTCCGTTGATCGACGGCAAGATGGTCCACGGCATGGAAGTGAACTGGCCCGGCATCATGGTCCTGATTCAGTACGAGGATGGGAAATGAGTGAGCGTCCGGCGAACCCATCTTTGCAGCGAGGATGTGCGACGATACTGTACCTCCGGTAAAGGAGGTGCATATGGCACAGAAGACGTCCAAGTCGTTGAGTCCGCGGGGCCGGTTCTGGCACAAGCACGTTCAGCAGTGGCAGCGATCCGGCGCCACGCAGGTTCAGTACTGTAAGGAACACCAGCTCTCGGTCCCTGCGTTTCGCTGGTGGCGTCGCAAGCTGGGGAACGATCTGCCGACGCCGGGGTCCCGAGAGAGGCCGC